>Ga0163146_10000208_pt1 | contig 81680 bp, 74 predicted proteins | sample OliLakLV19MP7G1_FD_148648 | JGI IMG/M metagenome (GOLD analysis project Ga0163146, IMG submission 148648) | Freshwater microbial mat bacterial communities from Lake Vanda, McMurdo Dry Valleys, Antarctica - Oligotrophic Lake LV.19.MP7.G1 | ecosystem: Environmental > Aquatic > Freshwater > Lake >... | reverse complement strand
TCCACGGCGAGCGATTGCGCACCAGGCAACAAGCGCGCGAGGCGGTGTTCGAATACATCGAGATTTACTACAATCGACGACGGCTGCATCAAGCGCTCGGCTATCAAACGCCCTGCGAGTTTGAGGCGGTTTGACTCTCTTAGCCGAGTGTCCGAATTATTGGGGCAACATCACGCTCCATAGTGGCTGTGACGCCACACGCTGAAACAAGAGAGGCCGACGCGAGACTTGTCTCACGCATCCCCTGGTTGCGCCGCAAAAATCTGCGGCACCCGTCAATCCCCCGGGACCGACGGGCCGAGACTACGCCCGATTTGTCGGGGCTGTCAACGGCTTCAACACATAGCCTGCGTGGATACTGCTGTTGCTAATCTAACCCTGAGCAAACTAGAAAAGGTCCCACGACGAATTCAGATCGTGCCAGATTCGGAACATGGTGAAGTTGTGCAGAATGGCTCCACCAGGTGGAGTCTTTTGTCCCGCCGCGTTTTCCCTCGCAATCGAAATGTCGACCCGCGCGACAATCGGGGGCTTGGCGCGAGCAAGGCCGTGCTGTGGGGTGGTGCAAACGGCGTTGCGTGTGCTCGCGATACCGAATTGATACTGAAGAGAGCGCGTCGGACTGATCGAAAAGGTCCAGACTCTGTAGCGCGTCATGTTGTTTTTGTCTCGACCAGTGTGAAACTGTTTTTCGATGAGAATGCCCTTGACAGCCATCTGCGCTAATCGTAGCTTTTCGGCCCACGGGGGAATGTTTTGTGGCGAGCGTCAGCGCCTGCGCAACACGGCGAGCGAGCAACTGATCATTTGCTTTTCTGTTGGCGACTTGGTACATCACCATATGTTCTGTTGTTTCGATATTTGACTGCGTGATCGCGCAGCGGCATTCAATTTGCCTGCAATGCTTCACTTAACCTAGGGAACCTCCGAACAAGTTCGGAGCCGCAATAGCCCCTGAGTCAGGGGGCGAAAAACCGCAGGTTTTTTGGGGGTTTGGCAAGCAATAAGCAGTGTGGCGAAGACGAAGTGGTGACTTATTCAGACCTTTCCTAGGGAGACCAAAATGAAAAACCCAGTGCAAGCCCCGGTCCGGTATTGCCGATCGGCGCGGTTTCTGTTGCTCGCGTCTACTTGTATGGCCGCGATGTCGCTTCAGGCCCAAACCATTCCAACAGATGCGAATCCGACCTGTGTCGTTTCGCCCAGCAATTTTGCCGGCTGGTTCGCGTCCGGCAAGGTCACTGCCAACGGCGGTGTGAATCCGGCCAACAGCATCAGCTTCGTCGGCAATTCGAACTGCGCATTCTTTACCTGGTCGGAGCAGATGTTCCTTTGGGTGACTTCGCCGCCGCCCGCGGCATACGGTGGCGGCGATCGTGTCTTCGAGTCTCCGGTGTTTTTCGATGTGTCGCCGCCTGACGCCAATGGCGACCGCGTCCTCATTCCCAATACTGGAAAAAATGTGCGCAATTTCTCGGTCCGCGTTGCGCAGAAGGGTCCAAACGGCCTGCCTGTGGTCTTCGACAACAATGGCCGCATGCTGGATGTAGTGCAGCCGCCGCCCGGCGCCGAGCGCAAGTTGCTGCTGCAGTTGCCCGACGGTAGCCAGGTCGAACCGTCGCAAGTGAAATTGGACGCGGGCGGCAATGCGCAATTTACCGACAAGAACGGTAAGACGCTGGACGCGGCCACTGCGCGCAGCGCCAAGGCCATGGCGCTTCATTCCTCGGGCAGAACTGTCGAGATCAAGAATATCGTCCAGGGCCGGAACGGTCAGCTACTGTTCCTCAACGCTCAGGGCCAGGTGGTCGATGTCGAACAAGGCCAGGCGGGCGGCAACGGTGTGCTGCTGTCGCAGGGATCGTCCTTGGTGTATTACGCCACTCAGGTCAATGACGTTTACGCTTACTTCATGACCGGCGCCAAAGACAGCAAACTTTCCCCGGCGCCGACCACCTTTCCGATCACGCAGTCGGCGCTGAATCAAGTTACGACCTTCGCCCAAAGTGCGCCCGCGCCCTTCACCAAGCAGAGCTTTCCCGATGCCAACGCGCTCGCCATCGAGTTGAAGTCGGCCTGGGTGGAAGCCTCTTCGCTGCCCAACGACGCGGCTGGCTATATCACCCTGACAGCGACTATTCCCGCCTACACCAAGAACAGCTCCTCCACCTGGACCGCAAGCGGTTCAAGACAGGCCTTGCTGGCCATGGTGGGCATCCACGTCGTAGGCAGCGCCGCGGGCCACCCGGAAATGATCTGGGCCTCGTTCGAGCGATTCGGAAACACACCCAATGCGACCTACAGTTACAACTCGACCGCAGGAACCAAGACGGTGGCGCAGAACACTTCGGGACCCTGGCTGTTTAGCGAGAGCCAGTCTGCGGGGCCGTTCAATATCGAATACATGAATTGGAGTGCAGGCACCACTGGCGTAGCAGCCAGCATCCAAGCCGCCACCGCCGGCACACCGCCGCCGCCGCCCGGCACCATCAGCGCCAGCGACACGCTGCGCGAAAATCCCTTTGGCACACCAGGCTCCGGATCGGCTTCAAATACCGCCCTGAATACCGATGTGATCTCGATCAACAACAGCATCATCAGCCAGCTGTTGTCGGGTGACATCCGCAAGAACTACTTCATGATCGGCTCGACCTGGACCAACGGCGGCAACCCGGCTGACCCCGGCGTTCCGCAGCTCGGCACCAATCTTCTGGCCAACACCACGATGGAAACCTACCATCAGGCCGACAACTGTTTCGGCTGCCATCAGCAATCAGGCAGCATGCTCAGTGGTCTGAGTCATATTTACAGCGCGCTCGAGCCGCTATTCCCTTAGGGAACTTCTGAACAAGTCCGGAGCCGCGCTAGCTCCCTGAGTCAGGGGGCGAAAAACCGCAGGTTTTTTGGGGGTTTGGCAAGCAATCAGCAGTGCGGCGAAGACGAAGTGGTGACTTATTCAGACCTTCCTTAGGTGCAGTGATGATCATGCGTACTTGAGGCATTAGACTGGGCCGACCGCAACACGGTCGGCCCGGTTTTTCCTGCATGCATGACTTCGATATTCCCGCGGCGAATGAGTCACTCACTGCACTTCAGAAGCTTTCCGATCGGGCGGCTCTGAGTGCCGGAGATGATGCCGAGTCGATGCTGTTTCATTACCCAACGGCAAAGTTGGGTCTGCGATCCAGCATTCGTTATTGCGCAGCGAAACTCGCCGATGCGGCAAGGGATTTACTGGCAAGCAATGCAGCGACTGAGCCCTGGGTGATTTCCAGTCCGCCTCGTTTCGTATTGCCGGGGGCTGCCAATTTACTGGCACGCGAATTGAGTGATCTGCTTTGCACGGGCGATGAGCCCGCGCCGGCGTTGGTAGATTTGCGACTGTCCCCAAATGCAGCCGAGTTCGAGACCACCGATTCCTCGCGCCTGTATTCGCAGGCCGGATTCGAAGCCCGAGTGCAGGAGCGCTCCCGACTGCATCATCGACTGCGGCCTTTGGCAGCCGAGCAATTTCAAGGGCGATCGGCGCTGTTCGTGAACGACATCAATGTCACCGGAGCGCAGCAGCATTTTATGCGCCAGGCGATGCAAGCCGCTGGCGTGGCACGAATCCACTGGCTGTATCTGGTCGCTGTCCCTCCCGAGGTGGGCCGTGCGCATCCGCAAATCGAATACGAACTGAACTATTCGCGTCACGCCTCGTTCGAAGCCTTCGCCGAGCTGGTCAGACATGCGGACATGGAGTTCACCGCGCGCTGCATTCATCGACTATTCGACCACGAGGAATCGGAACTTCGTGTCTTCCTGAATTCCTTGCAGGACGAGCGACGGCGGTACCTGATTGAACTGGCCTCGCAAGAGGCGCGATGCCAGGGACGCGCTACGGAATACTGGGAGAAGCTGCAACGACTTTCCGCTTAAATCGATTCGAGCCCGATGCCCGAGAACCGGAGTGCTTGAACTGTGATCTGGGTCGGCCGACCGGTCAAACGCTTTCCTGAGTCGCGTCGAGCCTTAACCGGTAGAACCGTCGGGCGTGCTCGCCCTGCTGCCTGAACCTTACGGCCTTCGCACTTGCCCTTGCCGTTGTTGAGCGGGGCTTGCCCCGCTGATTCGGCTTCGATGCCAATATCGCGAACGAGATCAAGAACACGAGCAGCGGGGCAAGCCCCTCTCCACCCGCCGTCCACAAAGACGTTCCAAGGATCAGGAGCAGCGATTAAGCGTCACGTTGAGGCTCCTCGATATAGCCGTACCAGGCTGCGGTCGGCGCGGAAGCACCCAGGTGCCGACGAATTTGTACGTACAGCTGATTACCCAGATCGTAGTGCCAGAATACCCAGGGGGAATTCACCCAGTCTTCGGATTCCAATGCCCAATGCGCGAGACGCCGATGCCAGAGTCGCGGATCGTTTGGTTCTATGTTCCCCGCGTCCAGCTGTCGCTCAAAGTAGTCGTTGTGTGAGGTTTCGGACATCTCTTCGAAATTCGAACCCATATCAACCTGCTCGCCAGTGACGAGCGAGCGCAGGGTGATATCCACCGCGGCCCCGGTCGAATGCGCAGGCCAGGCATCGGAGTTATGCGGACTGAAGCGCTTGGTGTTGCGAACGAATTGGTTGGCGTAAGCATGGCAAGCTTCTTCCGTCGGCGTTTCCAGTGAGGCACGGCCCCGTTCGAAGTAGAAATCGTAGAGCGCCTGCTGACACTCCACCGAGCGATATCCATCGAGCACCAGCAGCTCGTAGCCAAAGGGACCGAGCTTGTCGTTCACCCGCGCCAGGCTCGCAGCGGCGCCGGCGCGCAACCAGGTGTCCTGGCGACTTCCGCGCAACGGCCGATGATAGGGCGGGTTCGCGCCATCGGTGCGTGCGTGATAGGACCAGTAGGCGACACCCACCGTGTCGAGCAGCACCAGCGGCTCGCTGGAGCGCGGATCGCTCGGATCATGCGGCACACTGCCATACGCTTTCCCGTATCGGGCCGGATCGATGATCGGAATTCGATGAGACAGTTCATGCAAGGCGGCCATGGAAACACTCCAATGAATACCAGCGGGGGCGATTCGCTTCCAGGCGGTCGGGACGAAGCCGCGTCAATCTACGTCAGTCCTACCGTAAAGACAATATGCAGCTCGCCTACAATAAATTCCGATCAAGAGCCTGCTGGCCACCCGCTCACCGCAATGAAAAAATTGTTGCGCCCAGTTGATATTTTTGCTCTAACATCGGGCCGGAAGTTTCTGAGGAGCGGATCAGTTGGGGGACTACAGTGATTCTCTTTTGATACTGTGCGCGAAGCTTGGAGTGTCATTATTTCGGCAAGCGGAAAATCACCGTCCAGGGCCGAGCAGGGGAACTTCTGAACAAGTCCAAATCCGCGATAGCTGCTGAATCAGGGGGCGAAAAACCGCAGATTGACCAGTTCCACTGTTAAGGGCGACCAGCTCCGCTTTTAAAGACGACCAGCTCCGCTGTTGAAAGCGGGGGTCTGGCAGGCAATAAGTTGTGTAGCGAAGTCGAATGGCGCCTTGTTCCTACCTTCCCCAAGCGGTGCAACGGAGACGTGGTGATGACTTGTTCAGCGGTTTCCAAAGGGAAGAGATGAGCGCGCAATCATTATTTCCTCCGCAATCCGCGGTCGATCCGGACGCTGGCGTCGCCATACTCTCTCTGATTGGCCGGCGTAATCAGTCGCTCGACAACGACCCATCTGCTGGCCTGACGCGTGTTGGCGGTCGCCTGGAAATACATTGCGCTATCGATGAACACGCCGGTCGCGTCAGCGATGTAGCGTCAGTAGCCACGGCGTTTCGCGGCTATGAAGCCCTTCTGGTGAAACGCGGATTACGCGACGCTGGCCTGGTCAGCTCTACGGCCTCGGGCATCTGCGGTGGCGTGCATGCCACCGCCTCCAGCCAGTGCCTGGAAATGGCCTTGGGCCTGCGCCCACCACCGCTCGGCATCGTGACCCGAAATCTGCTGCTCAGCTGCCAGTATCTGGACGAGAATCCGCTCCAGCTGTTTGTGTTCTCCGGCCCGGACTACTCGCGAGAAACCCTGCAGCGCACCAACCCAGCCCTCTGGCAGCGCGCGGAACGCAGCCCTGCTGCGCGCCAGTCGGTGCATGGCTATGCCAGTGTCGGCGCGATCATGACTGACCTGGACAAAGGCCGGGGCAAGCTCTACCTGGAAGCGATGACCATGGTGCGCACTGCGCGCGAAGCCTATGCCGCGATCGGCGGAAAGTATCCGCATTCCGAGTCCATCGTGCCGGGCGGGGTCACACTCAAGCCCACCGAGGATCAACTCGATCGGTTCCTGGAAAAGCTGCGCCCGTTCAGTGACTACGCCAAGCGCTGTGTCGCCATCTGGGACGAGATTTTTGATTTTCTGTACGAGGCAAATCCTGCCTACGCCAAGGTCGGCGAATCCCCTGCCACCATGGTCGACTTCGGTCAGTGGGACCATGACGAAGCCTATGACGCGAGCTATGCGCATTGTGACGACTGGGGTCTGAAGCGTTGGTCCACGCCTGGTGCCATTGTGGACGGCAAATTGGTGACGACGCGACTGACCGAGCTCAATTGCGGACTGGAGGAATTCGTTGATCGCTCCTATTACGAGCGCGCAACGAACCCGGTTCGATTCGACTCGGACCCTCTGGGAAATGCACTAAGTCCGCAGCACCCGTGGAACCGGGACTTCTCCGCGAATGCGGCCAAACTCGCCAGCCCCGCGCCCTATACCTGGGCTTCCACCATGACCTGGCGGCGGCGCGTCTTCGAAGTCGGCGCCTATGCGCGAATTTATCTCTCGGCCTTGGGTGGATGCCTGCCGAAGAGCGCGCATTTTCATTCAACAGGGCGCAGTCTGCTGATGCACCTGCCCGCAGATCAGCTGGCGGCGATCGATATCGAATGGCGTCCCCCCGCCGTTTGGAATGCGTTCGAGCGCAATCGCGCACGCGCCTACGCGGTGGCTTTCAATCTGTTGGTCCTCAAAGAAAACGCCGAACGCGCGCGGCGCCTATTGCGTGCTGGCGCGTCCACCCTGGTCGAATCATTCGAGATTCCGACCAGCGGCCAGACCATGGGCGCCGGCTTTTGTGGCGCGGGCCGCGGCTTTCTGGCGCACTGGGCCGTCGTACGCGATGGCGCATTTGCCAATTATCAGATTGCCGTGCCCTCACGCATCAATGCCGGGCCCCGGTCCCCTTGGGGCGAGCTGGGTGCGATCGAACGCGCGGTCATGAACACACCGATTCTGGAGACCCGCACCGGCCCACAGGATGCGCTCAGTGGCATCGACATCGTGCGCGCGATCCAAAGCTTCGATCCCTGCATGCCCTGTGCCGCGCATCTGCACATGAAGGATGGGCAGTCGATCGAGTGCACCATCGCGACAACGGGTCCCTGAAGCATGTCCGCGGTCATGTCAACGCCCCAGGCCAGCGCTTCGGAGATTCGAATCTCCGGCACGGTACAGGGCGTGGGCTTCCGTCCCACGGTATGGCGACTGGCTCGCGAGGAAGGGCTGCTGGGCGAAGTGCTCAATGATGGCAAGGGCGTACTGATTCGCACCGTGGGCAGCGCTGAAGCCATCCAGCGGCTGATGCATCGCATCCGCAGTGAAGCGCCGGTGCTCGCGCGCATCGAGTCGATGCAGCAATCGCCCTTGAGCCTGGCGCCGTCGTTTTCCGAATTTCGGATCGTGGAAAGCGTCGACGGCGAGAACCAGACACGCATCGCTGCCGACGCCGCCATCTGCCGTCATTGTCGCGAGGAAATCCTCAGCAGTTCTAACCGCCGGCACGGCTACGCCTTCACCAATTGCACCCATTGCGGCCCGCGTTTTTCGATTGTGCACAGCGTGCCCTACGACCGCGCACGCACCACGATGGCCAGCTTCCCGATGTGCCCGGTTTGCAGCGCTGAATTTTCCGATCCGGCCGATCGTCGATTTCATGCGCAGCCTATCGCCTGCCCTGCCTGCGGACCCCGCCTCTGGATTGAAACTTGCGAGGGCGCCGCCTCGCCGACCTTTGCGGGAGGCGATATCCAGCCGGCAGCCGACTGCATCGCGCAGGCAGCAGCAGCTATCCGAGCCGGTCGCATTCTGGCCCTGCGCGGCCTGGGCGGGTTCCATCTTGCCTGCGATGCCGGAAATGCAGAGGCCGTCGCACGGCTACGCGAACGCAAGCGCCGCTATGCCAAGCCCTTCGCGCTGATGGCACGAGACATCGCCATGATCGAACGCTACTGCAGCGTTTCTGTGCAGGCGGCTGAACTTCTGCGCAGTCCCGAGGCGCCCATCGTCGTGCTGCAAGCGGATCGCGACGAGCAGCTGCCGGCGGCGATTGCGCCCGATCTCGACCTGCTGGGCTTCATGCTTCCCTATACGCCCTTGCATGTGCTGCTGATGGAAGGGCTCGATCGCCCGGTGGTCATGACCAGCGCAAATTTATCTTCCGAGCCGCAAGTGATCGCCAATCAGGAAGCCCGCGAAAAACTTCGCGAGATTGCCGATCTCTTACTGATGCACGACCGCGAGATCGCCAACCGCATCGATGATTCGGTGCTGCGTTTTTCCGCTGGACGCCCTCGCCTGCTGCGTCGAGCACGTGGCTACGCGCCGGCCGCACTCAGCCTGCCGTCAGGATTTGAAAGCGCGCCGGAGATTCTGGCTTTCGGTGCTGAACTGAAATCCACTTTTTGCCTGGTGAAGGACGGCGCCGCAGTGCTGTCCCAGCACCAGGGTGATCTGGAAGATCTCGCGACCTTCGAGGATTACCAGAAAAATCTCGGACTGTATGCGCAGACCTACGATCATCGACCGCGCCTGCTCGCCATCGATCTGCATCCCGAGTACCTCTCTACCAAGCTGGGTCTGGAAAGCGCCGATGCCGCGTGCCTGCCGGTCGAGCGCATCCAGCATCATCACGCCCATCTGGCCAGCTGCATGGCAGAGAACGCTGTGCCGCTAGATGCGCCTCCGGTGCTAGGTCTCATTCTGGATGGCCTCGGCATGGGCGATGACGGCAGCTTCTGGGGCGGCGAATTGCTGCTCGGTGATTATCGTGGCGCGCACCGCCTTGCCTCCTTGAGCGCGGTACCGATGCTCGGCGGCATGCGCGCCATCGTCGAGCCCTGGCGCAGCACCTATGCGCATCTGCTGGCCGTGATGCCATGGAGTGAATTTGTCGAACAATTCGGCGCGCTGGAGCTGCATCGTCGGCTGCAGAAAAAACCATTGGACGCGATGAATCGCATGTTGGCGGCGCAGCTGAACTGTCCCTTGGCCTCTTCCTGCGGTCGACTGTTCGACGCCGTCGCCGGCGCCATGGAACTGTGCTTTGACCAGGCCGCCTACGAAGGACAGGGCGCGATGGCTCTGGAGGCTGCGGCAGCGCGCGGTTCCGGAATTCACCAGTCCGATCCAGACGACTACGCGTTCGGCATTGTCGCAGCGGCGGACGGACGGATCGCTCGACTCGATGCCGGACCGATGTGGCGCGCGCTCTTGCTCGACCTGGCGCGTGGCGTTTCGCAGTCGACCATGGCGGCGCGCTTTCACCGTGGCCTGGCGCAGTCCCTGGTCGCCCTGGTGGCGGATGCGTTGCGCAACGAAGCCAGGCGCGCGACCCGCGACTGCATGGCGCTGGACGCTGGCCCATCTTCCACGCCCGAGGTGATCGCTCTGTCGGGCGGCTGCCTGCAGAACGCCATCCTGCTGGAGGCCTTGCTTTCGGGCCTTGGCGCATTGGGACTCAAGGTCTTGACCCACGAAAAAGTGCCAGCCAATGACGGCGGCATCGCACTGGGTCAAGCAGCCATCACCGCAGCACGTCACCTGTCGGCCCAAGGCCGGCCCACCGAAGCCCAACCAGAACGGAGCGCACCATGTGTCTAGGCATCCCAGGTCAAGTCGTCGAGATCACCGATCGAGAACGCAATCTCGCGCGCGCCAGCGTAGCTGGCGTCTTTCGAGAGATCAGTCTGGCCTGCATTGTCAGCGATGAGCACCCCCTCGATGCCTGTATCGGCGATTGGGTGCTCATCCATGTTGGATTTGCCATGAGCCGCATCAACGAGGCGGAGGCCGAGGCCACACTCAAGGTCCTAACTGAGCTGGGAGAAATCGACGAGGAGCTCGCCGCCATGCAGGCGACAGGTCACGCCACCCAGAAAGCCCAGGTCGAAAATGTCTAACGCGGAAAACAAAGAAGTGCTGAGCAAGCTGTATCCCTTCCTGCATGACCGCAAGCAGGACCCGGAGCTGATGAACAAGGCGCTGCTGGAATCGGTGCGGCAGAAAGTCGCGTCGCATCAAGAGGTCATCGCGCAGTTTTGCGCCCAGCATGCGCAGGCGATTGTTTCTACTGCGGGCGCCATTGCACAGGTGTATCGCACGGGTGGCCGGCTCTACACCATGGGCAATGGCGGATCGAGCTGCGATGCGGCGCATGTCGCGGTGGAGTTTCTGCATCCGGTGACCGCCGGTCGCCCGGCGTTGACGGCCGTGGATCTGACTGCGGATCGCACCATGCTGACCGCGGTGGCCAATGATGTCGGCTACGCGCATGTCTTCGTTCGTCAGATCATCGCGCAAGGCCGAGCCGGAGACGGTCTGATCGGATTGTCCACCAGCGGCGGCTCGGAAAATCTGGTCAAGGCCTTTCGCAAAGCAAAGGAAATGGGACTGGTGACCATTGGCCTGACCGGAATGAGTGGCGGCGAGATGGCGACCATGGGTCTGGATCACTGCCTGGTGGTCGGGTCCGGGAGTATCCATCGCATCCAGGAATGTCACGTTTTGATCTATCACATGCTCTGGGACCTGGTGCATACCCTGCTCGCCGACGATCGCGGCAATCTGTCGATAGGCAAGGCCGAGGCCCTCGCCGCAAGTGAATCCGAACTCAAATAAAGGAAGCTCTAAATAAGTCACCACTTCGACTTCGCTCCACTGCTTAGCGCTTGCCATACCCCTGTTTTCAACAGCGTAGCTGGCCAAAACCTGCGGTTTTTCGCCCCCTGACTCAGAGGGCTATCGCGGCTCCGAACTTGTTCAGCGACACCCTAAAGCACAAGGAAATCCCATGAAATTCGTCGATGAGTTTCGCGATCCGGCCAAGGCGCAATCCCTGCTCGTTGAAATCAGGCAAATGGTCGCGCGCATCCGGCCAAGGATGAATCGTCCGCTCTACATCATGGAAGTCTGTGGCGGGCACACACACGCCATCTTCCGCTACGGAATCGAAACCATGCTGCCCGATGAAATCGAGCTGGTGCACGGGCCAGGCTGTCCGGTCTGTGTCCTGCCGATGGGGCGCATTGACGATTGCATCGCCATTGCCGAACGGCCCAATGTCATCATGACCACGTTTGGTGACGCGATGCGCGTACCTGGCTCCAAGAAGAGCCTGCTCACCGCCAAGGCCGAGGGCGCCGATGTGCGCATGGTCTACTCACCCCTGGATGCGCTGCAGCTGGCCAAGGCCAATCCCGACAAGGAAGTGGTGTTTTTTGGTCTCGGCTTTGAAACCACCATGCCGAGCACGGCATTGACGGTGCTGCGCGCCGAGGCCGAAGGGATCAAAAATTTCTCCCTGTTCTGCAACCACATCACCATCATCCCAACGGTCAAGGCGATTCTGGATTCGCCTGATTTTCAGATCGATGGGTTCCTCGGACCGGGTCACGTCAGCATGGTGATCGGCAACGAACCGTACCAGTTCATCGCCAAGCACTACCAGCGGCCGATCGTGGTTTCCGGATTCGAGCCCCTGGATATTTTGCACGGCATCTGGATGGTGCTCAAGCAAATCGACGAGGGGCGCTCCGAAGTGGAAAACCAGTACCGCCGCATCGTGCCCGAGGACGGCAATGCGGTGGCACTGGACGCGATCGGCAAAGTGTTCGAACTGCGCGAGTTCTTCGAGTGGCGCGGCCTGGGTTCGATCGATCATTCCGGCGTGCGCGTCCGTGAGGCCTATGCCGCCTATGACGCCGAGCGTAAATTCACCGTGCCAGCGGTGATGATCGCCGATCCCAAGGCCTGCCAATGCGGCGAAGTGCTCAAGGGCATCATCAAGCCCTGGGCCTGCCGCGTGTATGGCAAGGGATGCACGCCAGAAACACCGATGGGTGCACTGATGGTCTCCTCCGAGGGCGCCTGCGCCGCCTACTTCCGCTTCGGCGACATCGAAAAAATTCGCAGCCGTCGTGTCGAGGCAGGCCTTGAGGAGGCAGGCGCATGAGTGTCATCGAAAGTGTCATCGAACCAGAAATCAAGATCGAAAAGCGGGCCCGCGCCAGACTGAGTGCCGCCAATGTCACGCTTGCCCATGGCGGTGGTGGCAAGGCCATGCATGACCTGATCGACAACATCTTCATCGGCGCCTTCGACAATGCCCTGCTCGACACCATGGAAGACCAGGCGCGGATGAATCTGTCTGCGCTGATGCGCCACGGTGACCGCCTCGCCTTCACCACCGATTCCTATGTGGTCAGCCCGCTCGAATTTCCGGGCGGTGATATCGGCAAGCTCGCCGTCTGCGGCACCATCAATGACCTGGCAGTCGGCGGCGCGCGGCCGTTGTATCTGAGCTGCGCGGTCATCATCGAAGAAGGGCTTGATGTCGAGTTGCTGCGCCGGATGGTGTGGTCTATGGCCGAGACGGCGAAAGCCGCAGGCGTTGCCATCGTCACCGGCGACACCAAGGTCGTCGGCCGCGGCGCCTGCGACCGCCTGTTCATCAACACCACGGGCATCGGGGTGATCCGCGAAGGACTCAACCTGCGTGTGTCTTCGGCCCAGATCGGTGATGCGGTCCTGGTCAACGGCATGCTCGGCGATCACGGCGCCACCATCCTCAATGCGCGCGGCGATATGGCCCTGACGACACCGATTGCCAGCGACTGCGCGGCCTTGCACGGGCTGATCGACGACCTGCTGCGTGCGGCACCGGGCACACGCTTCATTCGTGACGCCACGCGCGGTGGCCTGGCCACCGTGCTCAACGAGATCGCAACGGCGTCAAAGGTGGGTATCGATATCGTGGAGGCGCAGACGCCGCTGCGCGAGGAAGTAAAAGGCTTCTGCGAAATCCTTGGGCTGGACCCGCTCTATCTCGCCAATGAAGGAAAGATCGTTTGCATCGTGACGCAGAACGAAGAGCAGGCGGCGCTGAGGGCGATGCGCGCGCACCCACTGGGGAGCGAATCCGCGTTGATCGGTCGCATTACCAACGGTCGTCCTGGGCGGGTGTCGATGCAAACAGTTTTTGGCGGGCGCCGCATCGTCGACATGCTGATCGGCGAACAGCTGCCACGCATTTGCTGATGCTGGAGCCCCACGTGTGTCGACGACGATGCAACCAGCATTCGGATAAGGCGTAGCCAAGCAGGGTTGACCGAATCAAACCAACACGATTGAACGAGCGAAGCTTGCGAGCGCGCTCAACGATGTTTCTCAGCACAGCCAGCAAGGAGACCGACCATCATGATCCATGCAGTAAGCAAGACCAACAATTCACAGCAGCCCCATTCCGGCACCTCGATCCGCGTCATGGAACAGGGCAAGCTCATCGAGCTTGACTACGACGGCGCGATGAGCGAACACGCTGGCTCGTTATGGTGGGGCACGGCCGTGGCCTACCGCGCCATGCAGGTGGCCGCCGCCGCGCTCTCACGCGATGCACTCTGGAACCGCGACCAGATGACCGTGGTCACGGCGCATCCTGGCGGCGGCGTTCGCGACGCGGTGAATTACGTGACGCGTGCGGTCGAAAAGAATCGCTTTACCGTGGTCAAGGACAAGGACTGCGGCATGAAATGCAACAGCACCATGAAGTACGAATGGTGGGTCAGCGATGGCGAGAAAACCGCGCACGTCGCCCTGCGCTCCGATTTTGTGCCCTGGAATTTCTATCTACTGATGGATCGCCTGGGCAAACCCGACACCACTGATGCCGACAAGGCGGTGTTCGATGTGTTCAAGGTCAATCTCTCGGCGAAGATCTGGAATTACCCGCTGATGGAGAGCTACAGCGTCACCGTCATGGATCGCGCGCTGCAACCGGGCGAACTGCCTGAGGCAGTTAAGGCGCCCAACTTCTGGGACAGCGTCAAGGAGATTCAGGCCAGCGCCGGCTAGAGATCTGCGTATGCGCGTGCGCTTGCTCGACAGCATCCTGGTCTATCACTGGCAGGCATGGGAGGATTTTTACATCTCCCATCTGGTCGATCCATCCTGCCAGATTCAAGCGCGCTACACCGACGACTTCCAGCACATCATTCGACATCTCGGGCCGAACATTCGTGCTGTGCTGTTCCAGATCAATCTGTCGCGCGCCGATCTGTTCCCACAGCGGCGCCGACAGATGGTGGCGATGCTGCAGCGACGTGGGCTGGTAGTGCTCAACACCGAAGTTCAGGATATTACCAAGCGCAACCTGCACCGGATGCTGAAGCACGCCGGACTCGGCTCACTCAAGGCAGGTCGTAGCGGTCCAGCCGAGGAGATGCTGTTCCTCAAGACCAACTTGAATTTTGGCGGAATGATCGAACAGTGCATGACGCGATCACTGCGCCGGATTTTCCTGCCTGCGCCGCCCTGCCCGATCCAAGGATGGGATGAGTACTTTGCCGCCATGCGCTGCAATGTGCCGCAGGCCTACTGGTCCGACCCCAGCATCGTCATTGAGCGCTACATCGCCAATCCCGAGGACAGTTTTTATCGGGTCTATGGATTCGGCGACGCCATCGTCGTGGTGGAAGGTCGTGCACCACAGCTGATCAAGAAGCTTTTGGGGCGTCGCGACGAACCGCACCATCTGCTGACGCGCAGTCAGCTGCGCAGTCGGAAGACTGCCTTGCCCCGAGACCTGCAAGGCGTGCTGAAGCGATTCATCGCGCACTATCCGCTGGCCTACTTCTGCCTGGACCTGGTACACGATGGGCAAAGGCACTACATCATCGACCTGAATCTGACACCGTACTCCGACCCCAGGCGCCAGACGCCCGAGATCAGGGCGTTTCTCGCGCGCGGCGCCGAGCGATTCGTTCAACGCGCCGCGAGCCGATTGCAGAGTCGGGCATGAGCACGGTTTCCGTGCTGATCGCTGCCTATCAGGCACCGGCCTGGATCACTGGATGCCTGGAAGCCGTGTTCGCGCAACGGCTGCCCCCTGGTTGGCGCCTGCAGGTGCTGCTGGGCATCGATGGTTGCGAAGCCACTTTGAACGCAGTCCGATCGCTGCGCCACGACGCGCTGGAAGTCGTGTATGCACCCAGCAATCAGGGTACCTATTTGATGTTCAACACCCTGATTCAGTATGCCCGGGGTGAGCTGATCTGCCGTTTCGATGCGGACGATCTCATGTGTCCGGATTACCTGTTGACGCAGATACAGGCCATTGAGAGTGGCGCCGACATGACCCTCACCTGGAGCATCTATACCGACGCCGATTTGAATCGCATCCCGGTGTACTCAAAACGCAATGGACTGGAAGACGCTGACGGTCATTGTCGAATCGGTTGGGAAGGACAGTTTGTGATGCGCCGGGCGGTGTGGGAGCGACTGCGCGCGTTTCGGCCCTGGCGCACCAGTGCAGATACCGATTTTTCCAATCGCGTTCGCGCTGCCGGATTCAAGCAAGTGGTCATCGAGCAATTTCTGTACTGGCGCCGCAAGCACGCCAACGCACTGACTGCACATCCGGACAGCGGCTTTCAATCACCCATGCGTCTGGCCGTGGAAAAACTCAATGCCGAGTTCTTGCTGAAGTATCAGGCTGGCATCGATGACCTCGGTGTCGAGCCCGAATTTGCGCTCGGCCATCGCCTGCTCTGGGCCGGGCACCAGCCCGCGTCGCCATGAAATATTCGGTGGTCATTCCTACTTTCAATCGCCGCGAGAAGCTGGTGGAAGCCATCGACAGCGTTCTGCGTCAAAGGTACGCAGACATCGAGATCATCGTTGTCGACGATGGATCCGACGACGATAGTTGCAAAATGTTGGCGCAGCGTTTTCCCGAGGTGCACGCCTTGCAACAGGCGAACCAGGGCCCGGCCGCAGCACGCAATCGCGGCATCGCGGCCGCCAAGGGCGAGTGGATTGCGTTCCTCGACTCCGACGACATCTGGCTCGAACACAAGATCGAACGCGAGCTTGATCTCTTCAAGCGCTTCCCAGAAGCCGCCCTGCTCGCCGGCAATGCCAGCTCCTTGGTCGAAGGGACACTGCGTTCGGCGGATACTTTTGCACAGCGGCAGATTCCGTTTGTCGACCAGCAACCGCGCTATTTCGATTGGTCCCTGCCGATCATGAAGCTCGGTCCCACCTGTTGCATGAGCGCCATGGTGTTTCGCCTGGATGCACTGCGCATGCTCGGTGCGCATCCCTTCAACGAGCGCCTGCGTCTGGATGAGGACTGGGATTTGGAGTTTCGCTTCTTCGCCCGATTCAAAGCCCTGCTCTATCCCGACATCGCCTGTCACCGCCGCGTGTTCCACGATGACACCAGGCATCACTACAGCTCCGCAGGCCAGATCAAGAGCGCCGCCGAACAGCGGACGATTTGGCAACAGCAGCGCGATATTATTGCGCGGTACTTGGATGTCTCAGCTTGGGATGCGGAAACCAGAGCTGGGTTTCTGCAACGCCATCGCGAGCTTGGGGCGCTGCTGCAGAAACTCGAACACGGCGAAGAACCGGCCGAGAGCCGATTATAAGGTCGCCAACTCAATCTTCGCCGGTTTGCCCAACCGAGCCGCGAATTGTACCAGCGTATCCAGGCTGAACTTCTCAACTTTTCCGCGCGTAAGGTCAGAGACGCGTCCTTGGCTGACACCCAGCAACTTTGCTGCCTTCACTTGGGTCATCTTGCGCGTCTTGATCTGCTGATCCAATTGAGCCATCAGATCGGCGCGCAACGCCAGCACTTGGGCCTCGGCCTCATCGAAGCCCAGGTCGGTGAACACGTTGCCGCTCGACGGCGTGATCTTCTTTTCTCTGGCTGGGGTGCGCATGGGATACCTCGTTGTCATGGAATCAGTTTGTACCGCACGCTGCCCTTGGAGATGTCCTGGGCCGATGTGCGTTGCGTCTTCTTCTGGAACGCATGCAACACGTATACGTCGGTGGCGCTCTCCACGACGTAGAAGACCCGGAAGGCGCCATCCCGAGTGCGGACCCGCACTTCGCGCACACCTGCGCCGATGTCGGGCATGGGCTTCCAATCACGTGGATCGACGCCCTGTTGCACCAAGCGCAGGTCCGTACCGGCTTCGGTTCGGGCGCTGACCGGAAAGCGGCAAAGGTCGGTGAGTGAAGTGCCAATCCAGTGCAGGGCCTTCATGGCGCATAGCATACAAGTACCTGAATAATATGCAAGTGGTTACATACTTACCGCAGAACCGCGCACCCACCCGCGTCCCGCCCGAGCCCTGTCCGTTGGCTGGCTGTGCCGCAAGAAGGCTGTAGCGATCGGTAGATCCAGGGGCGCGTCGCCGATACAGACTTCCAGAATGTTCACGGCTTGCGCTTCCGCGGTCGTAGCGGTGCTGGTGCCGGCGGCAATGAGGGTGCAGGAATCGCTGCAGGTGCCGGCAACGTGTGCGCAGTGGACGTCAGCCGCGACGCTGAACTGTTGAGCGCGCGCGGCGCGGCATTGCGGCGCCGAAGCGCGTTGTCCTGCAATGTGCGGCCGAGGGTGTCCTGAGCGGCAATCAAGTCGATATCGTCGGTCAGCCCGAGCACGGTCAGCAAGCGCAGAACGGTGGCCAAGCTGGTCGAGGGCTCGCCATTTTCCAGTTTGGCAATGGTCGGCACACTGACCCCCACGCGCTCCGCCATCACCTCCTGGGTCATCGAGCGACGCATCCGCGCAGCGCGCAGCCGCTGACCCAACGCCTCGATTTGTCGCTGAACGCGGGGATGGGTCGGAGGAGTTCGCTTAGCCATGCAAAATTGAAATACAGTTCCCGCCCGGAAATGCAAGTTAATTTTGGATTTGGCGGCTCGCCTGTTCAGGGAATCAATTAGAAAGTAGCCCGGATGAAGCGCGTACTAACCCTGCTTCGCGCTGCGCGCGCACCGTAAGCACGAACACCGTGTCGACCTCGACCACGTACCGGTACAGCGCCACATAGCCGTGCGCACCGCGGCCGATCTCTAACGCCCGCTTGTCGTTGCTCGCCGGGCGTCCGATCAGCGGATTGGTCTGAAGCACGTCGACCGCCGCAATGACCTCGTACAAACGGGCCGCTGCATGCGCAGCTTCATGGGACTGCAGATGCGCGAGTATCCGCTCGAAGTCCTCGCCCACCTCCACGGCCAACTCGATACGCGCCACGCTACCTCGCCAGCTTGCGGGCTGCGGGCCGTCGAGCTGCCTTACCTGCGATGCGCTGTTCAAGGTAGTGGCGCATGTCCGCCCACGGGATCGTCTTGCCAGACGCAACGATGCCGGCGTAGCGCTGCTCGGCTTGTGCGTCAAACTCCGCCTGCCGCTCGGCCTGATCGGCCTTTTCAGCGATCGCCTCCAGGATGAAATTATGCGCCGTCGTACCACCACGCTTCGCCGCCTTGGCGATACGGGCTTTCAGCGCGTCCGGCAGGCGGATGGTGGTAGTGCTCATGCAGGTCTCCCCGGCTGATGCGCTCTGCGGCAATGTAGCACATATGTGTCACAGGCGACCATGACCCTGGGTCATTCGCCAAATTCGGGAACACACAGTACGTCAAGCGGCCGGGGCGGATCGAAGTCGAAATCGCCCACTCTGGGCATGGCCGGTGCCTCGCCGCGGGTGCGGCGCTTGCCGGGTTCAACGCGGCTCGCGGACCTGCGCTTCCAGTGACGATTGAACGAGTGCACCCAATGCCAATAAGCTTTCACCGTCCAACCTCGCCGCCGAGGCAAATGCATCCGCGTCGTTGAAGCCAAGGTCATCGCGCAACGACTGCTCCAAATCGATCAGCGATGGGTCGAGATCGACGATGATTCGGAATGCTTCACTGAGCAACTCGGAGGAGAGAAAGCGAATTCTCTCCGCATCACCTGGCTCCAGTTCATCCTGATCTTGTCGCTCAAGCAGGTCGTCAAACTCTCGGCGCTGGAGCATCAAGGGCACAATCCTGTGGGCGAAGTGTTGGCTGAATTTAAAACAACTTGCTACTGAACGGGGGGACGCCACAATGCGTGTCGCCTGAACCTCGATCGCACTTGCGGCAAATATCGTGGCGATCGACGAAACCGGGACTGCGGAGTTAGCAATGTCATGAACCGCATTCAGCTGCTTCGCGATGGCGATCCGAAGTTTCAACAGCTGCTCTTTCTTCAGTTGCAATCCGATTTCGACCTTGGTTGATGCATCGAGGTGGGACAGAATTTGCTCCTGCCTGGACTGAATCGCCTTTAGCTCTCCGGTCTTGCCGAAGAAATATCCGAGATAAGAGCCCACCGCGCTGCTGATGAGCAAAAGGAGGCCCCAGATGGCGTGGTAGTGCCAGCTGAGTTGCTGGTTTGCGATTTCTGTTGCAAGGGCGATTGTTGGATCGTCTACCATGGATGCGATTCCCGAAGTTCAATTCACTCCGCTCGGTTTTGTAGCGGGCCCGTGATCGGAGACACCCCAATTCCAGCGGTAGGTATTGATGATCAGTCAGTGGCCCGGATGAAGCACAGCGCAATCCGGGGCACCGCGCGAGTGAGGGGTCAGAGTGAGGGGTCAAGTCTTGCCTATTGCCTTTGTGCAATCTCTCCCTCGGCTTTTGCAAATGTCTGGCATTTAAACAAGGCCCGTAAGGCGCAACAACCAAAGGCCAATGCGCCGCATGGGTGCCGAACCATTGCGCCGTGCGGGGCATCGAATGCGGCGCAATGGTCTTGCGCCGTATGTTTTCAGGATCACGAGTCAAAAGCAGCGGAGCAAGCCCCGCTCTACAACGGCGGGACAGGCCCAGAAAATACTCAGTGATGCCCCTTCGCCGCCGCACCACCCTTGCCATCGGGCAGCACCACTTCGACGTTTTGCATCATGCCTTGGTCTTCGTGATCGAGGATGTGGCAATGCAGGACGAATTGGCCGATGTAGCGTTGGTAGCGGGTGTAGGTCTGGATGACCACGTCGGACTGGACGAGGATGGTGTCTTTCCAGGTGTTGAGCATGCCGGCGTATTGGCCATCGGTGATTTCGGGTCCGGTGGGTTTTCCATCAGCACCTTTCTTGCGGATGCTGACGATCTGAAAGGGATTGACGTGGATGTGGTGCGGATGCGATCCGGTGGATGCGGTCAGGCGCCAGGCCTGGGCCTTGTGCAGGATCAGGGTCTGGTCCATGCGGTCGGGTTTGAAGGGTTCGCCGTTGACCATGAACCTGTTGCCATCGATCTTGAAATCGATGGAAATTTCGGCGAGACCGGAACGGTCGATCTCGGCTTTGTCGATGCTTCGATGCGGAACAAAGCGTGTGAGTCGCATGTTGCGGACATCGCGAATGATCTCGTCACGCACATCGTTCGGAAACGATCCGGCTGATCTTAACAGTTCGGACTGCATGAAGGCCTTCTGATCGGCCACTGGCCTTCCGCCATTGGCCTGAATGATGGCCAGCACCTTGGGGTTTTCGGGGGCTGCCGAGATCGAGCCGACGGCCGTGGCGCCGTCATCGAAGACGCAGTACGACCCGGTTTCCGGAAGACTGAAGACGACATCGCTGCGATAGCCGGACTGCAGATAGAGCGTGTTCTTGGGGTAGATATCCGAACGCGTGAGGCCATCGGCTGCCACTTCAAACAGGCTGACCTCGGTGCCGGTGCAGGCTTTGGCCACTTCTGCGGCACGCTCTTCCGAGCTGCCGGCGGTGGCCTGAAGCTTGGATACATCGTCAATCTTTCTGATGCGCAACAAGATGCTTTCACGCACGCCCGCGTGGACAAAGCGCCAGCGATACAAACGGCCGGGCGTCATCGGCAAGGTGGGACGAACATAGCCATTGATCGAGGTGTAGCGGCCCGATGCAGCCCACACGCCACCGGTCATCTGTTTCTTGAAATCCTCGATCTTGGCCACTTGGCCGTCCTTGCAGACCCAGCGCTTGCTGATCGGGTCCACTTCGATGTTGCCGGCGTCGTCAAAGCAGGCATAGGGAATTTGTTGGATCAGCATTTCCTCGCTGTAGTCATCGCGGTTGCGCGGCGCAAAGGGCTTGAGCAGAACATCCAGATCGCCATTGCTGCCGTCGGCCTTGGGCAGACGATCACCGCGAATGATCAACATGCCCGCCATGCCGCTGCCGACCTGCATGGACGTGGAGCCGTGGCGATGCGGGTGATACCAGAAGGTACCTGCGGGGTGGTCATCGGGCACGTTGTACTCGTACTCGAAACTCACGCCTGGATACAGCGACAACAACACATTGTCGCTATTTCCCGTAGGCGATACCCACAGACCATGCGAGTGCAGATTGGTGGTGTTGAAGCAATGCGGGACATTGACATCCTGACCGACGCCGCAATTGGGCTCGGCCGGTAGTTGATTCTGCAAGCCGATGCGCACGGTCTGACCGGGCGCCATATTGATCGTGGGTGCGACGAAACGATCCCCGTAGGAGCGCAGCCGCACCGTATCCAACTTGCCCGTCGCCGGGTTGAATATCTTGCCCACGGTGTACTTGATCGGCAGGATGTATTGCTCTTGACGTCCCTCGCGAATGGCGTCGCGCTCGGCGCCGAGAGAGAGCAGATTGGTTCCAGCCCGAACCGATTCGGCCATGCCGCCAGCGCGCTTGGCCTGCATGGCCGCCCCTTGTGCCGGTAACAGCGGTGGCGGACTGAACACGGGCGCCTGCTCGGCTTGCTGCGCCATGCTCATACCGCTTTGCAACGCCACGACGACGAGCAAACAGAATCGAATTCCCAACTGCGAATGGTTTTGCATAGGACTCCCCGTGGACGATTGGTATCGGCATGCATCTGGCTCCCTGCGCGCGGCAATGCGGCGCAGGCCCCGGCCAGATGGGCAGACGTCACTATCCGCCTGCGCGCGCGCTCAGGCAAGCGACTGCCACCTGTCGAATCTTGCAGCTTTTCGGCGCTCCTATTCAGAACCCACACTCTGAGGAGAAAGTCCCATGCGTTTGAAATCTGGCGGCGACCCGATGCGAAAACCGGACCGTGCAATGTGGATCGGGTCGGGCTGATGGGATTGCGCCCATCAGCCCTCCCACACCACCGGACAAGCGGGTTACCGCATCGGGCGGTTGGATCGAAGGGCATTAATCCAAGTCGGTGGGAACAAGGAAACGATCGTGGCGTGGTGTATTTTTGGACAGCGCACTGTGCATCGCAATGCCGTCAGCAATTCGCCATGCTCCACGCGCGCTGGACGCTACACCTGTCAGCGCGGGATCACCTTCATCTATCAGAATTTCAAACCAGATCGTTAACTGGATCACGAATAATGTCGAAAATGTGGCAATATACGGTAGACTCTCACAAGTTACGATATTCGAACGCCGCCCAGGGGAGCCCAACGTGAGTGAATCAACTCCGAAACGCCATGATGCTGGCCGCACTGCGGCAGCGTCGTCACAAAACACACTGAGCCTTGCCGGAGCCGCAGTCGCGGGCGCTGGATTGTTGACGGGCGCAGCCGTTGACGCGGCCACGTTCAATGTCACTACCCTCGCGGACGCTGGAGCCGGCAGTCTGCGCCAGGCCATAGCTGACGCGAATGCGGCAGCCGGTGCCGATGACATCACCTTCCAGGCGGGCCTGACGGGCACCATCACCCTGACGACAGGGCAGTTGGCAATCACCGATTCGCTGGTGATCGCCGGCCCTGGCGCGGCCAATCTGAGCGTCAGCGGCAACAACGCCTCGCGTGTCTTCTATCTGGACAACCCGACTGCGACCATCGATGTACAGCTCTCGGCAATGACCATCACCGGCGGCAATGCTGCCCAGGGTGCGGGTGTCATCAATTTTGATGAAACCCTGACGCTGGATGGCGTGACCATCAGCGGCAATGCCGCAACCGGGAATGGCGGTGGCCTGTGGGCCGATGGGTTCAATATGAACCTGACGATTCAGAACTGCACGATCAGCGGCAACACCTCGGGCGGAGACGGTGGCGGTATCTACATCGAGGATACCGGTGGCCCGGCGCTCATCAGCAATACAACGATCAGCGGAAACACCGCGGTCGGCGCTGGCGGCGGCATTTATCTCTACGATCCCGACGATGACGTCACCATCGCCAATTCGGCGATCAGTGGCAACAGTGCCGTCACTATCGGTGGCGGCGTCTATTTGTACAGTTTCGATGCCGGGGAGCTGCTAATCACATCGAGCACGCTGTCCGGCAATTCGGCTGCGGAGGGCGGCGGGCTCTTTCTTTACGGCGTCGACATGCCGTTCCTGATGGAGAGCTCCACCGTTTCTGGCAATCAGGCGACCGCGGGCGATGGTGGCGGCGTGTATCTGTATACCAATTCCGCGGCGTCTGAATTCCGCCACTCTACCATCGCGGCCAACTCCGCCACGGGCACAGGCGGCGGCCTGTTCAACAATTCGGGTGACGTGACGGTTGTGCATACGTTGCTCGGCGACAACACCGCGGCCAGCAACGCGGATGCCGGCGGCACGGGCACCTTTCTGGTGGCTAACAGCCTGATCGAGGCACCGGGCACCGCGGTCATCACCAACAACGGCGGCAATGTGCTCAATCTGGATCCCCAGCTGGGCGCCCTGGCCAATAATGGCGGCACCACGTTGACGCATTTGCCGGGTGCCACCAGCCCCGCGATCAATGCCGGAGATGCCGCATTCGCTCCGCCACCTGCCAGCGATCAGCGCGGTAGCCCACGCGTAGCCGGAGGACGGATCGACATCGGCTCGGTTGAAGGTGCCACGGGTACGGTGCAATTTGCACTGGCAGCTGACACGGTTGCCGAAGAAGCCGGCACCATCAATCTTCTGGTCAACCGCACCGGCGGCAGCGATGGAGCGGCCAGTGTCGATTACGCGACGACGCCCGGCACGGCAACGGCAGCATCGGACTACACCACGACCAACGGCACCTTGAACTGGGCGAATGGCGACGTAGCACCCAAGACCATCACCGTGCCCATTCTCGATGATGCGGTGCCGGAAGCGACGGAATCCTTCACCGTGACACTGAGCAACGCCAGCGGCGCTACGCTCGGTGCAACCACGGTTTCCACGGTGAGCATCACCGACACGGATGTGCTGGCCGGCATGTTGGAAGTAGCCGCGGTAACGGCGACTGTCGATGAGTCCGCGGGTACATTGAACGTCCAGGTCAATCGCGTCGGCGGCAGTGGCGGCGCCGCATCGGTGCAGTACACCACCAATCCCGGCACGGCGCTGGCGGGTACGGATTACACCACCACCACGGGAACCCTGAACTGGGCCGATGGCGATGCTGCGCCCAAGACCATCATCATTCCGATCATCGACGACACGATGCCGGAGCTGGCGGAGATGTTTACCGTCACCTTAAGCAATGCCACGGGCGCCATCCTGGGCGCCAACACCACAACCGCAGTAACGATCACCGACACGGATGCAGCGCAGGGGCAGGCCACGGCCATCCCGACGATAGGCCCGACCGGCAAATTGGCGCTGGGCTTGGGTATGGGCTTGCTGGCCTGGCTTGGACTGCGGCGCAAACGCGTGGTGCAGGCGATTGCACCGGTGGCATTGGGACTGGCGTTGATCACCTCATCAGCCGACACCCTGGCTGCAGACGCGCGTCCGCAGGCGCAGCACACGGCAGGCACGTACGCGTCAAGCAGCGTGGTGGGTGCGCAGTCCAACGTGACGCTTGTCGGCGGTCTTATCGTCGCAATCGATACTGAAAAGTTGTCCATCAAGGATACGCGACGCCGAGCGCCGGCAGCGGCACTCACCTTGGCAACGATTCAATCCGGCACGCCGATGACGGTGAAAACCAAGTTCAATGCTGACGGTTCGGTGCGCAAAGTCGTCGTACGTTTGTACAACACTCTGGCCGAGGCCGAGCGCGAAATTTCGAACCGGTAGCGCGGGCTTCATTTGCCGATCGATCCGCAAAGCCCCGGCCCAGGTCGGGGCTTTTTCGTAGGGCCGATACGGGATGCGGCAAGCGCGCGGCAAGCCGGGGAACCGGCGGCTCATGGGATTGGTGGGTCAGGCACAATGAACAGGCCGGCAAGGCGCTCATCGTCCGGTTCCATCAGTTCGGGATATTCGATACCCGGCAGTAGTTGCACGTCGAAGATTTCCTGTACCGCACCTTCGAAGCGCAGGAATCCGATGATCTTGCCGCTGCGTATATTCACCGCCCAGACGCCGCAGACGCGAGCGCTCAACCGGTCCGTCAGTGGCAGGCCACCAAAGATGTTCTCGCGCACCTGAGAGAGGCCGATAAACGCGGTGTCGCCATGAAAGGCAAGACCACGCGTGAAACCCGGCAGCTCAACTACCACAGTGACGGCTCCGGTCGCCAAGTCGATCGTAGACAACGCGCCCTTGCCCGATTCAAGTACCCACATGCGCTGGTCGTACCAGCGTGGCGAATGCGGCATGGACAGGCCGCGCGCGACGATTTCATTCGAGGCGACATCGATCAATTGGCCGCCATCTGCCTTGTGTTCGCGCCATCCACCAGCAGTGTCGGTGTTGGCCAATGCCGTCACGTAGCGCACGCGATCGTCAATGATGCTCATGCCATTCAAATGGCAGCGATCGCCTGCTTCGATCTTGCTGATGAACGATGGCCGCCATCGCGGCACGAAGCTGTGCATGCCGTCGAGCGTGCACAGACAGCTGAAGCGCGTATTGACGATCCACAATTCGTTCTGGGCGTAGCCGATCTCGTGGATGCGGATGTCACCAGTCACATGCGCCTTGCGTGGTACGAAGCAGGCGTCATGACGCCCCACCGGCGCCAATGCATGCGCCAAGCCCTTCTGATCCTGGTATTCCCACACCTGTCGCGCTGTTGCCAATGCCAGATGGCCGTTGCGGTAGGCGATGCCCATGGGGCTGGGGAATGCCTTGAAATGCGTATTGACCGAACCATTGTCGGCGCGCAGCAGGATGGTGCGTCCGCTCTGATAGGTACTGACCACCAAGCTGGATCGGCTCGCCGCCAGCAGTCCCGCCATGCTGGGGGTGAACACACTGTTGAACGATGCAGACGTCGCAGATTGTGCACCCGGCGGGGCTGCACCGCCCGCATTCGCTGACACGTACGGCGCCTGAGGCAAGCGCGCCGCAGCGGTGAACGTCGCGTCGCTGCGTTCGGCCGGCATTGGCAACGCCCGCGACGCGCCACCCGACTTTGCGTCGCGCCAACGCTCGAAGAATGCGGCGGCCTGATCGATCGCAGGCTGCACGATCGGCAGCACCTCGTTCAACACGTCTTCGTTGCTACGCCACTTCTCCTGATCGGGCGGCGTGAGTGTGTGCCGGGACAGCGGCAGGCCGCTGATTGGCCGGTCCCACGACAATTCAATCTGCTTGCACAGACTGGCGATTTCCGATTCGGGATCGCGTGTCAGCTCCGCGTAACTGGCGATGACAACGCGTTCCGGCGCCAGTGCCGACAGATCGTCGACCAGATACCGCGCTGTAGCAGCCCATTGCCGCGCCACGATTTCGTGCAGAGGCTTCTCGTTCCATTCGCGCCAACCCGGCGTCAACAACAGCGACCACGGGGCGCCGGTCCAGCCCGGCAATTTCGGATAGGTAATGAATTGGCGCGAGCGCCACGCGTCCAGCATCGAGCTGATGGTGTCGCGCGCGTCGCGGAACAGATAGACGAATCGCGCTTCGGGAAACGCCGCAGCCAGAAACGGAATACGCAGCGCATTCTTCGGCGTCTTCTCCAGGAAACGCAGTGGCCCGCTGCGGTTGCTCGCGTGCCGGCCATCACGATCGCGAAGCTGGCCATAGAATCCATGCGCGAGTTCGGCCACGGTCGTCGCGGTCGCTGCCGCCGCGCCCACCCGGTTCGATGCATAGCCTTCCTGCGCGGGGTTCAGCGCCGGGATGGTTTCCATCACCTGATGGCTTTCGCCGCCAATGGTCCAGAGCTCCGGCGCCTGGGTCAGGGTTTCGAACAGCAGCGAACTCCCCGAACGCGGCGGGCAGACAATGAAGATCGGACGATCGAATCGCTGCGCCACCGGTAGGGTGCGCGTCGCGGATACGCGCTCGCTCGCTGAGACCGTGGGCGTCTGCGCGCCGTGGTCGGATAATGACTTTGGGTCGACGACGGTCGTCGCTGCATGCGCCAACGCTTGGATTGCAGGCAACGGCTTCGCAACGGCTGCGGGCGTACCGGACTCTTCCTGCAGCGCCTGCGCGATATCTGCGTTGACGGCGCTGCGCACAATCAATTGGCGGATCATCTCGGTGGCCGGCGTGCCATTGATGGCGAGCAACGTGGCGGGTACAGCGTTGAGTTCACGATCCAGCGCAGCGAGCAGCTGTCGATAATGTTCATGGCCGGACTGGCGGATGCCAAAACGCGACCAGACATCGGTCCAGCAGTGTTCGAAGTGCTGCAGAGTTGCCCGCAGTGAACGCAGCGCCGATGATTGTCGATCGCCGGGATTGGCGATGCGGCTGAGCTCCCGCATCACAAAGCGCCGCCAGTGCTGGACTTCGAACGGCGACATCACCACCGGCTGATTGCACAACTCGAAGGCGATGTCTGCTTCGTGCGCCGGATCGAACGGCACGACGCGGACATCCGCGGCTGCATGCGGATCGGCATCATCTTGCGTTCGCCCACGCGCGACCCTCTGCCAGAACACCGCACTGCCGACCACATCGCAGACCAAATGGATGCGCCGCGTCGGCGTCGGGTTGATGACGTTGTGCCTGGACCAGGTATCGAATATCCAGCATTCGCCGCCCGCCATATGCACCTCGGCATCGCCACAGAGGAAGGCGACATCGGGCGTGGTAACGATAGGCACGTGAACGCGCGCATGTGTTGCCCAGTAGTAATTGGTGTCCACATGCATGCTGGCTTCGCCATTGCCGTCGATGCGCATCAGGCGCGAACGCCCGATGCTGCATTCCAGCGCCGCCATCACCTGGCGCAGATACGGAAGTTGCGCCAGATGTGGCGTTGGCCGCATCGGTCCCCGCGTCTGATCGTTCGTCTCATCGCCATAGGCTGCGACCAGAGGCAGCGCACTGTTGCCGACATGCCCCTGCGGATGCGGCCGCCACACCGTCTCGGGAAAGGCAGTGACCTCCAGCGCAAGTCGCGTGGCATCGAATTGCAGCGGCAGTCGTATGAATGGCGTATTCAGCCGCATCGGGTTCGCAAGGAAGGCATTCGTGATGTCGATTCTGACAGCAGAAGCGCACCGATCCCGCGCCCGCATGATCCCCTTTCCCGCTTGCCGAGCGGCACAAGGGTTTCATCGCCGAAGGGAGTGCGCTACTCGCCACGCATCGCGACGATGCGTGTCTGCGGCGGCGTGGCGAACAGCTGCACCGCGCGATCCGCCTGCAGCGCAACGATGGGGGCGGCCAGTTTCAAGGCATCCGCGTGAGCCAGCCAGAGGACGGCATCCGGAGAGGTTCTGTCTGCAGGCAGAAATCGGCGTCCGGCAGATTGCTGCGGGTAAGGCAGGCAGTCGAGGAACTGGGCGATGCCACGCAACTCGCCAAACGGATCCTGCAGCAGGCGGTCATACGAGGTCACGCACCAACGCGCCGGATCCAGTTCCGCCAGCATGTCCATGCCGACGCGCATCATCTTGGCCCATTGCCAGGCGACAATCTCGATCAGCGGCCTGTGGCACTGCGCACTCCATCCAGGCGGCAACGGGAAATTCCATCGCTGCGCCGACGGCAACTGCACGCCGGAGGCATGCTGATGCCGCGACGCTATCCAGCTGTCGAGCATTAGCGCCAGCGTCTCGCGCACGTCGCGATAAAGAAACACGAAACGCGCCTTCGGAAACCAGTGCGCCAGCGCAGCAACACGAAGCAGCGTCGCCGGCGCAAATTCGAATGCGACGACCGTCGGCGCAACGTCGGGACCGTGCTGATCCAGCACCGGCTGCAACCACGGCGACCACGCCAGCGCGTCTTCACGCGTCCACATATCCGACTTGTCCAGCAGCGGCAATCCGCGGCCAGCGCGCGCCGCATCGATAACGCCCAACCAGTGATTGACCGGCCGCTCCGGCCCCGACAACCAACGCGCCAGTCGCTGCCCACCGCTTCGAGGCGCAGCGACAACAAACACCGGCGCGGGTTGAGGGGGCACAGTTACTTTAGTCATCGTTGCATTCTACGACGCAGCGGCAAGACACCGCATACGTAGTGAGCAGCCCGGATGAAGCGCAGCGTAATCGGGGGTTGAGGAACGTCGCGGACTGTGCAGTGCTTCATATGGGTAACTATCTAAGGGATGGACTTGAGTCGCGACTGGGCGCATCAGGCGTTTCAAAACTACTGCCGAACAACGGTACTTCGTGAAAGCGCCACTGCGCATAGCCCGTCGATTTCTGCCCGCCCGCGCTCGTGAAACTGCCGCCGCCGTGTAACACCTCGCCTTCGATGGCGAGCGCAGAGACCGATCCATTGGTGCCGTTTTCGTCGGCTTCGCCCAGACTGTTCCAGACGCCATCGCGCCATCGTGCGATGTTGTTGGCGGGGACGCCATCGACGCTGGTGAACCGCCCGCCTGCGTACAGCGCACCATCGTCCTGGACCAACGCAACGACGCCACCGTCGAAGCCGGTACCGGCCCCCAACGAAACGCCCCGGCTTTCGTGGAGACTATTTGGGCTAAGTCATGCCGTCACGCTTACGGCACGACTGTCGAGTTGTCGATGGTAGTTTGCCTCAGCGTGTGCGCTACCAGCGGTGACCGGGATGGGGACGAGACAGGATTACGATCGTGCCCCGAGCAACGCGGCGACGGCGGCGCGCTCGTCTGCGGACAGCTCAAACTCGAAGATGGCGAGGTCTTCGCGCATGTGGGTTTCGGAGCGCGTGCCGGTGAGCGGCACGATGCCCTGCTGGGTGAGTGCGCGAAACAGGATCTGCGCGGGCGTGCGTTGATACTTCGCGGCGAGCGCTTGCACGCTGCGGTGTGCGAGTACGTTAGGGTTCGCGGTGAGGGTCCAGAAGCTCTGGTAAACGATGGCCTGGTCGCGGCAGAAGGCGCGGATCTCGCGGTCGTAGCCGGTGTCGGCGTGGAAACGGTTCTGCACTATCGAAGGCTTGATGCGCGCGCTGCGATGCAATTGTTCGAGCGCCGTGGGTTGGTAGCAGTTACTGATGCCGATCCGACGCGCGCCACCTTGCTCCACGATCAGTTCCATCGCCTGCCATACCTCGGCTTGGTGCGCGGCATTGCGCAGCGGCGAATGCAGCACCAGCGCGTCTAGATAATCGGTGCGCAGGTTTTGCAGCGAGGCGGCGAATGATTGCGCCACCTGCACCGACAGACTTGCCTTCGGATCGTAGGGAATGCGCGCGGGGTCTTGCCCATCCAGCGGCGTGAACTTGGATTGCAGATAAAGCTGCTCGCGGGTGAGCAGCGTGCCCTGGCAGACCGTGCCCAGGCAGGCGGCGATACCCGCGCCCGTGCCCGGCTCGTCGTAGTGCTTGGGTTGGCAGGCTGTGTCGATGCCGCGGAATCCCAGGCGCAGGGCAAGTTCGACCAACGCGGCGGTGGCATCTTTTTTCCAGGCCGTGCCATAGAGGATCGATGGGATGGCAGCGAACGGCGCGGAAATTGGGCTGTCGTTTGTGCTCATGGTCGTATTCGGCCGCATCGGCACCAAAGGTCAGTCCGTCATCAAGAGTTTGGAGACTCCCGAGCAGGCGGCGCGATCGGTGGCGAAGTTGACACTTGAACAGGTCAACAAGGGGTACGTGGAATTGTCAGACCCGCACCGTAAATCGACGCGACCAGTCCGCGGCAATCACCGGAAGCACTGGCAAACGCCCTCTGACAGGTCGACTTTGCTTGCCAAGCAAACTCGGGGCGTTGTTGCAAACGCCCCGAGTTGGACAAGTTAAAGCGCGGCGTCCTTTAGCTTTTTAAGCGGACGGACTTTGACTTTGGTGGTCGCCGGCTTGGCTGCGAACCATTGTTCTTCCTTGGTGAACGGGTTGATGCCTTTGCGCTTGGGCTTGGCTGCCACCTTCACCGAGGTCACTTTGAGTAGGCCGGGCAAAACAAATTCACCCGCCCCTTTCTTGGACACCGAGGCGATCGCGGCCTCTTCGAGGCCCGCCAGCACCGCTTTGACGTCCTTTGCCGCGACGCCAGAACTCTCAACGATGAAGTTCACCAAGCTCGTTTTGTTCAACACTTCTTTAATCGGCTTCGCGGCCTTTGGAGCCTTTGCTGCCGGGGCATTTTTGATTGCCATTGTTCACTCCGTTCCTGCCTGATTGGCGTAGCCACGATAGCAACTTTCCGGCGAGACGCAATCGTCATGCAGCTTCGAATCGGGCCCGCCCGCACCCGACCCACGGTTCTTACTTCCGGCCGACTGAACCTTGGAGGAAGTTTCCTGACTACATACGGCGCGAACCGCCCTGAACTTCTTAGGCGACCACCGGCGTTCCCAATGGCGCATCCTGGCCGAAAGTCGCCGTGCCTTGCCTGCATAAGGTTCCCCATTCGCCCTGTCCGACCGTCCGCTGTTTCATCCTGGATGCCTCCTGTGAGAAGGCACGGGAGTCTTGGCCGACCCATGAGTTCGACCAACGACACCAATTTAAGAGACGCCTTATGCGATCGCAGGCCCCGATCCTGCGCGGATCGACCCGAGGCCTGCGGCTGAAGGAACCGAACCGCGTTCGTAAAGTTCGAGTCCAACTGGCAAAAACCAAACGCTGAGCCGGCTCCCAGCGCGACCGTCAATGACCGACAAACAGATAATGCGTGGCATGATTTACAGGGTGGGCCTCAGCGACATCTCAGGTATCAACCGTTCACCCATTGCGGGAGTTTCCCGCCCCAGCGACCGTTTGCGCAGCAACAGATAGGCGACTGGAATCACCAACATCGATAGCAACGGCGCGCTGATCATGCCGCCGACCATTGGCGCGGCGATGCGCTGCATCACTTCCGAGCCGGTGCCGGTTCCGAACATGATCGGCAACAGGCCGGCGATAATCACGGCCACCGTCATCGCTTTGGGTCGCACGCGCTGGACCGCGCCTTCCTGGATTGCGGCCAGCAAGGTCTGGATACTTTCCGGCTCGCCGAGCGCGAGTCGGCGTTCCCAGGCCTGCTTGAGATAGAGCAGCATGATGACGCCGAACTCGGCGGCGACGCCAGCCAACGCAATGAAACCTACGGCGCTGGCAATCGACAACGCATGGCCCAACGCATACAGCAACCAGAATCCACCGATCAGCGCAAACGGGACGCTGAGCAGGATCAACGCAGCCTCGTCCAGTCGGCCGAACGTCAGATAGAGCAACACAAAGATGATCGCCAGTGTCGCCGGCACGACCACGCGCATTTTTGCTGCAGCCCGCTCCAGGTACTCGAACTGTCCCGACCAGGCGACGGCGACGCCTGCAGGCAGAACGACATCCTGTGCAACTTTGGCACGCAGATCATGCACCACTGAGGCCAGATCGCGGCCGCGGATATCGACATAGATCCATCCGGTCAGGCGTCCGTTCTCGCTGCGCAACATCGGTGGACCATCAGTGATTTGAATACGCGCCAAACTGCCGAGCGTCACCTGTGCTCCGTTGGGCGTGATCAGGGGCAGATCGCGCAACTTGCTCACGCTGTCGCGCAGTTCGCGCGGATAGCGCACGCTGATCGGAAACCGCTGCCGCCCTTCGATGGTTTCGCCAATGGTTTCGCCGCCAATCGCTGCAGCAACGATGCCCTGCACTGCGACCATGCTCAATCCATTGCGCGCGGCGGCGAGACGATCAATGTCGATATCGATATAGCGGCCACCGGTGAGCCGTTCTGCGAGTGCCGAGGTAACACCAGGAACCAATTTGACCGCACGCTCGATGTCGGCAGCCACACGGTCGATCACCGCCAGGTCGCCACCGCTGACCTTGATGCCGACCGGACTCTTGATACCGGTGGCCAGCATGTCGAGACGATTGCGGATCGGCGGCACCCACAGGTTGGACAAACCGGGAACACGCACAGCACGGTCCAACTCCTCGATCAGCTTCTCGGTGGTCATGCCAGGGCGCCACTGGTCGCGTGGTTTGAACTGGATTGTGGTCTCTACCATCTCCATCGGCGCCGGGTCAGTTGCGGTTTCCGCGCGACCGATCTTGCCAAACACACGCCTGACTTCAGGCACGCTCATAATCAGGCGATCGGTTTGCTGCAGAAGCTGCGCTGCCTTCCCGGCCGACAGACCGGGCAGCGCCGAAGGCATGTACAACAAATCGCCTTCGTCGAGCGGCGGCAGGAACTCGCCGCCCAGGCGACTCAGCGGCCACGCACTGACCACCAACAACATGGCGGCAATGATCAACGTGGTCCACGGATGACGAAGGGCGGCGGTCAACGCAGGTCGATAGGCTGCGATCAACACACGCGAAACCGGATTCTCGGACTCATTGCGAATGTGACCGCGGATCCAGTACCCCATCAATACAGGTATCAGGGTGATCGATAAACCCGCTGCGGCTGCCATCGCGTAGGTCTTGGTATATGCCAGCGGCGCGAACAGACGTCCTTCCTGCGCCTCAAGGGCAAATACCGGCACGAATGACAAGGTAATGATCAACAAGCTGAAGAACAGCGCCGGACCCACTTCGGCTGACGCGTCTGCCACCAGACGCCAACGCGATTCGGAGTCCAACTCGGCTTTGGGATGTGCGCCGCGCCAGACCTCGATGTGCTTGTGCACGTTCTCGATCATCACAATGGCGGCATCGACCATCGCCCCGATGGCAATCGCGATGCCGCCGAGCGACATGATATTGGCATTGATGCCCTGCGCCTGCATCACGATAAACGCCGCTAACACGCCAAGCGGCAGCGCCACTACCGCTACCAGCGCAGAGCGCAGGTGAAATAAAAATATCGCGCAGACCAGCGCAACGACGATGAACTCTTCGATCAATTTGCGGCTCAAATTGTCGATTGCGCGCTTGATCAATTGCGAGCGGTCGTAGGTCTCGACGATTTCAACGCCCTTGGGCAGACTGCGTCGCAATTCATCGAGGCGAGTCTTCACCGATGCGATGGTCAGCTGCGCGTTCTTGCCGGAACGCATGACGATGACCCCACCCACCACTTCGCCCTCGCCGTCAAGTTCGGCGATGCCGCGGCGCATCTCTGGCCCCATTTGAACGCGCGCGACATCGGTGAGCATCACTGGCACCACTCCGACCGTCTTCACCGGGATCGCCTGAAAATCCGCGATCGACTTGAGATAGCCACTGGCGCGCACCATGTACTCGGCCTCGCCCAGCTCCAGCACCGAACCACCGACTTCACCGTTTGCGGCGCGAATCGCCTCGGTGACATCGGCATGCGTCAAACCATAAACGCGCAATCGGTCAGGATCGAGCACAATCTGATACTGCCGCACCATGCCACCGATGGTTGCAACTTCAGCGACACCGGGCAGGTTCTTCAACTCGTAGCGCAGGAACCAGTCCTGTATGGCGCGCAGCTGCGACAAATCATGCCCGCCGCTACGATCGACCAACGCGTACTCGTAGATCCAACCCACGCCCGTGGCGTCCGGACCAAGCGCCGTGCGCGCGTTTGCTGGTAGACGCGACTGCACCTGATTGAGATATTCCAGAACGCGCGAGCGTGCCCAGTAAAGATCGGTGCCATCGTCGAACAACACGTAGACAAACGAATCGCCAAAGAAAGAATAGCCGCGCACCGTCTTTGCTCCGGGCACCGAAAGCATCGTCGAGGTCAGCGGATAGGTCACCTGATTCTCGATCACCTGGGGTGACTGGCCCGGCCAGGCAGTGCGGATGATCACCTGCACGTCGGACAGATCCGGCAGGGCATCGACCGGCGTGCGCCGCAACGAAATCACGCCCGCTCCAGTCAGCAGCAGTGCAGCGAGCAAAACCAGGAAGCGGTTCGAGATTGACCAGCGGATCAGTCGCGCGATCATGGCTGCCGGCCATCTGCAGAGGCGTCGACGCGGATTGATGCAGCGTCGATCTCGAAGTCACCTTGATCATTGCGGAAGAAAACGAAATCAATCCGCTGTCCGATCTTGAGCGCAGGCTCGGGTGCGGAGCTTGGTCCAACAAACAGCATGCGCATAGCGCCCATCTGCAAAGACTCGATCGGACCCGTGTCAATGTTCCAATCGCGACCGTCGACGTCGAGCAATTTTCCGCTCGCCTGATGCCGCACCGGTCGCTTGAGCATCGAAGCTTCGGGCGATTGACCGGCAGCGTTGTCCTGGTCATTTTCCAGACGCGCCAATGTGCCGGTCAGGCTGGCTTCGGAGTCAATCAGGAACTGACCCGACAAAACGACGCGTTCGCGGTCCTTGATGCCCGCAAGAATCTCACTGCGACCGCCGGCTTCGGCTCCGACGCGCACTTGCTGTGCGCGGAATGCTCCACTACCGGTAGCGACGAGCACCACCTGGCGCGTTCCCGTCACGATCACGGCTTCGCTTGGCACCAGCACCACGTCGTCCGCTACGCTCGCTGCGATGCGCACCTCGCCAACCATGCCCGGTGTCAATCGATGCGCTGCGTTATCGAGCACAATACGCGCCGTCTGGGTCCGCGATATCGGGTCGAGTGTTGGCAAAAGTGCATCTACGCTGCCGGCGAATGCTTGTCCCGGAAATGCCGACAGCATGACGTTTACCGCCGCGCCCACCGCGACGCGTTCGATCTGCGCCTCGGCGACCGCGGCATGCACCCAGAGCGTGTCGATGCCATTGACGCGTGCCAGCAATGCACCCGCCATGACCGTCTCACCCTCGCGCACCGGCAATTCGGTGACGATACCGTCACGTGGCGCGACGACTGCAATTCGCGTCTGCGCGCGCCCCGACCTCTCGATTGCACTGATCTGCGATTCGCTCATGCCAAGCAGGCCCAGCCGGCGTCGCGCTGCCGCGCGCACGTCGACAAGGGTTGGCGCCTGGGTGCGGCGCAAGGCGAGATATTCCTCTTGGACGGCAGTCCACTCGGGAGCGATCAACATCGCCAGCGTCTGTCCGCTCTTCACCGCGGTGAGCGGCGATCTCACCAGCAATTGTGCCACGATGCCATTGACGCGCGCCTGCACGGTACTGGCCAAGCGCTCATCAAACGCGATGGTCGCGGTCGCCCGTATCTGCGTAGCCAGGCTGCCGCGTTCGGCAAGGCCGGTGCGCATGCCCAGGTTCTGACTGACACGCGGGTCGATCTGCAGCGCCCCTTCGGACTCGTTGACGCTACCCGCAGCGTCAGCATTGCTGCTCGCGTATTTGGGCACGAGCTGCATATCCATAAATGGCGACTTACCCGGTTGCTCGAATTTACGGTCCGGATACATCGGGTCGAACCAGTACAAAACTGCCGGCGCGGCATTTGTTGCAACGCCCGCCGGATCTTTCTCCGAATCGCGCTTTAGCACCGAGCTGAGCGCCAACGTCAACACCACGCCAGCCACGAAAGTTACCGCAGCAAGCAACCACGATTGAGTGCGATTCATGGCTCAGCGCTCCTTCGCAAAGGCAAAATGCAGCGCGGCCCAAGATTGGCCGAGCGAATCCAGAACATCGATATAGGCCATGCGTTGCTCGACGGCCGCATCGATGGCAATCAGCACACTGTGCAACTGCCCTGCTCCGCCGCGATAAGCAGCGAGCGCTGCTTGCGCACGATCATCGCCCAGCGGCAGCAAGTCGCGCTCATAACGGCGCACACGCTGCAGCGCGGTCCGCCAGGTGGCATGCGTCCGTTCAATTTCGCTGCGATGCGTGCGCTCGGCGGCAGTGCGTTCGGACTCGATTTGCCTTAGCGTTGCTGCGCGCGCAGCGATGGTGGGATCTTGACGGCGTGCCGCAAACAGCGGCAAGCCGATGCGGAACTGCAGCGACACCATGTTCGAATAGGCTGGACCGCGATCCGCGTATGCCAGCTCCAGCGACCAATCCGGCTGCTTTTCAGCCTGCGCCAAAGCGATCTCCACCTGCGCAACCTGCGTGATCGCATCGTATGACAGCAGTTCACGGTGATGATCGAGGCGCGTTCGCAAGCCTTCGAAGTCCGCTCCGAGGTCGGTAAAATCCGGCGCTCCGCCGAGCGGCCGCGCCGCAGTGTCTGGTAGCCATTGGGCCAGCGTGATGTGGGCCTGGTCGCGCTCGAGCTGCAACGCTTGGATGCGATCTTCCAATGCGAATCGGGCCTGCTGAGCCGCGATCGCATCTGCGGCTGTGCCGCGTCCCGATCCGATCGCCGCCGTCGCCGCGCCCACCAGCGCATCCGCCTGTGCTCGCAGCGCAGTGGCCAATTGCAGCCGTCGTTCGGCGCTTGCGCATGCAATCCACGCAATGGCCACGGCCTCGCGCGTAGCGAGTTGCTCCGCGATCAGCATCGCCTGTTCGCGTGTCGACTCGGCCTCGGCGCGCTGCACACGCAGCTGTCGTTTCGCGCGACGCGGGAACGCTTGCATGACGCCGATCCTGCGCATGGTCATGAAATCGCGATTCAGATTGAACGCGTCATCAGAGCTGACCGGCAGATTGTCCACGCCAATAATAAGCTCGGGATCGGGCCGTTCGCCAGCGGGGCCTACCAAGTGCTGGGCGGCATCGGCAGCTGCCTGTCGCGCGGCAATCATGGGCGCATCACGCTCGGCCAGTTCGACTGCCTCCATCAGTCCCAGCGGTTCGAGCGGAGACTGTGCGGCAACTTCAGCAAGCAACCCCGCGACAAGCACAGCAAAAAGCGCCATCCGGCGCAGACGGGAAAACGTACCGGCGACGGCCGGCTTCGACAAACAGGGAGAAGCAATCATGTTGACTCCGACGTGAAAGCGAAGCGCGCGCGCAAACGCGACGCTACGAACTCAATCGTCGAAGCTCAGATCTGGAACGTGCAGTGCCGGATGGTCAGAGGCGGCGCGGCCGCATGCGCACTGATCGGCGAGCGCAGGCGCTCATTCTTGCTTGCAACCTGTCGCCGCGACTGCGCCAGCGTCCAGGGTTCACTCGGCAACGCCGCCGGCACCGTGAGCGGTGTTGCATGATCCGCTGAGGTAACAAACGGATGACAGTGCTGCTCACAGCGTGCCTGATCGGTCGAATCCTCTTCGTGACATGGCGCATGCTCAATCGTGCTTGTCTGCATCTGCAGCGACTGACCGGACTGTTCGATCGGGCACAGGTACGTCGCCATTGCGACCTGCTGGAACAGCAGACCAAACAAGGCGACCAGCGCGATCCAGCGGTGATGACGACGTCGAGACACGGATGACCACTCAGGGTAGATGTGGACGATGCTAACGCAAAACGATATGGGCGCTGACCATTGCGCTTATTGGACGCCAATTCCGTGCAAAAGTTCAGTCCAGGTGCCCAGCCGTCTGCGAGTTGCAACTTTCTGCTTCAGGGCGCAATCTAACGGCCACAACATGACCCGAATCGGATTTCACCTGCTGCTGATTTTGACCCTCGCATTGAACGGGATCGCAGCGCCGTGGGCGATGGGCGCGGCTGCCCATGATTCGCATAGCAGTCACAGCGCGCCCGAACACAGCATTGCGCCGGCGCCGGGTGAAGCGCAGCAACACGGGTCAGAACACCACCACGACGCGCGCTTGCATTCCGACACCGGCGATACCGATTCAGCCGCGAACAACGAACGTGACTGCTGCGACGGCACAAGCTGCGAATGCGGCTGTGTGCTGCCCCACGCAATGTTATTCGCCGGGACGCAGGCACTGCCGCAAGTGATCGCCACGCTGCCCGCGACGGTGTTCTATTACCGGGTGTCTGCACCCCGGAACACACCGCCCTTTCGTCCGCCGGCTGTTTGATCTCATCTGATCTTTGTAGGTGCGCCGTCTAATGACAGTGCGTACCTGATTTTATCGCGGGCACTGCAGTTCGTCGATCGACGCTGTGGAGCACCGCTTTCGAGGATTTCAAAATGTATTTCCCTGTTCGTTCCGCTGCGGCGTTCGCGGCGGCGATCGCGTTGGCCGGCTGTACCAGCCTGCCCCGCGAGCGCGGCTATGCGCAAACCGATGACCTGATCAAGGCCCGCCTCGGCATCGCGCCCGGAGTTTCGTCCGACGCCGCGCCACGCGCCGCGCCCGCTATCCCCAGTGCACCGCTGTCCTCGGATCAGGCAGTGCGACTGGCCTTTGTGCACAACCCGCGCATGCGCGAAGAGTATGCCCGCCTTGGTATTGGTCGTGCCGAACTCGACGAAGCCCGCCGTATTGCCAACCCGAGCTTCGGCTATTCCAGGCTTGAGCCGCGCATTGGCAACGGCACGCAGATCACGCGCAGCGTGTCACTGAGCTTCACCGATCTACTGTTGTTGCCGTCGCGCAAGCGGTTCGCTGCAGCCGAGTTGGAACGACTGCAAAATGCCGTCGCTGCCGAGCTGATGAATCTCGCCGCCGAAGTCGAGATCGCCTGGTTCGAGTCGGTGAGCGCGGCGCAAGTCGCCGCAATGCGCGATGTTGTGGGACAGGCCGCAGAACATTCCGCCGAGCTAGCACAACGCTTCTTTGATGCCGGCAACATCAGCCGTTTGCAACTCGAACAGGAGCTCGCTGCGGCCGCGCAGGCGCGTATTGCAGCGGTGCGTGCATCCGCTGCCAACCTTCGCGCACGCAGCACCCTCGCCAACCTGATCGGTTTGCCGGCGGAGGCTGACTGGGCCACTGTCGAGCAACTTGCCGCGCCGCCTGCTTCAGCGTTTACTGCCGATCAGCTGGTGCGTTTGGCTGTCGATCAACGCCTGGATCTGGCTGCCGTCAGACAAGAGGTCGGCCTGCGCGAGGATGCGCTGGGGGTGACGCGACGCTGGCGTTGGCTGGGCACCGTTGAGGTTGGATACGAGCACGAAAACGAAGTCGAAGGCGGCGTCCTGCGCGGACCTTCGCTTTCATTGGAACTGCCGATTTTCAATCAGGGCCAAGGCGCGGTCGCGCGAGCGCAGGCAGTGTTGATGGATGCGCGAGCCCGGCTTGATGGCCTGGCGGTGGCGGTGCACAACGACGCCCACCTGGGCTTGGCAAGGCTGGCGGTGACACGCGAAATCGCCGAACGCTACCGCACGCTGTTAGTGCCGCATCGCGAAGCCATCGTCGCGCGCTCGCAGGAGCAGGTGAATTTCATGCTGAAAGGAGTTTTCGAACTGATCCTTGCCAAGCAGCAGGAATACGACGCCTATCAAGAGTACCTCGAAGCGGTACGCGACTACTGGACGGCGCGTGCAGAACTGCGTCACGTAGTTGGGGGTCGATTACCGGATGACGGTGCTGCACTGGAGCCAACGATTGGGGTTGACGTGATCCTGCCGGCGGCGGCGCCAGCCGCCATGGACCACTCGATGCACGGCATGACGCCCAAGGGTGCCGAGCGCGAGCCGACCAAACCTGCCGCGCCTGATCCGCATGCCGGCCACGACATGACAAAGCCTACCGAGCCGGCAGCGACCGACGACCCCCATGCCGGCCATACGATGCCGATGCCGGCGCAATCCAAGACACCCACGCCGCCACCCAATCACAGCAACGCGCCGCCCGCATCAACACCTGCTGAATCCGATCAGGATGACAACAATGAACCACGGCAACATGATCACGGAGATGCCCCATGAAACTTTCCCGACGTCACTGGTTTAGCATGGCGAGCGCCGGCGTGTTTGCGCCGATTGCGATGTTTGCACAACGTGCCTTCAGCCAGGACCACGGTGGCCACAACATGCAGGAGACACCACCGGCGCTGTCATCGCCACCGCCCGCAGAGCCGACGCCGGTGGTTGTTCGCGACGGTCGCTACAACCCGGTACGCACACTCAACGGTTGGACACTGCCGCATCGCATGGTCGGTGGGGTCAAAGAATTCCATCTCGTAGCCGAAGAAATTGAGCACGAGTTTGCACCAGGCACCCGCGCCAAGTGCTGGGGCTACAACGGCACCACGCCGGGACCGACGCTCGAAGCGGTCGAAGGCGATCGCGTGCGCATCTACGTGACGAATAGGCTGCCCGAGCACACGAGTGTGCACTGGCACGGCATTCTGTTGCCGAGCGGCATGGATGGCGTCAGCGGCCTGTCGCAACCGTCGATCAAGCCTGGCGAGACCTACGTCTACGAGTTCACGCTCAGGCAACACGGCACCCACATGTACCACCCGCACGCCGATGAGATGGTGCAGTTGGCGGTCGGCATGATGGGTATGTTCGTGATTCATCCCAAAGATGGCGAAGCGGAATCGGTTGATCGTGACTACGTCGTGCTGTTGCACAACTGGGCGCTGCATCCAGGCACCTATCGACCCGATCCATCGGTCATGCAGAACTTCGACTTATGGACGATGAACAGCAAGGTATTTCCGGCCATCGAACCCATGGTCGCCCGTACTGGCGAACGCGTGCGCGTGCGCATCGGCAATCTATCGATGTGGAATCATCCGATACATATGCACGGCGTGCAGTTTCATGTCACTGGTTCGGATGGAGGGCGTTGGCCGAAGAATCTGTGGCGACCCGAAGTCACTGAGATCATTGGCGTTGGCCAGACGCGTGACCTGGAGTTCATCGCGGTGCCGGGCGACTGGGCGTTTCACTGCCATATGTCGCACCACACGATGAATGCTATGGGGCATGAAATTCCGAACACGCTCGGCGTCGATCAGTCCGGCGTCGAAGCGGAAATCCGAAAGATGCTGCCCGGCTACATGGCAATGGGCAAGGACGGCATGGCCGAGCATCAGGAACACACCGATTCGGGTCACATGAAAGGGCCAGAAAACACCTTACCGATGATGATGGGCAACGGCCCGCACGGGAACCTGGAGATGGGCGGCATGTTCACCGTGATCAAGGTTCGCGATGACCTCGCGCGCGGCGACTTCTCCGATCCGGGCTGGTACCCGAACCCGAAGGCCACTTTGGCTCATCGCGTGAGCACGGATGCCAACTTCGGTTCACCCACACGACGCGGCCCGCCGCCGGGGCCCGCCCCGACGTTGAAAGCCCAGCCGGTCGATCACTCCACCATGAAGCACGGTTGAGGAGGTCATCATGAAGCTGACCAGAACCCTGGTCGTGTTGTTGATCCTGGCCGTCATCGGCGCAGGCGTGTTTATAAGACTCGGTATCTACAACGTAGCCGCCGATGATCCGCATTGGTCGATCACGTATCGCATGATGCAGACGCTGCGAGCGCGCTCGATCAGCACCCGCGCAGACAACATCAAGGTTCCGGCCCTCGGCGATGAAGCCCTCATCCGAAGTGGTGCCGGCAATTTCAACGCGATGTGTGTGAGTTGTCATTTGAGTCCCGGTGCCTCAGACACGGAGCTCAGTCTTGGACTTTATCCAACACCGCCGACCTGGTCGGAACTCGGCACCGTCGATCCGCGCGAATCATTCTGGGTCGTCAAGCACGGCGTCAAGATGAGCGGCATGCCGGCCTGGGGAAAAAGCATGGACGACAAATACATCTGGGGCATGGTGGCGCTGATGCAGCAATTCCCGAAGATGACGGCAGCGCGCTACCAGGAACTCGTGGCCAGCAGCGGCGGCCACGAGCATGACGGTGGCGAGAGCGCGCCGCACAACGATTCGACCATGCACGGAATGAAACGCACGGAGGGAGCCGACCATCATGCGGGCGACGCTTCGCGTTCGTCTTTCGAGCCAGTCGACGATCCGATGACAGCAGATGCTACGCCAGCCACCGATGAGACACCGCAGAAAGCGCACGACGACGAACATCAGCATTGACCCGAATGGCACTTACTTTAGGCTTTAGAGCAGGTGTGGGAGGCCTGGTCAGGCCGACCGTGCCGTCCAGGGCGCCGCGAAGATTGAAATTCTCAGGGTATTTGTCGCGCCTTCCTGCGCTCCCATAACTTTAAGTTGGTGCCGTCCATCACTGACCCACAATTTCACGCCAGGCGTTTATCTTCCAGGTCGCCAGACCTCGTCACTGCACTAAGGAGACACACATGAATACCAAGCTGCTGGTTATTGCGCTCGCCTCGATGCTTGCTACGCCCACCGTGTTTGCGCACGGCGAAGAAAAGCATGAGCCCGCCGCCATGGCGACGGGACGCGAGGCTGCCGAAGCCGAACTCAACGTAGCCCCAGCCGCGGTTGATGCCGTAGCGACGGTGGAGCGCTTCGCCATAGCGCTCAGCGCGGGCGATCTCAGCAAGGCTGGCGCTGAACTCGACCCCGGCGTGCTCATTCTGGAAAGCGGCAGCGTCGAGCGCAGCCGTGATGCGTATCTCGGCGGTCATGCCAAGAGCGACGCGGCGTTTTAAAGTCGGCGATGACCGCACTCAAACGCCGCACCGCGCAGGCAACGGCCGATCTGGCCTGGGTCGCCAGCGAAAGCGAGATCCACACAATGAAAGGCAAGGAAATGCTGATGATCGACTCGACCGAAACCATGATGCTGCGCAAATCCGGCGCGTCATGGAAGATCGTGCACATCCACTGGTCATCGCGGCGTAGCCCAACGAACTCTGCGAAGCAAACCGCTGCCCTCCAACAAGAACATCGACACACGTTGCCTCCCGCAGCGGACGACGACAGCGCGCTTCCGTGGATGGATGCGAGCGAGCGCCAGGCGATCGAAACTGGACAAGGCTTTGCGATGGCACGGGCCGCCGAAGCGCATGGGTTGCCAGGACCGAAGCATGTACTCGAATACGCCCAAGCGCTGGACCTCAGTGAGCGGCAGCGTGATCGGATGAACATTTTGATGCACTCGATGCGTACGGCCGCGCTGAAGGAAGGCCAGAACGTGCTTGCAGCAGAGACCGCGCTTGATGCCGAACTGTCCAGGCCAGTCCCGGATGCCGCCCGTGTCGCTGAACTCGCCGATGTGGTTGGACGCGCCCGTGGCCGGCTGCGCAACGTCCATCTGAATGCGCATCTTGCTGCGGCTCCGGCCCTCACCAGCGCGCAGCGGGCAAAATACGTTCAGCTGCGATCCCAACCGGGGGCTTGACCCTGGACCAGGGTCCGGACTGCACACCGGGCGCCTTAGGAGATCGGGTATGGCAACGTTCGGAATTGGTCAGATCGCGAAGTATGCCGACGTCGCCATCGACACGGTGCGCTACTACGAACGCAACGGCTTGCTGTCGCCCTCTGGCCGACTAGCGTCGGTCTATCGGCGCTATGGCGATATCGAACTGAAGCGGCTTCGCTTCATTCGACGCGCCAAGGTGCTAGGGTTTTCGCTGGAGGACATTCGTGCGTTGCTCGCGCTCAGCGACGAACACCTTGTCGCCAAGGCCAGGGCCAAAGCGCAGGCCAAGCTTGCCGACATCGAGCAGCGCATCGCTCGGAGTCGCCGAAATCCACCGTTGGAACCACGAGCGAGACTATGAGGATGCGCAGGTGAATTTCGGTGAGTTCTGGATGGTCCAGGATCGCCTGTTCGGCACCTTCTTCGCTCAAGCATCCGAAGTTCGAGACGGTGACGTGGGACTTCAGGACCGAACATTTCCAAGGTCCTATTGGGGTCAACTGCGCTGGCTATTTGCAAAGCGCGACCGCGACCGCCGGACGCGCCGTTAACCGTTCCCGCAGCTACAGCGGCGGGAACGGTTGTAATGCGCTCGGAACCGCTCGCGCCTAGCGTGGACTATTTTGCCTTCGCCTTGGCCTTGTTTTTTGCCAACCAATGATCGAGTACCGCGATCTCCTTGTTCTGTGCTGCGATGATTTCCTTCGCCATCTGCTTCAACTGAACGTTCGTGCCGTTGTCGATTTCTTTCTGCGACATGTCGATCGCAGCCTTATGATGCATGCGCATATTGGCCGCGAAGTCGTAGTCGACATCGCCAGTCATCGACATATGCATCATCTTGCTATCCATGCCGGACATCTTGGAATGATCCATCTTGGAATGATCCATCTGTGAATTGGTAGCGGCGCCTGTCTTCGCAGCATCGTTGGCAAGGGTCGCTGACGGCGCTGCTAAAAAAGCCGTGGCCGCGATCGCCAAGGCGCATGCCGCCCAGACGGAACCGAGGGGACGGGTGTTCTTGATGTTCATGGACATGAGAAATCTCCTGGTGATGGCAAAAAAGAGCGGAGAGAAGCTACCGTTTCGGGTACGTGGTAAACGCTGTGCATCGATGATCGAGCAGGCGGTGGTGTCCGCTCAGTGCTTCGCGGTGGCCATCGTGCGGCAGCTTTGCGCGCAATCCCGACATGCCTTGGCGCAGTCCTCCATGCCGCCGACCGATTCGCAGCTGATGGCGCAGGCGTCACACACTTCGGCGCACAGCGCACAGACCTGTAGGTGAAATGCCGAATGGCTCAGCATGAAATTCGCCGATGTCTGACAAATCTCGGCGCAATTGCTCAAAAGACGGAAGTGACCGGCTTCGACATGCTTGCCGCCTGCGTCAAGGCAATGCGTCATCGCGCTGTGCAGGCAAATTTGGTGACAATGAGTGCAGGTTTCGACACAGCCCTGCATTCGTTCATGGGACGCAGTGTCGTGCGTCGTCTGGTGATGGGTCATAAATAGCTCTCCGGTGGGTGTGCAGCGGGCGGCGCAGGCGCCACTCTACGCACCAGCAAATGCCAGTGCACACCGACGTTACAGCGAGCTTCGAACGAGCTCGGTCTGATAGCGCACGCATCATCGCTGCTCGTTCAAGCTGTGCTATAGATCTCGTAGTTGAGACAGATGAACGCATACGCGTTGACCCATTCACTTGGCCCACTTGTTATGTTGAGCATCGAGATACCACACCGGAATCCATCGGCGATGGATACCGCCCGCTGGGTCAAAGGAAAGACCTTGATTGCGAGCACACAGGGTGCGGTGACGAACAGACAATGCAGCATTCTCCACCTACTTTGCAGTTCGGAACTATGTGCTGAACCGGCGTCGTGCAGGCAGCGGAGACTGGAACGGATAGCTTGCAAAGTGATTGGAGACGCAGGCATAGCGCCGTGTTTCTGAACACGATCAAGACGAAGTCATGCGAGGCGCTGTCGTTCAATGCAATATCGTTCAAGGAGATGTGATGAAAACGAGTGTTTTTGAAGTGCACGACATGCTGTCGGTATTGAGCGTGGACGGAGTGGAAAAGCAAATTGGCGAGGTTCCCGGGGTTGAAAGCGTTACCGTGAATTACGCGGCCGGCAACGCCACCGTGCGCTACGACGAAACCCGTCTGGACATCGCCGATATTAAATCGGCAGTGCGCCAACTTGGATATGAGCCTGAAGTAACCCAGGCGTCGAAAGACGGTGCTCACGAGGCGCACAACGTAAAAGCGGCCCCGCCCGCCCTCAGCGAAAAAGCAACTCCGGCTGCGACAAAAGCTTCGGCTGAGCCAAAAACGTCACCGGGAGCGATTGCCAGCGCGCCCGCAGGCGCGGCACCCGCAGCGATCAAATCGGCACCGACCGCCGTTCCTGCTGCGTCCGCGAGCGTCGTCCCCGCCGTTGCCGAACCTCAGGCAAAAACGGCGTCGCAAAAGAATTAGCACAACGCTTTACCTGTGCCCTTGGCTATTCGAAGCGCGTCGCGACCTCAGGAAATAGTGCAGGCGCAGCCGATCTGACGTTGCCCCAAGTCTCGAAATCGATTCGTGCGCGACGTGCGCGCGGAATTGGAGCAGTAAGATGAGGCGGAAGCCCGTGGGAGCGGCGCGATGAAAACCAGTGTGATCGCGGTGCACGACATGCTGTCGGTACTCAGCGTCCCCGGAGTGGAAAAGCGCATTGCTCAAGTACCGGGCGTCCACAGCGTCACCGTCAACTTCGCTGCGGGAAGTGCCACGGTACGCTACGACGAAACCCGACTTTCAGTCGCGGATATCAAACCGGCCGTGCGCCATATGGCGCAACAGGCAGAAATCGAACGAACACAAATTGAATCGGTGCGCGTACATTCGGATGTGAATGATCCACCGCGAGTGCAAGGGGCTGAGCCAACGCCGCTAATTGCGCAAGTTTCCGCCGCAAAACCCGAAGATGCTTCTGCCGAGGTTGACTCTGTCACTTCCGCCGCTGGTGCGCCGGACGCAAGCTCAATCGACAGTCTCGAAGGTCATGCGCCGCCGCTTTCACCTGCCGCAACGAATGCCGGCGAATCCGAAGACGCATACGTCCACAACGTTGAAGAAGTGGCAAGCGCCTTCGGCGCTGACCTCGACAACGGATTGACTGCGTCGGAAGCCTCGCGTCGACTCGCCGATAACGGACCGAACGAAATTCGCGCGGCGCCGCGGATACCCGCGTGGCGCCGCTTTCTGGCGCACTTTCACGACCCACTGGTCTACCTGTTGCTCGCTGCCATTGCCATCGCGATCGTTGCCTGGGTGGTCGAGGGCTTGATCGGCTGGCCGGTGGACGCGATCGTCATCGCCACGATTGTCCTGCTCAATGGCGTACTGGGCTATGTGCAGGAAGCCAAGGCGGAGAGCGCCGTGGCGGCACTGACGCGGATGACCTCGGTGACCTCCGCCGTCATGCGCGACGGGCAGCTGTTGCGTGTCCCCAGCGCCGAGCTGGTGCGTGGCGACGTGCTCGTGCTCGCCGAGGGTGACGCCGTCGGGGCGGATGCGCGGCTGATTGAAGCCACGTCATTACGCGTACAAGAAGCGTCACTGACTGGCGAGAGCGAAGCCGTTCTCAAGGATGCTGCCACGCTGCCTGGACCGACGCCGCTTGGCGATCGGCTGAACATGGTGTTCAAGGGAACAGACATTGCGCAGGGCGCCGGTCGCGCGGTCATTGTTGCAACCGGCATGGACACTGAGATGGGCTCGATTGCCGAGATGCTTGAAGCCACTGCGGAGCAGCCAACTCCGCTGGAGAAGGAAGTCGGGCGCATCGGACGCATGCTGGGGATCGCAGTTGTCATCATCGCGGTCGTCGTAGTGGGAACAATCCTGCTGATGTCTGACATCCAGAACGCCGCGGATGTCATGGAAGTGCTGCTGCTGGGCGTGTCCCTCGCGGTGGCGGCCGTGCCCGAGGGTTTGCCGGCGATCTTGTCAGTGGTGCTGGCTGTAGGGGTGCAGCGGATGGCGAAACACCACGCCATCGTCAAGAAGCTTGCATCGGTGGAGACGCTGGGGTCCGCCTCAGTCATCGCATCAGACAAGACCGGCACCCTGACCCGCGCGCAAATGACCATCGTGCAGGTGATGACCGCGTCGGGCGTTACGCTCGTGAGCGGAGTGGGATATGCCCCTGAGGGCAGCATGGAACACGAAGGCACCGAGCTGGTAGCCGGGCCGTTGCGCGACGAGATCGTCGTCGTACTGAGTGGCGGCAGCTTGGCTGGCAATGCCGAACTGCGGCAGGCAGCGGGCGGCGAGTGGGAAATCCATGGCGACCCCACCGAAGCGGCGTTCCTGGTGGCCGAGCGCAAACTGGGCGTTGCTGCGCGCCGCGAACTGCGATTCACGCGTATCGGCGAAATTCCCTTCACCTCCGCACGCAAACTGATGTCGACGATTGAGATCGATCACGAACACGGCGACGAGGTCGTGGTCATCACCAAAGGCGCGCCGGATGTTTTACTCGAGCTGTGTAACCGGGTGCGTGTCGGGTTGGATCTGGTCGATCTGGATGAGGTGCGGCGGGCGCAGATACTGGGCGATGTCGACACCCTTTCCGACGCGGCGCTGCGCACGCTGGCGGTGGCTTATCGCCCCTTGGCTGCAGGCGAGGAAACACAGATCTCCGAATCGCTCGAACACGACCTGGTGTTCGTTGGCACCGTGGGCATCATCGACCCGCCTCGCGAAGAAGCTGCGGTGGCGATCCGAGAAGCGATCAGGGCGGGCATTCGAGTGATCATGATCACCGGCGATCACCCGCGCACGGCTGCGCGCATTGCCGCTGATCTTGGCATTGTTGCGCCAGGAGACGGGGCATTGACTGGGGCTGACCTGGATGCACTGGACGATGCGGCGTTCGCGGACGCAGTGCGCAATGTATCCGTATACGCGCGGGTGGAGCCCAAGCATAAACTGCGTATCGTCGATGCACTGCAAGCCGATGGCAGCGTCGTTGCGATGACCGGCGATGGTGTCAACGACGCGCCTGCGCTGAAGTCGGCCGACATCGGCGTTGCGATGGGGGTGACGGGAACAGAGGTGACCAAAGCAGCGGCGAAGATGATCCTGGTCGACGACAATTTCGCCACCATCGTTGAGGCAGTGCGCGAAGGCCGCGCAATCCTGGACAACATCCGCAAGTTCCTGCGTTACCTGCTGTCCGGGAATGTGGGCGAAGTGCTGACAGTTTTTTTGGGTGTCGTTGCAGCCAGCGTGCTCGGCCTCTCGGACAGCGGCGGCAGCGTGCTTCTGCCTTTGCTTGCCACCCAGATTCTTTGGATCAATCTGATCACCGACTCCTGGCCGGCGCTTGCAATGGGCATCGACCCACCCACCGACGACGTGATGGCCCGCAAGCCACGACTGCTGAGCGAACGGGTAATCGACGCCCGCATGTGGGCATGGGTAATCCAAATCGGCATCGTGGTAGCGATCGTGACGCTGCTGACGATTGACCTGCATCTGCCGGGTGGACTGATCGAGGGTAAACAGGACTTCTCCACCGCGCGTACTGCGGGCTTCACCGTGCTCGTCCTCGCGCACTTGATCAATGCCTTCAACGCCCGTTCCGAGCGCACGTCTGCGTTCGCGCAACCCTTCGCCAACAAGTGGCTTTGGGCCGCCATCGCCTTGTCACTTCTGTTGCAGGTGGCGGTAGTCAATCTGCGTTTCTTGAACATCGCCTTCGGCACGGTGCCATTGTCGTTCAGCCAATGGCTGGTCTGCGCTGCGATGGCCAGCACGGTGCTCTGGTACAGCGAGCTGAACAAACTGATCAGTCGAACATTTCGCAAGAATGAGTCCCGCTCATGAGGGCATGCAACAGCTCGTCCACCGCCTTGCCTACGCCCGCGCTGGTTCGGTAGCGCACAGACCGCAACTTGCCCAAGGTACACAGTCACCTCGGCATTCCGCCCTGCCGTGCTAACGAGGAACATCATGAAGAAGCCAAAGCTCACTTCAAAATCGGCTCCACCAAACCATCCGGCGGATTCGAAGCAATTTCCGCTGAAAACGCAGACGCCTTTGGCCGCCAACCGTGACAAAGTGCGCGAAGTGGTACCGGTGCATGCACCGCGACAATCGCAGCGTCCGGTCGAGCGGTCAAAGTAGAGCGGTCAAATTAGAGCAGCCGTCGCGCGCGTTCGACCAAACAATTATCCGTCGTTCCGAACGCGAGAGTGATTGTACGAAGCGGCATATCCACCGTTTGGAATGGACCAAGCTGAGGAGCGCGTCATGACGGTAGCGAATGTTGCACAAGGAAATGCTCGTGGCTTGCCGCCCGCGTTGCAGACTGCTCAGGCAGCCATCCATATCCCGGAAGTCCAGGAAATGCTCCGCAAGCTGTCCGAGTACAAGCTCGGCATCTTTATGCCGCACATGCATGACCCAGACTCAGGCGATTTCATGGCGCTGGCCGATGAAGTGATGCAGGTTGAATCGGGTTCGGAAGTCTCCTTCCAGTCGAGGCAGGAAATCGTCGGTCAGACCGATCGCTTTCTTCCGGTCGGATGGATTTGGCACGCGGGTGCTCCGATACCAGTAGCATCATGCGAAATGGTCGAAAATGAAAGCTTGGACGATGAAGACCGCCGTATCCAACACAAGATGCCCAAGCGCAGCTAGTCGATAAGCGCCTTGCAGCTGCTACGCGCACCAGCATCTCCATGTCGTTCGTGGTCAACCTTTTGTTGGATTGCACCTGATCCAATAGGGAAGCGCAATGAAAACGAGCGTTATGAAGGTGCACGACATGCTGTCGGTGTGGGGCGTGGACGAAGTGGAAAAACGCATTGGCGAAGTACCTGGTGTCGAAAGCGTCACGGTGAATTTCGCGGCGGAAAGCGCCACCGTGCGCTACGACGAAACCCGACTCGAAGTCGCCGATATCAGGTCGATCCTGCGTCAAAACGGATATGAGTCCCCGGCTGCCGCCGCTGGCCAGGCAGGCGGCGATCAGCAGGGTCATTCAGCCCGCGGCAAGTTGCTGACACCACCCACGCACGTTGCTTCGATTCCGCATCCTCCCCAGCCAGCCGATTCAGTCGTTGCCGCTGATCCCGCACCAGCCACTCCCGCACCAGCCACTCCCGCACCAGCAACAGTAGAACCCGGCGTGCCGAAAACGGATGCCTCCGCGCCGCCCACAGACGCAAGCAGCGTAGAAACAGAGATGTCGAAGTCGGAAACCGACGCCGCTTCAGCCAAAGCCGCTGCGCTGAAACCTGCCGCTGCAGCACCCGCCGAAACTGCAGACGCGGCGCCGTCTGCGCCTGCGGCCTCCGCCCACGAAGGCCGCAAGGCAGCGGGCAAGAAAAGCGCCATGGCGGCAGACATCGCGCATGAGATGGGTCACGGCGACAAAGACCTGCCAGCGATGGTGCGCGACATGCGCAACCGATTCTGGATCTGCTTGCTATTCACCATTCCCATCTTTATCTACGCACCGATGGGCGGCATGTTCAAGCCGCCGGCGCCGCCGTTCGGGCTTGAGCTCAATCTATGGTTGTTTTTCCTGGCAAGCGCGGCCATTGTTTATCCAAGCTGGCCGTTCTTCGTTGCCGCTTGGCGCGCACTGCTGAAGGGCACGCTGGGCATGGCGGCACTGATCGTGTTGAGCGTTGGCACCGGATATCTCTTCAGTGTCGGCGCCACCTTCTTCTTCAAGTCGGACGGGCAGTTCTTCGAAGCGGCTGCGGTCCTGCTGGTGTTCATTCTGCTCGGCCACTGGCTGGAAATGCGCGCTCGCGCCGGAGCTTCATCGGCAATCAAGGCGCTGATGGATCTGACGCCGGCGAAGGCCGCAGTGATCCGCAATGGTGCAGAGACTGAAGTTCCGACTGGTGAAGTGTTGGCAGGCGAAATCATCGTGATCAGGCCCGGCAACAAGATCCCTGTCGACGGCATTGTGGAAAGTGGAGAATCACTGGTCGACGAGTCGATGCTGACCGGCGAGTCGATGCCGGTGCAGAAAGGACCGGGCGCTACGGTGATCGGTGCGACGATCAACAAGAGTGGCAGTTTTCGTTACAAGGCGACCAAGGTGGGTGCCGACACCGCGCTCGCGCAGATCGTAAAGCTGGTGCAAGCGGCACAGAACTCAAAAGCACCGGCGCAATTGCTGGCAGACAAGGCTGCGCAATGGCTGGTAATCGCCGCCATCGTCATTGGACTGGCAACGTTTGCCGTGTGGTTCTGGTGGATCGGACAGCCGTTGCTGTTCGCAGTCACGTTGACGATTACAGTTTTTGTGATCGCCTGCCCCGATGCACTGGGACTGGCCACGCCGATGGCAGTGATGGTGGGAACTGGCCTGGGTGCAATGAACGGCATTCTGTTCAAGAACGCATCGGCACTTGAAGATGCGACCAAGCTCAACGTCATCATCTTCGACAAGACGGGCACGCTCACCATCGGCCAGCCCGAGGTTGTGGAGATGGCGCTGGCGGATGGCGTGACCGAGGATGTACTGCTGACCGCCGCCGCTGCCGTCGAGCAGGGCTCCGACCACCCGCTCGCCCAGGCCATCTTGCGCCGCTCTGCGCATCTCACAGTCACGGCGCCAACAGGTTTTGCAAGCCTCGACGGCATGGGTGCACGCGCCGAGACTGCCGACGGAACCGTGTTTCTGGGCAACCGGCTGCTGATGGACACGCAAAAGTTGGCGCTCGGAATGTTGCAAGCTGAAGCAGCGCGACTGCAAGCGGACGGGCGCACCGTCGTCCATGTGTCTCAGGCGGGCAAGGTGATTGGTCTGATTGCCATCGCCGATGCGATCAGGCCGACCTCCAAGGCAGCGATTGCGAAGCTGCGTGAACGTAAAATCGAAGTGGTGATGCTGACCGGAGACAACGCCGCCACGGCCAAGCGCATCGCCGCCGACCTCGGCATCGACAGCGTGATGGCCGACGTACTACCTGGTCAGAAGGCCGAGAAGGTAAAGGAGCTGCAGGCCGCGGGCAAGCGGGTTGGCATGGTCGGCGACGGCGTCAACGATGCACCCGCACTGACTCAGGCCGATGTGGGATTTGCCATCGGCGCCGGTACCGACGTGGCGATGGAAAGTGCTGATGTCGTGCTTATGAAAAGCGATCCATATGACGTTGTCGCGGCCATCGAGTTGTCGCGCGCCACCCTGCGCAAGATGCATCAGAACCTGTGGTGGGCGGTGGGCTACAACACGATTGCGTTCCCGCTTGCCGCCGGCGTGTTTTATCCATTTCTGCTGAGTCCTGAAGTCGCCGCCCTGTCGATGTCCGGTAGCACGCTGGTGGTGGCGATCAATGCGCTGATGCTCAAACGCACCAAGCTTGATGGCATCAACCACGCGCGGCCTGTGGCTGCATCAGCGGGCAACGCGCCGGTTGCAACGGCTGCTGCATGAACAGCGCGAACGCCATGACTCCGCCCGCCGCGCGCGCCAAGACGACAACCGATTTATTCGCGCGGCTTGGACTATGGTCGGCACTTGCCTTTGTTTTGAATCTCATCTGGGAAACCGCACACGTCAGGCTCTACACCCTCTGGGCTGCCGCGGACGCCAAGACCGTGGCATGGTCACTGTTGCACTGCTCACTGGGCGATGTCGTGATCGCGCTGGCGATGTTCGCGCTTGCCGGCATTCTGTTGTGGAATGCCGGCTGGCCGAACTCGCGTCCGAGGGCCGGCAGCGCCATCGTCGTGACCTGCGCGCTGGCCTACACCACATGGAGCGAGTGGTACAACGTCTATAGCGCGAGGAACTGGGCGTATGCCGAGAGCATGCCGTTGATTTTCGGCGTTGGGATTTCCCCGTTTCTGCAGTGGTTGATCCTGCCTCCGGTGATGGTGGGCATTTATCGAAGGCTGGCGCCAATACTGTTTGATCAACTCGAGACGACCAATCCGGCATCCACAACGTTTTTAACAGGCGCGCCACCGTGAACGCCGCTGCACAAGAGCTGCATGACGCAATCCCCTTCGCCTTTGGGCATTTGGCTATCAGCATGCCGATTGCTCTCTCCGCACCATTGAGCGCGCCGAGATGACACAGACCGCGACTACACACAGCGGCACCTGCAAACCCGACGGAAATATCCTGGGTCAGAAGATGACCGAAGAAGCTGTACTGGAAAAATTGCAATGCGAGACCTTCGGCTATTTCTTGAATGAGACAAATCCCGTCAACGGCCTGGTGATCGACAAGACCGCCGAGAATTGGCCCGCAAGTATTGCTGCGACCGGTCTTGCTTTGGCCTGCTACCCGGTGGGCGTCGAGCGCGGTTGCATGACGCGTGATGCGGCGGTGGCGCGAACGCTGGCGACGTTGCGCTTTTTCTGGAACAGCCCGCAAGGCCCCGAACCGGACGCCACCGGCTATCAGGGGTTCTACTACCATTTTCTCGATATGCAGACCGGCAGGCGCGCTTGGCAATGCGAATTATCCACAGTGGATAGCGCTTTCCTGCTGGCTGGCGCTTTGACCGCGGCCATGTACTTCGATGCTGGCACAGCCGAAGAGCGCGAAATCCGCGAGCTCGCCGACGCGCTCTATCGCCGCGCCAATTGGCAATGGGCGCAAGACCAGGGCGCCACCGTCACGCACGGCTGGACACCAGAAAGCGGGTTCCTCTCATACCGTTGGGAAGGCTATGACGAGGCAATGCTGCTGTACGTGCTGGGATTGGGTTCACCGACCTTTCCGTTGCCGGAAAATAGCTACACGGCGTGGACCTCCACCTATAGATGGGAGCATTGTTGCGGACAAAACTATCTGTACGCAGGGTCGCTATTCATCCATCAGCTTTCGCATGCCTGGATTGACTTTCGCGGCATCCAGGATGACTTCATGCGCGACAAGGGCATCGACTATTTCGAGAACAGCCGCCGCGCGACCTATGCACAGCAACAGTACGCCATCGAAAATCCGCGCAAGTTTGAGGGCTATGGCAGCCATTGCTGGGGCATAACTGCGAGCGAAGGACCCGGACCTGAGACCATCGAGGTCAACGGCATCACGCGTCAATTCTTCGACTACCTCGCACGTAGCGTACCCCACGGCCCCGACGACGGCACGCTTGCGCCGTGGGCTGTGGCAGCATCCCTGCCCTTCGCACCAGAAATAGTGCTGCCGACATTGGACTACTGCATCTACAAGGCGCAATTGACCCAATTCAACCGCTACGGTTTCAAAGCGTCGTTCAATCCCTCGCATCCGGGAACGCCCGGCAACCCGTATGGCTGGTGGGTGTCACCGTGGCACTTCGGAATCAATCAGGGACCGATTGTGTTGATGATCGAAAATTATCGAAGCGATCTGGTGTGGCGATTGATGCGCAGCTGCCCGGCCATCGTCAACGGCTTGCGGCGGGCGGGATTTCGCGGCGGCTGGCTATGAGTATCCCTATCTCCAGCTGCAACTGCGCAGTCCACCTCGATCCTCAATCCGTATCGCGCAATGTACTCATCGACCGCGCTGCAAATGCCTGAGTCGCCCAATCTGCACTTGACGGAAAATACTCATGACCGACGCACTCGCTCCCGAACTTCTCGCCCGGATGAATGCCTATTGGCGTGCGGCAAACTATCTGTCCGTCGGCCAGATTTATCTTCTAGACAACGCGCTGCTCAAAGTGCCTCTGTCCATCGAACACGTCAAGCCGCGCCTGCTCGGGCACTGGGGAACCACACCGGGGCTCAACTTCATCTACGTACATTTGAATCGCATCATCAAGCGCGATGATGTTCAGATGCTGTACGTGACCGGTCCAGGGCACGGCGGTCCAGGGCTGGTGGCCAATACCTATCTCGAGGGTACCTACAGCGAGGTCTATCCAAAGATCTCGCAGGATGCGATCGGACTGCAGCGGCTGTTCAAGCAGTTCTCCTTTCCGGGCGGCATTCCCAGCCACGTGTCGCCTGAAGTGCCGGGCTCGATACACGAGGGTGGCGAGCTCGGCTACTCGCTGATGCACGCCTATGGCGCAGCATTCGATAACCCGGATCTGATCGTGGCGTGCGTCGTCGGCGACGGCGAGGCGGAGACCGGGCCCCTCGCAACGAGCTGGCATTCGAACAAGTTCCTGAACCCTGCACATGATGGCGCAGTGCTACCGATCCTGCACTTGAACGGCTACAAGATCGCCAGCCCCACTGTTCTGGCACGCGTGAGTCACGAGGAACTTGATCAGCTTTTTCGCGGTTACGGATACGAGCCGCATTTCGTCGAGGGTGACGATCCGGACGAAGTCCACCAGATCATGGCGGCAACTCTGGATCGCGTGATGGCGCGGATTCGCAGCATTCAATCCCACGCGCGCTCCAGCGGCGATCACACCCGTCCGACATGGCCGATGATCGTGCTACGCACGCCAAAGGGTTGGACCGGACCCAAGTTCGTGGATGGGCTGCAGACCGAAGGATCATGGCGATCGCATCAGGTGCCGCTGGCGAATCTGGCCGGCGATCCAGAACACTTGAAGTTGCTCGAACAATGGCTGAAGAGCTATCGAGCGGAAGAACTTTTTGACGCGAATGGCACGCTCATCGCCGAACTGGCCGAACTTGCGCCGAAGGGTGAGCGCCGCATGGGCGCCAATCCGCATGCCAACGGTGGCGCATTGTTGCAGGACTTGCATATGCCCGACTTTCGGGATTACGCCGTGAACGTAGCCAGCCCAGGTGCTGCGATGGGTGAGGCGACCCGCGTCACCGGCACATTCCTGCGCGATGTGATGAAACGCAATCTGGCACAGCGCAATTTCAGAATCTTTGGTCCCGATGAAACCGAGTCGAACCGCTTGGGCGCTGTATTTGAAGTCACCGACCGTGTGTTCACCGACGATCTCGAACCGTCCGACACGCAGATTTCGCCGGAAGGCCGCGTCATGGAAGTGTTGAGCGAACACCTGTGCCAGGGTTGGTTGGAAGGCTATCTGCTCACCGGGCGCCACGGGTTCTTCTCGTGCTACGAGGCGTTCGTGCATATTGTGGATTCGATGTTCAATCAGCACGCGAAGTGGCTCAAGGTGACGCGCGGTATCCCTTGGCGGCGCCCAATCGCGTCACTCAACTATCTACTCACCTCCCACGTCTGGCGGCAGGACCACAACGGATTCAGTCATCAAGATCCTGGCTTCATCGATCACGTCGTCAACAAGAAAGCCGACGTGGTGCGTGTCTATCTTCCGCCTGATGCCAACACTCTGCTATCGGTCACCGATCATTGCCTGCGCAGTCGGCATTACGTCAACGTCATCGTTGCAGGCAAGCAGCCGGCATTGCAGTGGCTCGACATGGACGCGGCAGTCAAGCATTGCAGCGCAGGGTTGGGCATCTGGCACTGGGCCAGCAATGACCACGGCGGCGAGCCAGACGTGGTGATGGCCTGTGCCGGTGACGTACCGACACTGGAAGCATTGGCCGCGGTGGACCTGCTTCGCGAGCATCTGCCCGAACTGAAGATTCGCGTCGTCAATGTGGTCGACCTGATGACGCTGCAGCCAGATCGCGATCATCCAAATGGACTCAGCGACCCGGATTTCGACACCCTGTTCACATGCGACAAACCGATCATCTTTGCGTATCACGGCTACCCTTCGCTCATCCACCGACTCACCTATCGCCGCACCAACCACGTCAATCTTCATGTCCGCGGCTACAACGAAGAAGGCACCACAACCACACCGTTCGACATGTGCGTGCTCAACCGCATCGATCGCTTCCATCTGGCCAACGATGTGATTGACCGCGTCGATGGCCTCGCACCGCGAGCAACCTCCATGGCACAACTGCTCAAGGACAAGCTCAGCGAACACAAGCTGTACATCGAGCGCTACGGCGAGGATATGCCGGAAATTCGCAACTGGCGCTGGGGCGCAAAACGCGCCGAAATGAGTGCAACGAAATGAGCGACGCCCTACCCATGGTTTATCTCGTGCGCCATGGCGCCACTGCCTGGACGCAGACCGCACAGCACACCGGCCGCACCGATCTTGCATTGAACGAGCAAGGCGAGCGCGAGGCGCGGGAATTGGGCACGCGCCTCGCCGGACTGCAAATTGATCACATTCTTTCAAGCCCGCTGGTGCGCGCACGCCGCACAGCCGAGCTCGCATTGCGCGACACGCGAATCGAGGCCGATGATGATCTGATGGAATGGGACCATGGCGACTATGAAGGCAGACGCACCGTTGACATCCAATCCGAACGCCCCAGCTGGAATCTGTTTAGCGATGGCTGTCCAGGTGGCGAAACAATCGATGCTGTTGGCGCGCGGGCGGACCGTGTGACTGAACGTATTCGCGCCAAGGGCGGCAATGTGCTCGTCTTCGCGCATCGTGAAATCCTTCGCGTTCTGGCCGTGCGCTGGATCGGACTTGCGCCCATCGAAGGACGTGGCCTGTTGCTGGGGACCGCGTCGTTGAGCCTGCTTGGATATCACCACGACCGCAGCGAGCCCGTTATCCACGGCTGGAATGGTCTTGCCATCGTCCGTGAAACCGGCGAGTTTCGGGCGTCGGCGTAACCCGATCCAAACCAATAGGTTTGCGACCAAGGCAACAAAATATTTTCCCGTGACGCGAATAAAATAGTCGTGGACGCTTTAAGGTCCATCGCTCTCCCGCCGCTGTCGATCACAACCAGCGCCGTGCCCACCAGCCGATCGTCTCGGCAATCGGGGCGTACCACGGACGGCGCTTCCACAGCTGCGCTGTGACTTCCCGTGATTCGGCGAGGTCCTGTTCAAAGTGCGCCGCAAGCGCTGCGTTGAACGACGCGTCCACCGCGACAAGGTTGAGTTCATCATTGACGAAGAAACTTCGATAATCGAAATTTGCCGTTCCCACGGTGCCCCAGTCGTGATCGACCAATGCGGTTTTAGCATGGAGGACGCGCGGCTGATACTCGAAGATGCGCACGCCTGCTTTTAGCATGCGCGCGTAGGCGGCGCGGCTTGCCCATTGCGCGATCGGGATATCAATCTTGCCCGGTACCAGCAGGCGCACGTCAATGCCGCGAATGGCAGCGTCGCATAAGCGGGTCTGACTGCGGCGATCCGGCACAAAATAGGGTGTGGTCAGCCACACACGTTTGCGCGCCAAGCGGAAGCGATCGGTGATCGCGCTGCGCAGCTGGTCCCAGCGACGTGGCGTTCTATTGGGCAAGAGGTAGACATTGCGCGTATCGCGCGGCTCCCACAACTTGCCTCGGCGTAGATATTTATCGAAGATCGCCTTTGCATCGAGGACCAGCGGACCGGTGATGCGCATATGCGTATCGCGCCAGCGACCATCGCCGATGGTCCGGCGCGAACTGTGTCGATGGATATTGAACCCGCCCAAATAGGCCACTTGATCGTCGACGATCAACAGCTTGCGGTGATTGCGTCGCTGGATGGTGAATGGTCGCCGCCATGACCAGGGCCGACTCCAGCGCAAAACGACGCCATCACTGGCAAGCCTCGCCACGCTGGAGCGTTGCAGCCCACCCCACGAACCGGCCGCATCCAGTCGCAGCTGGGTAGCGACGCCGGCCCGGCTGGCTTTGCCAAGTGCTTCGATAAACTTCGAGCCGATTTCATCATCGGCGAAGATGTAACTCTCGATACGGATTGCCAATTTGGCGCGGCCGATGTCGGCGAGCATCGCATCGTACAAGTCGTCGCCTTCGACAAACATCGAGATCGTATGCTTCTCGCCGCTGTCCGCATGTGTTGTAGAACCAAGTGAGCGCGACGACATCGATCATCCCATCAGACAGTTCGAAAGGGCCACGTTTGCAGCTGAGGCAATAGCCGGCACTGCATGGCGCCGATCCGAAAGCCAGCAGTGCGCACAGTACACTGTCGACCAGGCATTGCTGAAGGACTCATCGAGATTATGCATGCTGGCCGCAGATTCGCCGAGCAAGATGACCGACTGTTCGACCAAGGCTGGCGTCGCTTGCGCTAGGGTGTCGACGTTGGTGAAACTACCTACCCACTCTCGAGTAAGACTTGGCATGCCGCATACCCCGTACCCACGTGATCTGAACGGCTATGGCCGCCGTCCACCGCAGGCCGATTGGCCGGGCGCGGCACGCATTGCGGTGCAATTTGTACTCAACTACGAAGAAGGCGGCGAAAGCTCGGTACTGCATGGCGATGCCGGCAGCGAGCAATTCCTCTCCGAGATCATCGGCGCGGCAAGCTACCCGGCCCGCCATATGAGCATGGAGTCAATTTACGAATACGGATCGCGTGTCGGCGGCTGGCGCATCCTCGACGAATTCGAGCGACGCGGCTTACCGTTGACGGTATTCGGCGTGGCCATGGCCATGCAGCGGCATCCCGACTTTATCCGCGCCTGCATCGACGCCGGCCATGAGATTGCCTCGCATGGTTGGCGCTGGATCCATTACCAACACATGGATCCAACCGAGGAACGGGAACATCTGCTGCGTGCGGTGCACATCCATCGCGAGCTGACTGGCGCCACGCCATTGGGTTGGTACACGGGTCGCGATAGCCCGAACACGCGGCGTCTGCTGGTCGAACATGGCGGCTTTGAATACGATTCGGATTACTATGGCGATGACCTGCCATTGTGGACTGAAGTGGAACTGTCCGATGGGAATCGTCGACCGCACCTGGTGGTGCCGTATGCGCTCGATAGCAACGATATGCGCTTTGCGACAGCTCAGGGGTTCAACACGGCAACGCAATTCTTCGAGTATCTGCGCGACAGCTTCGATGTGCTCTACGCCGAAGGTGATACCTGCCCGCGCATGCTGTCAATCGGCATGCACTGTCGCTTGCTGGGTCGGCCAGGACGATTCATCGCGTTGCAGCGATTCCTTGATCACATTGCGCGGCATGACCGGGTCTGGGTGTGTCGGCGTATCGACATTGCGCGACACTGGAAAACCCGGCATCCGTTTCTTGCGGCGTAGGAGCGCATCCAGGCGCGGCATTGGCAAGAACGGAAATTATCCTCAATCGCGAAAGTCGGGTCGCGCCCAGGTGCGCTCCTACCATCAGATATCAGGCTTATGAATCTCGATCAAGTCAATCAACTCGACGCCGCTGAATTCGCCGAAGCCCTGGCGGCAATTTTCGAGCACTCGCCCTGGGTTGCGGAACGCACCTGGGCGCGGCGACCGTTCGCCACCATTGATGCGCTACACACTGCCATGTGCCAGACACTGGCCAGCGCCGATAACGTGGACAAACTACGCCTGATCCGTGCGCATCCCAAGCTCGCGGGCAAGGCGGCCATTCGCGGCGAGCTCACCACCGCCTCGACGGCGGAACAGAGCAGCGCCGGTCTCGCTCATTGCAGCCCGGAGGAATTCGCCCGCATCAGCGAACTCAACGATGCCTATGATCAGCGCTTCGGTTTTCCCTTCATACTGGCGGTACGTGGCCACACCCGGTCGAGCATCACCGCCAACATGGCATCACGCATCAACAATGAGCGCGATGCGGAAATCGCCGAAGCCCTGCGCCAGATCGAACGCATCGCCGCGTTCCGTCTGGCCGATACAATAGGCTGAATCACCGTGCGCTGAATCACCGGGCGCAGAATCAGTCACAACCCGATTATTTGAGGAGCAGAACAATGGCACTGGCACAGATAGATGCGGAGGCTCCAGAGTTCGTACAGCGTTTCGTCAATTTGGCGGACGCACGTCTGGGCGCCACTGCGCTGGCGACCAGCGATGATTTTTTCGCAGCGAAGGAGCGCATGCTCAATCCGGAGCCGGCGCAGTTCATCGCTGGAAAGTACGACACCAATGGCAAATGGATGGACGGCTGGGAAAGTCGCCGCAAGCGCGGTGCTGGACACGATTGGTGCACGGTTCGGTTGGCCCGACCCGGCATCGTGCATGGTGTCGACCTCGATACCAGTCATTTCACCGGCAACTACCCGCCAGCGGCCGCGCTCGAATCATGTTGCCTCGCCGAAGGCGATCCCGATGCGGATACGCAATGGCTGCCGCTGCTCCCGGCAGTCAATCTATCGGGCAATCGTCACCACTACTTCCCCATAAACCACGGCCCGATCAGCGGCGCCCTGCCCTGCAGCCATGTGCGCGTAAACCTTTATCCCGATGGCGGCCTGGCGCGACTGCGAGTTTATGGTGTTCCAACTTTTGACACGAATAGTCAGGATGCTGACGGGCTGGCCGACCTGATTTCAGCACTCAATGGCGGCGGCATTGTGGCCAGTAACAACCAGCATTTCGGCTTTGCATCCAATCTGCTGTTGCCAGGGCGCGGCATCAATATGGGTGATGGCTGGGAGACGCGCCGGCGACGCGAACCCGGCAACGACTGGTGCATCATCGCGCTGGCAAAACCGGGCAACATCGCTGCGATCGAAGTCGACACCTGCCACTTCAAGGGCAACTATCCGGATCGTTGCTCGCTGCAGGCAACGTCGAATGCCGGCGGTACGCGCGAATCGCTGGTGACGCAATCGATGTTCTGGCCAGTACTGCTGGACGAGCAAAAACTGCAGATGGATCATCAGCACCACTTTCGCAGCGAGATCGTGGCGCACGCGCCGATCAGCCATGTGCGCTTCAACATCTTCCCCGACGGCGGCGTGTCACGACTGCGCCTACGTGGCCGCCCGGCGTGACCCGCGCCGAGGACAATCCGGTGCTGCTGGTGGAAACGCTCACTGCGGCCGCGTTTGCGCCGTTTGGCGACGTCATCGAAGCCGCTTCGGCCAAGCAGCTCTTTCCGGTGAACAGCGGCAGCGCCGAGCGCTTTCATGATCTGGCGGATATCGACACGACGTGGAAAGACGGGCGTACTCTGGTCAGCATTTTTCGTGCACAACCACGCCGCCTCCCGTTCGAGATCCGCATGCTGGAGCGGCATCCGCTGGGCAGTCAGGCCTTTGTGCCCCTGCTCGGGCAACCTTACTTGATTGCAGTGGCAGAGAGTCTGCAAGATCGGCCACGCGTATTCATTGCCGACCGCGGCCAGGGCATCAACTATCGTCGCGGCACTTGGCACCATCCACTGATAGCGCTCAATACAGTCAGCGATTTTTTGGTCATTGATCGTGGCGGCGCCGGGCCCAACTGCGATGAGGAAGCCCTGCGTGTGGCGTATCGAATTGATGCCGCAGAGTTTTAATTTCGGACATCTCCAGAATTGTGGGAGCGGCTTCAGCCGCGAAACTCTTGCTTCGATTTTTGCGGACACAGAAGCCCGGAGCAACACTTCGCGGCTAAGGCCGCTCCCTCATGAGAGCGCTCTTGCGCGTTGAGGCTCAACGCCCCGCTTCCAGCGCGGCGATGCGTTCTTCGATCGGCGGATGGCTCATGAACAGTTTGCGCAGGCCCGAGGTACGACCTCCGGCAATGCCGAATGCCTGGACCGCTTCGGGCAATGCATGCTCGGCACGATCGCCACCCAGACGGCGCAGGGCATTGATCATGGCGTTGCGCGAAGCCAACGTGGCGCCACCATGATCGGCGCGAAACTCACGGCGACGTGAAAACCACATCACGATCATCGAAGCGAGCAGGCCGAACAGCATCTGCAGCACGATGTAGACAACGGTATGTACGACACTGTCGATCATGCCCGGTCGACTATTGCTGTTGCCGCGCAGGGCCCCGGACACAATGTTGGCAACAATGCTGCTGAAAAATACGACAAAAGTATTGAGCACGCCCTGCAACAACGACAGTGTCACCATGTCGCCGTTGGCAACATGGCTGATCTCGTGGCCGAGCACGGCCTCGACTTCGTCGCGTTGCATTTGCCGCAGTAGTCCAGTGCTGACCGCTACCAACGACTTGTTGCGATTCCAGCCAGTGGCAAACGCATTCATTTCGGCCGCCTCAAATACGGCGACTTCGGGCATACCGATGCCGGTCTTGTCGGCTTGGCGGCGTACCGTATTCAGCAACCAGGCTTCGGCCTCGTTGCGCGGCTGACTGATTACCTGGGCTCCGGTACTACGCTTGGCCAACCATTTGGAGATAAACAGCGAGAACAGCGAACCGGTCATGCCGATCACTGCGGACATCAGCAGCAGTCCACCCAGCCCGCCAGTGCTGCGCTGCAAACCGAATACGCTGGCCACAATGCCGATCACCAGCATGATGGCCAGATTGGTCGCAACGAACAGGAATACACGCATCATCAAACCTTCTCCTCTTCCAGCCCGAGTGAGCCGTATGCGGCATGATATGGAGTATCAATCGCGGTGATTCAAGCGCTCATCAACAGTGACTTCAGACATGTCAGACACAAACAGCCGCTTTTCTTCAATCGCACGCTACCGAGGTCGATTTGCGCCCTCGCCGACCGGAAGCCTGCACTTCGGCTCGCTGGTTGCTGCGCTCGGTAGCTGGTTGCGTGCTCGTGCACTTGGCGGCGACTGGCTGGTGCGTGTCGAGGATATCGATCCGCCGCGGGAGCGCGCAGGCGCCAGCAGCGAGATACTGGAAACGCTGAAGGTGTTCGGCATGCAATCCGACGAGGCGGTGGTGTTTCAGAAGGATCGGCATGCGCTTTACCGTTCTGCCGTACAGCGGCTGATTGGTTCGGGCGACGCGTTTTCCTGCACCTGTACCCGCAGCGACCTTGCGCCGAGCGGCATCCACCACGGTGCCTGCAAAGGCAATAGCGGAGCGGCGGCGATTCGCCTGCGTGTGCCCGACCAGTTCTGGCGCTTCCAAGACGCAGTTGCCGGCGAGATCATTCAGCACAGCCGCACCACGGGGGATTTCGTACTGTGGCGCGCCGACGGATTCCCGGCGTACCAACTAGCAGTAGTGGTCGACGATAACGTCCAGGGAATCACCGAAGTGGTTCGCGGAGGCGACTTGCTCGATTCAACACCGCGGCAGATCTATTTGCAGCAACGGCTCCACCTGCCAACGCCTGGCTATCTGCACGTGCCGCTTGCACTGGATGCGCAAGGCCACAAACTGAGCAAGTCGCTGGACAGCCTGCCCATCGACCGCACGGACCCGTTGCCGGCATTGCGCCGTGCACTGAATTTTTTGGGCCAACCCGATCACCGCGGCGTCACCCACCTGGATCAATTGCTGATGCGATCGGTGGCGTCGTTCGATGTCGCGGGCATTCCGCCGATGCCGATGCAGGTCGAGCCGGGCGACAAGTCGGAGGCGGCAACGGATCGCACGTCCGGCGCCTGATAGACCGGTGCAAAGCCGCCGCCTGGCGTGCGGAAATTCGTCGTCTGTCCCTGATACAGGCGCGCTGCAAACAGTTGTACTTCGCCGCTGTAGACATACGCGCGCACATCGAGTTTCAGGCCAGTGGCAATCGTCGCCTGACGTGTCATTCGCTCGCTGGGTGGAACCAGCTGCTGCGCGACATAGTCGGCTTTCTGCAGATCGGCAAAAACCGTGCGCGTCATCTTGTCGCCGCGATAAGCGCCACGGCTCGCGAAGCCACTGGCGGGCTTGAAGAACCAGTGTTTGCGTTCTTGCCAGAGGACGGCGGCGTTTTCCGCGGTGACCGCCACCGTGCGCGGCACATTGCGCAACAGCAGTTCGATTGTCGCCGTCGACACGCCCCAACGCTCCAGCTGTTCCCGGTCACTCAGCAGGATCAGATTGCGCTTGTTCGCGTATAGCGCGTGCGCGCGCGGATGCGGTGAGAATATGGTCGTACCGCGTTCATAGGCGCTGCGAAGATGCTCATGCTCAGGCTGCGCGAAATAGAAATCGGTGAGGCGGTTGTAGACCAGGTCGATTGCTCCGCGCGCGCGTCGCAGTGCATCGCCCTGCAGCACCAGTTCACCGGGATCGGCGATGACCACTTCAATGCCCTGCGATTCCATCAGGTTCTGGAACAGCAGAAACTCCGGATACAGATACTGCATTGCCGGTGCGGTATCAATGATCGCAATGCGTGCCAGCGGCCGGTCACCGCGCGCCAGTCGCCATTCGTTAAGAAACATCGCCACCAGACGCGCTTCTATTCCGAGCGCTTCGACCGGTGCGCCCAACAGGTCACGCGCGCCATCGCAGCAGGCCTGTTGTGCCTGCATCATCGCGACATTGAGCAATGCGCCGCCCGCATTCGTGTTGATTTCAATCAGACGCACACCACCAGCGCCGACATGAAAGTCATAACCCATAAACACGCCCCGCGTGGCCGCGGGCAGGCGTGCGATCTGGGGCGCAGCGCGCAGCACTGTCTCCTGCCACCGCGCAGTGGCCACGACCGACTCGATGGCCCGCACCACTTCGCGCATCTGTTCGACCTGTGCAGCGGCGACGAACACCGGGGCCGATGAAAACAGATTGGGGTGCGACTGCAACATGGATAACGTCACGCCACGCCGCAGCAAATCACCCTGCAGGCGTTGGTGCAGCCCGGGAATATCAGTTCCAACGCAGAAGCAGTGTTGATTCAACTGCTCAGCCAGCTGTGTTTCGAAGTCGGTTGTGGGTGCCATGGCGACACTTTACCTTGCGTGTCGAACGATCCGTACTGCGTCCACACCCGAGATATTCAGACGTCCGTGGCGACGATGCACCGCGTCACCGGCAGGCACCCGCTGACATCGGCACCAACACAGCAGTTACGCGTCAGGAATTCGATGAGCTGATTCATCGCCTGAAAATTGGCGCGGTAGCAAATGAATCGACTGCGCGACTCGCCGCGGATGAGCCCGACGTTGCTCAGATCCTTGAGATGAAATGACAGGGTCGCCGCAGGTACTGCGAGCGCCACGGCAATGTCACCCGCCATGCGGCCCTCGGGACCGGCTTCAATCAGCAGACGAAAGATCGCCAATCGGGTGGCATGTCCCAACGCGGTCAATGCCGCTACTGCCTCTTGCATTTCCATTGTTGTAGAATAGTCGAACTATGCTCCCTGAGCAATGCGCTGTAACACCCGGACCCCGCAGCAACAGGGCAAAGTTCGCGTTTGAGCCGATTCAACGCTCCACTCCGATTCCCCACCGTGTCGCAAATATTAGAGGTGATTTGTGAGTTCTCGAGTCCACAACGTGCTGTTTCTGTGCACCGGCAATTCCGCGCGCAGCATCCTCGCCGAAGCCACTTTGGGCGTTCTCGGCGCTGGCCGATTTCAAGCGTTCAGTGCCGGCAGCCAACCCAGTGGCAAGGTGCAACCCATCGCCGCTGAGATCGCCGAAGCGCTGGGCTATCCGCGCGAAAAAATGCGCAGCAAAAGCTGGGACGAGTTTGCCGAACCCAATGCGCCAGTGATGGACATGATCATCACCGTCTGCGACAACGCCGCCGGCGAAGCCTGCCCAGTCTGGTTGGGGCACCCAGCAACCGCACACTGGGGCGTACCCGACCCGGTGGCGGTAGAGGGTGACGATGACGAGCGTCGGCGTGCATTTCGTAGCGCCTATGCAACTTTGCGCAGGCGTGTCGAATTGCTGTTGGCCCTGCCACTGGAAAAACTGGAGCAGCTCGAAGCGCAAACCCGGCTGCGCGAGATCGGACGAGTGTCGTGATCCTTGCCCGCAAACTGCTCGCCGAGTTCATCAGCACGTTGCTGCTGCTGGCAACGGTCATCGGCTCAGGCATCATGGCCGAGCAGCTGGCGGGAGGAAACGCGGCGATCGCACTGCTCGCCAACACACTGGCCACCGTCGGCGGTCTCTACATATTGATCGAAGTATTCGCGCCGGTGAGCGGTGCGCACATGAATCCGGCAGTCAGTCTGGTCATGACTGCGCGGGGCGAATTGACCCGGCGAGCAGTTCTCGGGTATATCCCCGCGCAACTGCTCGGCGCTGTCTGCGGCGCCTGGCTGGCACACGCGATGTTCGATCTGCCAATCGTGCAATGGTCTGACACGTCCCGCACTGGTCAGGGGCAATGGATTGCCGAGGCAGTCGCCACTGCCGGCTTGATTCTGGTGATCCTGCGCGCGCCCGCGGCACGCGTGGCCGCAATGGTCGCCGCGTACATCGGCGCTGCTTACTGGTTCACCGCGTCGACCTCGTTCGCCAATCCCGCCGCCGCGTTCGGGCGCATGTTCAGCGACACCTTTGCCGGAATCGCACCGGTCAGCGTCCCCGGATTCGTTGTCGCACAATTGGTCGGCGCAGGCATAGGAGTGTTGTTGCACGCATTGATCGGCTCAGCGCCCACCAAACTTCAGGACCGCCCACTTGAGGACACTAAACATCAGGACACCAGGGCATGAAAACGCAAAACCTCGGCGGTGATTTTGTGGCAACGATCTATCACAACCCTAATTGCGGAACATCCCGCAACACGTTAGCGCTCATTCAACATGCGGGCGCGCTTGCTCACATTGTTGAGTACCTTACGGCGCCGCCGTCACGCGCGCAGCTGGTCAAACTGATCCATGATGCCGGTTTGAGTGTCCGCCAGGCGCTTCGTGCAAACGTCACGCCTTACACCGAGATGGGCCTGGATGACCTCACACTAAGGAAGGTCTGAATAGGTCACCAGTTCGTCTTCGCCACACTGCTTATTGCTTGCCAAACCCCCAAAAACCTGCGGTTTTTCGCCCCCTGACTCAGGGGGCTTTCGCGGCTCCGGACTTATTCAGAGGTTTCCTAACGCAGCTACGGCATCTGTCATTCAAAGCCGTTGGCAAACTCCACATCGCCCGGCGCTTCAATGAATCTCCAGACAATCCCACGCGTGTGGTCTCCCATCAAAATGACGTAGCTGCCGATTGATGCGGCATAGGCCACGGAAGTGCCATAGGGATTGGCGCCATTGGCGGTAGTTGGCGGGCTGTAGCTACGATCCCAACTGGTGTCGTCGTTGAGCGGCGCCCGCGCCTGCGTGGTTTCTACAAAAGAATTGGCATAGATATGGGTTGCCGTCGCGACAATATTGGAAGTGTTGACACCATTGAAAGTCCCCGGCCAATTGCCGGATACCAGCGTGACCCAGGTTGCGCCTTGGTCGGTCGATTTGACGATGTCGGTCCATCCTGGCGCGTACCAGACGCCGGCCGCGGTTCGCCAAGCCTGAAAACTGCCATGCACGTGTTCGACGCTGCTGACTTTGCTCCACGCCGCGACGCTGATGCTGCCATCGCGATAATTCGCCGCCGCCGTGCCGCCAACTCGACCCGCGGTAGTAGTGCGCCAGATGCCGTTGTCGCCATTATTACTTTGCGCAATCATGCACCACGTGGTGGCACTGACTGGCATGACGTAATGTGAGGTACCAATACCGATCGGCGGAGGATGAATGACCCAGGTCTGGCCGCCATTCCAGGACTCGCCAAAACCGCCATCCGGATTGTTGAGGAATCCGTAGTGATAAGTCGCCAATAGATGGTTGGGTGGGTCGTCGGGTAGAACTGCAACGTGATAAAGATCGGTCAACGTCGCGCCGTACGCATTGTATGGCCCGAACGCGCTATCGGCGCCACTGAGTCGTGTCCAGGTCTGCGCGCCATCAGTGGACTTCCAAGCGCCGAATGACCCGTAGCCCGCAGGCGAATAAAGTGTTGGCGCGGATCCTGGCGCACGATTGGGATTTGGGTCAATGCTGAATCCCCACGGATTGCCATTCATTGCCGTGCCGTTGCGCAGCACCCAGGTATCACCGAAATCAGTGGTTCGCAGCCACTTGATCTGGCGCCCATCGTTGTTGCCGGCGGCGGCATAAAACACTCCGGGGTTGACCGGGTCGGCCATGATGCTTTGAATTACATCGCCGTTGGTTTGTGTCGGATCGCCGCCGTTCAATAGCGGAATCGTCAGCGCCTGCCAAACGCCTACCGTTCCCGACGGACCGCCCGTCACAGCAATGGGCGCAGCCGCTTCGCACGGCGAATCCGCAAAGAGGCAAGCGAACGCGGCAACAGCCAAAATGCATGTACGCATATTTCTCCCATCCATAGTGATCTCACCGAACCGTCGCCACACGTGCACTGTGCATGCGCGCGGGTGGGCAGTCCATGAACGAGTATGCAGTTGTCGGGTCTTGCGCGGACGGCAGCGATCGGCTGTTCACGCACTAAATGATAAAATCAGCGCGGCGAACGCAAGCATATCGTCATGCATCGCTGCCATTTGCTGCTGCGCCAACCAGTCCAGTAGCTTGCAACTTCTGATCGACCCGAGGATTGACTTTGACTGTTGCCGAAGACTCACTTGTGCCGAACGTGCAACATGCAGCAAACTCCGCCAGCACGCGCATCCATGGCAGACTGCCGCGCCTGTTGTCAGTGGCCGTTGCCGCCACACTGGTAATCGCGCAGGACAACGTTTTTGCCGCGACCGATGCCGAGCGCATCGTAGCGCTGGAAGCCACAACTTCAGTACTATGCTGGGCGGTGGGGTGTGCTCGTCCAGAGCGTCACGGTAGAACAGGAGCCCTGTCGAGTATTGTCTGGTAACCGTCGCCATGACACGCTCAGCCAGAACGCTTGGCAACTCGCACTCAACTACGTTTTGATCGGAGAGGATGCGAGCTACATCGGGCGCGACCTTGCCGATGAAAAAACTGCATTCAGCCGCATGCAACTGGTCTTCTGAGGATTTCGCCATGAGGAACACGCAATGAACTCTGTTTCGCCCGTAGCCCCGTCGCAGCGCTGGTCGCTGGTTTTTGCGTCGGCGCTACTCGCGATCGCGGGAATCTTGCCAGTGGCACCGGTAAACGCCGAAGAAATTGAATTGCTGAATGTTTCCTACGACCCCACCCGCGAACTCTACGAAGAAATCAATCGCAAATTCGCCGCTCAGTACAAGGCCAATACCGGCGACACGCTGCTGATCAACCAGTCGCACGGTGGCTCCGGAAAACAGGCACGATCGGTGATCGACGGACTGGAAGCGGATGTAGTGACGCTGGCGTTGGCACTGGACATCGACGCAATTGCGACAGTCGGCAAACTGATCCCAGTCGGTTGGCAGAAGCGCCTGCCCAATAACAGCGCGCCATACACGTCAACCATCGTCTTGCTGGTGCGCAAGGGCAATCCCAAGCGAATCAAGGATTGGGCTGACATTGTCAAGCCAGGCATTGCGGTAGTGACACCCAATCCAAAGACATCCGGCGGCGCCCGCTGGAACTACCTCGCCGCCTGGGCGTATGCACTGAGCCTGCCCGGCGGCACTGATGCGTCGGCGCAGGCCTTCGTCAAGGCGTTGTACAAGAATGTGAGTGTGCTTGATTCGGGCGCACGTGGCGCCACCACAACTTTCGTCGAACGCGGCATCGGCGACGTGCTGTTGTCCTGGGAAAACGAAGCCTTTCTGGCGCAGAAACAGTTGGGCGTCGGCAAGTTCGAGGTGATCATTCCTTCGCTCAGCATTTTGGCCGAGCCTCCCGTGACCGTGGTCGACAAAGTAGTGCTGCGACGCGGTACGCGTGCGCTGGCCGAGGCCTATCTGAAATACCTGTACACGCCCGATGCACAGGAAATCATCGCCAGGCATTTCTATCGACCGCGCGATCCGCTCGTGGCGGCGAAATACGCCAAACAGTTTCCGCAATTGAATCTGGTCAGCATCGACAAGGACTTCGGCGGCTGGCGCGCAGCGCAGGCCAAGCATTTCGCCGACGGCGGCACCTTTGATCAGATCTATTTGAAGTGATTTTTCAACGCATCTGTGGCAGCGTGGGCACATGACGACGCCGACGCAGATCAAGCCAAAACCAAAACTCTGGCGCGTCTCCGGAACCTTGCCAGGTTTCGGCCTCAGCCTCGGCTACACGTTGGTTTATCTCAGTCTGATCGTACTGATTCCGTTGGCAATGATCGTGCTTCGTACTTTCGATCTGAGTTTCGCCGAGTTTCTGGCCAAGGTCGGTTCGCCGCGCGCCCTGGCAGCATTGAAAATCAGCTTCGGCACTGCACTGATCGCCGCGAGCATAAACGTCTTCATCGGTCTACTGCTGGCCTGGGTAATTTCGCGTTACCGTTTTCCCGGCTGTCGCATTGTCGACGCGCTGATCGATCTGCCGATCGCGTTGCCAACCGCAGTAGCCGGCATCGCGTTGACCGCGATTTACGCGCCCAACGGCTGGCTGGGGCAATGGCTGGTTCCACTGGGCATCCAGGTGGCGTTTTCGCCGCTTGGCATCGTTGTCGCGTTGGTATTCGTTGGACTGCCCTTCGTCGTGCGCACCGTGCAACCGGTGCTGCAGGACATCGAACACGAACAGGAGGAAGCGGCCGCCAGTCTTGGCGCCACTGCGGCTCAGTCTTTTTTTCGCGTGACTCTGCCCACGGTCGCACCCGCGTTGATCACCGGGTTTGCACTGGCATTCGCGCGCGGTGTTGGCGAATATGGATCGGTCATCTTCATTGCCGGCAATATGCCGATGGTCTCGGAGATCACGCCGCTGCTGATTGTCACCCAGCTCGAACAGTATGATTATGCGGCCGCCACAGCGCTGGCACTGGTCATGCTGATCGCGTCGTTCGCGCTGCTGCTGGCTATCAACTATCTGCAGTCACGTCTCGCATCACGAGGTACGCGATGAATCGGCTGCATGAAGGCGGTCGCTGGTGGCGGGTCTGTCTGATAGCGGGTGCGCTCGCGATCACTGGTCTGTTTCTGGTGTTGCCATTGGCGATGGTCTTGATCGGTGCCATCTCCAAGGGCATCGACGTCTATCTGGCAGCCGTCACCGAGCGTCATGCGCTGGCTGCCTTGAGGCTGACACTGACAGTGACCGCGATCGCGGTGCCGCTCAACCTGGTCTTTGGTGTGGTAGCGGCATGGTGTATCGCCAAGTTCGAGTTTCCAGGGCGCAGTGCATTGATTACACTGATCGATCTGCCGCTCGCCGTCTCGCCGGTGATCTCGGGGCTGATCTACGTGCTGCTTTTCGGCGCCCAGGGCGTGTTCGGAGAGTGGCTGGGCGAACACGGATTTCGCGTCATCTTTGCGGTCCCCGGCATCGTGCTGGCGACAATTTTCGTGACCTTCCCGTTCGTGGCACGCGAGTTGATTCCCGTCATGCAAGCGCAGGGCCGCGACTACGAGGAAGCCGCGCTCTCGCTCGGTGCCAGTGGCTGGCAGACTTTTCTGCGGGTCACCCTGCCCAATATCAAGTGGGGGCTACTCTACGGCGTGATCCTGTGCAACGCCCGTGCCATGGGCGAGTTCGGCGCAGTCTCGGTGGTTTCGGGCCATATTCGCGGTAAAACCAATACCCTGCCTCTGCATGTCGAAATCCTCTACAACGAATACAACCATGCCGCAGCATTTGCCGTGGCCTCGCTGTTGGCACTGCTGGCCTTGGTCACTCTGGTATTGAAGACCTGGGTGGAATCCAAGGCGCATCGTGATCGCCAGGCGGCCAACAACACGACAAACGACGAGATTCTGACTTGAGCATCGAAATCCGCAATCTGCAAAAGAGCTTCGGCGCCTTCACCGCGCTGCATGGCGTTGATCTCGACATTGACGATGGCGAGTTGATGGCGCTGCTCGGTCCATCTGGTTGCGGCAAGACAACGCTGCTGCGCATGATCGCCGGACTGGAAACCCCGGATGCCGGCAGCATTCATTTGCACGGCCGCGATGTCACCCGATTGGCTGCGCGTCACCGCGGTGTCGGGTTCGTCTTCCAGCATTACGCGTTGTTCCGTCACATGAACGTATTCGAGAATGTGGCCTTCGGCCTGCGCGTTCGTCCGCGCGCCACGCGACCGGCAGAACCGGCGCTGCGCGACAAGGTCAATCGCATCATCGACCTGGTCCAGCTCGGCGGTATGGCACAGCGATTTCCCGATCAACTGTCAGGCGGCCAACGCCAGCGCGTGGCACTCGCCCGCGCGCTCATCATCGAGCCGAATGTCCTGTTGCTCGACGAACCTTTCGGCGCACTCGATGCGCAGGTACGTCGACAGCTGCGCCGCTGGCTGCGGCGGCTGCATGACGAGCTGCATGTAACCAGCGTGTTTGTCACGCACGACCAGGACGAAGCGCTCGATGTGGCCGATCGAATCGTGCTGTTGAACCATGGCCAAATCGAACAGATGGGCAATGCCAGCCAGTTGCAGGATCATCCCAACAGTGTCTTCGTCAGCCGCTTCCTCGGCGAAGTGAATCATCTGCCGGGACAATTGCTGCAAGGGCGTGTGACCCTGGGCAAAACCCAATGGAATGCGCCGGCTGGAACGCAGATCGAAGACGGGAGCGTTGATGTTTGTGTACGCCCCTACGATTTGCTCTGGTCCGCCGCAGCCAGCCATGACACTTTGACTGTCACCGTCACCGATGCGCGCTGGCTTGGTGGTCGCTATCGCATTGAGTTCAGCACCGCGCTCGAAGGCGTGCCGTTCATTACTGCTGAATGGTCGCGCACACAGATGCCGGATCGCGAGCTGGCCAGCGGCGATATCGTGAATCTCAAGCCGCACCGTTTTGCGCTGTTCGCCCGCTCCTGACGCGAGGCGTCGGGCTGGACATGTGTAACCTCGCGCAACCGGCTTGCGCCCGACCGCTTAGCGCATCCTCGCCATGTGGCGCTGACGCAGGCACAATGGCGAATGCTGCTCACCATAGTTCGTCGCGTTGCGGGTCTGATCGCCGCAGTATTCCTACCGCTTGCCGCCGGCGCGGTGTGGTCGGCGCTTTCACTCAGGTTTTCGGCCGAGTTGCCGGGCATGGCGCTGCTCTGCGCGGCCGCCATCTGGCCCGCTCGTCACCATTTGCCGGGGCCACCGGGCCTGGTGCGCGGAGTGCTGGGCGCGGCGAGCTGCGCCACTGGCATCGCCTATGCGCATTGGCTCAAGTCGGCCACGGTCATCGCACAGGCCATTGGTGTCGGGTTTGGAGACGCCCTGATGTCGATCGGTGCCGGGCTGACGATCGCGATCTCACGTGCCCGGTCTGACCCCACTTCAATCACCTTCATTGCGATCGCGCTGATGCTTTCCTTTTGGATGGGATGCCGCCGCGATGCCACCGACGTCATGGCGGACGAATTGCCCAGCGTCAATTGATCCCTCTCAGACGGAAATCGGTGCCTTGATCGCAGCATCAGCGACATAGTCTTCGACGCGGATATCTTCGAACCGAAATTCGAACAGGTTTTTCACTTCGGGATTGAGCCATAACCTGGGCAGCGCTTTGGGTTCACGCAACAGTTGCAGACGCGCCTGATCCAAATGATTGATGTACAGATGCGCGTCGCCGAAGGTGTGGACGAACTCTCCCGGTCGCAGTCCGCACACCTGCGCGACCATCTGCGTCAGCAGCGCGTAAGAGGCGATATTGAACGGCACGCCGAGGAACACATCGGCACTGCGTTGATAAAGCTGGCAACTGAGACTGCCGTTGGCAACATAAAACTGGAACAACGCATGGCAGGGCGATAATGCCATCTTCGGCAAATCGCCGACGTTCCAGGCATTGACAATCAGTCGACGCGAGTCCGGATCGCGGCGGATGCGCTCGACCACTTCGCTGATCTGATCGATTACACGGCCATCGCTGGATTCCCAGCTGCGCCATTGCTTGCCATAGATCGGGCCCAGTTCGCCGCGTGCATCGGCCCACTCGTCCCAGATGGTGACTTTGTTGTCGCGCAGATATTGCACGTTGGTGTCACCGGCCAGAAACCAGAGTAATTCGTGGATGATTGACCGAAGATGCAGTTTCTTGGTTGTGGTCAGCGGAAAGCCCCGCGCCAGATCGAAACGCATCTGATAGCCGAACACGCTGCGCGTGCCGGTGCCGGTTCGATCGGACTTGTCCACGCCATGATCAAGAATATGTTGCAGCAGGTCGAGGTATTGGCGCATCTCTTCTCTCTTCGCTCATCCGATGGCAATTGCGCACCAAAAACTTTTTGGAATGACTTCGCTGGCCAGACCCACAGCGGCTTAAGGTGTCGCTTCGGGCACCGTATGCGGTCTGGCTATATGGCTTCGTGACATCCACAGCAACACAATGCCGAGCGCGATCAGCGGAAACGACAGCAACTGCCCGGTCGTCATCCAGCCGAATGCGACGTAGCCCATCTGTTGGTCTGGCTCACGCACAAACTCCACCACAAAACGAGTCAGTCCGTAGACGATGGAGAAAACCCCAGTCACTGCATAACGCGGGCGCGGTTTGGCGGAGTAAAACCAGACAATCAGGAACAACACCACGCCCTCCAGAAATGCCTGGTACAACTGAGATGGATGCCGCGCCTGCGCATCGAGCAATCCCGCCTCAGCCTGGGCGCGCAGGTTTTCCAAACTCAGACCGAATTCATCCAGCGCTTTGGGGAAAATCACGCCCCAGGCCGCGTTGGTGTGGCGCCCCCACAGCTCGCCGCCAATCCAGTTGCCCAGGCGACCAAATCCGAGACCAATCGGCACCAGCGGCACCATGAAATCGATCACATCGAAGGCGTGTTGCCGGCGCTTTCGACTCCACCACAGGCCGGCCACACCGACGCCGAGCATGCCACCGTGAAAGCTCATACCACCTTCCCAGACCTTGAACATGCTGAGCGGATTGGCCACCAGTTCATCGCGACCATAGATCAGCATATAGCCGATGCGTCCACCCAGAATCACCCCGAGCATTGCGCCAAACATGAGGTCGGAAAACTGCTCGGCACTAATGTCCAGGTGACCTGCGCGCAGTCGGCGCATGCCCATCCAGTATGCGGCGCCGAACCCACACAGATACATCAGCCCGTACCAGTGCACGGCGATCGGTCCAATCTGCACCAGTACCGGATCGATGTCGTGGAAGTAAACCATCAAGTCGCTCCGTCATGGGTGGGCAACGGCCCACCATTCCTATCGGCATGCGCTGGCCCGCGGCCTAACTACGCCGATGCTAAAAAACGCGGGCCACGCCCACGCGCTCAATCAACCCGACAAAACGCCGCTTTCAGATAGCGCGACTCCGGTACATGCGCCATCCACGGGTGATCGGCGCCGGCACCACGGACCTCCAGAATTTGCACCGTGCGATTGGCGTAATAAGCCGCGCGCCGGATCATGTCGAGAAATTCCTCTTCCTTGACCAGACCGGTACACGAGCATGTCAGCAAAATGCCGCCCGGCTTGATCACGCTCATTGCCAGCTTGTTCATGTCCAGGTATTTCTTCAACGCCGGAATAATCTGTTCGCGATCGCGCGTCATTTTGGCCGGGTCGAGAATCACCACATCGAACGCGTCGCCACGATTGCCCGCATCGCGCAACCACGGAAATATATCGGACTGGACAAACTTGATGCGCGCCTTGTTGAGCTGCGCATTGGCCTTGGCCACCTCGATGACTTCCTCGTCCATGTCGATGCCGATCACTTCATCGGCACCGCCCTGGGCTTTGGCGTAGATCGCAAAACCGCCGCTGTTGCAGCACAGGTCGAGCACGCTCTTGCCCTTGCAGTACTCGGCCAAACGCTTACGGTTGTCACGCTGATCGGCGAAGAAACCGGTCTTGTGCCCACGTCCGGGCTCAACGCGAAAACGCATGCCGTGCTCGGTGATGATTCCAGGCTCCGGTGGCGCCGGCGGATGGCAGTCGAAACTCTCCTGCTTGCCGACGTGGTCGTCAGCGAACCAGTAATACTGGCTGTCCGGGAACTGTTCGAGCAGCACCTCGCGGATCAACTCACGCAAGCGAAACATGCCAGCGGAGAAAAATTCCACCACCAGCGTTGATCCAAATCGGTCGACCACTAGCCCGGACAACCCGTCACCTTCCGAATGCACCACGCGATAGGCGTCGCTGACCACATCAAGGCCCAACAGCTCGCGGCGCAATCCAATGGCTGCGCCAATCTTGCGGCGAAAAAAATCTGCGTCCAGCGCCTCGTCCGGGTCAGCGGTGAGCACGCGTAGTGAAATACGGGAATGCCCGTTATAGAAGCCACGGCCACACCAAGTGCCATCGCGATCGACAATGTCGACGATGCTGCCGGGTCGTGGTTTGACCTCGGGCTTTTCGACCATCTTCTGATAGATCCAGGGATGATTGGATCGGCGTTCAATTTTCAGATGCACCTGCGGCAGGGCATCGGGGGCTGGCGAGACGTTTTTCATCCGCCCATATTAGCCGAACCTTGTCGACTACCGCTGAAGTGGCTCGAGTCGGCAATAATACCCGCATGCAGCCCACCTACTTCTGGCACGACTACGAAACCTTTGGCGCCGATCCCCGACGCGACCGCCCTGCCCAGTTCGCTGGCGTGCGCACCGATTCGAACTTCGAACCGATAGACACGCCAGTGAGTTTCTATTGCCGCCCCACGTCAGATCTGCTGCCCAACCCGGAAGCCTGTCTGATTACCGGCATCACGCCGCAGCATGCGCAGCGCGAGGGTATTGCCGAGCCAGAATTCTTCGCTCGCGTCCACGAGCAGATCGCGCAGCCGGGAACCTGCACCCTGGGCTACAACTCGATCCGCTTCGATGACGAAGTAACGCGCCATGGCCTATGGCGCAACTTCTTCGATCCCTACGGCCGCGAATGGCGCAACGGCTGCTCGCGCTGGGATCTGATTGATGCACTGCGCATGGCTTACGCACTGCGTCCAAGTGGCATCGAATGGCCGCGCCGCGACGGGGACTTGCCAAGCTTTCGACTGGAACATCTGAGCAAGGCCAATGGCATTTCGCATGCCCATGCGCACGACGCGCTCAATGATGTCATGGCCACGCTCGGCATGGCCAAACGCTTCCGCACGGCGCAGCCCAAGTTGTTTGATTATCTATTCGCACTTCGCGACAAACGCAAGGCCGCGGCACTGCTCGACTGGAATCAGGGAACCCCATTGCTGCATGCCTCCTCGCGTTTCCCGGCGGAACGCGGCTGTCTGGCCATGGTGTTGCCGATCAGCCAGCACCCGACCCAGCCCAATGGCGTCATCGTGGTCGATCTGGATGCCGACCCAACGGATTTGATCGAACTCGACTCGGGCGAAATTCGTGACCGCGTCTTCGTATCCCGCGCCGATCTACCCGAAGACGTCGCACGCATTGCGCTCAAGACGGTGCACGTGAACAAGAGCCCGGCGTTGGCGCCGATGTCGACATTGGCCGGAGTGGACATGGCACGCATCGGTCTGGATGTCGAACGCTGCCTGCGCCATCGCGAACGCCTGCTGCACACTGAACTTCTGGCGCAAAAAGTACGCGAGGTTTTCGCCAACGTGGTGGCCTATCCAAAATCTGAAGCCGAATTCGATCTGTACGCCGGCCTCCCCGGCAATGCGGACCTGGAACGGGCGGCACAGGTTCGCCGTGCTGGTCCTGAGCAGTTGCGCGCCTTGGGTAGCGAGTTCAGTGACCTGCGCTATCGCGAACTGCTGTTTCGCTACCGTGCGCGTCATTATCCGGACAGCCTCGATGTCCAGGAGCATCAGCGCTGGCGCGACTGGAAACGCAATCGATTGATTGAAAATCCAGAACCACCCGAACGCGGCGCCGCAGCGCTACTCGGACGCGTTCACACGCTGCGCCGTGAGCGCGCACAAGACGGCGCTGCATTGCGCCTGCTTGACCAGGTCGAAAGCTGGATTCGCAATGTTCAAGAGGATCTGCAATGAAGAAAGTTTATTTTACTTCAGCCACGCTCACGTTCTTCCGGCAACTGCAAAAGAACAACAATCGCGATTGGTTCGAGGCCCACAAGGCGAAGTTCGAGAGCGACGTGCGCGAACCGTTTCAAGCGTTGATCGCCGACCTGGCGACGCCACTGGCAAAGATCAGCCCGCATTTTGTCGCCGATCCGCGCAAACAGGGCGGCTCGATGTTTCGGCTGTACCGCGACACGCGCTTCAGCAAAGACAAAATCCCCTATAAAACCTGGTCCGGCGCACGCTTTTTTCATCAGCGCTCAAAGCAAGTACCAGCGCCCAGCTTCTACCTGCATATCGCGCCCGATGATTGTTTCATCGGTTGCGGCATCTGGCACCCTGAATCCGACACGCTCAAACGCCTGCGCGCCTTTCTCGATGAAAATCCTGCTGCGTGGATCAAAGCCACGCAATCGAAACTCTTTCGCGGCCGCTACCAGTTCTGGGGCGAGTCACTCATCCGCCCACCCCGCGGCGTCGACCCTGCCCACCCGCTACTCGAAGACCTCAAACGCAAGAGCCTGGCCGCCGGCACGGCCCTCACTCAAGATCAGGTACTCGGCGATCAGCTGCACAACATCGTCATCGATCATTTCAAGGGCCTGGCGCCCATGGTCGACTATCTGTGCGCGGCGCTGGATCTGGAGTTCTAGTGTGCTCGAGCGCAGGATTTTGTCGGAGCGGCTTCAGCGAATGCACGGCAGCGAATGCATCGCAACGTTGCGCTGCGCTGGAAATGCGGCATCATCCGAACATGACCAGCAAACCACGCTCACCCGCCAGCGAACGCAATCGCGATCCGATTCTTGCGGTATTGCGCCAACACTTCGCCGACCGAAGGCAGGTGCTTGAGGTGGGTTCGGGCACCGGGCAACATGCGGTGCATTTTGCCGCGGCAATGCCCTGGCTGGTCTGGCAATGCTCCGATCATCCAGATTACCTTCCGGGAATTCGTCTTTGGCTGGATGAGACAGCGTTACCCAACACGCCTGCGCCATTTGTGTTGCAGGCGGTGCCGGTGCCCGAACCCCATTTGGCACCACGACCGCAACTGCCACGCGCAGCAGATGGCAGGGTCGTCGGCTATGACGGCTTGTTCAGCGCCAACACGCTGCACATCATGAGCTGGCCCGAAGTCGAAGCATTCTTTGCCGGGCTCGCTGCAGTTCTGGCTGATGATGCCACGGTGGTGATCTACGGACCTTTTAACTACCGCGGCGAATACACCAGCGACAGCAATCACGCCTTCGATGCCACGTTGCGCGCACGCGATCCGCTCTCTGGCATTCGCGATTTCGAGGCAGTAAATGCATTGGCCGAGCGCATCGGGCTGCGACTGCTGGATGATGTGGCGATGCCCGCGAACAATCGATGTTTGATCTGGCGTCGGGATAGCATCCACGCCGGAAAACCATAATCGCGTCGCGGCGCGTAGCCTGCAGTCAATAGGGAACCTCTGAACAGGTTCGGAGCTTTGATAGCCTCCTGAGTCATGGGGTAAAAACCGCAGCGCGTAGGTCGGGTCCCGCGCAGGGGTACCCGACCTACTTCTGGTGCTGCCGCATGTGTTGCCCAGAGGATTCCAGCGCGCGCGCAACTTCGGCTTCCTGCACCCCAACTGCAAGCGCATGATCGCCTTGCTGCATCTGCTTTTGAAGTTCGATCCCGGCGCCGTGTTGGCTAGCGCCAAGGTACGACCCTGCGTCCTTTACGCCTGCTTTGGTGCGCCGATGATCATCCTGCAAACGCAGATTCGATCTTGGCTGACAACAACCAGCGGAACGCGTCAATAGGTTTGAGACAGTCCGTTCAATAGTTCAGTGTAGTTTTCGCTCCTGCTTTTGAGTGCGCTGCGCACTGGCTTGCTGGGCCGCAATGCTAAACGTGGTTTCACTGTCACTTGT
>Ga0163146_10000202_pt1 | contig 82341 bp, 75 predicted proteins | sample OliLakLV19MP7G1_FD_148648 | JGI IMG/M metagenome (GOLD analysis project Ga0163146, IMG submission 148648) | Freshwater microbial mat bacterial communities from Lake Vanda, McMurdo Dry Valleys, Antarctica - Oligotrophic Lake LV.19.MP7.G1 | ecosystem: Environmental > Aquatic > Freshwater > Lake >... | reverse complement strand
TGCCAGACGCGGGAGCCGACCGCCGCCCATACACCATGTGGAAGTGCCGGCGGCGGTCGGCTCCCGCGTCTGGCACGAACAGATTGGGCAATCGGTCTCCTGGATGGTCAACGCACGAATCCAGCACGCCGAGTTGCACGTCAATCCGCCCGAACTGGGTCCTGTCGAAATCCGTATCGCCGTCGATGGCGACCTGCGCAGTGCCGCCACGGTCCAGTTCGTCGCGTCCCAGTCGGCGACGCGCGATGCCCTGGAGGCGGGTTTGCCGCGCCTGCGCGAAATGCTGGCTGAATCGGGCATTACGCTGAGCGAAGCCAGCGTAGGCGGTCAGCCGGGTCAGCCCGGCGAAGACGCCTCCGCGCGACAGAAAATGTCCGCTTCCCGCCCGCCAGCGCCATCGGGTGAGGCAACCATGACACTGCTGCCCCTGCCCACCCGTGCAGACGGCTGGTCTGGGATCGATACCTTCGCCTAAGCGGGGGATAGCCCGGGGAATAACCCTCTAATCCGTAGCTTGGCCAATGGAGCCGGTCGCGATAATTCCCCCCACTTACCCGGATCAACACCATGGCTCAAGCAACCACAGCGGCGTCCGCCGCAGAAGCGCCCCCCTCTTCCGGCAAAAAGAAGTCCGGCCGCGGGAAATGGCTCATCCTTCTGGGCGGCCTCGCTCTCCTCGCTGGTGGCGGTACCGCCGGTTGGTACTACTTTGGACATTCCGCGGGCGACGACGACGCCCCTGCCAAGGCAAAGGTTGAGCCGGCCAAACCCCCGGTCTTCGTCGCGCTGGAAACCTTTACGGTCAACCTCCAGAACGACCAGGGGCAGCCGCGTTTTCTGCAGACCAATGTCACGGCCAAGGTGACCGACGCCACGGCTGAAGCGGCCCTCAAGCTCCATGCGCCTGCCATCCGCAATGCCGTGCTGCTGCTCCTGTCCGGCAAACGCGCGTCGGAACTGGTCACGACCGAAGGCAAACAACAGCTTGCCGACCAAATACTGGCTACGATCAACGGCACCCTTTCCGGTGCGCCCCCCAAGCCCGCCGAAAAGCCGGTTGAAACCACGGGGGGTGCCGCCCCCGCGACTGTGTCGGAGGGCAGCCCAAAGCACGAGAACGCATCCCCAGCCGCCGCACCAGCCAGAGCGGCCGACACCAACGGCCCGGTGCAGGCGGTACTCTTCACCGCCTTCATCATCCAGTGACATGAGCAAGGAATTTCTCAGACAGGACGAGGTCGATGCGCTGCTGCGCGGCGTGACCGGCGAAACCGAAGAACCCCGGCACGAAGCGGACCAGGGCATTCGTCCCTACAACCTCGCCAAACAGGAACGCATCGTGCGCGGGCGCATGCCCACGCTCGAGCTCATCAACGAGCGCTTCGCGCGCCTATTGCGCGCCGGCCTGTTCACCCTGCTGCGGCGCACCTGCAACATCTCGGTGAACCCGGTGAAGACGCAGAAGTACAGCGAGTTCATCCGCAATCTCGTCATCCCGACCAATCTCAATCTGGTCCAAATCAAACCCCTGCGCGGCACCGGCATGATCATCTTCGACCCCAGCCTCGTTTTCCTGGTCGTCGACAACCTCTTTGGCGGCGACGGTCGCTTCCAGTTTCGCGTCGAGGGTCGCGAGTTCACCCTGACCGAGAGCCGCATCATCCAGCGCCTGCTCGAGACCGTGTTCGAAAGCTATGAGAAATCCTGGGAGCCGATCTACCCGATCAAATTCGAGTACCTGCGCTCCGAGATCAACACCCAGTTCGCGAACATCGCCACGCCCAACGAGGTCGTGGTCACCATGACATTCACCATCGAGATAACTGCCGATACGACCGCGGACATGCATGTCTGCATGCCCTACGGCATGCTCGAGCCCATCCGCGACATCCTCTGCAGCAGTTTGCAGGGCGAACAGATGGAGGCCGACAAACGCTGGGTCTCGCGGCTGGCGAAGCAGGTGCAGGCGGCCGAGGTGGGCCTGCTGGTCAACCTGGGCAGCATCGACGCGACGTTCGGCCGTCTGCTGGAAATGAAAGTCGGTGATGTCCTGCCGATCGAACTGCCGCCCGTGCTGACCGCGACCGTCGACAGCGTACCGGTGATGGAATGCCGCTACGGCGTGGCCAACGGCAGTTACGCACTGCGGGTCGAGCGCATGCTGGGCCATACGCCGGCGGAGAACCTGTTTGCCCCGTTGTCCACCCCTTCTTCGCTGCACTGATAACCCTACCGGAGCCGCCCATGACAGAAACCCTGACGCAGGTAGCCGCCCCCGCCAACGAGTGGGAAGCGGCCATGAACGAGCAGGCCGGGGCGGCCACCGCCGCGCCCGATGCCGCGCCAGTACAGTTTCAGCAACTGGCGCCCGCTGCCGCGCGCGCGGGCACGCCGAACGACATCGATATGATTCTCGACATCCCCGTGCAGCTCACGGTGGAACTCGGCCGGACCAAGCTGGCGATAAAAAACCTGCTTCAACTGGCGCAGGGGTCGGTGGTCGAACTCGACGGGCTCGCCGGCGAACCCATGGATGTGCTGGTCAACGGCTTCCTCATCGCCCAAGGCGAAGTGGTCGTCGTCAATGACAAGTTCGGCATCCGCCTCACTGACATCATCACGCCGTCGGAACGCATCCGGAAGTTGAACCGATGGTAGCCCGCGTCGCATTTTGGGCTGCTGCAGCCGGGTGCGCCCCCACCTTTGCTTTCGCCGCGGATGCCACGCCGGGCGTGGTCTCGGCCGGCAGTCTGCTGCAGGTCGCCGGCGCCCTGCTCCTCGTCCTGGGCGTACTACTGGGCGCCGCGTGGCTCCTTAAACGCCTCAACGGTCTGCCCCGCACCTCACCTGGCGGATTGCGGGTGGTCGGCGGCACAGCACTCGGTGCACGCGAACGCGTGGTGATCGTCGAACTGAAGGACACCTGGCTGGTGCTCGGGGTCGCGCCTGGCCGCATCACCCCGCTCCATACCTGCACGCGCCCCGTGGACGCGACCGCATCGGAACCCGCTGCCTCACCCGCGTCTGGCGCCACATTCGCCGCCTGGATCAACCGCGCACTGGAACGTCGCCCACATGCCTAAGTCCCTGCTTCGAGCCCTGCTGCTGGCTGCCGCTTTTGCCGCGGTGCCCGCGTTCGCCCAAACGGCCGGCGGTCTGCCCGCGCTGACGAGCACGCCGGCGCCCGGCGGCGGACAGACCTACAGCCTGTCCCTGCAAACCCTCATCCTCCTCAGCAGCCTGACGCTGCTGCCAGCCGTGATGCTGATGATGACCGGCTTCACGCGCATCATCATCGTGCTATCGATGCTGCGGCATGCCTTGGGCACCACGACCTCTCCGCCCAACCGGGTACTGGTCGGCCTCGCCCTCTTTCTGACGCTGTTCGTGATGTCGCCGGTGCTCGACCGCATCCATCAGGAGGCTTACGTCCCGTTTTCCGAGAACAAGATCTCCGCCAACGTCGCGCTCGAACGGGCGACGGTGCCGCTTAAGGGCTTCATGCTGAAGCAGACGCGCGAGGCGGACCTCGCGCTCTTCCTGCGCATATCGAGGTCGCCCGACGTCAGGACGGCCGACGAGGTACCCCTCAAGGTGCTCATTCCGGCCTTCGTGACCAGCGAACTGAAAACAGCCTTCCAGATCGCCTTTCTCGTCTTCATTCCGTTCCTGATCATCGACATGGTCGTGGCCAGCGTGTTGATGTCCATGGGTATGATGATGGTGTCGCCCGTGATGATCTCGCTGCCGTTCAAGCTCATGCTGTTTGTCCTCGCTGATGGCTGGCACCTGCTGATCGGCTCCCTCACCCAGAGTTTTGCCACCTGATGCGAGCCCTTCCGCGATGACCCCCGAATCCGTCATGACCATAGGCCAGCAGGCGCTGCAGATGACCCTGCTGCTCGCGGCGCCCCTGCTGCTCGCCGCCCTTGCCGTCGGGCTGCTCGTCAGCATCTTCCAGGCCGCCACCCAGATCAACGAACCGACACTGTCATTCATTCCCAAGCTGATCGCACTGTGCGTCGCGCTGGTGGTCGCCGGCCCCTGGATGCTGACGCTGATGCTGGACTACATGCGGCGGTTGTTCGAGGGGCTGCCCGGCATGATCGGCTAAGCGCCGGTCCGTACGTGATTTCCTTTACCGAGGCGCAATGGACGGCCACCATCGCCGCCTTTCTATGGCCGCTGACGCGGGTGCTTGGCCTGATCGCCGCCGCCCCCGTGCTGGGAAGCGCCATGGTGCCGGCGCGTGTCAAGCTTGGCTTGGGAGTGGCCGTCACGTTCATTATCGCGCCATCGCTCGATTTGCCCGCAATTGCGCCGTGGTCGGCGGAGGGCTTCGCCACTCTGGCCCTGCAATTCGCGATCGGCACTGCGATCGGATTCGTCATGCGCCTGACCTTCACGGCCATCGAGTTCGCCGGCGAGCTGATGGGCCTGCAGACCGGGCTGGGTTTCGCGACATTCTTCGACCCGCAGAGTACGGCCTCGGTCCAGGTCATCGCCCAATTCCTGGGCCTGTTGGCAACGCTGGTGTTTCTGGCCCTGAACGGCCATCTGGTCCTGCTGACCGTGCTGATGCGATCATTCGACGTGCTGCCGGTAGGGGCCTGGCCGGTGTCCGCCAGCGTGCTGCAGGTGCTCGTCGGGGCCGGCGCCCACGTTTTCTTCGGGGGTTTCATGCTGGCGCTGCCGGTCGTCGCCACCCTGCTGGTCGTCAACCTGGCGCTTGGTGTTCTGACCCGTGCCTCCCCCCAACTCAACCTTTTTTCGGTTGGTTTCCCGCTGACACTTCTCATCGGTTTCAGCGCCATGTTCCTGGTGCTGCCCCATCTAGGCAACGCGATGATTGGAATGATGGAGCAGGGGCTGGGGTTGGCAGACCAGCTGTTCGCGCCCCCACGCTGAGCCACAGGCCCTCAAGTCGTCCCGCAGGCGCCGTTAACGGCGGTGACACCGTAGTCCCTGTGGCCCATGGAACCGATCATCAAGGTCCTGCTTGCAGACGACCACGCCGTGCTGCGCGCGGAGCTACGCGTCATGCTCGACCGCATCGACGGCATCGAGCTCGTGGGGGAAGCGGCGGACGGCCGCACCGCCTTCGAGATGGCCGGAAGTCTGAGTCCTGATATCCCATTGATCGACATCGACATGCCCGGGATCGACGGCATCGAAGCCACCCACTGCATTGTCGATGGCGGTCCCGGGACGCGCGTCATCATCCTGTCGAAACCTGCCGAACCGGACTACGTGTCGAGGGCGTGGCGGGCCGGCGCGTCGGGCTATCTGCTGAAGAATGCAACACCCGCCGAGGTCGCACTCGCACTACGCGCGGACATGACGGGTGGCATGCCTCTGGGTTCCCGCGGGTTCCGCGGCGTGATGGCGCCCCCGAGGCCCGGCCCGCTCGAGCAGCTGCCGGCGCGTCAGCGCGAGGGGCTACGGCCAATCGCAGAGAGTCGACACACCAGAAGGATCGCCGCGCAACTGGGCCTGAACGCCAAGACCGTGGAAGCGCATCGGGCCGCGCTGATGCGGCGTCTGGACATCCGCGACGTGCCCACGCTCGTGCGCCTTGCCATGCGCGAAGGTCTCGTGCAGTGGCAGCCTTCCCACTCTGGCCGCTGTACCGCTCATGCCCGCCAGGCCACAGGAATTTCCCTGGGATGTCGTTAGGAAATTCTCTGCCTCCATCCCGGAATGCCCCGATCGTCCGCCACCTCCCTGCGCCTAACCTCAATCAGGAACGGCAGCACTCCCACCTACCGCACTGACCGACGGGTGACGGACAACAAGGGAGTGGGAATGAAGGACCGCGACAACGACGTAAGGGACGAGGGCGACGCGCCGGCGGCGGCCCGCAAACACTTGGTGCTCCGGATCAGGCCTGCCGAATACGGCATTGATCTGCTGGCGGCCCGGGAGATCCGCCGCTACGGGACGGTGACGCCGATCGCAAACGTACCGGCCTACATCAAGGGCAGCATCAATCTGCGCGGCACACTGTTGACGATTCTCGACCTCCGTCTGTGGCCAGGCATCGACGATGCGACCTTCAACGACACCACGGCCGTGATCATCCTTGACGCAGAAGGTCAGATCGCAGACTTCGTGGTCGACAGCGCAGCGGACGTTCTCAAGGTGCACGCCGTGCAGATCAACCCCATACCCCCGCGCGGGCAGAGCAGCACCTCCGCACACATTGCCGGCAGCGCCTCGAACGGCTGCGCATACTACTCGCAACCCGCACGCTGCTCGCCGCATTCGACAACGGCGGTGGCGGCGAAGCCCTCTAGGGAGGCGCTGAAAACTCTATTTCCGTCATTCGAGCGACAGCTGGAATCCAGGCCCTTTACTTGCCCGCCGGTCTTGCCGGTCTCGTCATAGCGGAATTCGGCGATGGGTTGCGCGCGCCGGGCAACGGCGTCTCATGACTGCTCCTGACCCACAAGTGATCGTATGACCAGGTACCTCATCCGACAAAGTGAACACCTCGGCCTCACGCTCCGTAAAAATTCAATGCTGGTCTCTCGCCCCATCTAGCGAAAGCCCCTGGGGCCCGTATGTCGCTAGAGGTAGTCGAAAAGAGACTTGCCGGCGATCCGCGTGAACGATCGCTGGGCGGCCTCGAGCGTCGTCTGGTAGCGTGTCAGGTCCGTGATCGCCTTGGCGTAGTCCACATCCTGCAGTTGCGAGAGGGTCTGTTCGTACTGGATGCCGAGGCTTTCCCCCGCTCCGCTCAGGTTGTCGATCTCCTTCAGACGCGAGCCTACATCGCTGCGCGCCACGACGATATGATCGAGCGCCTGGTCCACATTGGCGAGCGAAAGACCGAGGGCACTGGTGAACTGGGCCGTCCAGGCCGGGCCGGTATTGGCAGACCGCAGCTGCGAGGCCAAATTGCTGAGGGTTGCAAACAGACCCTGATTCACGCTTGGCGAAATGGTGAACTGGTCACCGTTGGCCGGGCTGCCCGTTACCATCGTCTGCATGCCGGCAATCGTGATCGTACCGTTTGCCGTATAGGGTTGGGCGGTGGCCACGGTGGTGCCTAAGGTCACGTCCACCACGTTGTAGGTCGTCACCGCGCCAGCCACGATAAAGTCCAGCCGGTAATCGCGCCCCGTCAACGCCGCCGGATTGACCACGGTGCCCTGGGCAATGACCCCCGTGCCGGTATTGGCCGCGGCTGGCTGCGTGACGAACATCCCGTTGCCGTTGCGGATCCGCTGGAACACCGCCGCCCCCGAAAGACTGGTTTCGATCTGTCGGGTGGCGTCGGCCTGGACGCGCCGGACGCCCTCGTCACCGAGAAAATTTACGCCGCCACCGCTCTGGCTGAACGGTCGAACCCCCGTCTGGAAACCAGCGAAGAGGTAATTGCCATCACTGTCGACTGTGTTGGCGATCGACATCAGTTCGTCGTATTGCCCGGTCAGGGCTTGCGCCAACGTCGCCCGGTCCGTGGCAGACAAGGCACCGTTCCCGGCGTTCACCGCGGTTTCCCGGACCGATTGCAGCACATTCACCACCCGGCTCAGCGCCTCGTCCGTCAGTGAAAGCTGCGCGACAGCGGCGTCCCGGTTGGTGCGATACTGCGCGTTGGTGGCCATCGACTGCTGTACCCGTAACGCACCCGACGCGGCGATCGGGTCATCCGCGGGGGTCAGCACGCGCCGGCCCGTCGAGATCTGTTGCTGGGTATGCAGGACTTTCGACTGCTGGCCCTGCATCGCGGTCACGCCACGGTCGTATAAGGTGTTTGTGCTGATACGCATGGATGCACTCCTGAGGTCTAACGGCCGAGATCCAGCAGGGTCTTGAACAGGCTGTCCGCGATCTGCATGACCTTGCCGGCTGCCTGGTACGCCTGCTGGTAGCGCATGAGGTTCGCGGCCTCCTCGTCCAGGTTCACCCCTGAGACGGACTGCTGGAGCTGGGTTGCCTGCATCAGTGCGGCCTCTTCCGCGGCCTGCATGTTCTGGGCATCGGCGGTCTGGATGCCAATGCTCGCCACCAGTTGGGCATAGGCTGACTGATAGGTAGCAGTGCCGTTCGCTACCGTCTTCTGCGTTTCCAGTCCCGCCATGAGAAGCGCGTTGCGGTTGTCCCCGCTGCCGGCCGTATTCGGCACTATCGTGAATGTATCGCCAGCCTGCGGCGCACCGTTCAGGCTCACCGTCCAGCCGTTGTAGGTGATCGTAGTGCCCGCCGTGTAGGCAACGCCGGTGGGATTGCCGGTACCGGTGCCGTTGACGTCGTAGGTGCCCGCGCCGGTGAACGTGAGCGTAACGGGCTGTTGCAGGTTGGCGTTGGGCGGGGCCGGTCCGTTGACGGCACCTGCACTGATAATCCCGCTACCGAGATTGGCGGCGCCGGCCGCAGCGCGAATCGGGGCCGCGGCGGCGATGCGCGCGGGATCGGACAGGGCCACATCGATGCCTGCGGCGCCTTGCGCGGTCGGCCGAATGAGGAAGGCGTCCCCCGCGGCTGCGGCTCCCGCTGTAAGCGTCAGCGTGAAGCCGTCAACCGTCACGCCAGCCCCAAGCGCGACCGGCGTGATCGTCTGCTGAACGTTATCGGACAGACGCGTCAACGTGTAGTTCGGCCCCGTGAAGGCGAGGCGATAGTCGCTTGCGGTCAGCGCATTGCCGCCGGCGATCGTGCCGGTCATCTGTGCCGTACCGGTATTCAGCGTGTTCGGCACCACCTGAGGCGGTGGCAGCGTGAAGAACGCGCTTCCCAAGGCGCCAGTGAGGTCCTGTCCGAGTGACTGCTGGTTGTTGATTCCCGTGGCGACGGCAATCGCCACGCGTCCGAGTTCGTTGCGTGCCGGCTCCAACGCTTCATTGCGAAAGGCGAGCATGCCGCCCAGTTGTCCACCGGTCAGCGATGCCTCCGGCAGCAGCACGCTGTTGCCGGCGGTGGCCAGCGCCACCGTTTTACGGCTCGGATCGGTGGGATCCGCGACGGACGACAGGGCATAACTCTGGCTGGCGATCACCAGCGGCTGGCCACTCCCCACGAAGACGTTGTAGCTCCCGTCGGACTCGCGCACCACTGTCGCCGACACTTGACCGTTCAGTCGCGCGACGAGCTGGTCGCGCTGGTCCAGCAGGTCGTTCGGTGGTTGCCCTCCCCCCGCGCCCTGCGCCACGAGGATGCGCTGGTTCAACTGGGCAATCTGCCGGGCGTAGCCGTTGATGGCACCCACGCTGGCGTCGATCTGCGCGTTAACCCCGCTGCGCAGATCGCTGAGCTGTCCATCCAGTAGGTGAAAGCGCGCAGCCAGCGCCTGGCCAGACGCGAGGAGGGCGGTTCGTGCGGCGCTGTCGGAGGGGTGATTCGCGACGTTCTGGACACCCGAAAAATAGTCCTGCAGCCCGGGAGCAAGCCCCGCGCTGCTGTCGGCCAGCAGATTGTCGATCTGCGAGAGGGCCGTGCTGTAGGCGCCATAGGATGCGCTGAGCGCGGTCGATTGCAGCACCTGGTTGGCGGCGTACTGTTCGTATACGCGCTGGATGGTAACGACGCGAGTGCCCTGCCCCACGTAACCCGCGCCGGTTTGCAAAGGCAGTGCGTTGGCCTGCTCGGTACGCTGGCGACTGTATCCCGGCGTGTTCGCGTTGGCGATATTGTGGCCAGCGGTGGCCAACCCAAGCTGGGCGGCATTCAGCGCTGACAGTCCGATCCCGTAAAGGCTGGTTCCCACGTAAGCGTTCCGAAGTTTGACGGCGGGGTGACGAGAAGGATCTACGGCAGTAACGGCGGCGACTTGAAGCCGCCGTTTCGCGCGCCATTCAACCCGTCATGCCCTGCCTCAGGAGGTTGCTGTTGATGACACGCACCAGCTTGTCCGCGTAGGCCGGATCCGTTGCGTAGCCGGCTTGCTGCAACCCGCGCGCGAAGCCTTGGGCGTCCCGACCCCCCTCAATCACCGCGGCGTAACGCGGCTGCGACTTCAGCATCCGCGCGTAGTCCTTGAAAGCTTCGGCGTACGATCCGTACGCACGAAAGCGCTCGTTCGTCTTCTGCGCCGTGCCGCCGACGTACTCGGTCGTCAGGGTTTCGACCACCGGTCCCGACCAGCGGCGGCCGGCCTTCACGCCGAACAGATTGTGGGCCGTCGACCCGTTGGCATGGCGGATCTCTCCCTTGCCCCACCCGCTTTCCAACGCGGCCTGGGCCAAGATGAACCGGGGAGGAATACCGGTCTCGCGGGCTGCTTCCGCCGCGTGCGGCCAGAGCCGGCTGACGAAATCCTTGGCACGCGTGCCGAGCATCACCGCCGTCGGTGGGCGAGTCGGGGGCGGAATACCGGTCTCGCGGGCTGCTTCCGCCGCGTGCGGCCAGAGCCGGCTGACGAAATCCTTGGCACGCGTGCCGAGCATCTCCGCCGTCGGTGGGCGAGTCGGGGCCGGCATGGTCGCCGCCGGCACCACCGCTACTGGCTGCTCCTCGACCGGTTCCGTGGCGATTTCGGCCGGAGCTGAAGCAGTTCCGAGTTCCTTGGACATCTGCCGTGCAAGCACGTCCGCCAGGCCGGTGCCGCGCTTGGCCATCACCTGCGCCAGTTGCTGGTCGAGCATCGAGGTGTACGTGCGGGTCTGCTCGCTGTCGAGCGGGCCGTCGTGCGCCCCCCCGGCGTCGCGCATCGACTTCAGCATCATTTGCAGGAACAGGGCTTCGAACTGGCGTGCCGCGTCCTTGACCGCACCCTGCGGGTCTTTCAGCGCGCGTTGTTTCAGGTCCTCGATCGACCGGGTATCGACGGACAGTGAATTCAGTTCGGCGCCGAGGTTGAGGGCCATGTCAGATGATCTCCAGATCGGCGCGCAAAGCGCCCGCCGCCTTCATGGCCTGCAGGATCGACACGAGGTCGGCGGGGTTTGCTCCGAGTGCATTCAGCCCCCTCACCACGTCGGCGAGCGATACGCCGACAGGCACCATGATGAGACTGCCGGCCTCCTGCTGTATCTGCACGTCGGACCGCTTCGCCTCGACCGTGCGGCCCAAGGAAAACGCGCCGGGCTGGCTAATGACCGGCGTCGTCGTGATCACGACGGACAGGTTGCCATGCGCGACGGCGCATGTCTCCACTCGTACCGTCTGGTTCATGACGATCGAACCCGTGCGCGAGTTGACGATCACCTTGGCCATCGTTGGCGCAAGGGCAACGTCAATACTTTCGATCCGCGACAGGAAGGCCACCCGCTCGTTGGCGTCGGCCGGCGCCGATACTCTGATCACCCGCCCATCCACCGCCTGCGCGGTGCCTGGAGCCGTGCGGCCGTTGATCGCATCCACGATGCGGGCGACCGTGGTGAAATCAGTCGTGTTGACCTCCAGTTGCAGGAAATCTCCCTGCCCCACCTGCGTCGGCACGGTGCGCTCCACTGTGGCACCCGCCGGGATGCGGCCGGCGTTCAAATGGTTGATCTGGACCTTGCTGCCGTTGGCCGAGGCGCCCGCACCACCGACCGCCACATTGCCCTGGGCCATCGCGTAGATCTGGCCGTCCGCGCCCTTGAGCGGACTGATCAGCAGCGTGCCGCCACGCAGGCTTTTGGCGTTGCCCAGCGAGGACACGGTCACGTCGATCGTCTGCCCGAGAGAGGCGAACGCCGGCAGGGTCGAGGTCACCATCACGGCGGCCACGTTCTTCAACTGCATGGTCACGCCGGGCGGAACATTCACACCGAGCTGGGACAGCATGTTGACCACGCTCTGCACGGTGAACGGCGTCTGCGTGGTCTGGTCACCGCTGTTGTCCAGGCCGACCACCAGTCCATAACCGATAAGCTGGTTACCGCGTGCGCCCTGCACCGAAACCAGGTCCTTGATACGCTCGGCGCGCGCGTCGGGGAGGCCCAACGCCAGCACCAGCGCATACAGCGCGAGCGAGAGAACGGCACGGATATTGCAGCGTGTGGGCTTCATGGTCAGAACGGCAGGAAGGTCAGGAAGAACCGCGCGAGCCAGCCCAGGATTTGGGCCTCGTCGATGATGCCGTTGGCGCGGTACTCGATGCGTGCATCGGCCACCTGAGTGGAAATCACCGTGTTCAGCGTGCTGATGAAACGCGGATCGACCACCCCGGAAAAGCGGATGAACTCCGTGCCCTGCGACATCGCGATCTGTTTCTCGCCCGAGACCAGCAGGTTGCCGTTGGGGTAGACGTCGATGACTGTCGCGGTAATCGTGCCGGCAAAGTCGTTGTTGGCCGTCGATTGACCACTGCCATCGAACTTGGTGGATGAGTTGGCGTTCAGGGACGAATTCAGGAAACTCTTGCCGGGCAACCCCTGCAAGGACGTCACCCCGTACTGCATGGCGTTGGACTTGTCGACATTGGTGCCGGACTTCTTGTTGGCCTGCGTCTTCTCGACGATGTTGACGACCAGGGTATCGCCAACGTAGCGCGCCCGACGGTCCTCGAACATCGGGCGGTAGCTGTTGCTGACCTGATAGATGGCACCGTTGCTCTGCGCGGACGACGGGCTCAGCGGCGGACGCACCGACATCGGCTGATGCACAATCGGTGGCGGAGTGATCTGGCAGCCGGCGAGCAGTCCGGCCAGCACGAGCGGGAACTTGTTCATGATGCGACCTAGAGCTGCGCCAGACGGCCGAGCATCTGGTCTGCCGTCTGCACTGCCTTGGAGTTGATCTCGTACGCCCGCTGCGTCTGGATCATGCTCACGAGTTCTTCCACCACGTTGACGTTGGAGGTTTCGACGTAGCCCTGGTTGAGCCTGCCGAGACCGTTGGTCCCAGCCTGCCCGACCGTGGGCGTTCCCGACGACGCTGTTTCGAGATACAGGTTTTCACCGATACCCTGCAACCCGGCCGGGTTGATGAAGTTTGAGATCTGCAGGGAACCAACCTGCGTCGGGCGTGTTTGACCGGCCGTGAGCACCGAAACAGTGCCGTCTTTGGCCAAGGTAATCGTCTGCGCGCCGGCCGGAATCGTGATCTGCGGCTGCACGGTATAGCCGCTGGAGGTCACCAGCTGCCCCTGGCTGTCGAGCTGGAACGAGCCATCGCGCGAGTAGGCGGTGGACCCGTCCGGCAGCAGCACCTGGAAGAAGCCCTGCCCCTGGATTGCGATATCGAGCGCGTTTCCGGTCTGCTGCAGGTTGCCTTGCGTGAAGATGCGCTGCGCCGCCACCGGACGCACACCGGTCCCGATCTGCAGCCCCGATGGAATCTGCGTCTGCTGGGACGACTGCGCCCCCGGCTGCCGCAGGGTCTGGTACAGCAGGTCTTCGAACACGGGCCGCGAACGCTTGAAGCCGTTGGTGCTGACGTTGGCAAGGTTGTTGGCGATGACATCGAGCTGCGTCTGCTGCGCGTCGAGGCCGGTCTTGGAAATCCAGAGCGAGCGAATCATGGTTGACTCCTACTGTGGCGGCGTTAATTCAGCGTACCGAGAGAATCTGTGTCGCCTGGCTGGCGTTTTGTTCGGCTTTCTGCAACAACTGCATCTGCATCTCGTACTGGCGCGCCGTCTCGATCATGCCGACCATGGCCTCCACGACGTTGACGTTGCTGCCCTCGAGCGCGCCGGAAATGACGCCGACGGCGGCGTCCGCTTCGGCCTGGCCGCCCCCTTTGAGGCGGAACAGGCCGTCCGGCCCCTTCGTCAGTTGCGACTCTTCGGGATTGACGAGCTTGATGCGGCCGATGGTGCTGACCGTGTTCGGTTTGGTCCCGAACGGCACCGCCGAGATGGTGCCGTCACGACCAATGACCGGCTGGGTATCCTGCGGAATGCTGATCGGGCCGCTGTCTCCGGCAACGCTGAAGCCGCCGCGCGTCTGCAACAGGCCGTTGGCATTGATCTGCAGGCTGCCGTTGCGGGTATAAGCCTCCGAGCCGTCATCGAGCTGGACCGCGATCCAGCCTTTGCCCTGAACGGCGACGTCGAGATCGCGGCCGGTCTGCTGCACGGGGCCCGGTGCAAAATCGCTGCCGGTGGTCGACTCGATCACGAAAGCGCGCGTTTCGAGCCCATGTCCCTTGACGTAGACCGCGCGGAACGCGTTTACGTCTGCCCGGTAGCCAGTCGTCGTGGCATTCGCGAGATTGTGGGCTATCGTTGCCTGGCGCTCGGCCGCATGCTTTGCCCCGGTCATCGCCACGTAGATCATCCGGTCCATGTCGTTCCCTTAGCCACGTTGTTTGACTGCCCGCCCGCGGTCAGCGAATGTTAACCAGCGTTTGCAGGATGGAATCCTGCGTCTTGATGGTCTGCGCGTTGGCCTGGTAGACACGCTGGAAGATGATCATTTCGACCAGTTCGGCGGTCAGGTCGATGTTCGATTCCTCGACCGCCGCGGATTGCAGCACCCCCAGGTTGCTGGAACCGGGTGCACCCACTTGCGGCAGACCGGACTCCGATGTTTCCGCGAACTGGTTGCCACCCAGCGGCGCCAGACCGTTCGCGTTGTTGAAATTGGCGAGCACAACCTGCCCCAGCGGATTGGACCTGCCGTTGGAATAGCGGCCGAGAATCACACCGTCGCCGCCGATCGCAATGCCGGCCAACTGGCCCGAAGCATAGCCATCCTGCGTGAGTGAATTGACGCCGAAGACGGAGCCGAACTGCGTGCTGCCGCCGAAGTCCAGGGTAAAGGCCATCGGCGAGGTCGCGCCGTTCACGGTGCCGAGCGCCGTGGCCACCGCATTCAGATCGATGGACATGTTGAGCGGCATGCCGGATGTCAGCGCGCCGGAACTGTTGAACGCCAGCGCGGCCGGATTGCCCGCGCCGGCACCGAGGTTCACGTTGCCCACGGCGGTGCCGTCGACGGTGGCGTAAGTGTTCCATCCGTTCACCGCGGCGGTCTTCGCGAAGTAAATCGACACGGTGTGTGCGAAGCCGAGGCTGTCGTAGGTCGACATTGAAGTCGACGTCGTGAACGTCGTCGGATCGTTCGGGTTGAAGACCGCCGCGACAGGCGCCGAACGGGCGTCGAGGTTGACGCTGATCCCCGTCTGCGCGGTCGCCTGCGGATTGAGCGTGCCGGCGACGACTTGCAGGTCGACCGGCGCCGCCTGCACGATATTGCCGGTCGCGTCGACCGGATAGCCGGTCAGCCGGCGGTTGGCATCGTCGATGATGTAGCCGGACCGGTCCATGTGGAACTGGCCGTTGCGCGCGTAGGTGATCGTTCCGTTCTCGCTCATCCGGAAGAAGCCCTGCCCGTTGATCGCCATGTCGAGCGGGTTGTTGGTGGTGGTCACGTTGCCCTGCGTGAACTCCTGGGCCACGGCCATCACATTCGTGCCGATGCCGACCTGGTTGGCGCCGCTGCCACCCAGCGAATTGGCATACACGTCGGCGAAGTGCGCCTGCGATGTCTTGAAGCCGACGGTGCTTGCATTGGCGATGTTGTTGCCCACGACATCGAGCCCCTTGCTTGCGCCGTTCAGTCCGCTCAGTCCTTGCTGAAATCCCATGACGAGTCTCCTGGTGTTGTGTTGTCTAGATGATCTGGCGGACGTCCGCGAGCGGGACATTGCCCACGCCCTGGACATTCAGCCTGGCGCCATCGGCGCCCGGCATGACCGCGCTCACGCGACCGTAGCTGAGGGCCGTGGCGGATACCGCCTTGCCTGACGCGTTGGCGGCAACGCTGTAGGTATAGTTGCCGTCGGGTGCCGTCGTGCCCGCGTCCGTCGCGCCGTCCCACTGCAGGATGGCCGTACCGGTCTTCTGGGGCCCGACATCGGTTGTATGGACAACCTTGCCAGCGGCGTTCTTGATGGTCACCACAACGCTGCCGGCGTCCTGCGGCAGGTCCACGGCGAACACGCCGTTGCCGCCCGCCAGCGCGATCGTTGAGCCGGGCACGAGGACGCCATGGCCGACCAGCGCGGCGGCCTGCACGCCCTGTTGCGCGCCGATGCTGGCAGCCATGGCTTCCAGTGTTGTGTTGAGTTTCGCGATGCCGGTGACGGTATTCAACTGCGCGAGCTGGGACGTCACCTGCGCGTTGTCGAGCGGGTTCAGCGGATCCTGGTTCTTCATCTGCGTCACCAGCAGGGTGAGAAACCGATCCTGCAATTCGGCGGGAGAACCCGACGCCGCCTGGCTCGACGCCGAGGCGCCGAGACCGAGGGTCGCGCTAAGGTGGGATACGTCCTGTACGGTGTTCATGGTTTGGCTCCTTTACTGGCCTATGGTCATCGTCTTGAGCATCAGCGTCTTGGTGGTATTCAGCATTTCGACATTGTTCTGATAGGCGCGTGAAGCAGAGATCATGTTCACCATCTCGTCGATGACGTTGACATTGGGCATCACGACGTAGCCTTGCTCGTTCGCGAGCGGATGCTTGGGATCGAATACCTGTCTGGGGGGCGAGGGGTCGTTGATCACCCCTGTGACACGCACGCCGGTGGCGCCCTGGGCGTTCAGCATCGAGGCGCCGAACACCACCTGCTTGGCGCGGTACGGCTGACCGTCCGGTCCGGTCGCGCTCTGCGCATTGGCGAGGTTGCTGGCGGTCGTGTTCAGTCGGTGCGACTCGGCCGTCAGTGCGGAACTCGCGATGTTCAGTATCGAATCGAGTGACATGGTCTATCTCCGGTCAGCCCTGAAGGGCGGCGAGCATGGTCTTGATCTGCCCGCTGAGCGCGTTCAGATGGACCTCGTAGCGCAGGGCGTTTTCGGCAAACTGGACCCGCTCGTGGTCCATTTCCACCGTATTTCCATCGATGCTGGGCTGCGTAGGCACGCGATACTGCGGCTCCAGCGTCCCGCCGGCATCGCTGCCCTTGCTCGCGAGATGTCCGGCCGCGCTTTGCGCCAGTCGGTTCGTGCCGCTGCCGCCGGTAGCCGCCTTGAGCGCCGCGGCGAAGTCGATATCGCGCGCCTGGAAATTCGGCGTATTGGCGTTGGCGATGTTGGTCGCAAGAAGTTGCTGGCGCTGCGCACGCAGCCCCAGCGCCTTTTCGTGGAAGGCAAACGCGGCATCGAGTTTGTCGATCATGTCGGCTAGTCCGTTGGCGGTAACCGCCGTGGTGGTGACGGGTGCAAGACTAAGTCCGTCCCGGCCGGGACCAAACGGCGAACAGGGGCCGAAGCCCCCCTCAATTCCATGCACGGGCGGGCACCGCCGCATGGTTTCATGGCGGCGTCGTGGAAACAGGCGGTCGGCCTGCTCTCCCGGCAAACTTCGATTCCGTGCGAGGACCACACCATGTCCCGTCTTTGGCATCCCCCTTTCCGCCGGGTCTCGCTGTCGAGCGCCCTGCTGCCGGTGATCATCGCCGTGTTGCTTTCCGTGGGCCCCTTTGCCCCCGCTTTGGCCCAGCCCGCGCTTTTCGAGCGGCAGGATCCCGCGCAGATCATCCGTACCGTGGACCAGTTCCTGCGCCGCGAAACAACCGGCTTGCCGGGACAGGTCCAGTCCAGCGTCGGCATCTTCGACAGCCGCGCCAGCCTGCCGGCCTGTCCGGCACTCGAGGCCTTCCTCCCACCCGGGGCTCGTCTGTGGGGCAACGCCACTGTCGGGGTGCGCTGTGTCGCCGGAACGCCATGGACGGTGTACGTCCCGGTGATCGTCCGCGTTGCTGGACAATATCTCGTCTCGGCCCGGCCCCTGAGCCAGGGCCAGACCCTCCTGGCCGAGGACCTCCTCCCACTCAGCGGCGACCTCACCCAGCTTCCGGGAGGGGCCGTCGTGGACTACAAGCAGGCCGTCGGAATGACCGTTACCGTAACTCTGATGGCCGGCCAACCGCTCCGTCAGGACATGCTCCGGGCCGCGCCTGCGGTAACACAGGGCCAGACGGTGCGCATCGTCGCCACCGGGCGCGGTTTTCAGATCACCGCCGAAGGCCGGGCCGTCGGCAACGCCCTGGAGGGACAACCCACCCGTGTCCAGACCGCCACCGGACAGATCATCACAGGAGTGGCGCGGGCCAACGGCGTGGTGGAAGTGGGTTTCTGACGAGGATTCCGTATCGCTGTGGGCCGGATTCCTACAAGGGTGCAGGGCGGTTTGCCTAAAGTTCTGGAAACCAGTTGCCGTTATGGCATTCATCCCCCGTAAAGGGACTCGTAAACCAAGGCCAATCCCATGAAAATCGATCCTAGCCTCAAATCCGGCCAGACCGGCGAAGTGCGAGCGGACGCCCGTGTGCCCAAGGGCGCCCGGGCGCCCGACCCCGGTGACGCGGCAAGCGTCGAGGTCCAACTGTCTCCCGCTGCGGCGCACCTGCAGGCGCTGTCCCATGAAATCGCCGCCAGCCCAGACGTTTTCGACGCCCGGAAGGTGGCCGAGATACGCCAGGCCATCACCAACGGCCAGCTCCAGATTGATCCCGAGGCCATCGCGGACAGCCTGATCGCCGCCGCCCGCGCCCTGCTGGACGCCACCCGGGCATGATTGCCACTGACCGCACGGCAGCGGTATTGCGGGCGCTCGCGCGCGAGTGCGCAGCACTCGAGTCTTGGTCTGCGCTCGTGGACACCGAACGTAGTGCGCTGCTCGCGCGCGATGCTGATGCCGTGCAGGAGATTGCCGCCCGCAAACTGCGCGCGGCGGACGAACTGGCGGCGCTCATGGCCGGCCGGAACGCAGCATTGGACGCGGCGGGCTATTCCGCGGCGCAAGGCGGACTGCGGGGATTTACGCGGGCGAACACGCAGGCCGCCCATCTCTGGCAACGGCTGCAGCAGCTCGCCACAGCGGCGGGAGCCGCCAACCGGCGCTGCGGGCAGCTGATCGATGCCGGACTTCAGCAGACCGCACGCGCCCTCGCCATCCTCCGCCAAGACACCCTCACTTCCTTGTACTCGGCTGACGGTCAACCGGCGGTCGCGCGCGGTGCCCGGGCCCTGGCTACCGCCTGAGCGCCGGACAACGGCCCTCTACTCACCCCCTTTGACGGGCGGTACCACCGCCGTAAACCAGTAATCCGTCATGGTCCGGACCACCCGCAGGAACTGCGCGAAGTCCACCGGTTTGACAAGGTAGGAACTGCAGCGAGGTTTGTACATGGCGAGTATGCCCTGCTCCCCCGCCGACGTCGTGAGTATGACGACCGGCAGGTGCCTCAGTTCCGCAGCCGCCGCGATGGCCGCCAGCACCGCACGACCGCCCATGATCGGCATGTTGAGGTCAAGCAGGATGAGGTCGGGCGGCGGCTTGCCGGCGTACTTGCCCTGCTTGCGCAGGAAGGCCATGCACTCAACACCGTTCTCTACACGGTGCAGATCCATCGCCAGTTTTGCAAGATTGAATCCCTGGCGAAGCAACTCCACATCGTCCTCGTTGTCCTCCACCAGCAGGATGCGGGCAACGCGCGCGTTCTTCAACTGTTCGTGCTTCAAGGCCGGTTGTCCCTCTTGGGTGTGGTGAAGTGAAACGTGCTGCCGGCGCCCGCCGCCGATTCGACCCAGAGCCGCCCGCCATACCGCATGACCGCCCGCCGGCGGATGGCGAGGCCGATCCCGGCGCCGGTCTGCGCCTGCTGCGTATGCAGGTGCTCAAAAACCTCGAAAATCTTCTCGCGATGCCCGTGCCGTTGTCGCGCACCGAGATGACGAACTCGGCCGCCGCCTCGCGTGCCGACACATGCACCACGGGTGGCTTGGCGCTTCGGTACTTGCGCGCGTTACCGATCGGGTGCGGGAGCAGCTGGCCCAGCTGCACCCGGTCCCCGGCAACCACCGGCAACCACCGGCAGGCGGCTCCGCATGACAGTGGCATTCACGTCGAGCACTGCCGCGGCAAGCCACTGCAGCGTTTCGTCGAACACCTCGTTCAGGTCGGTGGGAAGCAGCGGCCTTGCGCTCGTATCGACCTGCGCGTACGCCAGTAGCTCGCCGATCAGCGCATGCATGCGTTGTGTGCCCTTGGCCGTGCGCTGGATCCAGTCCATCGCGGTGGCATCGAGCTTGTCGCGGTAGGTTCCTTGCAGAAGTTGCACGAAGCCGCTGATCGTCCGCAACGGCGCCTGCAGGTCGCGCGACGCAATGTAGGCGAACTTTTGCAGGTCGAGATTGCTTTGCTGCAGCGCTTCTTTGGCCTTCGTAAGCTCCGCGGCCTGTTGTACCAATTCCGCCGTTCTCGCTTCAACGCGCCGCTCGCGCTCCTCGTTTGCATTCCGCATTTTTTCCACTTTCCTGCGCTCGGCAATGTCCCGGACCGTTGCGATAACGCATCGCTATCCGTCGATCTGCACGGGATTCAGACCGATTTCTGACAGGGGACTCGCTGCCGTCCTTGCGCAGGCCATATAAATCCCGACCCACGCCCATGGAGTGCGGTGCCGGTTGCATGAGGTAATCGGTGCGCGGGCCTGCATGAGGGGAAAGCCGGGCGGGAACCAGACGTTCGACCGGGCCATCGAGCAATTCTTCCCGCGGGTAGCCAAACAACAGTTCAACCTGTCGATTGACGAGGGCGATGCCCCCTGCGGCCCTGACCAGTATCGCCGCGGTAGGGGCGGATTCGATCACCATTCCGAACGGCGTAGTTTCCATCCCAGCCGGCACGACGTACCCTGCACTTCAACGCCGTCGCACCCCTTCGCCCTCTCGGTCGCTTAGGTCGTTCCTGCGCTGCCTGGAGAGCGTTTGTCCATACAATCACCGCACAGGTGATTGCGTCACCGCTACCCGGACCGGGCCCCGGTGGCGGATACGCGGTCACTACCGGACCACGGCGCCTGGGGGCGTCGCGGGGGTTCGCTGCTCGACGGGGGCCATTTCCTCGGTCGCCAGTACCGTCAGCACAACGCGCCGGTTCCGGGCCCGGCCCGCCGCTGTTCCGTTCGACTGCACCGGCTGGTACTCGGCATACCCCTGAGCCACGAGCCGGCGGGGGTCGACCCCCCCTGCGGCCAGCACCCGCACGACACTGGCCGCGCGCGCCGACGACAGTTCCCAGTTGGAAGGAAAAGCCGGGCTCGCGACGGGCAGGTCGTCGGTATGACCCTCGACCTGGATGGGGAGGTTGCCGCGGGCGAGCGCTCGTGCCACCGGCGCGAGGGCGAGTTGTGACCGTTCCGCAAGCAGTGCGCTGCCGGAAGGAAAAACAGCACCGGCGTTGAGTTCGATACTGATGCCGCGCGGCGTGGCCATGATTTGGGCTTCACCGCTCTTGAGCAGCGGCCCGAGTGCCTCGGTGAGTCCACGGACCAGATTGCGCAGACCGGGATCGGTCGTGTCGCTGCCCCCCTCCCGGCCGGGCCTAGCGCCCCCACGCGCCTCGGCGGTCGCCCCTGCTGCGGCATCCTGCGCCGTCGCCGCACCGTCGTTCACGGTGGCCTTGTCGACGCCGAACGCTGCGCCGATGGATGCCGACATTTTTCTGTATTTCGATTCACTCACGCTGGACACCGCGTACAGCATCACGAATACCGCGAACAGCAGCGTGATGAAATCGGAGTACGAGACGAGCCAGCGCTCCTGTCCGTCCGACTGGCGCCGGTCAACGTAATATTTTCGCCGGCGCGCCATCGCCGGGTCAGCCCAGGTATCCGCGCAGGCGGCGGGTGATGAGCCGCGGGTGGACGCCTTCGGCAATCGCCGCCAGTCCTTCCACCAGCATTTCCCGCTCGCGCACCAGTTCAGCAATCAGCGTGCGGACCTTGTTCCCGACCGGCAGGAACAGCAGATTCGCCATCGCCACCCCATACACGGTGGAGACGAAAGCGACCGCGATGCCGGCACCCAACCGCGAGGGCTCCGTCAGGTTTTCCATCACCTGGATCAGGCCGATGACGGCACCCAGAATGCCGATCGTGGGCGCGTAACCGCCCGCGGCATCCCAGATTCGCGCAGCCTGGCGCAGGCGATCCTCGTAGGCGTTGATCTCGGTTTCCATGATCTCGCGGATTTCTTCCGGGGTGCGTCCGTCGATCAGCAGTTCCAGACCGCGCCGGGCAAACGGTTCCGCGGCGTTGGCGGCGGCTTCGAGCTTGAGCACGCCGGCCTTGCGCGCGCTTTCGGCCCAGCGGGTGACGTCGAGCACGATGTGATTGCGCGCCGCCGGGGGCGTAACCACCGCCCACCAGCCCAGTTTCAGCCCGGCACCGAAGACGGCCAGTCGCGTTTGCGTAAGCACGGCACCGACGGTGCCGAAGAAGACGATGCAGAAGCCCGCGCCTTGGACCAGCGCGCCAGGGCGGCCGCCCTCCAGCCACTGCCCGCCCAAAATGCCGGCGGCCGCAAGCAGAAGGCCGCCGACGGTCGCCGGGTCGAGTCCGCCACGCGTTGACATTTTGACCGACCCGCTCACAGGTCGCGTAACTGGGCGCGCAAGCGAGCGATCGCCTGTGTATGGATCTGGCATACCCGCGACTCGGAGACGCCGAGCACCGCGCCAATCTCGCGGAGGTTCAGTTCGCGTTCGTAGTAAAGACTCATCACCGTTTTCTCCCGCTCGGGCAGGCTGCCGATGGCCGACACCAACTGCTTGCGCTTCGCCTCGTCGAGCAGCTGATCGAGGGGACCGGGCTGTTCGTCGCTGATGTTGCGGTCGAGGAAATGCTCGTCGCTGTCCAGCATGTCCTCGTAATGAAAGATCTGGTAGCCGCGTGCGTCCTGCAGCATCGTCTGGTATTCGTCGAGTGGGACCTTGAGTTCCGCCGCAACCTCGGTCTCCGACGGTGCGCGCCCGGAACGCTGTTCGAGCTTGTGGATGACCGCCTCGATGCGCCGCATGTTCTTGCGCGAGTTGCGCGGCAGCCAGTCGTGCTCGCGCAACTCGTCCAGAATGGCCCCACGGATGCGCTGGGCAGCATAGGTATCGAAGCGCGCACCGTGGTTGTCTTCGTATCGGTTGATCGCGTCCAGCAGCCCCATCATGCCGGCCTGGATGATGTCGTCGAGTTCCACGCTGGCCGGCAGGCGCGCCATCATGTGATGGGCGATGCGCTTGACGAGAGGCGCATATTCACGCACCCAGGCGTCGGCATCGCGGGCACCCGCGCTGTAGGCGGACTGCAGACGGGGGGTGGGATTGGCGGGCTTGCGCGATGCGGCAGCGGGATTCGTGTCGGTGCGGGCGCTCATGTGGCACTCCAGGCGGTTGAGGACGGCGCCGCACGCAACAGGCGTGCGAGCCAGGGTACCGGAAGGGACGGCGCGACGTTGGGCGCGCCCCCGATCAGCTGATTGGCGATGTCGGCGCAGCGACGGGAAACCGCATGCTCCACATCGGTGGCATTGACTGTTTGTCTTGCGCGCAGCGCGAGGGGCACGGCAAGATCACTTCCCCAGACGCCGGCGAGTGGTAGCGGACGCGCAAGGAAGCGCTTTGCAACATCGGAAAGATTGGCGTGTATGGCTTCGCCCTGGGCCACGGATGCGACGCGTGACACCACGATGCCCAGCGGCGGGTGCCACGCGTTCTGCGCGTGCTGCTTGATGAAGCCATAGGCCGCCGTCACCGCCTCCGCGCCTGCCGGTACCATGACGAGGTGACTGTGCTCACCGTGCAGTGGCCAGCGTCGGCCGGCGCTCGCAGCGGCGGTGTCGACCAGCACCACGTCGGCATCGGCAGCAGCAGCGGCAAGCAACTCGGAACAGCGCGGCCCCTCGACCAGCGCCGGATCGCGCGCAACCTGGGCGGCGGGCAGCAGCTTGATCCCCACCAGGGCGGGGCGGCAGATCTCCCGCATGTCCCGGTCGCCCGCAATGGCATGAGCGAGGTCGTACCGCAGCCCCAGCCCCAGCACGTCATTGACGTTGCCCAGACCCTTGTTCTCATCGATGATCAGCACACGGCGCCCCAGCGTGGCCAGCGCAACGGCAACATGCAGGATGAACGCCGTACGGCCTGCACCTGACGTGGCGGCTGCCACGCTCACCAACTGCCGAGACTGTCGTCCGCAGAGGCGTCGCAAGCCTTCGGCCTGATCGCTTTTCGCGTAGGGTGCGTTACGCATGGGAGGCTCCTGCTGCGGGTGCCCGAGCGGCATGGAACGCGCCGGCCAGCAGCGGCAATTCAGCATCCGTGAATCCGATGCCGGCATCCGCGTCACTGGGGCGCAACGCCGCGCGCGCCAGCAGCGCAGGCTGCGCGGGGTGCAAATCCTCCGGCACGCGTTGACCATTGGCCACGTAGTGCAGAATGAGCTTGTGGCGGAGCACGACGTCGAGCGCACCGGCCAGCCCGACCGCCTCGTCGGTTTTGGTGATGATGGCCCCATGCAACTGCTTGCCTCGGTAGGCGCGTACTACGTCCTCCAGCTGCGCGGCACCAGCCGTGGCGGCCAGCAATACCAGCCGCTGCACCCCACAAGCGTCCAGCATGGCGAGCTGTTCGGGTACCTGCTCGTCACGCTGGCTCATACCCATGGTGTCGATCAACACCATGTGCTTGTTTTTCAACTCTGCGAGACGCACGTGGAGATCGTCCGCGTCCCGCACCACATGCGCCGGAACGCCGAGGATCTTGCCGTACACCCGGAGTTGGTCGTGTCCACCCACCCGGTAGCTGTCCGTGGTCAGCAGTGCCAGCCGGTCCGCGCCATGCCGCACCACGCAGCGGGCGGCGAGTTTCGCAGTGGTGGTGGTCTTGCCGGCGCCGGTGGGCCCGACCAGCGCATAAATGCCGCCGCGGACCACACATGCGTCTTCCTGGGCGACGGACAGGTTGCGGCCGAGAACGGCCTGCGCCCACTGCACCGCCCCCGAGGCGTTCACACGGTCGCCGGGCATCGCATCCGTGATCGTGCGTGCCAGGGCCGGGGTAAAGCCGCTGGTCAGAAAATCGCGTAATAGCTGCGTCCGCACCGGATCGCGGCGCTGATGCTCGGTCCAGGCGAGACCGGCAATCTGTCCCTCCAGAGCACCGCGCAAAGCGTGGATCTCTGACATGAGATGGCGTCCCCACGCATCGTTGCACGGGTCTTGCTCCGGGACACCAAGCGAGGCCTGGGGCGCCTGTCGCGCCACGCCCACACCCGCTGCCGGCGAACGGGCAGATCGCCCACCCATCGACCGGGGACGGGCTGCCTGGGGACCATCCGCATGGGCCGGCGGGGCCAGCTGTGCCAGCGCCTCCTGTGCCACAGCCGTGATCTCCACACCGTTTTCGACCGACCGGCTGGCCAACACGACAGCGTCGTCGCCGAGTGCCTGCCTGACCTCGCGCAGGGCCTCCCGCGAGGTGGGTGCGATGAATTTTCGTACGCTCATTTGCTGCCTCCAAGTACTACTGCGACCTTGATCCGTTTAGAGTCCGGCACCTCGGCGTGCGAGATGACTTTCAGTTGGGCGACGGCACGACGCAGCAGGCGTGAGAGCCCCGGCCGCAACGCGCTCGATGTGAGAAGCACTGCGGGCATCCCCAGTCCTTCGAGCTGCTGGGCCGCTGCCGCGGCTTCCCCGGCCAGCATTTCCACCAGTCCTGGCTCGAGCCCCGTTGCCTCGCCGCCTGCCGGCAGCGCCTGAGCGAGGACGTGTTCCAACTGCGGTGCAAGCGCCATGACCTGCATCTCGCCGCGCCCCGGAAACATCTGTTGCACGATGCCCCGTCCAAGCGCGATGCGGACCAGTGCCGTCAACTCGCCTGCGTCCTGCACACGGGGCGCATGCTCCGCCAGCGTTTCCGCGATGGAGCGCATATCACGGATAGGTACGCCTTCTTCCAGCAGGTTCCCCAGCACTTTCTGCAGGGTGGCGAGCGGCAACAGCTTGGGCACGAGATCTTCGCTGAGCTTTGGCAGTTCCTTGGCGATGTGGTCCAGGAGTGCCTGCACCTCCTGCCGTCCGAGCAGTTCTGCGGCGTGGGTATAGACAAGGTGATTGATGTGGGTGGCAACCACGGTGCTGGCATCGGCAACGGTATAGCCCAGGGCCTGGGCCTGTTCCTTGAGACGTGATTCGATCCACAACGCGGGCAGGCCGAAGGCAGGATCAACGGTCGGGTTACCCGGCACCTCGCCGAGCACGCGTCCGGGATTGATCGCCAGGTACAGGCCGGCGAATGCCTCCCCGTGCCCGATCTCCACGCCCTTGAGCGTAATGCGATACCCGTTGGGTCGCAGGTCGAGGTTGTCGCGGATATGCACGGAGGGCGGCAGGAAACCGATTTCCTGCGCAAACTTCTTGCGGATAGCCTTGATACGGCGCAACAGTTCGCCGTTCTGCCCGCCGTCCACAAGCGGGATCAGGCGATATCCCACTTCGAGCCCCAGGACATCGACGGGGACTACGTCGCTCCAGCTGGCTTCCTGATGACCGAGCGGCGCCGTTTCAGCGATCACTGGCGCCGCCGTGATTCCCGCTCGTTCGACCCGCTTCTGCAAAGCCCAGGCGCCGGCACCCAGCGCCACGGCCAGCGTAAGGAACGCGAAATGCGGCATGCCGGGCACGAGGCCAAGCGCACCGAGTATGACCGCGGTCAGCGCCAGCACCTGCGGCCGGTTAAACAGCTGGCGTGCGAACTGCTCGCCGATCGCCTCATCCGTACCGACACGGCTGACCACCAGGCCGGCGGCCGTGGATATGATGAGCGCCGGTATCTGGGCGACCAGCCCGTCACCGATCGTCAGCAGCGTGTAATTGCGCGCGGCAGTGCTGAAATCCAGGTCGTGCTGCAGCATCCCTATGATCAACCCGCCCACCAGGTTGATCGCCATGATGAGAAGGCCGGCAACGGCGTCGCCACGCACGAACTTGCTCGCACCGTCCATGGCGCCGAAGAATTCCGCCTCCTGCGCCACCGTCTGGCGACGCCGACGCGCTTCGTCCTCGCCGATCAGGCCGGCGTTGAGGTCCGCATCAATCGCCATCTGCTTGCCAGGCATGGCATCCAGGGTAAACCGCGCGCCGACTTCCGCGATACGGCCCGCACCTTTGGTGATCACCACAAAGTTGATCACCACCAGGATGAAGAACACGACCATCCCCACCGCGTAGTTGCCGCCGATGAGGAAGTGGCCGAATGCCTCGATCACCTTGCCCGCCGCTGCGGGTCCGGTATGCCCTTCGAGCAGGACGACGCGGGTAGACGCGACGTTGAGTGACAAACGCAGCAGTGTCGTGACCAGGAGCACCGTCGGAAATACCGCGAAGTCGAGTGTCTTCTCCGTGTACAGCGCCACCAGGAGGACAATGATGGCCAGCGCAATGTTGAACGTGAACAGCACGTCGAGCGCCAGCGCCGGCAGCGGCAGGACCATCATCGAAAGAATGAGGATGATGAGGACGGGACCGGCCATCGCCCGCAGCAGTTGCGCACGGCCCAGCAAGGGCAATGTCAGTGCGGCACTCATGCGCCTCCCGGACCCGGGTCAAGCGCAGTCGGCACAGGCACCGACCGGGGCGCCTCCGGCGCCACGCCCCCGTCGCTGAAGTAGCGCTTCAGACGGAACACATACACCAGCACCTCGGCGACGGCGCCGTAGAGCGTCTCCGGAATCTCCGTATCCAGGTCGACATGGCGGTAGAGTGCCCGCGCGAGCGGCGGCGACTCGAGAACCGGAACGTTATGCTCGCGCGCCAGTTCGCGGATGCGCTGGGCAAGCAGATCGCTCCCCTTGGCAACAACGCGGGGCGCACCGCTCGCGCCATCCCGATACGCCAGTGCAACCGCGTAATGGGTCGGATTGGTCACAATCACCGCTGCCTTGGGCACTTCGGACATCATTCGTTTGCGCGCGGCCTCGCGCTGGAGGTTGCGGATACGCGCCTTGATGCCGGGATCGCCTTCCGTTTCCTTGGCCTCGCGGCGCAGCTCGTCGTGCGACATGCGCAATTTCTGTCCGTGCTGCCAGAGCTGGAACGGAACGTCGAACGCCACCACCACCAGCAGCGCGCCCACCAGCACGAACAAACTCAACCCGGTGACGCGGGCCGCAGCGGAAACCGCAGCACCGAAAGGCTGATCCGCCAGCGTCAGCAGCACTTCCTTCTGCTGCCAGACTGCCCACACGGCAACGCTGCCAACCAGTGTGGCTTTGACGATCGATTTGAAAAGCTCCGCGAGGCCATGCCAGGAAAAAATGCGCGTGATCCCGCTGAGCGGGTTGAGCCGGGTGAAGTCCGGAGCGGGCAGCTTGCTGCTGAATACCCAGCCGCTGAGTGCGAGGGGGGCCAGAATCGCCACCAGGAAGGACAGCCCCCCCATCGGCGCCACCGCGGCGAATCCGGCCAAGGCAAGGTCCCCCAGCCGTGCCGTCAGGGCGCCATCGTCCGTAAGATCGCGCGGCCCGAAGGCAAGTCCCGACCGGACCATGTTCGACAGGCCGTCCAGAACCGAAGCACCCGTGAACCAGAGCCCCGTAGCGCCGGCCGCGAGCACCCCGAAAGTGCTCAGTTCGGGCGAACGCGGCACCTGGCCCTCCTCGCGGGCATGTTCGAGGCGCCGCGGGGAGGCTGGTTCGGTGCGTTCCAGTTCGGATTGTTCCGCCATGACCCCACCGTATGAATGACGGGGCCATTATTGGCGCATGCAGACGCCGGGCAGGTGCTGAACAACAGGGATTTCAGGCCGCTATTCGGCCCACGCCGGGTGTCGGCTAGAAACCTAGGCTCTCCAGCAGATCGTCCACCTGCGCCTGGCTGCTGACGACCTCCGTGCTGCCGGCCCCATCGATGACCGGCCCATTCAGCAGGGAATTGGCTTCCTCGCTGCGTCGTTCTGGTGGCAGGTTCTCCACCAGCAGCGTCACCAGGTGGCTTTCCAGCATCTGCACGATATCGGTGATTTTCTTGATGACTTGGCCAGTCAGGTCCTGAAAATCCTGCGCCATCATGATGTTCAGCAGTTGGGCGTTGGTGGCCTGGGCGTGTGCCGGCACCTCGCGCAAGTACGCCTGCGTGGACGTGACGAGCGCCTTGAATTCCGGCAACGACAGATCGCGCCGCAGCACGCGGTCCCACTGCGCGGCCAGGGCCGTTGCAGACGCACCCAGCGCCTCCTGGACGGGCATCGCGATCTCCGTTGCCGCCAGGACCCGTTGCGCCGCCTGCTCCGTCATGGTCGCCACGTAATTCAGGCGGTCGCGTACATCCGGGATGCTGGACGCGGCCCGTTCGAGTTCGCGGTCGTAGCCTAGTTCGCGCAGACTGTCGTGAAGCACACGCGTGAGCTGGCCAATGCGCGACAGCATGTGGTCTGCGCGCGCATCGCCGGCGAGCCCACAGGCCTCGGGCGCCAGCGCACAGGGAGTGGTCCGCGCGGCGGGAATGATAGGGATGGTCATTGTCCTATGCGACACGCCGCGGCCTCAGGCCGCCTTGGCGGCGAGATTCTGAAAGATCTTGCTGATCTTTTCGTCCAGGGTCGCCGCGGTGAACGGTTTGACCACATAACCACTCGCCCCCGCTTGCGCGGCAGCAACGATGTTTTCTTTCTTCGCCTCGGCGGTAACCATGAGCACAGGCAGCGATTTAAGCCCGGCATCTGCCCGGATCGCCTGCAACAGCACCAGTCCATCCATGTTCGGCATGTTCCAGTCCGAGACGACGAATCCAAAACCGCCTCCCTTCAGTTTCTGCAGGGCAACGACACCGTCTTCCGCCTCGTCGACGTTCGCGAAACCGAGTTCTTTAAGCAGATTGCGTACGATGCGGCGCATGGTGGAGAAATCATCCACCACCAGAAACTTGAGGTTCTTGTCCGTCATGCGGGCTCCTTGGGGGGCCTTGGGGGGCCTTGGGGGGCCTTTGGCCGCCCTCATGACCCTTGATTACGGCAGTTCTGGGCATGGATTGAGCCCACTGGATCGGGCAGGATCGGGCATTCGCCACAAATAAAGCGCCCGCCCACCGGCGTCGGCGGGCACCACGATGCGCGTCGGCGGCGCATCGGGCACCTCGAAGGCGTAACTCGCCAGCCATGTCCCCGGACGCATTTCCCGGCAGGCTTTCGCCCATAATCGCGGCATGACTTCGGGCGACAGAAAAACATACACCAGATCGTACGCGGCGAGGTTAACCTGCCACATATCCGCGTAACGCACGTCGAAACGCTCCGCTGCGCCAAGGCTGCGTAGTTTCGAGATCAGCCAGGGCACCGGCCCGAGTTCCACCCCCACGCACCGCAATCCGGGCCGGACACGGCTGAGGCGGGCCGGGATGGTCCCCGTCCCGCAGCCGAGGTCGATCATCGCACCACGCTGCGGGGCGATCGTAGCGAGCACGTCGGCCACCACTGGTCGGGCGATATAGAGCGGCACGCGCGTGTGCGGCAGCATGCCGTACACGGAGAACAGGACCCCAGCCGCCGCAAGATAGACCCACGACGGCATGGCGAGGTACCAGGCGGCTACGCCGAGCAGCGGCAGGCCCGCATTGATCCACAGCCACCAGGGCGCCAAACCAGCCGCACGTCCCAGTACCGCCGCGCAGATGCCGGCGGCGGCGGCCACGGCGAGCGGGGTCGCCTGCGGCAGCGCCGCCATGGCCAATCCCGCGGCCAGAACCTGCGCTCCGAGACTGCGCATGAGCAGAGGTACCCGCAGGGCGGACCATCTAAGGGACACGCGTCGCCTCGATCTGCCGTAAGCTGACGACCCCCTCGGGGCTCACGTCGAGAGTTCGCCCTTCCGCCACGATCGAACTCTCCGTACGCTTGTTGAGCACGATGATGCTCATGCGACGGTTGACCGGACTGAAGGGATCGTTCTTGTCCAGCATCACCGCCGAACCCAGGCCGACGATCCGCAGCATCTTGCCCTCGGCAATACCGCCCGCGATGAGTTCCCGGCGCGAGGCGTTGGCCCGGTCCGCGGAGAGTTCCCAGTTGCTGTATCCCCGTTCGCCACCGGCGTACGGCGTTGCGTCGGTGTGTCCCGCTACGCTCACGCGGTTCGTCACGCCGTTCAGAACCTTGGCGATCTCGCGCAGGATGTCGCGCATGTAAGACTGCACGTCGGCCTTGCCGAGCGCGAACATCGGGCGGTTCTGATCGTCCACGATCTGGATGCGCAGACCCTCGCTGGTGATATCAATGAGGAGTTGGTGGCGGAATGCGCGCAAGTTCGGCGTGGCCTCGATCAGGGCCTCCAGGCGCTGCTTGAGATCGGCCAACCGCAGCTGTTCCTGGCGCTCCGCCTCTTCCTCGATCGACTTGAGGTTGTAGGGTTTTTGCTGGTCTGCTTCCTCACCTTGCCGCTGCTGCCCGTCGGCCTTGGTCATGTCTTTGCCACCGCCGATCTTGATGATGCTGCTGCTCTCGCCCGCCCCACTGCCGCCGGTCAACGACACCCGCATGGGATTCTTGAAATACTCGGCGATGCCTTCGAGATCGCCTTTCGCCGTCGAACCCAACAGCCACATCAGCAGGAAGAACGCCATCATGGCGGTCACGAAGTCCGCGTAGGCAATTTTCCAGGCGCCGCCATGCGCGGCGTGACCGCCTTTCTTGCGGCGGCGGACGATGATCGGGCGAGGTGCTTCGTCAGCCACGATGTTTTTCCCGCCTCAGCGCTTCTTCGCCTGCTTGACGTGGTCTTCAAGTTCGGCGAACCCAGGGCGTTCCGTCGAAAACAGAACCTTGCGCCCGAACTCGACCGCGAGTGCAGGGGCATAGCCATTGAGACTGGCGAGCAGCGTCACCTTGACGCATTCGAGCATCTTGGTTGCCTCGGCCAGCTTCTGTTCCAGCAACCCGGATAACGGTCCGACGAAACCGTAGGCCAGCAATATGCCCAGAAAAGTGCCGACCAGGGCGTGTGCGATGAGGATGCCGAGCTCCGCCGGCGGCAGACCGACAGACTGCATGGTATGCACGACCCCCATGACCGCGGCCACGATCCCGAATGCCGGCATCGCATCGCCCGTTTTCTGGATGACCTGGGCAGGCACTTCTCCTTCGTGATGGTGGGTCTCGATCTCGTTGTCCATCAGCGCCTCGATCTCGAACGAATTGAGGTTTCCGCCCACCATGAGGCGCAGGTAATCGGTCAGAAACTCCGTTACGTGATGATCGGACAGTATCCCGGGATAATTGCTGAAGATCGCGCTTTCCGCGGGTTTCTCCACGTCGGCCTCGACGGACATGAGGCCTTCCTTGCGGATCTTGGTGAGAATCTCGTACAGCAGCGCCATCAACTCCATGTAGTTCGCTTTGGTGTACTTCGAGCCCTTGAGCACTGTAGGCAGCGCTTTCAGGGTTGCCTTGATCGCCTTGCCCGAGTTGCCGACGAGAAACGCGCCGAAAGCGGCGCCGCCGATCATGAGCAGTTCCACCGGCTGGAACAGCGCGGCGAGGTGTCCGCCGGCCAGCGCGAAACCGCCGAAGACCGACCCTGCCACCACCAGATAGCCCACTATCACCAGCATGCGCGACCCCCAGCCGACCAGCTACCCCGTGAGTCGGGGCCAAACCGCGTCGGCGAATATCGAGTGCCGCTGCGGGAAGCAATCTCTACAACGGCAGACGTGGGTTGAACTTGAACGCGCCGCGCGGATGCGCAGGGGTGGTCAGGCGGCCTTCGCGGTGACGGCTTGGATGGCCTTGACACCTTTGCCCGCGCGCGAAGGCGGTGCGCAAAGACCGCAGCGATAGTCGCGATGGAGATCGAGCTGGTGCACGACGAAATTACCACCACAGCAGCTACAGCGCGCGGTCGAGATCAGCTTGGAATCATAAAAACGCACCAGCGTCCACGCACGGGTAAGCGTGAGTAGTGGGTCGAGGTCCTGCAGTTGCACATGCTCCAGGTACAGACGATAGGTCTTGATTGTGGCTTCGATACCGCGCACGCCGGCGTGTTCGACGAGGTAGTGATAGATCTCCATGAACAGGGATGCGTGGATGTTGGGTTGCCAGGTAATGAACCAGTCGACGGAAAAGGGCAGCATGCCCTTCGGCGGCGATTCACCCTTGATCTCCTTGTACAGCCGCAGCAGTCGCTCGCGGCTGAGGGAGGTTTGCGCCTCCAGAACCTGCAACCGGGCACCGAGTTCGATCAGTTCGATCGCCAGTTCGATCTGCTTGCCTTCCGTAACCACGCTCTTCAGCCCCATGGCGTCAGTACCCGGCTCAGGCGATCCTCATGGCGGGTTGGCCCGCCATGAGGATCGCGCCGTGCGCGGCGGGCATCGGCTTTTCGGTCTGATAGCCCGACAACAGCCCCAGAATGGCGCGATCATCGCAACGGAATCTGCAGACCAGCGTGTTCGTCGCCGCCATCCGCGTCAGTTGTCCAAGCGTGAGATGATCAAGCACATCGGCGACGTCGTTGGCAATCCCGAGGCGGTACATGGCCTCGGCCCTGTCCCCGCGCAGCATGCGCTGCGCCAGCATCAGGTAGGTCAGATTCGCTTCGAGAATCTCGTCCAGCAGCGGATTTTTTTTCATGGCATCTCCCTGTGCGATCCAGCGTCCGTCGGCAACGCGGTATGCGTCTTGACGGAATGGATTGTGGAAGCGCTGCCGGTATCGCGATATCCGGAGGTCTTCCGATTCTTGAGTACGATCCGTGCGTTATGACCCGTAGGAAATCCGCCTACAGCGGCACAGGGGAACCCCGCAGGAATTCCTGAAAGTCTCCTTCAGTCAAGGGCTTGCTAAACAAGTATCCTTGTACGCGATCACACTGCCGGGTGCGCAGGTAGGCCAACTGATCACAGGTTTCGACACCTTCCGCCTGCGTCATGAGGTTCAGGCTCTTCGCAAGCGCCACGATCGCCGCCACTATCGCGGCGCCATCCGGCTCCAGAAGTACATCGTGGGTGAACGATTTGTCGATCTTGAGAATGTTGATCGGAAAGCGGCGCAGATACGACAGGCTGGAATAGCCGGTACCGAAATCGTCCACCGAAATGCGAACGCCCATCTGCTTCAATGTGCGCAGCGCGGCGATCGTTACGTCCGCGTCACGCATCAGGACCGACTCGGTGATTTCCAGTTCGAGCTGATCGGGCTCTATCCCGGTCGCCCGCAGCACTTCGGCCACCTGCTTGATGAAATGCGCCTGGCCGAACTGCACCGCCGACACATTGACCGCGACGCTCAGGTGCCCGAATCCGGCATCCTCCCAAGCACGCACTTGGCGGCAGGCCTCACCCAACACCCAGTTGCCGATATCGATGATGAGCCCTGTTTCATCGGCGAGCGGTATGAAGCGGTCCGGCGCCAGCAGCCCCAGTTCCGGATGCTGCCAGCGCACCAGGGCTTCGGCGCCGATGATCCGGTCGCCATCGCCCCCGGACGAGGGCAAATGGTGAACACACAGCGCACAGTTTTTGTCATGGCACTGCAGCCGCGCGCGGGAAGAGGAAGATTCCGCATCGGCCAGCGCGCAATCTTCGGCAATCGCCTGCGCCGTCTCGCCGCACGCCGCGGGATGCCGCAGGGAGACGATCGGCTGGTAATGCAGGCGCAGTTCACCATGGGTGACTGCACGACGCAGTGCCTGCTCCAGCGCGTACCGCTGCGATCGTGCTTCACCCAAAGAAGCGCTGTAGAAATGAACGGGCGAACCACTTTCCTTGGCGAACGCCATGGCGCTTTCCGCCTGCTTCAGCAGCGCCAGCTCGTCCAGGCCATCCGACGGGTAGGAACTCGCGCCAAAAGTTGCCGTCATGAAAAAATCAAGCTGGTCGTGACGGACTGGGACTGCGATCATCTCGCGGATCGTGTCGGCGAACGCCGTGGCGTCTGCGCCGGACAGGCCGGGCGCATGAACGGCAAACACGTCGCCCCCAATCCGCGCGACAAACGCCGTGCTGTCGAGATGCTGCCGCAAAGTGGTGGCGATTTTGCACAACACCATGTCGCCGATCGGGTATCCGAAGGTGTCGTTGATCCGCCGGAAATGGTCGAGATCCAGGAAGAACACCGTGCCTCCTGTCTTCAGGGGCTCTTCCAGAGCCTGACGGACTTGCTCGACAAACAGGTTACGGTTCGGCAGTTCGGTCAGCGCATCGAAATAGGCGAGCTGGAACAGACGCGACTCCGCCTCGTTCTTGGCGTGCCGCACCGCTGCGTTGCACAGCTCGCGGCGGATTGATGGCAGCAGACGCGCGACATGCCCCTTGGGCACGCAATCGTGGACGCCCTCCTCCAGCGCGGCGAGCGCGGTTTTATCGCTGATCGTACCCGAATAGATGATGAAGGGAATGTCCTTCCCGCTCTCCCGGAGGACACGGAGCGCTTCCTGAGAACTGAAACGCGGCAGGGCATGATCGGAGATGACGACATCCCACTCCGCGTCATTCAGTGCTACGCGCATCCCTGACGCGGAGTCAACCCGTAGAAAATCTAGCTTTGCGCCCGCATTTTCGAGCTCCGCCCGTAGCAATACCGCATCATCCTCCGAGTCCTCGACGGCAAGGACGCGCAGAGGGCCCGCGAGATCGTGGATGGTCGGCATGGCGGGAATGGCTAGCACCAGCTACTAACGGCATGCTCCTCCCATTCTTGACCTCGCCGCGCTCTGCCCTCTATTCGGGCGGAACAGGGTAATTCCCGCCTACCTAACGCCTTGCAGCGGGCGTTTCGCCCAGAGTCTCCGCGGATTTCAGGCACAGGCAGGCGGGCACCTCCGCTGCGTTCGGGGCCGCCAGCGATGTCAGCAGTGTCGTAGCGGGAGCGCTGACCGGCGCAGAGGCAACGGCGACCTCTTTGGAAAGGGGCAGCAACATCGACAAGGCGGCACCGCCAGCAAGCCCCAAAGCCACGCAAACAATCCCCAAGGACCACCGGAATCCGAGGTGGACGGGAGTACCAACCTGCGCCGCCAAGCGGCGCGCCTCGCAACATGCGCGTGCCGAGTCAATGTCCGCCAGCGCCGCTTGCTCGGTTTCCAATGCAGCCGATTCTGCGGCCACCAGTGACTCGGCCTCGGTAGCCTGCGCTTCGGCGGTCGTCACCCGCTGTTCGTGCAGGCGTTGCCGCTCCCGACCGGCACGGGCGCGGCGGCGTTTCGCATCCGTTGCGCGGCGGATCGCATCGCGGGTCGCGGCCGCCTGCGTGCTGCGCTCGATTGCCTCGGTTGCCTGTTCTTCGGCCGCTACCGCCGCCGCCTGCTCGACCGCGGTACGCGCCGCCAGCGCCTGGGCCAGCGTGATCTCAGCGGCACCGCGGGCCGCGGACGCTGCAACAGCCATCCTTTCTACGGCCTGTCGGTCACGGGTCGCCTTCGCCGCCAAGAGGTCAGCAAGCGCAGCCTGCATGGCAGTCAGCGCCGCCTCCCTTTCAATACGCTCCCGCCGTTGTGCGGCTTCTGTCGCACGCTTCGCCTGACGCACCCGGTTCGCGCCTGCCGCTGCGGCGGCGGCTTCCGCCGCCGCATGTTCCCGTTCGCGGTCAGTGGCTTCCCGTTCCGTGACCAGGCGTTGCGCCGTCGACGCGGCCGCTGCTGTTTCGAACTCTCGCCGCGCCTGTGCGATCGCTACAAGCTCTTGTTCTGCCGTGCATTTCGCTGCCAGCGCATCAGCGATCTCCGCATCTTCTGCCGCGCGATGGCGTGCGGCTTCGGTGAGCGCCTTGGCCGCGGCCGTACGCCGTTCCGCCTGCACTGCCGCTGCCCTATCCGCGCTAGCACGTTCGTTTTCATGGGCCTCGGCCTGGGCCTGCGCTAGGATCCGGGCCTGCCCAGCCGCCATCGCCGCAGTCGCGACGGCCAGATTCCGTTCGGCCGCCTCCAAGGCCATGCGCTCCGCTTCGCCGGCGGCGCATCCCGCATCCGCGACGGCCAATTCGGCTGCTACCCGCTCTTTCGCCGCCGCCGCCGCCGCGGTATCGGCGGTAACCCGTGCATTCGCCGCCCGCGCCAGTTCGTCCTCCGCCTGGATACGATCGCGGGAGCACTCGGCCGCGGATTCTTCGGCGGCCAGCCTGCTTCGCGCGGCCTCGCAAGCCGCCAGCGCATCGGTCCGTGCACGCTCAGCCGCTGCATGTCCTGCCCGCTCGGCGGCGGCAGCCAGTTCCGCAAGCCGCATTGCCTCTGTTTCGGCGGCGACACGTGCCTCTGCCTCGGTGCGCCCTTCGCCCTCGGTCGCTAACCGCCGCCTCAGGAGTGCACCCGCCTCCCGTTCAGTGGCGTTCTTTGCACGGAGCACCTCCGCCGTGACGCGTTCGAGTTCGGCCCGGGCCTGCGCCAGTGCCGCAGCATCGCGTTCCTCCAGCGAGCGGGCATCGGCCTGCACCCTGGCTTGGGCATCGGCCTGGACGCGTTCGCGGGCGGCCTGCTGCAGCCTAATTTCCGCCTGCAGCCGAAGTCCCGTTTCTTCGCCAGACTGCAGTTCGGCGTCAGCACGTGCCTTGGCCTGTGTCGCCAGTTGCGCCTCCGCCGCTGCCCGAGCCTCGCACTGGTCACGCCGAGCCATTTCGGCCTTGCGACGCGCCTGGAGTGCTTCGGCCTCGTTACGCTCCGCCTCGCGGCGCGACGCCATTTCCGCCGCCAACTGCGCCGCTTCCTTCGCTTTTGCGCTGGCGAAGGCGGTCAGGTCCTGTTCCGCGCGCTGCCGGGTCGCGGCGGCGGCTCGTGCCTGGGCTTCGTGACTGGCGCGTGCCTCTGCATCGGCGAGCGCCGCCTGCGTTGCACGGATGTTTCCTTCCGCAGCCTCCGCGAGGGCCAGATCAGCTTCACGACGGGCTTCGGCGATCTGCGCCAATCTTGCCTCTGCGGCGATCCGCCTCTCGGTCGCATGGCGCGCACGCGCTTCCGCATCGGCACGTTCGCGGGCGGCAGCCTCGGCCTGGGCATCGGCCGCGCAACGGGCCTGCAGTTGCTCGGCAAGACGCAGGTCGGCCGCCTGACGTATTGTGGCCTGCGCCTCGGCGCGTGCGGCCTCGTTGCCACGGGCGATCTCCGCCGCCTTGCTTGACGCCAGCGCTTCGCGCAAACGGTCGGTAATCACCGTCGCCTCGTCTGCGGCCTGGCGGTCCAACGCTTCGCGGGCCGCGGCCAGACGGGTGTGCTCCAGTTCAATGGTCTCCCTGCGCCTTGCCTGCTCGAGCGCCAGGCGTTCGGTCCGCGTCCTGGCTTCGGCTTGGGCTCCCGCTTCGCGCTCCGCGGTACTGCGGGCTTGTGCAGTCTCGGCAGCCTCGCGGTCGGCCCGCGCACGGGCCTCGATGTTCACCGCAGCCTCCCGCTCGGCGCGCACCCTTTCCTCCGCAACGTTACGCGCTTGGCTTTCACGATCGGCGCGTGCACTGGCAGCGATTGCAGCCTTCGCTTCTGCCTCGACCCGCTGGACTGCCGCCTGAATCCCGGCCAGGTCGCGCGCGGCACCGGCTTCCTCGTCGTAGGCGAGCAGGAGTTCGGAACGTTTCACCGCAGCGTTGGTCATGGGGCCCCTCGAACGATCTGGAATGGAGATGCCAGCATTATCAGATGCGACTGCGGCGCATCCGACATTGAATAGAGCCTGATTACTGGCTCTTCCCCGGGCTTTGGATGCCGCCTCAAGTCGTTTCCCCTTTCCGCCGTAATGAAACCATCGATGCCTTCATATTCATCTGCGAGGTGCCCCATGTTCCGCCCTGCTGCTCTCGTTCCGTGTCTTCTTTCCGGTCTTCTCCTCGCCAGCGGCGCCGGGGCCGATGATGCGGCACTAAAAACCGTTCGCATCGAACGCATCTACGTTCAGGTGGCAACTGGATTGTTCGTCGAACGTTCTTTTGCTGCGGCGCGGCGCGTCGTCGGCAAGGAAGAATGGGCGGAAGTGCGCCACCCTGCGCGCACGGACGGGCATGACTACGATATGGCGCGGCTCCCGGATCATCACCGCTACGGAGGCGGGGATATCGTGGCCGCGCGCCTTGCGACCCCATTCGCCGCGACCGCCGGTCCCTTCCAGGAAGCCAACAGCGTCAAAGGGCTCGTTGCCCCTGCCGGTTCTCTGGAAGCCGCGGCTTTTCGGCTGGGCCACCCCGTTCCCAAACACGCCATGCTTGCATCGGAGTGAGCGTCCGTGTCATTCCCAAGGGACAGGCTTTCGCATGGATCGCGCCGTTCTGCGTTTGCATCCGCGCCAACATCTGCCGGACGTTCGAACCGCGATGCAAATTCAGGCCTTGACGCATTCGACGACGCCTTCGGCGACCCGCCGTGCACCGATATATACAGTCTCAAGGCGCTCCTCGTAAGTCAGAATGCGGTAGCCGGAACACGATTGTTTCCCGGTGATGCGCTCGGCTTCCTGCCTGAACAACAATCGGGACTCACCTTCCCCTCCATTGGCAAGGATCCCCCGACGGAGCGTGACGCGATACGTGGTCCCCGATATCGGCTGGACCTCCACGTCCCAAGGACTGGTATTGCCCACCTGATAGATCAGGATCCCCGCACTGATCACCGCGACCGCATCGAGCGGGTAGACCGTTTTGAAGAAGCCCTGCAGCCGGCTGTCTCCGATCGTTGCGCAACCGCCGAGCGGCAGGGCGACGGCCAGCAAAAAACCGGCCACGGGAATGCGTCTGTGCTTCATTTGGAGAACCCTTCCATGCCGCCATTAAACCCCCGGGTGCCGCTACGTAGGGTGATAAACAAAGAGGGAAATACCCCCTATTCCTATCCCTCCCGCCTCGCCGGAGCAGGCACTGGACCGGTGCAGCATGAAACTTGAATGTTTAGGCGTCGGGGCGATGATCATGGCCGCAGCTACCGGCGCGTACGCACAAGACACCCGCCTGGGTCCCGCGGTAGGCAAGGTCCACACCGTGTTCGTCGAGGTTGCCCGCGGTCTGCTCATCGAGCGAAAGCTGGTCGGCAACCGGATGCCCGGGGAACAAGTAATTGAGATCGGAATGTCTCGCACTTCCGCTACACCTGAAATGTATCTGCGGGCCCCTGCAAGCGCGGCGATTGAAGCCGGGGACCTGGTTGTCGTTCATCCCAACGCAGGCGCGCTTGTTAGAGACGATGCCCATTTCTATGAAATTCCGTACCTAGCGGAGATAAAGGCAAAGCACGACACATTGGAAGCGTTACTTTTCATGCGCCATCCTCTTGCCACACGCACCCTCCGGTAGCTCGCTATTGAAACAACATTCGTATCGTCGTCATACGCGAGATAACCTCCTCCGCGATCTAATGCCTTCAGATGTGCCGACCTTTTCCCTGATGTTGAGCCGCCCTCAGCTCCCCTAGTGCAAGAGCCAGTAGCAGGTGTGCCTCCCCCAAATTTCCCTCCACGGCGGTAGCGGAAGGCCCGGTCCTTTAAAAATATCCGCCCATGATTGCAGGGTCCATGTGACCCGAACAGAAATTGCCTAGGCTACGTGCACTGAAGGTCAAAAACGCTGTTTTTTTGGGCAGAACGGGACAGCCCGTGGGATACGTTCGAGCTACAGATGGGCTCTAGCCCATTTCTTGGGCAGCGCGCGGATCGTATTTTCGACGGAGCGCAAAAAAACGCCGCTGACCATCAGGTTAGCGGCGTTTTCTTGTTGGTTGCGGGGGCAGGATTTGAACCTGCGACCTTCGGGTTATGAGCCCGACGAGCTGCCAGACTGCTCCACCCCGCGATCGAGGGAGAGGATGATACCCATCGGGAGTACGTTCGTCAAAGGTTTTGCACCGCCGGCGCCCTGCGCGCGCGTCTTTCCCGGAGAAACTGCAACCCGCGTTCCATGCTGACGTAGAAGGTGGGCGTGACATAGAGCGTGAGCATTTGCGAGAAGATCAGGCCGCCGACGACCGCGATGCCGAGCGGCTGGCGCATCTCTGAGCCAGTACCCGTGCCGAACGCGAGGGGCAGGGTGGCAAAAATTGCCGCCATCGTCGTCATCATGATCGGGCGGAACCGGATGATCGATGCTTGGACGATCGCCTCGGCGGGCGGCAGGCCCTGCTCGCGCTGCAACTGCAGCGCGAAATCCACCATCATGATGCCGTTCTTCTTGACCAATCCCACCAGCAGAATAATGCCGACGAAGCTGAACACGTTCAGCTCCTGACCGGCGATCAGCAGCATCAGCAGGGCGCCGAACCCCGCGAAGGGAAGTGCGGTCAGGATGACTAGGGGATGGCCGTAGTGCTCGTAGAGGATGGCGAGCACCATGTAAATCACCAGAATCGTGACGAGCAGCAGGAGCGGAAGCGTGCGGAACGCATCCTCGAAAGCCTTGGCGCTGCCGGCGAAGGTCGCGTTCACGCCGCTTGGCAGCATGCCGTTGGCGAGTTCCTGCACCTGGCTCACGGCATCGCCGACCGACACACCGGGCGCCAGATTGAACGACAGCACGACGGAAGGCAACTGGCCATAGTGCTGAACGGAAACCGGACCCACGCCGATCCTGACGTCCGCCACGGCATTGATCGGCACCATCTGGCCGCCGCTCGACTGCACGTGCAGCGAACGCAACGCGTTGGCATCACGCTGAAAGCGTTTGTCGAGTTCGAGCAACACGTCGTACTGATCGGCCGCACCGTACAGCGTGCTGATGCGGCGCCCGCCGTAGGCGTTGTAGAGCGCCGACTCGATCTGCTGCGGGCTCACCCCCAGCGTGGCCGCGCGGTCGCGCAAAATGCTGATCTGGATTTCCGGGTTCCGCAGTTCGAGACTGGTGCTCACGTCCTGCACGATGCGCGACTCCCGCAGCCTGGCTTCCAGGTCCTGGGCCGGGCCATACAGCGTTTTGAGGTCGGTGCCCTGCAAGACCATCTGGTAGTCGCTGGTGCTGATCAGGCCGCCGATATTGATGGCGGGCGGGTTGTTCATGAACACCCGCAACCCCTGCGCGCCGCTGGAAAAGGAGCGGCGCAGTTCCTGGATGATCTGGTCGGCGTTGAGCTTGCGCTCCGATTTGGCTTTCAGGCGCACCACCACACGGCCCAGATTGTCGCCGGTGACACCGCCCACCCCCTGCCCCGCCGTGGACATCACCGCCTCGACGTCGGGGTGCTTCGCGATGATCGCCGCGACCGCCTGCTGCCGGCGCTCAAGTTCGGCAAAGGCGATGCCTTCCGGCGCCCGCGTGTTGCCGAAGAACACGCCCGTATCCTGGCGTGGGATGAACCCTTGCGGAACGAGCGCGTAAAGGCCGTACTGCGGCAGGAACATTGCGACCAGGATGACGCCGGAGAGCGCGAGCATGAGGCCGCGATGGCCCATCGACCAGCGCAGGGTCCTGCCATAGAAGTCGCGCATCGCATCGAAGGCGCGCTCGAACAGCAGGTAGGCGCGGCCGTGACTCTTGCCGTGCTCGAGTTCGGGCTTCAGCATCCGACTGCACAGCATCGGCGTCATCGACAGCGCGACCACGCCGGACACCAGCACGGCCACCCCCACGGTGACGGCGAACTCGCGGAACAGGCGGCCGAGGATGCCCTGCATGAATAGGATGGGAATGAACACCGCCGCCAGCGACAGGGTCATGGAGAGCACGGTGAAGCCGATCTCCTGCGCGCCTTCGAGGGCCGCGCGCATGCGGTCCTTCCCCATCTCCATGTGCCGGGTGATGTTCTCCAGCACCACGATCGCGTCATCGACGACGAAGCCCACGGCCAGAATGACGGCCATGAGCGAGAGGTTGTTGAGGCTGAAACCCAGCAGGTACATGGCGCCAAAGGTGCCGATGACCGACGTCGGCAGGATCAATGCGGTGATGAGGGTCGAGCGCGCATTGCGCAGGAACACCAGGATCACCAGCACCACCAGCACCACCGACAGCAGCAGATGGAACTCCACCTCGTTGATCGAGCTCTGGATGAACTCGGCGCGGTCGTTGACGACGCTGATCTTGACGCCCGGCGGCGCCTCGCGCTCGATCGCGGGAAACAGGGCGCGGATCTTGCTGACGGTCTGGACGGTGTTGGCGCCCGGCTGGCGGTAGACGGCGAGGATGATCGCGCGGTCGTCGTTCAGCCAGCTCTTGATCTTGACGTTCTCGATGCTGTCTTCCGCGCGCCCGACGTCCGCCAGCCGCACCGGCATGCCGCCCTGGTAGGCCACGATCAGTTCGTTGAAGCTGGCCGCACGCTCAAGCTTGCCGGAGGACTTGACGGTAAAGTTTCGCGCCGTGCCCTGCAGCACGCCCGACGGCAGGTTGCTGTTGGCGTTCTGGATGGCGGACACGACCTTGTCCAGCCCCAGCCCGCGCTTGGCCATGGCGTCAGGGTCCAGAAACACGCGCACCGCGTATTTCTGGGAACCGAACACCACCACCTGCGCCACGCCCGACACGGTCGACAGGCGTTGCGCGATGTGCGAGTCCGCGAATTCGTCGAGCGCCTGCATCGGCAGGGTCTTGGCCGTCAGGGCGAGAAACAGGATGGGGCTGTCGGCGGGATTCACTTTGCGCAGAGTCGGGGCGTCGATGCCATCGGGAAGCCGCCGCATGGCCTGCGACATCGCGGTCTGCACGTCCTGCGCGGCGGCGTCAATGTCGCGGTCAAGACTGAACTGCAAGGTGATGCGCGTGCGCCCGGTGGTGTTCACCGAATTCATGGTGTCCACACCTGAGATCTGGCTGAACTGGCGTTCGAGCGGAGTCGCTACGGTCGAGGCCATGATTTCCGGATTGGCACCGGGCAGTTCGGCCGTGACCTGGATAGTCGGAAAATCGACGTTGGGCAGGTCGTTGACGGGCAATGAATAGAACGAAATCAAACCGAAGATGACGATCGCCGCGACCAGGATGGAGGTCGCCACCGGCCGGTGTATGAAGATACGGGACAGGTTCATGACTTGCCTCCTCCGTCCTTGAGGCCCTTCGCGGGCGGCTCAGCACCGGGTTTGCCCTCCGGGGCAGCCTTTGCCGGCTCCCCGTCCGCGGCTTTCTCGCGGTCTTTGCCTTTGCCACCTTTGCCCTTGCCGCCTTTGCCGCCTTTCTCGCCCTCCGCGCCCGCGAGCTGCACGGTGGCGCCCGGCGTCAGCGCCTGCGGAATATCGGTAATGACCAGGTCACCCCCCTTAACGCCCTCGGCGATTACCACTTCGCCGCCGATCTGGCGCGCCACCTTGACCGGCTGCACGCGCACCTTGTTGTCGGCGTCGATGAGATAGACGAAAGGTCCCTCCTGCCCTGGCTGCACCGCCACCTCGGGCACCACCACCGCTTCGGGCTCCACCCGCAGCACGACACGCACGTTCACGAACTGCCCGGGCCACAGCAATTCCTTGCCGTTGCTGACCCGCGTTTTAAGCAGCACGGTGCCGGTCTGCGGCGTCACCGTGTTGTCGACGAAGACCAGTTTGCCTTCCGCCGCCGGCGGCCCCCCGCGGTCGGGCAGGATCTCGATGCGCATCTCCTTGTCCGCCTGCTGCCGCCGGATGCCCTCGAGCTGGCGTTCCGGAATGCTGAAGCCGACGACGATAGGATCGGTACTGTTGATGGTGACGAGCGGGATTCCCGACGAGCCCGTCGACGCGGGAACCAAGTTCCCGGCCTTCACCGATAGCGCGCCAGTACGGCCCGAAATCGGCGCGCGAATACGGGCGAACTCGACCTGGATGCGGGACTGGTCCACCATCGCGCGGTCGGCGGCGACGGTCGCCTCGAGCGACTTGACCGAGGTCACCGCCACGTCGAACTCCTGGCGCGTGATGAACTCGCGCTTGAGCAACGGCTCCAGCCGGTCCTGCTGCACCTTGGCGTTCTCCAGTTGCGCGAGGTCGCGTGCGAGCGCGGCCTGCGTCTGCTTGTACGACGCCTCGAAGGTGCGCGGGTCGATCTGGAACAGCACCTGCCCGGCCTGCACCATGTCGCCTTCCTTGAACAGCACGGCCTGCAGCACGCCCGGCACCTGGGCTCGGATCTGCACACTGTTTTCGGCCTCGACCGTGCCGACGCCTTCGATCAGGACCGGCATCGGCTTCACCACCGCCTTCACGGCCTTCACCACCAGCGCCGGCCGGCCCTTGCCGCCCTTTTTTTTACCGTCCCCTTCGCTTGCACCGCCCTGGGCCCACCACCACCAGCCGCCGTAGGCCAGCGCGCACAGTGCGCCGAACATCGCCGCCATGCCGAGTCGTTTCATCTTTGCTGGATCGCCTGCACCATGGTGTCGTTGACACCGACTGAGTAATAGAGCCGCGCCACGGCCGTGAACCAGTCGAGAAAGGACTGGATCCGCTGTACCCGTGCGTTGGACTCGTCCACCTGCGCCGTGATGAGATCGAGCAGCGAACCGAAGCCGGCCCGGTAACGCGCCAGCGTGGCTTCGGAAGTCTGCTGGGCTGCGCGCACCTGCACCGCCGTGCTGCTGATGCCGTCGGCCGCCGTCTGCACGTCGAAATAGGACTGCCAGACCTCGAGTTCGGTCTGCTGGAACAGCGCGTCGCGGGCGGCGGCGGCCTGTGACGCGCGCGCCTCTGCCTGCCGGATCGCGTAGGTATCGCCGAATCCGCGGAACAGCGGGATGTTGAGTGTGAACAACAGAATGTTGGTGTCAGTGGAAGGCCGGTTGCCGTTGTAAAGCGTGGTCCCGGTGGTGGCGGACACGTTGATGGTCGGCAACGCCGCGCGCGCGGTCGCCACGGCGTTGGCCTTCGCGGCCTGGGTCTGCGCTTCGGCCGCGATGAGGTCGGGCCGCGTGCCCTTGGCCCGCGCCAGCAGTTCCGTGAGGGACTCTTTCGTTTCGCCGACGCGCGGCTCGCCGTCCAGCAGTTGCACCGGCGGCAAGGCATTGACCGGCAAGCCCACGGATGACGCCAGCAGTCCTCGCGCCTTTTCCTTGTCGCCGCGGCTGCGCGTCAGGTTGAGCCGGGCCTGCGCGACCTGGGTTTCGGCGCGATACACGTCGGCGACGGTGGCAAGTCCCGCCTCCCGGCGCCGTTGGGTCGCGTCAAGCGATGTCTGAACGCTCTTGAGGAACAGCTCATTGGACCGCACCAGCGCATCCGAGCCCAGCAGGGTGTAGTAGGCCTGCTCCGTCTGGAACACCACGTTCTGCAGAACCCGATTCTGCGAGAGCGCTGCCGCCAGCGTGGTGAACTCCGCCGCCCGCACCTGATTGGCGGACGCGCCAAAATCCAGCAGCAGATAGGACAAGGTGACGGATGGGCCCCAGCGCGTAATCCAGTTGATCTGGGTGCCAGTCTGGCCCGCGGATTCACTGCGCTGCCACACGTAGTTCGCGCTGATCTGCGGCAGTCGCTGCGCCTGCTCGATGCCGATGCCCGCGGCCGCGGCCAGCGCGGCAAACCAGGCCTGCCGCGTCAGCGGATTATTGCGCAGCGCGAGTTCGGTGAGCTCGGGCAGCGTCAGCGTGACGCCGGCCGCCGGGAGCTCGGCGGCCGGCGGCCGCGGCACCACGGGCAGCGCCGTTGTCGACTCCCAGCGCAGATTGGGTGCAGAGGACACACCCGCGTCCGTGTTGAAGGGATCGATGCGCCCCAGAAAGGCCTGCGCCTGCACGACACCCGGCAGCAGCAGCGCCGCGCAGAGCACGGCCCGTCTGGGCCGGCTGCCTGCCGTGCGAAGCAACACGCCGCCCGCGGCGCGCGGCGGCGGCGTCATCGCCGGCACCGGCTGATTGATCGGCATCAAGAAGCTGAGATACGAAGGAATAATCGGAACTTCGGAATTGGTTCAATCGCTTGCGCAATCATCATAGCAGCATTCGCCGGCCTGCCGCAGCGCCAGGGCGGTGCTCGGCGCACCCACGCGCATGCTACCCTTGACCGGCGCATTCGCCGCCACCTCGCCCGCCACTTCGTCATGTCCAAGGTCGCCTCACTCGCCACCCGCAATCTCGTCTCTGCAGCCCGCCGCATCGAACACGAGCCCTACTACGAACCGGTGGGCGAGGAAATCGCCCTGTTCGAGGCGGCCCAGGCGGCACGCCTGCCCGTCCTGCTGCAAGGACCCACGGGCTGCGGCAAGACCCGTTTCATCGAACACATGGCGTGGCGGCTCAAGCGGCCGCTGATGACGGTGTCCTGTCACGACGACCTCACGGCGGCGGATCTGGTCGGGCGCTACCTGATCACCGCCGGCGAAACGGTGTGGATGGACGGTCCCCTCGCCCGCGCGGTGCGGGAAGGAGCGATCTGCTACCTCGATGAGGTGGTCGAAGCGCGCAAGGACACCACGGTGGTGATTCATCCCCTGGCCGACGACCGGCGGATGCTGCCCATGGAAAAGCGCGGTGAACTCCTGCAGGCGCCGCCCGAATTCGTGCTAGTCATGTCGTACAACCCCGGTTATCAGTCCGTGCTCAAGGAGCTGAAGCAAAGCACGCGCCAGCGCTTTGTCGCCATCGAGTTCCGCTACCCGCTGCCCGCGCTGGAACAGAAAATCGTGATGGCCGAATCCGGCCTCGACGCCGAACAGACCGAGCGCCTGCTGCGACTCGCGGACATGACGCGCAACCTTAAAGGCAACGGGCTCGACGAGGGCGCGTCCACCCGCCTGCTGGTGCATGCGGCCAAGCTGATCGTGCGCGGCATTCCCCCGCGCACCGCCTGCTCCGCCGCGGTCGCCCGCGCCCTGACCGACGACCCGGAGATGCTGCGGGCCATCGATGAGCTCGCCGCCGCCCTCTTCTGAGGCATCGCGCACCGTCGCGGAACTGCAAGCGCTGCTCGACGCGCTGCTGAACCCGGTGCTCTCTCCGCGCCGCACCAGCCGGCCGCTGGCCGAGGCGCTGGTGACGCTCCCGGCCGCCGCGCAGGACTGGGCCCTGCACTGGACGGGCATCCTGTGCGGTACCAATCAGGAACTCGCTTACCAGTTCGCCGCGAGTGTCCCGCCCGTGCTCCTGCGCCTGGACACCCGTGGCGCCGAAGCCTGGGTGGTCCATGCGCTCGACACCTATGACCGGAATGGCCTCGCCTCGGGAATCGCGGCGCTCCACGACGCCGTGCGCTTCGGCAGCGGCAGTGCCGCCATGGTCACGCTGGAAGAGGTGAAGCCGTTGCTGGACCTCTTCCTGTGCGGCCTCGCCGGCCGGCGGCTGCGGATCGCCGAAGGCGACGCCTGGACCGACACCGAGTCGCTGTACCTGCCCCCGGCGATGGTGCTGTACGACACCCGCGAGCGGAATTTTTTGGCCTGGAAGGGCCTGGCGACCCACCTTTGGGCACAGACCCGCTACGGTACTTTCAATGTAGATGCCGGCAAGGTGCTGGCGGCCTACCCGGATCCGGCGCGCGCGACGGTACTCTTCCAGATGCTGGAGACGATCCGCCTTGATGCCGCCGTCGCACGCCTGCTGCCGGGCCTCGCCCGCGAGCTGACGGCCCTGCGCGGCGCGCGCCCGCTGCCCCACCCCGCCTGTGCGGCGCTGCTGACGCCGGAGGCCACCGCCGCCAACACGCTCGCCGTCCTCGCCATGCTGTATGCCGAGCTGTCGCCCGACCACTGGTTCTGGATGGGCGGACTGCGGCTGGATCGCGCCGGGCAGGCCCGCAGCGAACGCATCGAGCACGAAAAAACGGCCCTGCAGCAAGCGCTGGGCGAATTGGCGAGCGGCCTGCCAGCGCAAACGCCGGAGCCGCAGACCGGGGACGCCGGAACCGTGGGCTCAGCGGCCCCTTCCATCGGACTGGAGAAAACCGCCACCGAGCCCGGGCGCCAGGCCCGCTACCGTCTGCAACTCGGCGGCGCGCACGTCGCCGTGCCTGCGCACATCACGCGCCTGCTGGACTCGATCGACCAGGATCTGGGCGACGTGCCGCATGACTACCTCGCACCGGCACCCGACGACTATCACCCCGATCGGCGCTTTGACGGCGAGCCCCCCGCCGCGGAAACCATGCACACCCCCGCGCGCGACGCGCGGATCTTCCGCTACGACGAATGGGACTGCCAGCGGCGGCACTACCGCAAGCACTGGTGCACGCTGCGCGAGACCGACGTGCGAGCGGGAGACCCCGACTTCGTGGGCCTGACGCTGGCCCGGTACGCCCCGCAAGTCCGTCGCCTGAAACGAACGTTCGAGCAGTTGCGCGGCGAAGACAAACTGCTCAGGGCTCAGCCGGACGGCGACGATCTGGACCTTGATGCCGTGGTGGCTGCTTGCGTCGACCTGCGCACGGGCGCGGAACTAAGCGAACGCCTGATGGTGAAGCGCAGGAAGGCCGAACGCGACATGGCCGTCATGTTCATGGTCGACATGAGCGGCTCGACCAAAGGCTGGGTCAATGACGCCGAGCGCGAAGCGCTGGTGCTGCTGGCCGAGGCGCTGGAGATCCTGGGCGACCGCTACGCCATCTACGGATTTTCCGGCGTCACGCGCCAGCGTTGTGAGATCTACCGCATCAAGCGCTTCGACGAACCGTACTCCGATGCTGTGCGCGGGCGCATTGCCGGCATCAAGGCGCAGGATTACACGCGCATGGGCGCGGCCATCCGCCACCTCAGCACGTTGCTCGACCGCGTGGACGCGCGCACCAAGCTGCTGGTCACGCTCTCCGACGGCAAGCCGGACGATTACAGCGACCACTACCGCGGCGAATACGGCATCGAGGACACGCGGCAGGCGCTCGCTGAAGCGCACCGTCGCGGCATCCATCCGTTCTGCGTCACCATCGACAAGGAAGCGCGCGACTACCTGCCCCACCTGTACGGCGCGGTAAACTGGACGCTGGTGGAGGACGTCACCCGGCTGCCGCTGAAGGTCGCGGAAATCTACCGGCGCCTGACCACCTGATGGAGAGCTTGTCATGCGGGTGACCTTTGCTAAACTGCCTTGGTGCGCGCTGTAGTTTGCTGCGCCCCGGCTCATTTTCTTCGAGGGTTACGGTTTCATGCGCTCGCTCAATGCTCATCGATCCCCACTGGTGCCGTTCGTCGCACTCTTGCTACTCTTCGGCTCGTGCCCGGCAGCCGTAGGAGCCGAGGCATGGCCCAGCAAACCAGTGCGTATGGTCATCCCCTTCCCGCCGGGACAGACCAGCAGCGACGTGTTCGGCAGGGCCATGGCAGAGCAGTTGCGCAAGGATCTCGGCCAGCCGATCGTCGTTGACAACCGGCCGGGTGCCGGCGGTGTCGTGGGTGCGCACCTGGTGGCCAAGTCCGTGCCAGACGGCTACACGCTGCTGCTGGCGGCGGCCGGAACCATCACCATTTCGCCCAGCATATACGGCAAGAAAATGCCGTTCGATCCGCAGACCGACCTGGCGCCGGTGTCGCTGTTCGCCCTGGTGCCTTACATGCTGGTCGTGCCGCCCTCGGTTCCCGCCAAGAGCGTCAGTGAATTCATCAAGTTCGCCAAAGACCAGCCCGGGACGCTGAATTTCGTTTCCTCCGGCAACGGCACCACCCCGCACCTGTGCGGCGAGTGGTTCAAGCGCCAGGCGAAGCTCGACATCACGCACGTTCCCTACAAGGGCGGGGCCATCGCGACGATCGATCTGCTCGCCGGCCGCGCCCACCTGTATTGCGCCGGGGGGCCGAGCACGGTCGGCTTCCTGCAGAGCGGCAAGCTGCGTGCGATCGGGATGACCTCAGCGAAGCGCAGTCCGCTGTTCCCGGACGTCCCCACGCTCGGGGAACAGGGAATCGCGGGCCTGGACAGTATCAACTCCTGGGTGGGCATTTTCGCGCCGGCGGGCACGCCCCGCCCGGTGATCGACAGGCTCCACCGCGAGATCGCCCGGATCATGGAGGGCCCCGAGATGCGCAAACTGATCACGGAACAAGCCGCGGAACCGATGGCGCTGACGCCCGCGCAGTTCGCTGCACGCATCAAGAGCGAAACCGCGTACTGGGCCAATGTCGTCAAGGTCACCGGTGCGACCATCGACTGAGGCACCGGCGTGCTGGCAAAGAAATCGACGGCTTCCTCACGGCGATTCGGCATCGAACTCGATCCCGGACCGCTGGCCGCCGACAGCGACCCGCGGCAGATCGAGCATCTGCGCCAGGCCGTGCTCGACCACGGATTCGTCGTGCTGCGCGACCAGCGCTTGCAGGACGAGGCCCTGCTGGCGCTCGGCCGGCGTTTCGGCGACATCGAAAACCGTGTCATCAAGTACCGCACGCCAGGCCCGACAAGAAAGCAAAGCCCCGGCCTCTGGCATCACCACAACTGCTGCGACGGCGCGCTCGACGACTGGATCATCTACTACACGCCGGTCCTGCCGCCGGACGGAGGCTCCATCGAATTCTTCGACGCTGCAGCATGGTATGCGCGGCTGGACGAGCCGACCCGGGCATGGGCTTTGCGGCGGCGCGTGCGGCACGATTACGTGCCGGTGGTCCATACCGGCATACCGCCGGTCGCCAACCCGCCATGGCACCCCATGGTGATCGAGCGCGACGATGCAGGGCATCCACAACGGGCGATCTATGCCGCGGGACATGCGATGGAGTTCGACGACACCACAGATCTCGCGGCCCCCGCACCGGACTCGCCGTGGCACGCGGCGCTGGCGCTGGCAGCGTCCCCGGGCCTGTATCGGCTGCACGATGCACGCCCTCACGATGTCATCATCTGGGACATGAAAATGGTGGCGCACCGCGGCTACCCGTGGCCCAGCGCCTCGCTGCGCGTGATCCACGAGGTCATCATCCGACGGATATTCGAATGCCAGACGCCCCCCTCACGTCCGCACTGAGCGCCGCGATTCCGCGCAGCGTGGAACTCGCCCTGCCCGCCGGTTCGACCGACGAGCTTGGCGCGAAGCTGCGCGAACTGCTCTCCAGCCATGACTTGGTCGTGATGCGCGGCGCTGGCGTCGAGGATCAGGAACTCGTTCGCCTGGGTAGCCTGCTCGGCCGGAACTGCAGCGAGCTCAAGCGGTTCGTTACCGAGGGGCCGACAGGCCCCGCGGGCCAGTCGCGCTGGCACCACGTCGGCAATCTTGCCGGGAACAATGCCGCCGACGCGACGCTGATGGCGATCCGCGAGTTCCCCCAGTCCGGCGGCGAGTTCGAGCTGGTGTCCAATCGTCTGGCCTGGCGACAGTTGGCGCCGGAAGAGCAATCGCGCCTGCGACCGCTGACCGTGCAACATGATTTCAGCACTGTGCGGCACACCACGGCACGCACTGACGACCCTTCGCGCAAGGCCGTGTTGCCGCTGCTCATGGCAACCGATGGAGAACCATATCTTTTTCTGGGCTTTCACGCCGCCCGGATCATCGAGCTGGAGGAAGCGGAAAGCCGGTCGCTGCTGGATGATCTGATGTCCAGGGCAACGCGCAAGGAATGCGTTTACCGGCATCGGTGGCAGCCAGGCGATCTGCTGGCGTGGCGCAACATTCCTCTCATGCATCACAGTCTGGGTTTCGACGCACCGAGTCGCCGGGCGATGCACGAGGTGACCATACGGCACTTGGCCGCCTAGCGCCTGCTCCGCTGAAGACCGGACTTCACCCCGTGGCTTCGTTTCCCATACCTTGGTCGGCGCTGGTGATGGACGCCATCGGTATCGTCCTGATCATGGCCGGCGTACTCGGTCTCGTCAGCGCCCTGCCCGCGCGCACCCTCCCCGCGCTCGCCGATCCGCTGCATTGCTGGATCCTGATCGGCGCGGGCGCCCTGCTGATGGGCATGGCCGCCTGGCAGATCGTCGCGCACCTGCAGCGGCGCAAAGCAGAACAATTTTCACCACACGAGGACCGGCAATGGACACGCCGCTGAACCCCATGCCCGCACTGAGCCCGCGCGTCGCCGGCATCGCACCCTCGGCCACCATGGAAATGTCGGAACGCATCCGCAGGGCGCGCGCCGACGGAAAAGAAATTCTTCCCCTCGCCAGCGGCGACCCGAACCTCGACACCCCGCCGGAGATCATCGAGGCGGCGCACCGCGCCATGCGCGACGGCAGCCTGACGCGCTACGGCCCCGCGCAAGGCCTGCCGGCGCTGCGCGAAGCCATCGCCGCGCGCATCGCCCGCCGCTCCGGCGCACACTACGCCGCCGACGAAATCATCATCACGCCGGGCGGCAAGTTCGCCGTCTACATGGCGCTGATGGGCACGGTCTCCCCCGGCGACGAAGTGATCGTGCTCGACCCCGGCTGGGTCAGCTACGGTCCCTGCGTGCAGCTCGCGGGCGGTAAACCGGTGTTCGTGCCGGCGCTCGACCGTATTCCCCTCGACCAGGTCGCGGCCGCGGTGACCACGAAGACCCGGGTGATCATCCTCAACTCGCCGTGCAATCCAACCGGACGCATCATTCCGGAAGCCGAGCTGAAGGGCCTGCTGGAGATCGCCGAACGGCACAACCTGTGGCTGCTGTTCGACCAGGTGTATTCCGACCTGTGCTTCGAGCCCTTCACCTTCCTGCAGTCGCTGCCCGGCGCGCAGGCGCGCACCCTGCTGTGCGACAGCTTCTCGAAAACCTACGGCATGACTGGCTGGCGCGTCGGCTTTCTCGCGGCACCCAAGGCGGCCATCAAGCCGCTCATGAAGGTGGTGCAGCACTCAATCTACTGCGTACCGCCCTTCCTGCAGTCCGCCTCCGTCGCCGCGCTTGAACTGCCGGAGGAAGTGGTGACCGTGAATGCGGAGCGCTTCCGCCGCCGCCAGCACTTCACCGCCGAGACGCTGGGCAAGCTCCCCGGCTTTGCCTGCCCGGTGCCACCCGCCACCTTTTATGTGTTCCCTTCCGTCGGCGATCGCGACGACAAGCAGGTCGCCGAGGAATGGCTGACGACGCTCGGCATCGCAGTGCTGCCGGGCAGCGCCTTTGGCGCCGCCGGCGCGGGACACCTGCGCCTGTCGCTGGCCTGCGACGATGACATGCTGGCCGAGGCGATGCGCCGCCTGCGCGCGCACTACGGCGTCGCGTAAACCGCCTTCAGTCGTCGAGCCACTCGAGCAGCGGCGCCCACTGCGCGCGGTCCTGCTCGCTGAGGTACGGGGGCAGGTCGAACAGGCTGCGGCCCTGGAAGGCGGCATTCGCATAGTTCACGGTGTCACGCAGGAAAGTCACCACCGGCAATTCGAACTGCTTGAGGAAAGCCTCCAGCGTCGCCGCCGCCCGGGTGCGCGGGTCCACGCGCATGCCAACGATGCCGATGTAGCGCTTTTTCTTCCGCAGCAGGTGCTCTTCGTGCAGCACGGAGAGGAAATCACGCGTGGCCGCCATGTCGAACAGCGAGGGTTGGATCGGCACCAGCACCTTATCCACCGGCTTCATGGCGTGGCGCAGGTTTTTGCCATGCAGGCCGGCCGGACTGTCGATGATGAGCCAGCCGCCCTTGCGGCCTTTCGGGAGGTCGTCCTCGTCTTTCGCGTCGAGGCGGCGGATGGCCGGCAACCCGGGCGAACGCAACTGCAGCCATTCGAGCGCCGATTTCTGGCGGTCGAGGTCCCACAGCTTGACCTTGTCGCCGCGCGCAGCGAGCGCGCCCGCCAGATTGACCGAGAGGGTGGTCTTGCCGCAGCCGCCTTTGGGATTGGCGATCAGAACAGCGCGCATGCGGGGAATTCCAGCCAGGTCCCCGGATCGCGCCGGTGCCGGCTAATGCAGCGGCTGGCTGGCGGGCATAGCCGCGAGCGCCTGCTGCGCCGGATCGTCCATGTCCCCGCCCGCGGCAGCATCGGGTGCCGCGGCAGCCGTTTCTTCATCCGCGTCGGAGACCAGCCCTTCGCCAAAGCTGGTCGCGGGGCCGGCAGCGTCTGCGGGCGACGGCGCGTTCTCGACCAGCGTGCCCAGCTCTTCCAGCGGCGGCAGCTCGTCCAGCGAACGCAGGTTGAGGTCGTCGAGGAACTGCCGGGTCGTCGCGAACAGGTCGGGACGTCCGGGCACCTCGCGGTGACCCACGACTTCGATCCAGCCGCGCACTTCCAGCGCCTTGATGACCTGGCTGGAGACGATGACCCCGCGAATGTCCTCGATGTCGCCGCGCGTGCACGGCTGCTTGTAGGCAATGATGGCGAGCGTTTCCATGACCGCCCGCGCGTAACGCGGCGCGCGCTGGGGATTCAGCTTTTGCAGGAAACCGTGCACTTCCGGTTTCGCGCGGAAACGCCAGCCACCGGCGACCTGCGTCAGCTCCACGCTGCGTTCCTGCCAATCTTCTTTCAGTTCGTCGAGGAGATTGCGCAGCACGTCGTTGCCGAGTTCGCCGTCGAACAGTTTTTTCAGGTCGGCCAGTTGCAGCGGCTCCGGCGCGGTCAGCAGCGCGGCCTCGAGGACTTTCTTCACTTCAGTCAGGTCAGACAACGGTCAGCCCCTGGGTCGGTTTGATATAGATCGGCGAATACGGCGCCTGCTGGGTCACGTCGATCAGCGACTCGCGGGCCAGTTCGAGGACGGCGAGGAAGGTCACCACCAGCTTGTTCACGCCGTCCTGTGGCGTGAACAACTGGATGAATTCGAGGTGCGGGTGTTCCTGCAGCCGCCGCAGGATGCGGCTCATGTGCTCGCGCACGGACAGCTGTTCCCGCACCACCCGGTGATGCTTGTTCACGTTGGCCCGCGACAGCAGCCACAACCAGGCCTGCCGCAGATCCTCGGGCTCGACCGTCGGCAGCAGCTTGGTCGCAGCCTGCTCCACCCAGACGTTGACCAGGGCGAAATCGCGGCCGACCTGCGGCAACGCGTCGATCTTGTGGGCAGCGAGCTTCATCTGCTCGTAGGCGAGCAGCCGCCGCACCAGTTCCGCGCGCGGGTCCTCTTCGTCGGCGGTCACGCCCTGCGGCCGCGGCAGCAGCATGCGCGACTTGATCTCCAGCAGCACGGCGGCCATCACCAGGTACTCGGCGGCAAGTTCAAGACTGCGCTGGCGCATCAGTTCCACGTACTCGAGATACTGCACCGTCAGCGGCGCCATCTGGATTTCGAGCACGTCGACATTGTTGCGGCGGATCAGGTACAGCAGGAGATCGAGCGGCCCCTCGAAGGTGTCGAGAAAGACTTCCAGCGCATCCGGCGGGATGTAGAGGTCGTTCGGAACCACCAGCACCGGCGTGCCGCGAAAGCGGCCGATCGGCGTCACGTTATCGGGAACGGCATCGACGACGGCAGTCATCACGCGGGGAAAAGCGGAAGACGGGACGGCAGCAGAGTGCGGACGGGCGACATGGCGGGATTCTAGCGGTAAACGCAGGTCAGGAATAATCCAGTCCCATCGCCTCGCGCACCTCGCGCAACGTCTCCTGGGCGAGCTTGCGGGCCTTCTCGCAGCCATCGGCGATGATGCTGCGCACCAGCGCCGGGTCCTCGATGTACTGCTGCGCGCGTTCCTGGATGGGCTGCAGTTCCGCCAGGATGGCGTCGATCACTGGCTGCTTGCACTCCAGGCAGCCGATGCCGGCGCTGCGACAGCCGGTCTGCACCCACTCGCGCCGCGACGCGTCCGAGTACACAAGGTGCAACTGCCACACCGGACATTTTTCCGGCTCGCCGCGGTCAGCGCGGCGGATGCGCGCCGGATCGGTCGGCATCGTTTTGATCTTTTTCGCCACGCTGTCGGCGTCCTCGCGCAGCGCGATCGTGTTGTCGTAGGACTTCGACATCTTCTGGCCGTCAATGCCCGGCATGCGCGAGGCCTCGGTCAGCAGCGCGGCGGGCTCTGGCAGGATGACCTTGCCGCCGCCCTCCAGGTAGCCGAACAAGCGCTCGCGGTCGCCGAGCGTCAGGTTCTGGGTCTTTTCGAGGAGTGCGTGCGCGGAGGCCAGCGCGTCGCTGTTGCCCTGCTCCTGGAAGGCCGTGCGCAGTTCCCGGTACAGCTTGGCGCGCTTGGCGCCCAGTTTCTTCACCGCGGCCTCGGCTTTCAACTCAAAGCCCGGCTCACGACCGTAGACGTGATTGAACCGCCGCGCGACCTCCCGCGTGAATTCGATGTGCGGCACCTGATCCTCGCCCACCGGCACGCGGTTGGCGCGGTAGATCAGGATGTCGGCACTCTGCAGCAGCGGATAGCCGAGAAAGCCGTAGGTCGAGAGGTCCTTCTCGGCCAGCTTCTCCTGCTGGTCCTTGTAGGTCGGTACGCGTTCCAGCCAGCCCAGCGGCGTGATCATCGACAGCAGCAGGTGCAATTCGGCGTGTTCCGGCACGCGCGACTGGATGAAGAGCGTCGCCTGCGCAGGATTGACGCCGGCGGCGAGCCAGTCGATCACCATGTCCCACACGTTCTGTCCGAGCACCTCCGGGGTGTCGTAATGCGTGGTCAGTGCGTGCCAGTCGGCGACGAAGAACAGGCACTCGTATTCCTGCTGGAGGGCCAGCCAGTTCTTGAGCACACCGTGGTGATGGCCAAGGTGCAGGGCGCCGGTCGGGCGCATGCCGGAGAGTACGCGGTCAAGGAACATGGGGGAACATGGGGGTCAGTGCAGAGGGATTGTACGGGGAAGAGGCGTCAGCATACCGGAGCCGTGCGCCAACGATCCTTACGTGGCATCGGTGAGGCCGAAAATGGAGGTGTCGCCCTTGCCGCGGCGCGTGATCACGGGCCACTCGCCGGTGAGGTCGATGACGGTGGTCGGCACGATGCCGCACACACCGCCATCGATGATGAGGTCGACCTTGTTCGCCAGCCGCCAGCGGATTTCATTCGGTTCCGACAGCGGCGCCACGCTGTCCGGCAGTACCAGGGTCGAGGTCAGCAGCGGTTCGCCCAGCGCCGCGAGCAGCGCCGCCGTCACCGGGTGATCCGGAATGCGCACGCCGATCGTCTTGCGCTTCGGGTGCTGCAGGCGCCGCGGCGTTTCGCGGGTGGCCTGCAGGATGAAGGCGTAAGTGCCCGGCGTGGCCGCCTTCAGCACCCGGAACTGGCGGTCGTTGACCCGCGCGTAGGTCGCCACTTCCGCCAGGTCGCGGCACAGCAGCGTGAGGTGATGACGCTCGTCCATGCCACGGACGGTGCGGATCCGCTCCACGGCGGTCTTGTCGCCGATGTGGCAGCCCAGCGCGTAGCAGGAGTCCGTCGGATACACGACGACCCCGCCCTTGCGGATGATGTCGACGGCCTGGCGGATGAGGCGCTGCTGCGGATCGCGCGGATGGACCGCGAAGTACTGCGTCATGCAGGTGCCCAGTCCTGCCACACGGGCGTGCAGCCGGCGGGCAGCGCCGGCAGACGGCCCGCGTCGAAGCGGCTTTCGCCGTCAGCATGAAAATCCGAACCGCAGGATGCGCGCAGTCCAAACCGCCGCGTACGCGCGGCGAAGACATGCGCCTCGGCGTCGCTGTGGCTGCCCGAGACCACCTCGAGTGCCGCGCCGCCGCCCTCGCGAAATTCGGCAATCAGCGCATCGAGTTCGCTGTCGCGCAGCGGGTAGCGTCCGGGATGGGCGATGACCGCGTCGCCACCGCTGGCCCGGATCCAGTCGAGTGCATCCCCCAGCGCGGCCCACTGCTGCGGAACGTAACCGGGCTGGCCCTGCCCCAGGTAACGCCGGAAGGCCGCCGACAGGTCCTTGACCGTGCCCCGCTCCACCAGCCAGCGCGCGAAATGCGTGCGCGACACCAGTGCCGGGTTCGTGGCATGGCGGCGGGCACCAGCGAGCGCGCCGTCGAATCCCAGGGCTTCCAGCGCGGCGGCGATCTGTTCGGCACGGACATCGCGTCCGGCCCTGACCCCCGCCAGGCCGGCCGCCAACCCCGGATGGGCGGGATCGATACCGAGTCCGAGGACATGAATGGTGTGGTCCCGCCAGGTCACCGAGATCTCCACCCCGTCGATCAAGCGGATGCCGAGCGCGGCGGCGGCGGCGCGGGCCTCGGCCAGACCGGAAACATCATCGTGGTCCGTCAGGGCGAGCACCCGGATACCGTTGGCGGCGGCCCGCTGTACCATCGCGGTGGGCGCCAGCGCGCCATCCGAGTGATGGGTGTGCGTGTGTAGGTCGTAGGCCGCAGGCTTCTCGATCGCGGCGTATAACGAAGCACTGTGGATGGCGGGCATCGGGGCGGAAGAGTCGCTAAAAGCTTGAAATTGTAGCAAAACCTGCCTTTTACCTCCGGCGCGCCAAGCCCCTGTAATGCCGCGCCCCCAGCGCCGACCAAACCCCATGTCCCTCCTGACCCTAGCCCGCCTCGCCGCCATTACCGGCGCGTGCGCCGCCGCCCTGCCGGTTGCGGGCGCCGAATGCCGCGCGCGCAGCGGCGCCGAGCGGGTCCCCGTGCTCGAGTTGTACACCTCCGAGGGCTGCGACAGTTGTCCGCCCGCGGACCGCTGGCTCTCGGGAATCTCCGCCGCAAAGCTCGCGCCCGGCAGAGTCGTGCCGCTCGCCTTTCATGTCGACTACTGGGACCAGCTTGGCTGGCCGGACCGCTACGCGCAGGCCCGCTTCAGCGAGCGCCAGCGCGAGCTGGCCCGCCTGAAGAAAGCGGGCTTCGTGTTCACCCCGCAGATCCTGCTCGACGGCCAGGATTACCGGCGCGGCTGGGTCCGCGACGACGTGGGCGCGGCCCTGACGTCCATCCACCGGTCAAGCCCGGGCGCCGAACTGGAGTTGCGCCTCGACGCAGGCCCCGATGCGATAGCCGTAAACGCCACTGCGAAGCTGACTGCGACGCCGAACGCGAAAACCGCGCAGGCTTTCCTCGCCCTGACGGAAAGCCGGCTGGCCACCGACGTCCGCGCCGGCGAGAACCGCGGCAAGCGGCTGGAGCATGACTTCGTGGTGCGCGAACTGGTGGGACCGGTCCCGTTTGGCGCGGAACCGGCGCTCGCGCTCGCGTATCAATTCCGGCTGGGCGCCAACTGGAAACGCGACCAGCTCGCCGTGGCGGTCTTCGTGCAGGATCGCGCGACCGGCGCCACGCTGCAGGCGCTGGCGGCGGCAACCGCCGGCTGTCGCTGACACGCAACCGCGACGACGGTTACTCCGCCAGGGACTGGTGGAGCCGGCTTTGCGCCGGCACGTGCTGGACCAGGAATTCCATCTGGTCGGCCAGGATGCGCCGGTTGGTGAGGATCAGGTACTCGGCCCGGTTCGGCACATACGGCAGGTACAGCAGCTCCATGCCGGCCAGCTCCGGCGTGCGGTCGCTCTTCTTCTCGTTGCAGTGGCGGCACGCCGTGACCACGTTCATCCAGGTGTCGCGGCCGCCCCGCGAGAACGGCACGATGTGGTCGCGCGTCAGCTTCGCTCCCGAGAAAACGTCGCCGCAGTAGGCGCAGAGCGAACGGTCACGGTGGAACAATTCGCGGTTGTTCAGCGGCGGCACCTGGCCGAAGGCCTTCAGCGCCATCGCCTTGCCCTTGATCGCGATGATGCTGGAAGCGGTGATGCGGGAACGTTCGCCGGACAGCCGGTTCAGGCCGCCCATGACGGTAAAGGCGTGCTCACCAGCCGTCCACGCCACCTGCTGCTTGGCGTAATAAAAACAGGCGTGCTGCCAGGAAATCCAGCGATGCGGCACGCCGTTGGCGTCGAGCGTCAGGATCAGGGGATGGCGTTCGCGCACGACGGGACGCGGGTCCCCGTCAGCGGCCACCATGCACGCCGCACCGGCAGGCGCGGACGGTCGGGCGGGTCGCTTAAGGCGGATCGAGCGGGGAGCTGACATAGTTGTTCAATAAATCAGTCGGTAATCGTGCAAGCCTCAGTATGCGCCGAGTTTTATAGTTGGATATTTTTGAATTTATTCGCGTTTTTTGCCTGCCCCGCCCCCGCCCGCCAGGCCGCCGGCGGCGTCCGGGCACTCGGCGCCCAACGAAATTGTTACGGCCAGAGTCTATACTGCCCCGGGTTGTCTCACGGGGTCATCGGGGTAATCGCAAACCACTGGAGGAGATGCGCCATGCCGCTCATCGCAATGACCCGGGAAATGGGCTCGCTCGGCAAAGATGTTGCCGCAGGCATCGCCGAACGCCTGGGCAAACCCGTGGTGCATCACGAGATCATCGACAGCCTCGCCAACAAGATGCGGCTGCGCAAAAGCCACGTGATCCGCTTCCTCGAAGGCAAGGCCAGCATCCTCGAGCGGCTGACGACCAACAAGACCAGCCTGCATATCTTCACCGCGGACGAAACCTTCGATCTCGCCGAGAAAGGCGATGTCTCCGTCATCCGCGGCTGGGGCGCAGCGCACCTGCTGCGCTGCGTGCCGCACGTCATCTGCGTGCGCGTGTGCGCCCCCTTCGACCTGCGGGTGAAACGCATGATGGCCCGACTGGAAACCGATGACCGCGCCTTCGTGGAGAATGAAATCCGCCTGTCGGAGGAATCCCATGCCGCCATCACCAAGCGCCATTTCGGCCTCAATTGGCAGGAAGCGGAACGCTACGATGTCGTCGTCAACACCGAGCGCCTGTCCGTCGACGAGTGCGTGGACGAGGTGATGGAGCTGTATGGGGATGCCCATTTCCAGGAAACCCCCGCCTCCCGGGCGCTGTTCGGCGACCTTGCGCTCCGCGCGCACGTGCGCGCGGCGCTGCGGGTCCATCCCGACACCAGCAAGATGGACATCGTGGTCGAGGTCCGGGAGCAGGTCGCCACGCTGGCCGGAATCGTCCCCCCGGATCTGGACCCCAACCGGGCGACTGATGTCGCGGGCACTGTCCAAGGCATCAAGGCGGTACACAATCAGATCAAGATCGCCGCGCCATCGCGCCTCAAGCTCGGCATATAACGGCACCGCCGGCGGTGGTGTCCGTCTGGAAATGCGGATATAATCGCGTTTTCAATCACTTATATTTGATTCATCCGCCAGCCCTCTGGGGCACGTTGTGCGTCGGCGTTGTGCCGATCAACGCGCACCAGCAAGGGGATCTGCGGATGCGCCCTGATGGCTGATTTCCCACGCTGTTCCCGGACTTCCCACCGCACTGATGATGCGTTCCGCAGCGCCCGCTGCGCACGACGCCACCCTTGATGAGTTTTGATTCGCTCGGCCTGATCCCCCCGCTGCTCAACGCTGTTCGCGAGCAGGGCTATACCGAACCCACCCCCATTCAGGAGCAGGCGATCCCGCTGGTGCTCCAGCGACGGGACCTCATGGGCTGCGCGCAGACCGGCACCGGCAAGACGGCGGGCTTCGCCCTCCCCATCCTGCAATTGCTGGCCCCGCTGCAGAATTCCAGCCCTTCGCCCGCCCGCCATCTGACCCGCAGCCTGATCCTCGCACCCACCCGCGAGCTGGCGGCACAGATCTACGAATCCTTCGTCGGCTACAGCCGGCACCTGCAGCTGCGTTCGACGGTGGTGTTCGGTGGCGTGGACATGAAGCCGCAGACCACCGCGCTGCGCGCCGGGGTCGAAATCCTGGTGGCGACGCCGGGCCGGCTCCTCGATCACGTGCAGAGCAAGACGGTCAACCTCTCGCAGGTGGAAATCCTCGTTCTCGACGAAGCGGACCGCATGCTCGACATGGGCTTCATGCCCGACATCAAGCGCATCCTGTCGCTGATCCCGACCCAACGCCAGACCCTGCTGTTCTCCGCCACCTTCTCGGACGAGATCCGCCGGCTGTCCAAGGAAATCCTGCGCGACCCGCTCAGCATCGAGGTCGCACGGCGCTACGCCCCGGCCGACATCATCACGCACTCGGTCTACGAAGTCCCGACCGAGCGCAAGCGCCGGGTGCTGGAGCAACTGGTGCGCACGCGCGACATGCGGCAGGTGCTGGTCTTCACGCGCACCAAGCGCGAAGCGAACCGGCTGGCCCGCGAGCTCAAGCGCGACGGCTTCGAGGCGCGCGAGATCCACAGCGATCGCACGCAGGCCGAACGCATGGAGGCACTCGCCGAGTTCAAGGACGGCAAGGTCAACATCCTCGTCGCCACCGATATCGCCGCGCGCGGCATCGACATCGACCAGCTGCCCTTCGTCGTCAACTACGAACTGCCGTATGTCTCGGAAGACTATGTGCATCGCATCGGCCGCACCGGTCGCGCGGGCACGCCGGGCGAAGCGATCTCGCTGGTCAGCCCCGAAGAGCAGCGTTATCTCGTCGATATCGAGAAGCTGCTGAAGAAGAAGATCGAACGGCGGGAAGTGCCGGGCGATGCGGGCGCCCCCGCGGACAGCCCGCGTCCCGAACGCGCCACCAGCCATGAATCCCGCAGCGGCGGGCGCAGCGAAAGCCGTGGTGAAAGCCGCAGCCGTCGCGCCCCCCCCCCAGCCGTCGCCCGCAGCGAGCGCCACGTAAGCCATCCTCGGCCGGCCTCGGCTCCCCATCGCACGCCGGTACCCGCCGCGGGCGATTTCGACTTCAGCAAACCCTACGAACCGTCAGTGCCGCCCGCTCGGGTCGATACGGCCAACGCGGATCGGCCCGCGGCGTCGCGGCGGCCAAGCCGCCCCACCGGCGCGCTGCTCGGCGGGATCTTCGCGAAAAAAGGCTGACGCCTTTCCGCCTTCCGCCACTTACAGACCGGCAAACCAGTTGTAGCCCTGGTCTTCCCAGTACCCGCCCGGGTAATCGTTCGTCACGAACAGCGCCATGATGTGCTTCGGGTTCTTGAAGCCGAGCTTGGTCGGCATGCGCAGCTTCATCGGAAACCCGTAGGCCGTCGGCAGGAGTTGGTCGGCGAATTTGAAGGTCAGCTGGGTCTGCGGATGCAGCGCGGTCGCCATGTCGATACTGGTGTAATAATCGTCGGCGCACTTGAAGCCGACATACTTCGCCGACAGGTCGGCGCCGACGCGCTCCAGGAAGGTCTTGAAGCGCACCCCGCTCCATTTGCCGATCGCGCTCCAGCCTTCGACGCAGATGTGACGCGTGATCTGGGATTCCTCCGGCAGTGCGTACAGTTCCGGCAGCGTCCACGATTTTTTCTCGCGGATCAGACCGCCCAGTTCAAGCTTGTAGGTCCTGCCATCCACTACCGGCGCCTCGGCTTCCGAGTAGAACGCATTGAACGGAAAGGGTTGCGTGATCGCGCTTTCCGGATACACCGGTGCGAGCTGGTTGGGATCAAACATCGCCGCCTGCACGCGGTCGTTCCAGCCCGACATCTTCCACAGCACCCGCTGCGCCGCCTCGGTGTCCGTCACGTCGCAGCCCGACAGCATCGCCACCGCCCCCATCGACAGCGACCCGCGTAGAAACAGACGCCGCTCCAGGTTCGCCAGTTCGCGGGTCGGCGTGATGATGCGGCCCTGCGGCCGGAATATGCTTTTAGTCATGGGTACTCCCCTTCGGCATACGACCGGTGATCATCGGCAGGAAGGTTTTGGGCACCAAGGCGACCATCACCACGTGGATTGCCCCGAAGGCGACGATCAGCGTCATGCAGACAAAATGCACGACGCGCGCCCCTTCGTAGCCGCCCATCAGGCCCGCCAGGCCTTGGAACTGCACGGGCTTCCAGATGGCCAGCCCGGAGGCCACCACCATCAGGATCACGGCGATCACGCCGCAATACGCCGCACGCTGTACGGCGTTGTAGCCACCGAGCGCATGCGCCAGCTTGCCGCGCAGGGCCGCGCCCACATCGCGGAGGATGGCGGCCGGCCCGCGCGGCCACAGGTCGCGGCGCAGATGCCCGGAAAACAGACAGTAGAGGAGATAGACCAGCCCATTGATCACCAGCAGCCACATCGCAGCGAAATGCCACTGCACGGCGCCGGCCAGCCAGCCGCCCAGCGTCCAGGCGGCAGGAAACTTGAAGTCGAACAGCGGGGACGCGTTGTAAATGCGCCAGCCGGACAGCACCATGATCAGGATCGCCAGCGCGTTGATCCAGTGGGTGACCCGTACTACCCATGGATGGACCACGTCCGGCCTGGCCGTTGGTGCTGCTGCACTGGTCGCCATGCGCTTCTCCCGAAAGTGGCCCGTATCGCCACAGCATAGTCGCCTATCCGGGCAATACCTTACACCCGAGGTTGCCGGTGCCCGTATAATTTTCGATTCTCCAGCAACAGGATAGCGCCATGTCCGTCGCCAAGCTCGCACCCAGTCTGCTCAAGCAGAAACTCCACGGCACCGCCGAACTCGCACTGCTCGATGTGCGGGAGGTCGGCCAGTTCGGCGAATCGCACCTGCTGTTCGCGACCCCGCTGCCGTACAGCCGGCTGGAGCTCGATATCGGCGCCCTGGTGCCGCGCAAGACTGCGCCGGTAGTGTTGTGCGACGACGGCCAGCTGGGCATCGCCGAACGTGCCGCCCGCCGGCTGCAGGCCATGGGCTATTCCGAAGTATCCGTCCTCGACGGCGGCAATGCGGCATGGAAGCAGGCGGGCCACGCCCTGTTCGCCGGGGTCAACGTGCCCAGCAAAACCTTCGGCGAGCTTGTCGAACATGCCTACGACACCCCGCGGATCACGGCGAAGGAACTGGCCCGCATGCGCGAGGCCGGCGAAGACTTCGTGCTCTACGACGGCCGGCCGCTGAGCGAGCATCAAAAAATGACGATCCCCGGCAGCACCTGCTGCCCGAATGCGGAGCTGCCCTACCGCATCGCCACCATGGTCAAGAATCCGCAGACCAAGATCGTGGTGAACTGCGCCGGCCGTACCCGTTCCATCCTCGGCGCGCAGACGCTGATCAATTTCGGGGTGCCCAATCCGGTCTACGCACTCGAAAACGGCACCCAGGGCTGGTTCCTCGCCGACATGAAACTCGAGTACGGCTCGCAGCGCCGCTATCCGGAACGCATCGATCCGGCCACGCTAACCGCCGCGCAGGACGCCGCGCGCCGCCTGATCGAACGCTTTCAGCTCCAAACCGTCACTGCCACGCAGGTGCAACAGTGGCTGGCGGAACCCGGCCGCACAACCTATCTGTGCGATGTGCGCACCCCCGAAGAATTCAAGGCAGGCACCCTGCCTGGCGCCGTGCATGCGCCGGGCGGCCAGCTCATCCAGGCCACCGACCAGTGGGTCGGCGTACGCAATGCGCGCATCGTGCTGCTCGATGGCGGCGAGCAGGTGCGCGCGCCGGTCGTCGCCAGCTGGCTGAAGCAACTCGGTTGTGAAGCCTACGTACTGGAGGGCGGCGCGACGGCAAACGTCAAGGGCATGGCGGTGGCCTCCCCGTCCTTGCCGGATCTGCCTGCGGTGTCGGTGCAGGAACTCAAGTCCCAGCTCGAGGCTGGACGCTGCACGGCCTTCGATCTCGGCGCCAGCATGGACTTCCGCAAAGCGCACATTCCGGGCAGCCGCTGGAGCATCCGCCCGCGTCTGGCGGCCGATGTCAGCGGAGCCTCAGCGCCTGTTGTGCTGGTCGCCGGGGACGCAGACTTCGCGCGGCTGGCCGCCACCGAGTTGCTGGACGCCGGCTTCCACGATGTGAAACTGCTGGGAGGCGGCCTCGCCGCGTGGACGCAGGCCGGTTACGCGACGGAAGCTTCGTCCGGCCAGCCACCGGATGCCGACTGCATCGACTTTCTGTTTTTTACCGCCGAGCGCCACAACGGCAACCGCGCGGCCGCGCAACAGTATCTCGACTGGGAAACCGGCCTGCTCGCCCAGCTGGACAGCCAGGACAAGGCGACCTTCAAGCTGCCCGCGCATTAGGCCCGCGGAAAGCCGTACAGCTTCTCCGGGTTGCGCACGAGGATGCGCGTACGGAGTTCCGCCGACGGCGTCCAGTCGCAGAACAGGTTCAACAGGCGCCCGTCGTTCGGCATGATGGCGGCGTCCACCTGCGGATGCGGCCAGTCGGTGCCCCAGATCAGTTGATCGGGGTTCGCCCGCACCAGCGCCTCATGCAGGGGGCGCGCATCGGGGTAGTCCGGGAACTGCGTCGAGCAGCGGTAGGCGCCGGACACTTTGACCCAGCAGGCGCCCTCGCCCAGCAGTTCGAGCAGCGCCTGAAAGCTGGGATGGCCTGGCCCTGCCCCGGCATCGATCGCGGCCATGTGGTCGATGACCACCGGCATGTCGCGTGCCATGCCGCGGATGACCTCGCGCAACTCGGGCAACACTCGCCAGTCGCACCAGATCTGCGCGTGCCAGCCGAGTTCCAGCATCGCGGGCTTGAAGTCTTCCCACACGTCGAGCCCGACGCCCCTGACGTAGGCGGGGCGATGGTCCGGATGGAAGACGTGAAAACGCAGTGCGCGGATGCCCTGGGCATGCCACTGCTTCAGTTCCGTGGCGGGCACACGCAGGTCGGTGATCGCCACACCGCGCAGGCGATCCGGCGCGCGCGTCACGGCGTCGAGGATCGCGCGGTTGTCGTAACCGTGCGCGTTGCCCTGCACCACCACACCGCGCGCCATGCCCAGCGCGTCGAGCATCGAGAGATGCTTTTCCAGTGGCGCGTCCGGTGGCGTGTAGCCGCGGCCTTCCGCGTACGGAAATTTCTCGCTGGGTCCGAAGATATGCGCGTGGCAATCGCATGCCCCCGGTGGAACGGCGGTCCGGATGGGTTCCGGATGCGGATCAGGCCCCGCGATTGGCACCGTCATCAGTTCACCTGCGCGCCGGATTCCTTCACCATGCGCGCCCAGTTCGCGGCCTCGACCTTCATGAAGGCGTAAAACTGGTCGGGGGTGTCCTGCCAGACGGGTTCGTGACCCGCCGCGAGTAGCTGCTTTTGCACCTCCGGCGATTTCATCAGCTTCAGTGTGTCCGCCTGCAGGCGGGCCGCGGCGTCCTTGTTCATGCCCTTGGGGCCCGCGAGGCCGAACCAGGCGGTCACCTCATAGCCCTTCAGCCCGCCCTCGGCAACGGTCGGCACGTCCGGCAGTTCCGCGGAACGCTTCGTCCCCGTGACGGCCAGCGCGCGCAGCTTGCCGGCCTTGACCTGCGGCAGCATGCCGGCGATGCCGGGGAAGCCCACGGTAACCTGACCGGCCATCAGATCCGCCATCGCCGGTCCACTGCCGCGGTACGGAATGTGCGTCATCTCGATGCCCGCCATCTTGTTGAACAGCGCACCGGTCAGATGCTGGGTACTGCCGTTGCCGGAGGACACGTAATCGATTTTTCCCGGCTTGGCCTTGGCCAGCGCGATCAGCTCCTTCACGGTCTTCGCCGGCAGCGAGGGATGCACCACGATCATGTTCGGCGCGCTCGTCACCTGCGTAATGGGCGTGAAGTCGTTCAGCGCGTCGTAGGCAAGGTTCTTGTACAGGGCGGCGCTGCCGAAATGCGTGTTGCTGATCATCAGCAGCGTGTAGCCGTCCGGCGGCGCCTTGGCCACGAATTCCGCGCCGATGGTGGACCCCGCGCCCGCGCGGTTATCGACGACGACCTGCTGACCGAGCACGTCGGTCAGCCGTTGCGCGAGGATGCGGCCCGGCACGTCGGCGGTGCCGCCCGGCGAAAACGGAATCACCAGCCGGACGGGCTTGGCGGGATAGGACTGGGCCTGCGCGGCAATCGCAGTGAGGGCAACTGCGGCGGCTGCGAAACGTGACAGCATGACGATTTCCTCGAATTTTTTGAGGGTGCGATGATAGCAAAGGCCGCCGCCCCTCCGCAGTATGATGCTCCCGGCCCCTTCCCCCGTCCGGAGTTCTTCCATGCCCGCTCTGCCCCCGCTGCAGTTTCCCGGCGCCGACGGCGCGCTCCTCGCCGCTCGCCTCGACACGCCGTCCGGCCCGCCGCGCGCCTATGCCCTGTTCGCCCACTGCTTCACCTGCTCGAAGGAAAGTCTGGCTGCCTCGCGCATCAGCCAGGCGCTGACGACTGCCGGGTTCGCGGTGCTGCGCTTCGACTTTACCGGCCTCGGCGGCAGCAGCGGCGACTTCGCGAACACGAATTTCAGTTCCAACGTCGCCGACCTTGTCGCCGCTGCGGACTGGCTGCGCGAAGCCCATGCGGCCCCGCAACTGCTGATCGGCCACAGCCTCGGCGGCGCCGCCGTGCTGGCCGCCGCGCACCGCATCCCCGAGGCGCTCGCGGTGGCGACCATCGCCGCCCCCTTCGAGCCGGCGCATATCGGTCACCTACTGGCGCCCGCGGCCGCAGACCTTGCCGCGAAGGGCGAAGCCGAGATTGACCTGGCCGGCCGCCGCTTCCGTATCAAGCAGCAGTTGCTCGACGATCTCGCGCAGACGAGCAACGCCGCAGCGATCGGCAGTCTGCACAAGGCGTTACTCGTCTTTCACTCCCCGCGCGACACGCTGGTCAGCATCGACAATGCCGCGCAGATCTTCCTGGCCGCAAAACATCCCAAGAGCTTCGTCTCACTGGACGATGCCGATCATCTGATCACGCGCAAGGCGGATGCCGAGTACATCGCAGAGGTGCTGGCGGCATGGGCCGCGCGTTACGTTGACGCGCCCGCTACCGCGAGCACGCCAGCCGCCGGCGAAGTCGTCGTTGCCGAGACGCGCGAAGGCAAGTTCATCCAGGCCATCACTGTTGGCCCCCATCGCCTGCGCGCGGACGAACCGGTTGCCGCCGGCGGTGACGATACCGCCCCCTCCCCCTACGATCTGCTGCTCGCGGCGTTGGGGAGCTGCACCGCCATGACCGTCCGCCTGTATGCCGATCTCAAAAAACTGCCGCTGGAGCGGGTCCGCGTGCGGCTGCGCCACGCGAAGGTCCACGCGCAGGACTGCGCGGAGTGCGAAACCAAGGAAGGCAAGATTGACCGCATCGAACGCGACATCACACTGGAAGGCACGCTCGACGACGCGCAGCGGGCAAGGCTGATGGAGATCGCCGACAAGTGCCCGGTTCACCGGACCCTGCACTCGGAGGTTTCGGTCGTCTCGAAGCTGGTGGCGCGCGAAGCGCGGGTGACTGCGGCTAGTGCCGCCCCGCCAGCAGGGGATTGACGCCGGCATCGCGCACGTCCAGCGTCGCATCGGAAGGCGCGAACTGCGCCTGCAGCAGCGCCTGCAGATCCTCCCCCGGCATCGCTTCGCCGAAATAATTTCCCTGCACTTCGTCGCAGCCGTTCTTGGCCAGGAAGCGCAACTGCCCCTCGTTCTCGACGCCCTCGGCCGTCACCGACAGTTCCAGGCTGTGGCCCAGCACGATGATCGCCTTGACGATCGCGGCGTCATCAGCGTCCGTCGTGATGTCGCGCACGAAAGACTTGTCGATCTTGAGGTTCGCTACCGGGAAGCGCTTGAGGTAGGACAGGCTGGAATAACCCGTGCCGAAATCGTCGACCGACAGCTTGCAGCCGATGCTGGCGAGATCTTCCAGCGTCGAGATCAGGTTGCCGGCATCGTGCATGACTACACTCTCGGTCAACTCCAGTTCCAGCCACTTGGGCAGCATCCCGGAATGCGCCAGCGCCCGCCGCACGGTGCCGGTGATGTTGTGGCCGCGGAACTGGCGCGCTGACAGGTTGACCGCAATCCGCAGGGGCGGCAGGCCCGCGTCCTGCAGGGACTGGTTGTAGGCGCAGGCGGCGTTCAGCACCCACTCCCCGATCGGCACGATCAGGCCGGTTTCCTCGGAAATGCCGATGAAGTTCAGCGGCCCGACCAGCCCGCGCTGGGGGTGCTGCCAGCGGATCAGCGCCTCGCTGCCGACGATGCGCCGGGTGCCCAGGTCGACCTTGGGCTGGAAATGCAGCACGAATTCGTTGCGTTCGAGCGCGCGCCTGAGACTCGCCTCGGTCTCGATGCGCACGTTAACGGCGGTGTTCATTTCCGCGGTGTAGAACTGGAAATTGTTGCGGCCGCTCTCCTTGGCCCGGTACATGGCGGTATCGGCGTTCTTGAGCAGGGTACCAACGTCGCGGCCATCGCGCGGAAACACGCTGATGCCGATCGAGGCACTGACGTTGAACTCGTGCCCGTCGATCGAGCACGGCGCGCAAATCCCCGTCAGCACCCGGCGGATGACCGCGCCCATCGCTTCGCCGCGGCGGTCGCCGGAGAGCAGCAGCACGAATTCATCGCCCCCCAGGCGCGCCACCGTGTCGGTGTCGCGCAAACAGGTCTGCATGCGCTCGGCCATCGTCATCAGCAACTGATCGCCGACGTTATGCCCGAGGCTGTCGTTGACGAGCTTGAAGTTGTCGAGGTCGACGAAAGCCACCGCCACCACCGTGTTGCCGCGGGTCGCCAGCAGGAGCATCTGCCGCAGGCGGTCGTTGAGCATGATGCGGTTGGGCAGGTTGGTCAGCGCATCGTGATTGGCGAGGTGGACCAGTTCTTCCTCGTAGCGCTTGGTTGCGCTGACGTCCACCACGGTGCCCTCGCAGTGCAGGATTTCGCCCTGTTCGCCGCGTACCACCCGTGCGTTTTCCGCCACCCAGATCTTCGATCCATCCTTGCGGAAGATCTCGGACACGAAGTTCGCGACCGAGCCCTGTCCCTCCATGAGCCGCAGGAACTCCGCACGCCGCTTCGGCTCGACATACAACTGACGCCCAATCTCGCCGATGGTATCCATCAGTTCCTGCGGCGACGCGTAGCCATAGATCCGCGCGAGCGCCGGATTCACGTTCAGGTAGCGGCCTTCCCGGGTGGTCTGGAAGATGCCCTCGGTCGCATGCTCGAAGATGCTGCGAAAATGGCGCTCGGTCTCGCGCAACGCATCCTCGGAGAGCTTGCGCTCGGTGATGTCCTCGATGAAGCCTTCGATAGCCAGCACCGCGCCGGCTTCGTCAAACACACCCGAGCCGCGCTCCATGACCCATTTCACGCGGCCGTCGCGGCACAGGAGGCGGTACTCGACCTGAAAGCGCTGCTGCTCACTGAGCCCCGCATGCACCGCGGCACGTACGCGCTCGCGGTCGTCCGGGTGCTCGATCTGCTCGAAGCCAATGACGGCGTTATCGACCAGTTCGCGCGGCTCGTAACCCGTGAGGGACCGTGAACCTGCGCTCACGAACTGCATGGTCCAGTGCGCGTCGTCGAGGCGGCGGTAGACCATGCCCTCCAGATTGTCCATCAGGAGCGCGAGGATGCGCTCCTTCTCGCGCAGTTCCGCCTGGATGCGGTCGACGTCGTTCCCGGCCGGCCCGATCGCCGGATCGGGGGTCGTTACAGTTCCATCCTTGGGCGCTGAAATGGCGGGCACCACCGGCAGGGTCTCCCTCCCGTCGGCTGCGGTTTCGTCAGTGATGGCGGCACCATACATAGTCGCCAAGTGCGGGGCAAGCGGCATGCCAATCTGCGCCTTCCACCTTGCTCCGAAGCAGTGTGACAAAAGTCCCGGTTTCAGGGTGCAGGCTCCCGGCGTCTGCGTGTCGCAGTTCCGGGGCGGTCTGCACACGTCACCGCGACTTGCAGGGCAGGTGGCGGAAATTCCCCACTGAGGAACGAAGGCGAGCAACTGCCCTTCCCGGCGTCAGATCTCCACCCGCGTACCCAACTCGATCACGCGGTTCGCCGGCAGGTTGAAATGGTCCACCGCGCTGCCGGCATTGCGCGAAAGCGCGACGAACACGCGCTCCCGCCAGATCGCCATGCCTTCGCCATCGCCGGGCAGCGGCACCAGCGTCTCACGGCTGAGGAAGAACGACGTTTCCATGAGATTGAAGGCGAGTCCGTGCGCGGGACACAGCTGCGTCAGCGCCTGCGCGACGTCCGTCCGGTTCTTAAAGCCGAATCGGAGCCGCACCCGCCAGCAGTCATAGCCCAGCGCCTGCACCTCGACACGCTCGTCGAAACCGAGCCAGGGCACATCCTCCACGGTCACGGTCAGGAACACGATGCGCTCGTGCAGTACCTTGTTGTGCGACAAATTGTGCAACAGCGCGTGCGGCACGGCGTCGGGATCCCCGATCATGAACACGGCCGTGCCCGGCACCCGGTGCGGGGGATCCGCAAAAATCGATTTCAGAAAACCGGCCAGCGGGATGCCCGATGTCCGCAGCCGCATGAACAGTATCGCGCGCCCGCGGCGCCAGGTCAGCATCAGGAACAGCATGCCGGCGCCCAGCGCCAGCGGGAACCAGCCGCCCTCGGTGATCTTGAGCAGACTGGACGCGAAGAACGCCGTGTCGATGACGAGAAACACCCCGGTCGCCAGCACGCACAGCGGCAGGTTATAGCCCCAGCGGTAGCGGATCACGAAGAAGGTGAGAAACGTCGTCACCAGCATGGTCCCGGTCACGGCGACGCCATAGGCGGAGGCCAGCGCCGTGGAGGAACCGAAGCCGATGGTGGCGGCGAGCACGACCGCCAGCAACACCCAGTTCACCGCCGGCATGTAGATCTGGCCGATTTCCTTGGCCGAGGTCTGCAGCACGGTCATGCGCGGGAGGTAGCCCAGCTGGATGGCCTGCCGGGTAAGCGAATACGCGCCGGTAATCGTGGCCTGCGAGGCAATCACGGTGGCCGCGGTCGCCAGGCCGATCATCGGATAGAGCGCCCACGACGGGAACGCCAGGTAGAAAGGATTCTCGACCGCTTCGGGCTTCAGCAGCAGCAGCGCGCCCTGCCCGAGATAATTCAGGGCCAGCGCCGGGAACACCAGCGCGAACCACGCGCGCCGGATCGGGCCCTTGCCGAAATGCCCCATGTCCGCGTACAGCGCCTCGGCACCCGTGAACGCGAGCAGCACCGCGCCTAGCACCACAAAGGAGGCGAACCCGTGCTGCGTGACGAAGGCGAGTGCGTGCACGGGATTCAGCGCCTGCAGAATCTCCGGTGCCTGCCAGATGCCGTACAGCCCCACCGCCGCAAGCGCCGCGAACCACAAGATGCAGACCGGACCGAAGAGTGCGCCCACCGCCGCCGTACCGTGGCGCTGGAAGATGAACAGCAGTACCAGCACGCTGGTCGCGATCGGCAGGACGTAGGGTTTCAGCACGCTGGTGCCCACCTCCAGCCCCTCGACCGCCGAGAGCACCGAGATCGCGGGCGTCAGCACGGCGTCGCCGTAGAACAAAGCCGCGCCGACCAGTCCGGCCATCACGATCACCGACTGCATGCGCGGGCGCGTCTTCACCGCCGCGGAGGCCAGCGCCAGCAGGGCCATGATCCCGCCCTCACCCTTGTTATTGGCGCGCATGATGAGCAGCACGTACTTGAGGGAGACGACGACCATCAGGGCCCAGAAGATGGCCGAAATACCACCGACGATCGTATTCGGGGATAGCGAAATGCCGTGGCTGGCGCTGAAGGTTTCCTTGACGGCGTAGAGCGGGCTGGTGCCGATGTCGCCATACACAATTCCGAGTGCGGCCAGCGTCAATACGGTCTGGGACTGTTTGTTGCGGGGGTCTGCGTCCAGAAAGCCTCCAAGAAGTTATTGAAGGCGTGGAATTGTCATGCTGCGATGCACAAAATGCAAATGTGAGGCCGATAATAATTTTAACTTATTGATTATATGTAATCTTAAATACAACACCTGCACAGCGGATCGTTTCCTTATGCTGCAGATACGTGCCCCGCGGCCTTCTCGAACTCAATCTTGCCCTTGGCTTCGTGGACCTTGATCGTGTCCTTGGGCCCGAACTTGCCCTCGAGAATCGCCTTGGCGAGCGGGTTCTCGATCCCCTGCTGGATCGCCCGCTTCAGCGGCCGCGCCCCGTAGATCGGGTCGAACCCTGCCTGTGCCACATGCACGAGTGCCGCCTCGGTGACCTCGAAACCGATCTCCATCTTCGCCAGACGCTTTTCGAGGCCGGCAAGCTGGATCTTCGCGATCGCCTTGATGTTGGCATTGTCGAGCGGGTGGAACACGACGATCTCGTCGATGCGGTTCACGAACTCCGGCCGGAAATGCTGCTTGACCTCGCCCAGCACCGCGGCCTTCACGATCTGGTAGTCCGAGTCCGCCATCTGCTGGATCATCTGGCTGCCCAGGTTGGAGGTCATCACGATCACCGTGTTCTTGAAGTCCACGGTACGGCCCTGGCCGTCGGTCATGCGCCCGTCGTCCAGCACCTGCAAGAGCACGTTGAACACGTCCGGATGGGCCTTCTCGACCTCGTCGAGCAGGATCACCGCGTAAGGCTTGCGGCGCACGGCTTCCGTCAGGGTGCCACCCTCTTCGTAGCCCACGTAGCCCGGCGGCGCGCCAATCAGGCGCGCGACGGAGTGCTTTTCCATGAATTCGGACATGTCGATGCGCACGAGATGGTCTTCCGCATCGAACAGGAAGCCCGCGAGCGCCTTGCACAGTTCGGTCTTGCCCACGCCCGTGGGGCCGAGGAACAGGAAGGACCCGTAGGGCCGGTTGGGATCGGACAGCCCGGCGCGCGAACGGCGGATGGCATCGGACACCAGGCGCACGGCCTCGTCCTGCCCTACCACGCGCTGATGCAGCCGGTCTTCCATCAGCAGCAGCTTTTCGCGCTCGCCCTGCATCATCTTGGACACCGGGATACCGGTCGCGCGCGATACCACCTCGGCGATTTCCTCGACGCCGACCTGGGTGCGCAGCAGCTTGTGCGCGGGCTTGCCGGCCGTACCGGCCACCTCGGCCTGTTTCAACTGCGCCTCGAGTTGCGGCAGCTTGCCGTACTGCAGTTCCGCCAGCTTGTCATACTGGCCCTTGCGCTGCAGGTCGGCCATCTGCGCGCGCAGCTTCTCGATCTCTTCCTTGATGTGCTGCGAGCCCTGGACCTGGGCCTTCTCGGCCTTCCAGATTTCCTCGAAGTCCGAATACTCTTTTTCCAGGCGCGCAATCTCCGCCTCGATCGCGGCAAACCGCTTCTTCGAGGACTCGTCTTTTTCCTTTTTCACCGCTTCGCGCTCGATCTTGAGCTGGATCAGCCGGCGGTCGAGCTTGTCCATCAACTCCGGCTTGGAGTCGATTTCCATGCGGATGCGCGAGGCCGCTTCGTCGATCAGGTCGATCGCTTTGTCCGGCAGGAAGCGGTCCGTGATGTAGCGCTGCGAGAGTTCCGCCGCGGCCACGATCGCCGGATCGGTGATGTCCACGCCATGATGGACCTCGTACTTCTCCTGCAGGCCGCGCAGGATCGCGATCGTGCTTTCGACCGACGGCTCGCCCACCAGCACCTTCTGGAAGCGGCGTTCCAGCGCGGCATCCTTCTCGATGTACTTGCGGTATTCGTCCAGCGTGGTGGCGCCGATGCAATGCAGCTCGCCGCGCGCGAGCGCGGGCTTCAGCATGTTGCCGGCATCGATCGCGCCTTCCGCCTTGCCGGCGCCGACCATAGTGTGGAGCTCGTCGATGAAGACGATGATGCGGCCTTCTTCCTGCGCGATTTCCTTCAGCACGGCCTTCAGTCGTTCCTCGAATTCGCCGCGGTACTTGGCGCCCGCCAGCAGCGCCGCCATGTCGAGCGACAGCACTTTCTTGCCGCGCAGAGTTTCCGGCACTTCGTCGTTGATGATGCGCTGGGCGAGGCCCTCGACGATGGCCGTCTTGCCCACGCCGGGCTCGCCGATCAGCACGGGGTTGTTCTTGGTGCGGCGCTGCAGGATCTGGATCGAGCGCCGGATCTCATCGTCGCGTCCGATCACCGGGTCGAGCTTGCCCTGGCGGGCGCGCTCGGTGAGGTCCACCGTGTATTTGTTGAGCGCCTCGCGCTGGCCCTCTGCCTCGGCACTGCCGACGCTTTCGCCGCCGCGCATGTCCGTAACGGCCTTCTCGATCGCCGGACGCGCACCGCCGTGCTGCTTCAGCAGGCGCCCGGTCTCGCCCTTGTCGCCGGCCAGCGCGAGCAGGAACAGTTCGGATGCAACGTACTGGTCGCCGCGCTTCTGCGCTTCCTTGTCGGTCAGGTTCAGCAAGTTGGTGAGGTCACGCCCCACGCTGACCTCGCCACCGCCGCCCTCCACTTTGGGCAGGCGGCGGATGGCATCTTTCAGCGCGGCCTTGAGCGCCGCGACGTTGACACCGGCGCGCGCCGCGAGCGATGCGGTGGCGCCATCGTCCTGGTCAAGCAGTGCCGCCAGCAGGTGCTGGGGCTCGATGGTGGGATTGTCGTGTCCCACCGCCAGGCTCTGCGCGTCAGAGAAGGCCTGCTGAAATTTGGTCGTGAACTTGTCGAATCGCATGGGGCAACATCCTTAAAGAATGCAGGGAAATGCGGGTTTCCCGTGCAATTTCAAGTGCTTTGGCTGCCACCCCCGCGGCAGAAGCGTCACAAGTCCCGAACAATCAATGGCTTGTCAGGTTGCTTTGCCGGTCCGCGTTCTCTAGTATGGCCATATGAGCATCAACGACCCCCGCACCCCGCAGCCCTTGCGTCCCCTTTCGAACAACTGGCGGCAGCGGCTGGTTCGCGCCAGCCCTCTGGCGCGCGACATGGCCATCATCATGCTGGTGAAGGCGGGTGCGCTCGCCCTGCTCTGCTGGGCGTTCTTTGCGTCTCCTTTCGGGCGCCAGCCCGGCCTCGAGCAAAAAGGCGCGGACCGCCAGTGGCTCACGGTACCGCCGTCCGGCGACGCCGCCCGCGCCACCCGCTAGGCGGCGCGCTTTCCTCTTAACGCTTAACGCTTCGCCCCGGGCGCCGCTCAGGCCGCGCCGAGTGCCGTTTCTTCGGTTGCTTCGTCGAATGACGGTGCCGTCTGCCGGTCGGCAGGCGCCTGCGCGATCAGTGCGCGCACATGGTCCAGGAGTATCTGTTCCTGGTAGGGCTTGCCCAGGAACACGTTGGCACCGAGCGACAAGGCCAGACGGCGATGCTTGTCCGCGGTGCGGGATGTCACCACGACAATGGGCACTTTCGCCAGCCGCGGCATGGCCCGCACACTGCGGATGAGGTCGAAGCCGTCCATGCGCGGCATCTCCAGGTCCACGACCATCAGTGCAGGCGTCGCACCGCCCAGTTTCTCCAACGCGTCCACGCCGTCCTTGGCCACGACCACGCGCCAGCCCTCCCGGGTCAACAGGCGGCCGGTGATCGTGCGCACCGTGAGCGAGTCGTCCACCACCATGATTTCGGGCTGGGCCTCCAGTACCGCTGCCGCCGCCGGCGCACGGGCCGGTGCCGCGGGCATGCGCGCCAGCAGGGTCAGCGGGTGCACGATCAGCACCACCCGCCCATCCGCGAGCACTGTCCCGCCGCTGATCCACGGCAATCCCGCGAGTTGGGGCCCCAGGCTCTTGACGACGAATTCGGCGTCGCCCAGCACCCGCTCGACATGCAGCGCCACGCGCGTGTTGCGGCTCTTCAGCAGCAGCATTGAGGTATAGCCGGTGCTGCCGGCCGCCACGTCCTGCGCATCATCAAAGAGGCGGGGCAGATCACGGACGGGGTAGTGCTCGCCCGCCCACTCCACCGTGCCGGCGGCATACAGCGCACCCGCTTCGTCCGCCCGCACTTCCTTGACCAGTTGCACCAGCGAGGTCGGCACCACGACAGCGTGTGCGCCGGCCACCACATGCAGACCCTGCACGACCGCGAGTGAAATCGGCAGCGTCAGGGTAAACACGGTGCCCGCGCCCGGACGGCTCTCGACGTCGACGCGGCCGCCGATGGCGGCAATCTCGGCCCTGACCGCATCCAGGCCGACCCCGCGGCCCGCGCTTTCCGTCAGGGCGGCGGCCGTGGTGAAACCGGGCGTGAAGATCAGCGCGGCCAGCCGGGTGCCCTCAACCTGCTCGCCGGGCGCCAGCAGTCCCTCCGCCCTTGCGCGCCCGATGATGGCCTCCAGATCGAGGCCGCCGCCATCGTCTTCGATGCCGATCACCACCTCGCCGGCTTCCTGGCGCACTTCCACGCTCAGGTTGCCCTCCGGGGCCTTGCCCGCCGCCACGCGCGCTGCGGGCGTTTCCAGCCCGTGCACGACGGCGTTGCGCAGCAGGTGCTCGACCGGGGCGCCGATACGCTCCATGACGCCGCGATCGATCTGGACGTCTCCCCCGCGCACGGCCAGATGCGCGCGCCGGCCGCATTCCAGCGCCGTCTGCCGCACCACCCGGTACATACGCTCGGCCTGACTCGAAAACGGCATGGTGCGCGCACGCATGAGGTCTTCCTGCAGCTCGCGGTTCATGCGGAGTTGCTGCCGCAGGGCGGTGTCCGCGTCGTCCACATTGGCCAGCAGTCCCTGCTGCACGCTGGTGATGTCGTGCAGGCTTTCCAGCATCAGGCGGGTCAACTCCTGCAAGCGCGTATACCGGTCGAACTCCAGTGGATCGAAGGTCTCGCGGTGCTCCTGCACCAGTGACAGGCGCGCCTGCAACTGGCTTTCGGCCTGCAGCTCGGTCTCCCGCACCTGCGCGCGCAGACGCTCGACCCCGTCCGCCAGATCGAGCAGCGCCCCCTTGACGCTGCCGACCTCGCGCTCGATGCGGCTCCGCGCGATCGCAATCTCGCCCGCGTGGTTGACGAGGCGATCGACCGTCGTGGCCCGCACCCGCAGCACGAGTCCCGCGTCGACGGCAGGCGCTTCGACGGCATCGACCGCCGGCGCGGGCACTGGCCGCCGCCGGCGCAGCCGGTCGATCTCGTCCGCCAGTGCGTCCGCATCCCGTTGCAGGCGTTCGAAGAACGCCGTGTCTGTTTCCCCCCGTTCGACGGCAGCAGCCACCTGGTCTTCGGTGCGGTGCACGAGTTCGCCGAGGCGGGCGAGTCCGGCGGCGCGCGCGCTGCCCTTCAGGGTGTGCAGTGCGCGCGCCAGCGAAGCGGACGCGGCGCCATCGGCAGGCGCGCTTTGCCAGGCGCGCGCATCCTGTGCGATCTCCGGCAGCAGGTCCGCGGCCTCCTCCAAAAAAATCGGCAGCAACTGAAGGTCTACCACATCCGCGGCAGCAACCGGCGCCCCGCGGTCCGTATTGGAGACCTGCGACCCCTCCTCCGCCAGCAGGTGCAGGCGCTCGCGCTCGGTCAGCAGGCGCACCACGAGATCCTCGTCCACGGGAGGTGCGCGGTGCTGGGCGATCGCGTCGGTCATCGCCCCCAGCCGCGCCACGCCTTCCTCTATCAATCCGCACGCGGCATACGCACCGAGGTCTGGCTGTTGCTCGATTTCACGCAACACGTCTTCCAGCGCGTGCGCGATATCCTGGACCGCACTGAACCCGGCCGTGGCAGAACTGCTGCCGAGGGTATGGGCGGCGCGTGCGAACGCCGGGGCGACCACCCGTTGTGCGCGGTACTCGATTGCGCCACCCTGCAGGGCGCTGAACAGTTCGGTCGTTTCGCGCACGTAGATCGCGTAGAGGGCACTGGGCAGCACGATCGCCCCCACCCGAGTCATGTCGCCACGCGCATCCGGGACGTCATCCGGCTGCGCTGCTTCACCGGCCACACGCACCACTTCAGCACCGGCGGCCAATCCCTCGATATCAATGACTGGCACTGCGCCTGTGGCGAGCGTAGCGACCCAGCCCTCGAACTGCCGTCGGGCCCCTTCTACATAAGCGTCCAGTGCCGGCGTCACCCGCAGGCCATCCTGCAGCCACTCGTTCAGCAGTTGCTCGACTTCCCAGGCGGCATGGCCGAGATCGGCCAGGCCGACCGTACGGCCGCTGCCTTTGAGCGTATGGAATCCGCGCCGGACCGCGGTCAGCGCCGCCACATCGTGCGGTATCGCCCGCACGGCAGCGAGCTGGCCCCTCACCTGCGCCAGCACCTCGCCGGCCTCAGCCAGATACAGGTCCAGCAGTTCGCGCTCCACCTGGATGCGCCGCACGCTACTGTCGGTCATTGCCGCAGCGGGTGACCCGGGGACAGGTTCCGGGACCGCAAAGGATGCAGGCGTCACCTGTGCCGCAGACTCGATGACGGCCAGCGCCTCCAGCCGCGCGAGCGCCCCCGCCACCACGGCTTCTGGAAAGACCTGCGCGTCGCGGATGGCGTCGACCACACCGCCCAATGCGCTGAAACCATCCGCCAGCGCCTCCAGCACGCTGGGCGCGGCCTTGGCGCCCGCGGCCAGTCGCTCGACGCGGCTGCGGCAGGCGCGCAGCAACAGAGATGCCGGCGCGAGTTCCAGCATGTCGAGGGCACCGCGCACCTGATCCATCCGCGCCACCAGCGGGACGAGCGTGTCGTGACGTGACGGATCGCGGAAGTACGCATCCAGTACTTTCTCGATGTCGGCGAGGCTCGTCCGGATTTCGCGTTCGACCTGCGCCAGCACCAGTTCTTCCTCGGCCTTGCGCGTCGCCGCGGCAAGCCGCGCGGCCGATGCCGCGTTCTGTTCGGGACGTCGACCGCTGGCCAGCGCCTGCAGCCGGTCGGCCATCGCTTCCAGCTGGATGGCGAGTTCGATGCTGAGTTCCGGGTAGGCCGCCACGGTTTTCTCCAGCAGGAGCAGCGCGGTGGCCATGTCCAGGGCGATCGCACTACGCTGCTCGCGGCTGGCCGCGGCAATCGTCGTCGTCACCCCGTTGATCGCCTCGGCCAGACGGGCGAGCATGGGGACGCCCAGGGCGGCCATCACCTGCGCGGCGCGCGCGAGTTCCGCACGGAAGCTGACAAAAGCACGCGCATCGCCCGCCGCCGTGCGCGCCCAGGCCCCCTTCGAGGCCTTGATCGCCTGACCGGCCTGGCCCAGCAGCGGCCGCAGCCGGGCGTCGTCGTACTGGATGAGGCCGGCTTCCGGCAGGTGCTCGTGGAGATGATAGCGGCGCTTGATCTCGCCGATCAGGCCATCCTGCGGCGCGGCCACCGCCAGTTCGTAGAGCAGTTCGCGCGTCAGCACAGCCGTGATCACGCTGTCGCCTGCGGAAAGGCGCCGCAACTGCTGCTCGATCTGCGCCAGCACTGCCCGCGCGGTGTTGTCGAACAGGATGGCGCGGCGCGCCAGTCCGTCCACGTAGCCACTGGCGACCCAGCACAGCGCCCGTACGGACAGTTCGGCGGACACCCCGGCCAGCGCCGTCAGCGCCGCCCGTATGTAGTTGAAGGCGCGCAGATTGCCGGCGTCGCGCAGCACATCGACCAGCCCGCGCTGGTACGCGACACACTGCCCCCGCACGAAGGGTGCGAGCGCCTGTGCCGTGGCGATCGGCGGAAGCGTAAACGGCGGCAGATCCACCTTCAATATGGGGTAAAACAGTTCGGACGGTTTTGCCGGCGCCCCGCTGCGCGCGCTGCGCAGTTCACGAAACAGACCCAGCAGGGACAGCGGCACGTACGGGCGCCCGCGCTGCAGGTCATCGAGAAACTGCGTCAGGGCCAGCACCCCCCGTTCCATCAGGGCGACGGTCTCCGGCGGCAGCGGCGGCGCCTCGCGCAGCGCGGCCTCGAACAGCGCCGCCAGTTCGTCGGCAAACACCGCGAGGCCCTCCAGGCCGATCAGCCGGATCGCTCCCGCGGTTTCATGCACGTGGCGCCGGGCGTCAACAAGCGGGGCCGGATCCTCGGGCGCGGCGCGGCTGCGCGCAAGGCCATCGCGGGCGTGACCGAGAGAGAACTCGACCTCGGACTTGATCCAGGACAGCGGGACGAAACTGATATCGCTCACGGCAGCCCCGGGTATGGATTCCAGCGCCGGGCGGTCACACGCGGAAGCGCGCGACCGAAGCTTTCAGACCCGTGGAAGCGGCTGCCAATTCACCCACCGCGCGGGCGGTTTCCTGCGTGCCACGGGTGGTGCGCGCGGTCAGTTCCTGGATGTTGCGCATGCGGGCGGTCAACTGGTCGGCCAGTTCCACCTGCGCCTGCGTCGAGCGCGAGATCGACTGGGCGAGTCCCGCGAGCTCCCGCGACACGTTCTCGATTTCCTGCAGCGCCCCGCCCGCCGCATCCGACAGCCGCGCACCCTCGATCACGCCCTGGGTCGTCTGCTCCATGGCGGCCACCGTTTCCTGGGTGTCGATCTGGATGTTCTTGACGATGCCTGCGATGCGCTTGGTCGCCTCGCCCGAGCGCTGCGCCAACCGCTGCACCTCGTCGGCCACCACCGAGAAGCCGCGGCCCGCATCGCCCGCCGCCTTGGCCTGGATGGCCGCATTCAGCGCAAGCACATTGGTCTGTTCGGTGA
>Ga0163146_10000194_pt1 | contig 83190 bp, 60 predicted proteins | sample OliLakLV19MP7G1_FD_148648 | JGI IMG/M metagenome (GOLD analysis project Ga0163146, IMG submission 148648) | Freshwater microbial mat bacterial communities from Lake Vanda, McMurdo Dry Valleys, Antarctica - Oligotrophic Lake LV.19.MP7.G1 | ecosystem: Environmental > Aquatic > Freshwater > Lake >... | reverse complement strand
ATCGATGGCGGGCTCCTCAATCGCTGCGCCGATCGCATTCCACTGGTCGGGGGTAGCAGGATTGGCCCACGCCAACTCGAACTGCTGAAAATTTTTGTCGGACGCGATGCCGAGCAGATCGATGCCGGTGGTACTGCCGCGAACACGGAGCTTTGTGGTCTGGTTGGCGAGCGTCGAATAAAATAACCGCTTGAATCCGGTATTAGGCGACGAGCCAAAGAGATGTTGCTCTGTTGGCCAGACAACAGGGCGGTTCGGTGCATACGGTAAAACGGCGCCGGTTAAATAGCCACCAGGGATAAATACTTCATAGCCAGAAATATCGCCGAGATTGGCTGGCAGTACGACACCACTTCCATCAGACAAGGAAAAGAACGGATTGACCATCGGCATTTCGAGCCCGAACTGAGCAATGAGTGCGCTAATGTCGTCAGAAAACATGGTCTGGTCGCGCGGATCAACCATCGGCCAACTACTATCGCTACCGATGTGGGTCACTTCACCCGTTGCGCGATTTAGCCCAAAGATGGAACGAGCGCCGTCGATATAGCTTTCCCAGCTGTCGTCAATTAACGCACGTACCAACTCGGTATCGTGGACAAGCGAGAGAATGGGTTCTCTCCCAAACAAATCACGCCCTGCTGAATAGGATTTTCGACGAGTTAAATCTGTACTCTTTTCTGTCGTCTGGACCTCGTTGGAAGAAGTGCCAGCCGCGCAATACTGTGTTCGCTCAACGCCCAATAGCACAGCATGCGGTTGGTACTCGCTGTTTGGGGGATCGTGCTCGGCAATATACCCTCCAACTCGATTCACCAAGGGGATGGCAATCTCACGCACTAGACCGGTGTCTGCGCTGAGTAACGCAACGTTCCGAAGCCGAGCATTGTGCAGCAGAAAATGGCCGCCTATCCACCCGCTATCCTCGTGCCCAAGCCAGCAGCGGTTGCGAAGGAGCATATCTTCGGTGAGCGACTCTTCGATCAATACCTGAGATTCTGCACTACGTAGGCTGCGCCACTCCATCGCCTCTTGACTTCCAACAATTCGGTGCACCAGCACACCTTGCGCACCCAAATGTGCGATGTATCCTGGCTCCTGTTGCGCAAGAACGATGCGTGCGGGTTTTGCCGGGTCATAGAAGACAAACGCAAGGCTGGAATTGGAATAGCCCACTATGAACCCATCACCAAATAGATGCGCGATGGATCCCGACGTACCAGCAGCCTGAAGAATTGTCTGCGCACCCGTGTCCAGTCGATATCGACGTGCCATCGGATTGGGAGGCATGTCGCTCCATACCAAGACATGTGCCGGGTCAGATGAATGCAACGTGTATTGTTCACGAGGTTGCGAAGGGCCCGCGAGTCGCTGTGTAACGTTGTGCCCCGCCACCCGAACCCGCCAAATCGTATCCTGATTATTAGCCACCAACACCAAAACCAGGAACTCACCAGACGCCGTCCAGTGAATTGCCTTGATGCTGGGGTTGCTTCCTTGAGACAGAATCCAATTGGCATCCAGGACGGGATCCAAAGTCTGCAGGAGCACATCAAATCGATACAGGCCCAACAGTCGATCCAAAGGATCAGGAGTAACTAGATTAAGCGGGTTTTGTAACAGCACGGCATCCTGATCGGGATAACCGATCGGTGGGAAAATTGGATTTGTGCCGTGAACGAGCTCTGTGTATTTCTCCAGCCCCGTTCCCATCGCCTCAAGGAGCGAGGAGCGATTGGTGTCGACGACTACGGCCACTTCCGCGAGAACCGTGCCAACGGCGGTCGAGGCCTGGACGCGATAGCGGCCGTCGTAAACAACCTGGCCTGCGTTGTTGCGCCCGTCCCAAAGTACGGCCCAGCCACTGCTGCCGATGAATTCCTCAGTGGTAAACGTGCGGACGATTCGTTCGCCAACGTCGCGCACATCGATGACTGCGGGCGCCGATGCCAGCTGGCGGAACACTACTTGGGTGGATTCCTTGATGCCATCGTCGTTGGGCGAGATGTAGGGCTCGGTGGCGTATTCGTTGCCAATCGCCTGAAGTCTGAGCACGGCAAGGTTGTTGTCTTCGCGCCCTTCGGCAATCTGGTTATTCGGGTCAAGCTCGGCACTGATGGTGGGATCGCTGCCGGAACTGACGGTCCAGTTCCAGGTCAGCACCGTGGTTGCTCCGCCGGCGATATCGGGCGCTATCTGCTCGGGCGACAGCATCGTGCCGGCACTGGGCGTTCCGTCGAACAGGCGCACCTGCAATCCGACCAGCGGCTGTTCGCCGAGGTTGCGCACGGTGACATTGACGATCACCTGTGCACCGGGTGCCGGGTTACTCGGCGTAAGTTGCACACTGGACACCGTGACCGATGCGTCCGGAAGACTACGCACACGCGCTCGCATGAACGCCGTGTTGTCGTTGTCGTTGAGTTCAGCGATCACGCCGTCAGGATCGACAGAGACAAAAAAGTAGCGATCGCCGGCGGTGGTCAATGCCGCAATCGGCAAGCTTATTGGGACTTCTGCACCGGCGGCGAGGCCACCATTGACGGTAATGCGTGCGAGTTCAGTGCGTGCGCCAGTTTCGCCGCCGGTACTGACCGCCACTACATAGTCACCCGACAATGCAGCACCCGCGTTACGCACGCGCGCCTGCAGGGTTGCGGGTCGCGATTGATCCAATGGCGATGGCAGCATCTGGACCGACCCAGCGATCACTATCAGATTGGGCGCGCTCGGATCGACAACTTCGAATGGCAGCGACGCCGAGTTGTTGCTGCGATCGGCGTCGTTGATTGCAGATTGTGGATCAAGCGCGACTTCGAGCGCGGCAGTACCCATCGATGCCGACGTCCACACCACTTCGCGTTCGGCGCTGGCTCCGGCATCGAGCTGCAAGTTGATATTGCCGAGCGGGTAGGTTTGAGCGCCTTGGCGAATCTGCGGTACCAACGCGAAGGTCGGAGACGCCGACGCACCGTGGTTGTGTGCGGTCACTCGAAAGCGCACCGACTGCCCGGCAACCGCGGGTTGAGACAACTGGACAATATCAGCAGCCGAAATGGCAAGATCGATACCGGCAGAGCTCGACAGTGCGTACAGCAGTTCGTTATTGGATTCGCGGATCTCAGCGATCGTGTTGTCTGGATCTGCCACTAGAGCCAGCGACAGCGGATCGGTGCGTTGCAAGGTAAAATTCAGTTGCATGGGCGTAGTTGCTTGCGCCGCTACGTTGAGCACCACGCGCGCCAACTCGGTGCGAGTGCTGTTGCGCACCGAATACACGACCAGTGGAACATTTGTTAGTGCCGCACCGCCGACATTGGCGAGCGTGCCGCTGATCGACATCGACGCCGGGAATACCGTCACCGCGCTTGGCGTCAGTGTGAAATTCTCGCGCAACAAGGCGGCGTCGGGCACCAGCGGAAGCGCGCCGACATCCAGCGTCAGTGACTGACGGTTGTCGTTCTCGTTCAACTCGTCGATCGCATTGGCGCGATCGAGAACGGCAACAAGTTGCTGCACGCCAGTCAAACCGCTGCTATCCCAACTGAGCGCAACCTCGATGGACTGCCCTGCGCCCAGGGAGCCAAGCTCGGTCGCGGCACCGAGGGCCGTGCCACCTTGATCTGGATCGCCGCGAAACCAGGACAGCAGCACGTTTTCAGCGACGACACCATCGTTGCGAACGCGACTTCTGAGTTGGACGAGGTCACCGGAGATCGGCGTTACGGGCGTGGCGACAATGGCCGCATCGAACGAAAGGTTGGGCTTTGCAATCTGCCCCAACACACGAATGACTTCGGCTGTCGTAAACACGCTGCCGTTCCAATCACCCAACGATCCTTGCTGCGCGCGCAGGAATGCAATCGAGGGGGTGACATCGATCCCGCTCCCCAGTCGCACCAATCCCGCGACCGCCCAGGCGGTGGGCAAGACGCCATCCGCACCGGCGCCAAAACCACCGTCGGCGCTGCGCTGCGTCAGTAACCAGGCCGCGCTGGCGTCAGCGATCTGTTGTGCCGCTGGCCCATCGAGCGGCGCGACTTCATTCAGGACCCAAGCTGTCAATCCCACATGACTGACGCCGCCGGGACTGATACCGAAACCGCCGTCGGCGTTTTGCAGCGCGCGTATTCGACCGAGGTATGCATCGCGTTCAGACGCTGACCGGCCAGAGAATGAAGTTGACAATACAGCGGCCATATCCCAGGCGCTGGTCGACCAACTCGGTCCCAGCCCAAGCATGCCCGCAGCCAACAACGGTTCCCGCTCGTTGGCCAGTTCTGCATCGGCCGCTGTTGGGTTGGTGATACCCACCAAGGCCATCCCCTTCCAGGCCAGGTCATCGAAGTGTCTGGATACGAATGCAACGAGCCAGTTGCGCGCCAGCGGTGCCTCAGTGGTCGAACCGAATCCAGCGGAATACATTGCACGCAACGCGGCAGCGCTGGTAGGCACCGAATTCAAATCCTTGTCGACAAAAGCACCATCACTCAGGCGTTGTTTCGACAGCAACCACACCTTCGCCTGGGCAACATCCAGCAAGCAGCCGGTGCCCGAGCAGAGTGTTCCGCCCGGCACGCTCACGCTGGTCGGAGCACCGACAATTGCAGTCTGAAGTGGCTGATTGCGAATCGACAACGAAGCGCGGCCGCGCGTCATTGCGGCAAAACGTGTTTCGAAATCCAACGCAAATCGCTGCAGATCAAATATTGCGCGATCGTTAAGCGGCTGACCGGGTCGCAGCAACAACACCAGCCCAGCCGACAAACGTTTGCCGGACTGCGTCACATCCGGCTGACGCGCTCCGTTCGCTGCAATGATCTGCGCGATGGAAACTGATTCGGCAGTACCAGGCGTCCTGAAACCCAAGAGCGGGACGTCCTGTGCCGTAGCGCCCTGACCGCCACGGATCAGCGTCATCGTCGGCACTTCGGCTGCGGCGAAGAATCCGGCCAGGTACAGATCCAGTGGCGACAGACGATGACGGATGTCGATCGCCTCAAACTGTCCATCCGTGCCTTGACGCCAGTCCGATCCGTACATGATCGAGGCATCGCTATCGAGGAAAAAACTCCAGTGCGCGAGATCGCGGCCCAGAAGGTCATCACTGGGTTGCCCTTCGCGCATGAATTTCGGATGCGCGACCCAGCGATGCATCACTTCATGCGCAGCGACATCCAGCGTGATGCCGTAGCGTGGCGAGGAGGGATTGAATTCCCAGCGCGACAGCGCTGCCATGTCGATGTAGTTGTGCATGCGACCGCTGCTGGAACCGAACGCCGCGGTGGAATCAAATGCGGGCAGACCCAGGCCTTGCGTGTCGTTTTTGATGATATTGGCGAATGCTGCCGCTTCTCCGGTGTCGAACTCAAAGTCGGAAAACACCAGCAGCAGGTCGTGATCGTCTTGATAGCGTTCGAAATAACGTCGCGCAACATCCGCGCGTGCCTGTGTATTGCTGCGACCGTAGTCTCCCGAAATCTCGAAGACGGCGATGCCCTCGACATCGTGGTCCGCGATGATCGCTTTGGACGATGGCTTGGCGAGAGCAGGAGCTGCAAGACGGATCAACTCAACGTCATTGTCCAGGCCCTTGGGACCGGCGACGGCTATGCCCTGCCCGGTGATCATCGCCAGCATGGCGACGATGCGCAGAACGCAAACGCGAATTTTCATGGACGTTACTGGTCCTGGGCAGAGGAGGATGGATCCTTCGCACCAGTCCGGACTTCTGGCGGCATAACTTCCAACGGCACAGCAATCACGCGCACGCCACCGCTGCGATGTTCTGCAGGCGGTCGAATGCGTACTGTTTCCCCGAGCGCGATGCGATAGGCGATGACGTCGCCGGACGATTTGAATCGTACGTCGAGCAACACTGCCCCGCCCGCAACAGACCTCAAGCGCAAACCTTCGAGCGTCTCTGCTTCCAGCTCCAACACGATCGTTGCCCCCGCAACGTCCATCATCACCGCTCGCCCAGCGCTTTGATCTACCGCCAACAACTCGTAGCGACGTTCCGCTTCAGCAGCCTTCGACATCGCGCCCAGCGGCAACAGCAGCCCGCAAATAGCGAAGCAGACCGCCCCACAGACCGAAAGGTCGGATCTCTGGATCACATTGTCCCCTGAAGCGAATTCATCGGCAGCGCGGATTGGTGCGGCGACTTATGGGGAAGATATCCGCTGTTCTGAGTATTAGCAAACCAAGTGATCACTTTGCTCCGACTGTAAGGAGTCCGCTGCCTGTGTGACGAGTCGAGGTGACGAATTAGACAGTCTTGCCGGACTCACAAGAGCCGCAGGACAAAGACCACACTTGTCACGTGGGGCTCGAAATGCTCCAACGCTCTGAAGTTGGACCAATGACCTTTATCTGGAGGTTTGGACAGGTGCGATAGCTCAATTGCATCGCCCCATTGTGGGGAATGGAACTCGATCGGACCATGGCTAGCGCCTGCCCACTCCAACCATTAGTTGGAACAATCGTTATTATTTTCATAGTTATAGGGGTTTGGCACGCGTTTTGCGCAGTGCACCATGGAGAGGGACTGAGCTGGCACCGTTTTAGTGCATCATCTTGGGGCATGAGGTGGTGGGCGTGCGGTGGCAGCTGGGGCAAATTCACTGCACACCATGGAGCGCTCACATGAAACTGATCACCGCGATCATTCGCACCTTCAAGCTGGATGAGGTGCGCGATGCGCTTGGGCAGGCTGGGGTCAATGGCCTGACGGTTACCGAGGTAAAGGGGTTTGGGCGACAGAAGGGACATACCGAGCTCTATCGGGGCGCGGAATATGTCGTCGATTTTCTGCCGAAATTGAAAATCGAGGCGGTAGTTTCCGATGCTTTGCTGGAGGCGGCGCTGGAGGCGATCCAGTCGAGTGCGCGCACCGACAAGGTGGGTGACGGAAAGATCTTTGTAACACCGGTGGAAGCGGTGATCCGCATCCGCACCGGCGAAGTCGACGACGACGCCATCTGAGCCTGCGAGGACCCGATCATGAAACTCATCCCTACTGTTGTGACTCCCGTTGTTGAATCCCACTTTACTGAATCGCGGGTTGTGCCATTGCACGCTGTTGATTCGCGCGTCGTAGAAACACACGTTGTTGCGCAGCGCCGTGCAACGCGCCTGTCCGCACCGGCGGCGTGGTTGATGGCTGCGTTGCTGGCGTTGACTGCTGGCTTTGCTGTGCAGGCACAGGACACTGCTGCCTCAACCGACGCACCCGCTGCCAGCAACGAAATGGCACCGGCAGAAACGTTGGAAGCCGCGCCATTGAATCTGGTGCCTATGGATTCGGTGCTGGCCGGAGCAGATGCGAAAAATGTCGAGCCTGCGATCAGCGAACCTGCTGTTGCACTCACTGAGGAAGCCCCCGCGGAAGAACCCGCTGCCGCGCCGTCACCGGACAAGGGCGACACGGCGTGGATTTTGCTGTGCACTGCGATCGTAATCTTCATGACGCTGCCGGGCCTTGGTCTGTTCTATGGCGGACTGGTGCGCAGCAAAAACATGCTGTCGGTGTTGATGCAGTGCTTCGTGGTGTTTTCGCTGGTGGTGGTGCTGTGGACCTTGTATGGCTACAGCCTGGCGTTCACCACCGGCAATGCCTTCTTCGGTGGATGGGACCGGCTGATGATGAAGGGGCTGACCAGCGGCGCGAATGCAGCGACATTTTCCAAAGGTGTGGTGGTGCCGGAGCTGGCGTTCTTTGCCTTCCAGGCGGCGTTTGCTGCGATCACCTGCGCGTTGATCGTGGGTGCCTTTGCCGAGCGTGCCAAGTTTGCCGCGGTGCTGGTGTTCACCACGTTGTGGTTCACCTTCGCCTACACACCGATCGCACATATGGTGTGGTTCTTCCCCGGACCGGATGCTTATACCGATGCCGCCGCGGCGACGGCTGCCAATGCTACTGCAGGTTATCTGTTTGCCAAGGGCGCGCTGGATTTTGCCGGCGGCACGGTGGTGCACATCAATGCGGCGATTGCCGGTTTGGTGGGTGCGTACATGATTGGCAAGCGCGTTGGTTACGGACGTGAGGCGATGAAGCCACACAATCTGACCTTCACCATGGCCGGTGCATCGATGTTGTGGGTGGGTTGGTTTGGCTTCAATGCCGGTTCGGCGCTGGAAGCCAATGGCACGGCCGCCCTCGCCTTCGCCAATACTTTGGTGGCACCTGCTGCTGCAGTGCTGGCGTGGATCGTTGGCGAGTGGGTGATCAAGGGCAAGCCCTCGATGCTGGGCGCGGCATCAGGCGCGGTTGCCGGTCTGGTGGCGATCACACCGGCAGGTGGTTTTGTTGGCCTGGGCGGCGCGTTGATCATCGGTCTGGTTGCCGGTTTTGCCTGCCTGTGGGGCGTGACCGGCTTGAAGCGACTGCTCGGTGCCGATGATGCGCTGGATGTTTTTGGTGTGCATGGCATCGGCGGCATCGTTGGTGCGTTGCTCACCGGTGTGTTCGCTGCGCCGTCGCTGGGTGGATCGGGTATTTGGGATTATGTCGCCAATGATGTGGCGCCGGGATATTCGATCGGCAGTCAGGTTCTGATCCAGGCCACTGGCGTGGGCGTGACCATTCTATGGTCCGGCATCGTTGCGTTCATCGCGTTCAAGATTGCCGATCTGCTGGTTGGGCTGCGCGTGAGCGCCGAGCAGGAACGCGAAGGTCTGGATATCAGTTCGCATGGTGAGGCGGCTTACGATCATTAAGGAACCGCTGAACAAGTCCGGAGCCGCGATAGCCCCCTGAGTCAGGGGGCGAAAAACCGCAGGTTTTGACCAGCTCCGCTGTTGAGAGCGGGGTTTGGCAAGTAATAAGCAGTGTGGCGAAGACCAAGTGGTGAATTATTCAGACCTTCCCTACGCTCACTGTTACCTGGGCCCTGGCCCAGCACTACGATTCGCTTGTGCGTGGTGGGCCAGGGCCCACCCTACGCGGGTTTGCGCTTCTGGATGGCGCGCACGTACAACACCATGCGATGGTCTTCGATTTCGTAACCGAACTTGGCGGCGACAGCGTGCTGCAGACGTTCGATTTCGGCGTCGAAGAACTCGACGACCTTGCCGGTGTCCAGATCAAACATGTGATCGTGATGCTCACCACGGTCCAGCTCGAATACTGCCTGCCCGCCTTCAAAATTGTGTTTGACGACGATGCCCGCGGCTTCGAATTGCATCAGCACGCGGTACACCGTGGCTAGGCCGATGTCTTCGTTGTGATCGAGAAGTTCCTTAAAAATCTCTTCTGCAGTCAAATGCTTACCGCTGGAACCTTCAAGTATTTCGAGGATGCGAACTCGCGGCAAAGTCACCTTCAGGCCAGCTTTGCGCAGGTCCTGGGTGTCGCGTTTGCCGTGCTTGTCGGCGTCGCGCAGCGGCTGACGGGCATTGAAACCTTTCAAAACGCTACTCCAATCGTCCAGACTGGATTCTACACCAGCCCCGAGTCCGGGTCGCGACAGCGCGACTCGGGACATTTCGCTTAGCCGACGTTTGGAATTGGCCACGGCCTTGCCTGTATGATCCAGCGCTTTGCACACTGGATCAGAATCTCGATGCGCCTGAAGCTACTACTCATCGCCACCCTGCTGTCGTCCGGATGCAGTCTTGTCTACAAAACAGACATCCGCCAGGGCAATGTCGTCGACCAGGAAATGGTTGACCAACTCAAACCCGGCATGACCAAGCGTCAGGTTGAACTGGTGATGGGCACGCCGATGGTGGCGTCCCCGTTCGATCAGAACCGTTGGGAATACCTGACAGCAACCAGCCGACGCGGCAGGGCGGCGGACCTCAAGAATTTATCGCTGCAGTTTGATGGCGAAACTCTGGCGCGCATTGAGGGCGATTGGGAACCGCAGAATGAAGATGAGCTGTTGCGTCAATCGCAAGAGCTGCAGAAAAATAATCCCGAAGACAATCTGAAGAAACCCGGCGGGTGAAGCGCAGCGCTTTCGACATGAGATGAAACGCATGTAAAGTTGCTCCGAACGCATGGCCATGGATGATCAGGCCGGCGTCCACCACCAGGGATGCTTCGCGCTGCCCACCCCGCTTCAGACCCGCTTCTGCTGCCTGGCCCGCAATCGCCTCGTGTCTTTCGGATCGCGCGTCAACGGTCGATAGATTTCGACGCGGTCGCCATGGCCGAGCACGGTGGCCAAACTTGCTGGCCGAGAGTAGACGCCAACGTTCTGGTCGGTGACGATCAAAGTGTTGAAGTGTTCGGCAATGCCGGATGCTTCAATGGCCTGACCGAGCGTGCTGCCTGCGGGTAACGATACGCTGCGCAGCCATTGCTGATCGGGCAATGCGAACAGGACTTCCACTTGGATATTTGCCGGTTCAGGCATCGATCGTCCGGGCGGCACGCGAGAAGTCATCCACCATGCGATCGGCCAATCCCTGGAAACCCATCGCGAGGGCTGACCCAACCCAGCGCCCGGCGAATTCAAAATCGAGATCAAGCTCCACGCGGCAACCCGAATCGCCCAGCGCAGTGAACGACCAACTACCGCGCAGGTCGGAGAATGGACCTTCCACCAGTTTCAGATCGATGCGTTTCAATGGCCGCACGCTGTTGCGTGTGGTGAATACGGAGTTGAATCCGGCGTACTGCAAATCCAGGCGCGCGGTCATGCCGCTCTTGTCGCGCTCCAGGATGGTTGCTTCACGACACCAGTCAAAGCGCTTCGGATAGCCTTCCACTTCATTGATCAGATCGAACACCAGCTTCACCGGCCGGGTAATCAACACACTACGCGAAATGCTGCTCAAACTTCCCCCTGGCTACAACGCTCGAACCGACTGCGGTTTCCAGCGACAATGTAATGGTATTCAATAGGACCCGGCAATGGCCAACAAGAAGCCCGACAAGGACGACCATAAGGGCACGATTGCGCTGAACAAGCGCTCGCGCCACGAATATCACTTCGATGAGCGCATCGAGGCTGGCTTGGCGCTGCACGGATGGGAAGTCAAATCGCTGCGCGCCGGGCGCGTCAACATTACCGATGGCTACGCCATCATCAAGAACGGCGAAGTATTTCTGTTCGGCGCGCAGATCATGCCGCTGGGCTCTGCCTCAACGCATGTGCATCCCGAGGAGCGGCGCACGCGCAAGCTGTTGCTCAATCGCGCCGAAATCGACCGCCTGGTGGGCCAGGTCGAACGCAAAGGCTACACCTTGATTCCCACCGCCATGTACTGGAAAAGCAATCGCGCCAAGATCGAAATTGGCTTGGCGCACGGCAAGAAAGAACACGACAAGCGCGATGCCGTCAAGGACCGTGAATGGCAGATCGAAAAAGCCCGCACGATGAACGCCCGCAATCGCGACGCCTAACCCGGATCGCGCTGCCCTTGCAGGGCGGCTCGTTCCTGTGAGGGCTCCTTTGGAAGCGGTAGTCGCGGGAGCGTCGGTTGTGGGAGCAGCGTCAGCCGCGATTGTCCCATCCTCACACGCACATTGACCAACGCGACCCCACCCACCCCACCATCACACCCGCAGCCGATACCGATACAAACCCTCATACCAAGGCCGCGCATCCGCCGCCGCCTTCGCAGCTACCCCGGTGAGCGCCTGAGCACGCGGGCGTGATGCCTCAAATCCAGTTGAACGCCACACCGCCGCATACCAGTGCGGTGCCCACACCCCATCGCTATCACGCGGCCCCGGTGGCCAGCTCAGCATGCGATCGCTGAAGGTGACGCCAAGATGCACGCACAGCGCGCGCAGCTGAGCCTCTGGCGCCTGGAGAAACTCATTCGCATCGATTACCGGCGGAGCGCTTCCGGATTTTTGTGCGACTTCGTCGAATAGCTGTGCCTCCTGCTGCAATCCGATGTCATCGGCGTTCACAGTGGCGCGCGATTTGATATACGAGGCCACGACATCCACTGGGTCGCGGATCAAGAACACATTGGTCAGGCGATGAATCCAGTCACGCTCGATGTCGGGCAACAGATGGTGACTCATGTGCTTCTGGTACCAGATCGGCTGCGCGTTTGGCACGGCGCCGAGCAGCGAAGCAACCACGCGACGCCAATCCGTCTCGCCCTGCGCAATCACTTCGTCAGCGCCCGGGTGATCGCTCTGAGTGTGCGCCAGATAGTGCGCGTACAGCGGCTCGTCGCTGACCGTGCAGTCGCCGCGATTCTCCCAGGCGCGCATCATTGCAGTAGAAATATTGCGCGGCCCCGACCATATCGCCAGTCGCAATGGCGCCGTCGCAGCACTCATCCGGTTACCTTGCGGCCAGCAACATCCGCGGCCACCAGCTGGCGGTACAAACCCTGCAGCCGCTCGACCATCGGCCCGCGTCGGCCATCGCCAAACACACGCCCGTCCAGCTCGCGCACCGGTACCACGCCGGCAAAAGTGCCGGTAGTGAAGGCCTCGTCGGCAGCATAGACATCAGTCAGGCTGAAGCGTTTTTCGAACACCGCAATGCCGGCGCCCTGGCAGACGCGCAGCACGTTGGCGCGAGTGATGCCACCGAGGCAATACTCACCGGTCGAGGTCCACACCTCGCCACGCCGCACGATGAAAAAATGCGTGGAGTTACAAGTGGCCACAAAACCATGCGGGTCGAGCATCAGCGCCTCGTCGGCACCGGCGGTATAGGCTTGAATGCAGGCGGTGATGCAGTTGAGCTTGCTGTGGCTGTTGAGCTTCGGGTCCTGCACGTCGGGATAACCGCGGCGCACATGCACGGTGAACAGTTTCAATCCGCGCTCCAGCGTGTCTGGCAAAGGCGTTTTGTATTCCGGCAAGATCACCACCGTGGCGGGGCCGATGCAGACGCGCGGGTCCTGATACGGTGTGCGCTTGATGCCGCGCGTGATCATCAGCCGAATGTGCACGCCATCGTGCATCGCGTTGCGCGCCAGTGTGGCGTAGATCGCCTGCGTCAGCGCAGCGCGACCCATGCCGATGTCGAGCATGATCGCCTTGGCGCCTTCGTACATGCGATCCAGGTGCTGGTCCAGAAACGCGGGATGCCCGCCGACTACGCGTAGTCCTTCCCAAACACCATCGCCCAGCACGAACCCCGAATCGAATACCGAGACCATGGCTTCAGCGCGCGGCTTGTAGACACCGTTGAGATAAATCAGCACCGCCTCGTTGCGCAGGTCAGCAGCGTAGTCGTGGGTACCATGGGCCATCATCGTCTCCCGATTTGCAGGTGGCGAGCATAGCGCCGGCGCCTCAGGCAGTGCATTCAGCCAATGTCGAGCAACGCCAGCACACCCAGCAGCGCGAAAATCGCGGCGGCAATTCGATGCACAACTTTCATCGGCACATGTTCTGTGATGCGATCACCAAACATCACTACCGGCGCATTGGCCAGCACCATGCCCAGCGTCGTGCCGGCGACCACCGCGAACAAAGACGAGTACTGCGCGGCCAAGGCAACAGTGGCGACCTGGGTTTTGTCACCCATCTCTGCGATAAAAAATGCGATCAGCGTGGTGCCAAAAACACCGAAGCGATCAGGCCTGGCTTGCGCAACAACCAGCTTGTCCGGTATCAGCGCCCACACGGCCATCGCGAGAAAGGAAATACCGAGAATCCAGCGCATCAAATCAGCGCCCAGCCAGCTGTTGATCGAGGCACCGAGTGCACCAGCGAGCGCATGATTGACCAGCGTCGCGACCAGGATCGCGGCAATGATCGGCATCGGGCGGCGAAACCGCGCCGCCAACACCAATGACAGCAGCTGGGTCTTGTCACCCATCTCGGCGAGGGCAACGAGCCCAGTCGAAACGAGAAAGGCTTCCATCATGGGCTTTGGCCGAAAACACGCACAGCCCTGCGCGCTTGATGCGCGGTAAGAGCCACAGCGACGGTGCCCGGTGGCTCCGACCTGTGGTGGGACGCTTCAAGCACAGAGCTGCCTCCCCGGCCTCGACACGGAATGGCAATCATGCAATGCGCGCCGCCCCACCCATATAACGCTGCAACGCATCAGGAATGTCGATCGAACCATCAGCGTTCTGGTAGTTGTCCATCACTGCGATCAGCGCACGGCCGACGGCAACACCAGAGCCATTGAGCGTGTGCAACGGCTCGGGCTTGCCGGTCTCAGGATTGCGCCAGCGCGTCTGCAGCCGACGCGCCTGGAACGCATCGCAATTGGAGCACGACGATATTTCCCGATAGTTGTTTTGCGACGGCAGCCAGACTTCAAGATCATAGGTCTTGCTGGCCGCAAAACCCATATCGCCGGTGCACAGCAGCATGCGACGGTACGGCAGACCGAGCCGCTCCAGCACCACTTCGGCAGCACGGGTCATGCGTTCGTGTTCGTCGTCGCTGTCCTGCGGTCGTGCAATCGACACCAGCTCAACTTTCTCGAACTGGTGTTGACGGATCATGCCGCGCGTATCGCGGCCATGGCTGCCCGCCTCGGCGCGGAAGCACATCGAGTGAGCGGTCATGCGCATCGGCAGCGCCGCATCTTCGACCATTTCATCGCGAACGATATTGGTCAACGGCACCTCGGAGGTCGGTATCAGGTAACGCTTGACCTCGCCGACCTGGGTCGAAAACAGGTCGTCTTCGAACTTGGGCAGTTGGCCAGTGCCCTGCATGCTGTCGGCGTTCACCAACAACGGCACGTTGACTTCGAGGTAAGCGTGCTCGCCGGTGTGAAGGTCCAGCATGAACTGCGCGAGCGCGCGATGCAGACGCGCCATCTCACCGCGCAACACGGTGAAGCGCGCGCCTGAAAGTTTGGCCGCGGTCTCGCCATCGAGCCAGCCTTTATGCGCACCGAGATCGACATGGTCGCGAACCGCAAAGTCGAAGCTGCGCGGCGTGCCCCAGCGATGAATCTCGACATTGCCGGATTCGTCGCTGCCCAACGGAACCGACTCGTGCGGAAGATTGGGAATACGTAGTGATATATCCGCGATTGCGCTCTTGATCACTTCCAGACGTGTCTCGCCGGCCTTGAGCTCATCGGCAATTCCGGCGACCTCGGCCATCAGGGCTGCCGAATCTTCACCCTTGGCCTTGGCCACGCCGATCGCCTTGGAGCGTGTATTGCGCAGGTTTTGCAGGTCCTGCGTGCGCGTCTGGATCTGCTTGCGCTCGGTTTCCAGTGCCTCCAGTTCAACCATCGGAAGATCGAAACCGCGCAGAGTGCGCAGTCGTTCAGCCGTCTGCGCAAGCTGGTTGCGCAACAGATTCGGGTCCAACATGGGGAAGTCCTTCAAACGAGTGGCCTGGATTATCGCGTGCCGACTTGTGACAGCGCAAACCAGTATTCATTGTCAGTGCCAGTACCGTGGCCGGTCTACGCGCCGTTGCTCGACATTCTTGGCATCACTGAGCAGTACCGAAGTGAATCCGCCACCTGCGGTATCAAACCAACGCGCGCCGGATTGCTGCCAGCGGGCCTGCACTTCGGGATGTGGATGGCCGTAACTATTGCCGCGGCCGGCCGAGTTGAACGCCAGCCTGGCGCCAGTTGCCGCGACAAATTTGGCCGATGAAGACGAACGACTGCCATGGTGGGGTACGAACACCAGATCGGCACGTAGCTCATCTGTCGCCTCGCGCAGCAATCGTGTTTCGATGATCTCGGTGATATCGCCAGTGAGCAGTGCCGCACCGTTGCGTGACTGAATCCGCAGCACGCACGAGCTATCGTTGCCCTTGTCCGGAAAATACTGCGGCGGATGCAGAAACTCGAAACGCACGCCATTCCATTGCCAGGACTGCCCGCCCTCGCAACGTGGAGACGGATCGGATTCAATGCCGATACTCACCTGGGCTTCGGGAAAGGCACGCAACACCGCTTCGCGCCCACCGGCATGATCGGCGTCCTGGTTGCTGAGCACCAATCGCTCGAGCCCGGTGACCGCCAGCGCGTGCAGCGTCGGCACCACCACCGCCTCGCCCATGTCAAAACCGCTGCGCGAACGCACGCCCGCATCGAACAACAGGTTATGGCTGCGGGTTTGCACCAGCACCGAAAGCCCCTGCCCGACATCGATCATGCTGATGCGCGCATCGCCTTCAGCGATTATTTCCACACGCGGCAACAGCAGCGGCAGAAACAACAGCAGTCCGAGCACACGCAGCGGCACACCGCGTGGCAGGAACACCCATATCGCACCGATCATGGCGAGCAACAATGCCCACAAACTGGGTGCGGCGAAGAACCACGAAGCCCCAGGCAGTGCCGCCAGCCAATCGAGCAGCCACCACAACGGCTGCAGCATCCATGCCGCGGCTTGCAACAGCCACTGACCGAGTATCGGAACGAAGCCAAGCAGCGCGATCGCGACCAGCAGCACTGGCACGATCAACATAGTGATCCACGGCACCGCCAACAGATTCGCGATCGGGCCGACCACGCTGCCCTGGCCAAAAAACGCAATAGTGATTGGCAACAGCCCCAGCGACATGGCGATTTGCGCGCGGCCAAAGCTGCGCAGCATTGAGCTGCCGTGCGTGGCATCCGGCAGTGCCCACATCAACCCAGCCACACCGACAAAGCTCAGCCAGAATCCCGCACCCAACACAGCGAGCGGATCCCAAACCAACACCAGCACCGCGGCCAGCGCCAGCGACTGAGTCATCGATGCCTGACGACGCAGCATGCGGGCCACCAGCACTACAACGATCATCAACAAGGTGCGTTGCACGGGCAGCGACCAGCCCGCCAGAATCGAATAGGCCGTGGCCCACAGCAATGCACCAAAGGCACTGAACGTAAGTCTCGGAATGTACAAGCCCAGGCCGGGCCAGATTCTGTAGATGCCTCCAAACAGCAGCGCCCCGAACGCGGCCACCAGACCAATGTGCATGCCCGAGATCGCGATCAGATGGCCGGTGCCCGTCACGCGCAAGGTGTCCCATTCACCATCCTGCAGACCACGCTGATCGCCGACTGCCAGCGCGCGCAACAGTGCAGCCAGGGGCCGCTCGGCCACGTGGCTATCGATGGCGTCGGCAACGTGCTCGCGCATGCGATCGACGCGACTGGTCCACGGCGGCGGCGACGTATCGATCGCACCTTCGCGCACATAGCCGGTTGCCGCGAGGCGTTGTTCAAGTGCGTAGCGAGCGAAATCAAATCCGCCGGGATTTTCTACTCCCCGCGGCGCGCGCAGCTTCACGCTGCCGCTGAAGTGCTGCCCCGGATGCAGCGGCGGCACATTCGCATACCAGCTCAGGCGCACCCGTCCGTGCACGCCGCTGGACGCCCGCGTGGCGGCATCGGGCATAAGTTCGAAGCGCGGCGGCATCAAATCCATTCGCGGCAGACCGACGATCGTGCCGCTGATCGTGATCTCCTTGCCGGCGATTGCATCGTCGAGACGAAGCTTCATGGCCATGCCGCCGCACAGACAGGCCCAGGCAAACCCGAGCAGCGCCGCCGCGACCACGCGCGACGCATGCCAACGCCACACCAGCAGCAACGCGAGGACTGCGATAGCCGCCAGGAGCGGCTGTGCAGGCAATTGCGGCAGCAGCGTGGACGCGCAAACGCCGGCGACAAAGCCTAGCGCCGTCGGCGTATCGAGCGCGAGCATGATGGGGGTGGGCTGCGTAACGGTCACGATCGGGAAGGTAGCGCATCGGCACGGCCCAGGCCTATATCAATCCCGTGTGTGACCAGGCGATGTATTCCGCTCAGTCGCGCGGCAGCAATTTTCCGTCACGTATCTCGAGCACCCTGTCCATGCGCGACGCCAGTTGCATGTCGTGCGTAACCACCACCAGGGAAGTGCCCAGTTCACGCTTCAGGCCGAGCATCATGTCGTATACGGCCTGCGCATTGCCGGCATCCAGATTGCCGGTGGGTTCGTCGGCCAATACGCACAATGGCTTGGTGACCAGTGCGCGTGCAATCGCAGCGCGTTGACGCTCGCCGCCGGACAGCTCCCCCGGCTTGTGATCAACCCGATCCGCCAGCCCCACTTGACCCAGAATCTCGCGTGCGGATGCCGAGGCCAATGCTGCAGATTCACCGCGGATCAGCAGCGGCATAGCGACGTTTTCCAGAGCGGAAAACTCCGGCAACAAATGATGGAACTGATAGACAAAGCCGAGCGCGCGATTGCGCAAATCGCCGCGTGCGGCATCGCTGAGCGCGCTCATATTCTGCCCAGCGACATGCACCTCACCCGAGTCCGGTACATCCAGGCCGCCGAGCAGATGCAACAGCGTGCTCTTGCCAGCACCCGATGTGCCGACGATCGCCACCGACTCACCGGTCGCAATCTCGAAGTCGATGTTCTCCAGCACCCGCGTGGCGACGCGGGTCTCACGATAAGTTTTGGAAATGCCGCTCGCGCGCAGCACGATGCGCGCGGCCGTGCTTTCAACGGATGGCGTGGGACTGGATGCATTCAACACTGGGGTATTCATTCGTAGCGCAGCGCCTCCACCGGATGCGTACGCGCAGCGCGCCACGCCGGATACACAGTGGCGATCACCGACAATGCAAACGACAGCGCCACGATGCGGGCCACGTCGTAAAGCTTCGTATCCGAAGGCAAGTCGCTGATGTAGTAGATATCAGCCGGCATCAGCTGGAACCCAAACACGCCTTCAAGAAAGCGCATCACATTGGTGACGTTTTCGGCCAGCAGCACACCGCCCACCGTTCCGATGATGATGCCGACCAGCCCGATCAACATGCCCTGCACCATGAACACTCCCATCACCGTGCGCGGTCGCATGCCAAGCGTGCGCATGATGGCGATGTCACTCTGCTTGTCGGTTACCAACATCACCAGCGAAGACACAAGATTGAAAGCTGCGACCGCGACAATCAGCGATAAAATAATGAACATGATCACCTTCTCGGTGGCGATCGCGCGAAAAAAATTCGAGTGTTCCTGGGTCCAATCGCGGATGCGATAAAAGCCGCCCATGCGATCGGCCAGTTCACGCGCCACGTCGCGCGACTTAAACATATCGTCGAGCTTGAGGCGCACGCCGGTGACCCCATCCTGCATACGAAACAGTTTTGCCGCATCCTGCATGTGGATGATCGCCATGCCACGATCGTATTCCTGCATGCCCGCCTCAAAAATTCCCACGACTTTGAATCGCCGCATCTGCGGCAACACGCCGGCGGGCGTCGCGCGAATCTGCGGCGCGTAAAGCAGTAGACTTTCACCGAGCCCGGCGCCCGCCCATAGCGACAATTCTCGACCCAGGATGATGCCGAACTCGCCTGGCTTCAACGCGTCCCAGCTGCCCTCCTTGATCCGCTCGGAGATTTCCGAAACCTTGGGCTCCAACTCGGGCATGACGCCACGAATGATCGCGCCACTTACCCGGGAACCCTGCAGCATGCCCTCGCGTTCGATATACGGAGCAGCGCCCACCACGTGCTCGACAACGAGTGCGGCATCTACCGCCAGCTTCCAGTCCGGCAAGCCCTCGCCTACGCCCGATACCGTGGCATGCGCCACCATGCCGAGGATGCGCTCGCGCAGCTCTTTCTCGAATCCGTTCATCACCGAGATCACCGTGATCAACGCGGTCACGCCCAAGGCAATGCCGAGCATCGACACCAGAGAAATGAACGAAATAAAATGATTGCGGCGCTTGGCACGCGTGTAGCGCAGTCCGATGTACAACTCGAGCGGTCGAAACATGAAGCCTCGGGATAACCCCCGGGATACGGGCCGGGGTAGGCAGACTAACTGATAGCATCGCCGATGCAAGCTGCGGGGCTGGTTCTATTCAGCGTGCGAGAAAAGAGCCCGCTGTAATTAAAACCCGACCGAACCTGGCACGCACGCATCGTTCAGCGCCGCGTTGCCAAGGCGAGACCCGATGATCTCAGGCTGATCCCCGCGAGATTTGATCCTGATTTTCACCGCGTTCCGATCGGCTGACCGCCCGATCTGACTTGAATCAAGGCGCGAAGACAGCGCTGCTGTCAAACTCTGTGCATGAGCACGATGCCGAGTTCCCCTCCCGGGTCCGAACAATTCCCGATTTCACCGCGCATGCTGGCGGCAGCGCCGCATCGGCTGCTGTTCTTTGTCGGCGCCACAAATGTGCTACTGGCGATGCTGTGGTGGGCGCTGTATCTGATCGATGTGCGCTGGCAACTGATCGGGTTGCATCCGGCGCCGGTGTTTGCCGGGTGGGCGCATGCGTTTGTGATGCAGTACCAAGTGCTGCCGCCCTTCATGTTCGGTTTTTTGTTGACGGTGTTTCCGCGCTGGATGGGACTGCCGGAGCTGACGCGTTGGCATTATCTACCGGTGGGATTGGGGCTGCTCAGCGGGCAGTTGCTGGTGTTGACCGGAATGCTGGGCGTGCCGCATCTGGTGCATGTGGGTGTTATCAGCACGCTGGCAGGATGGGCGGCCGGACTGGCGATCCTGCTGCGCCTGTTGTGGCAAGACGGCGGCAAGACTTGGCATGCGGTGTCGTGCGCGGTGGCGCTGACTTTCGGATTTCTGGGCGTGTTGTTGTTCGCCGTGTATCTGCACACCAACAACGCGCATCTGATGTTCGCGTCGATCAAGATCGGCAGCTTCGGGTTGCTGCTACCGATCTATTTCACAGTGGCACATCGCATGTTTCCGTTCTTCGCGGGCAATATGGTTTCGGGATATCGGCCCTGGCGCGCGATGTGGCCGTTGCTGGCGTTCTGGATGCTGGCCATCGCGCATCTCGCGCTGGAATTAGCGCATGCCTATGCTTGGCTGTGGTTGGCGGATCTACCGCTCCTCGCCCTTTGCGGCTATTGGTTGTGGCGCAATGCACCGCGCGGACCAGCACCTGCGTTGCTCAGCGTTTTGTTTCTTGGCTATACGTGGCTGCCCGTGGCACTGCTGTTGTACACAGCGCAGAGCCTGTGGTTTTTGAGCACAGGCGACTTCCTGCTGGGCTGTGGGCCTGCGCATGCCTTGTTCATCGGATTTTTCGGAAGTCTGTTGGTGGCGATGGTGACGCGCGTCACGCAAGGCCACTCGGGGCGGCCGCTGCAATTGGGTGGAGTGGCGGCATTTGCTTTCATCACCCTCCAGTTCGTGGCCATCGCACGCGTCGTCGCCGAACTGATGCCAGATTCACCGCGTTGGCAGGCGCTCGCCGCCGTCGGCTGGATCATCGCCTTTCTGCCTTGGGTGCAGCGTTCGGCGTTTATCTATCTCACGCGGCGAACCGATGGCAAGCCGGGATGATGCTAGTGGGCGACCGAGGGCGCGCAGTGCCATCCCGAATAGACGTTCGGCGGTGTTGTGGATGCGCCGCGGCACGTCGTTCCCAGGTCGGACCCGCGCTTCATGTGTGGGCCACGGCATAGATCGCGCCGTAGATCGTTTCGTGGCTCGCGCGTTTGGCAGTCTCGTTGGGGTGATCGTGCTTCAGCCCACTGACGATCTGCTCCGGGGACCGCCCACAACGCAAGCGTTCCATGACTTGAGTTCAAAGTGAAGCGTCCAATTGCAGCTTGCCATTGCCGCAACGTCGCCGTCCAGTACCGGCTTGAGTCAGATTGCCGAATTGACTTGAACCTGAGTGCCATACCGGTTTGAATCAGAATCTACGAGCAATCACATAGCTTGGTTAGTTTTTTCGGTGAGCAAGTCCACTTCATGAAACCGCTTGGGCTCCCGACCATCGTAAATAATCCACATTTCGCCAACGATTTCTGCAACCGAGACGGCTGCGGCATTATGAGGCGAGAACAGCAACTTCGATTTCAGAAGCGATGTTTTGTTTCACCTGCACTTGAGTACCAGCCCCGCCATCCTTGCCTCTAACGTATCCGTACGCTCCACAGGAATCGGCGCCGTATGACCAAGTCAAGCGTTGAAGCGCTGCAATTTCGTGAACTACTTGCCTATCGGCGTTCACGTCGATGGAAATATTCACTTCCGGGACTTGCCGACAGCGATAGTTGTGTACAAATACGACCAGCAGCGCATTGCCCTGCGGAAGCGATCCACGGTAGGTAGCAACGACTCCAGGCCTAAGCTCGAATGTTGACAGACGCATTGCCTTTGATCGTTCCAACTCGGCCGATCGCTTGGCCAAAAAATGACATCCCGGAATACACGCCAAGACTGCTGCGCCGGTGATTGCAAATAGCACAGACACCAATACCTTAGTCGTCACTGCGTGATCCCTATTCAGTCGGTTGAGAATTAGGCCGTAAGCGTCCCATCTACGCTCCGTTCATAACTCCGACACCCGCTTGTGCCATGTTTCGCCACTCTCGACATATGTCTCTCTAAGGTTAACCCGAGGAGATTCCGACGCGCGGTCCAAGAATGGAAGTTGGGTGGACCGGCGCTTATCCAAAGGAATCGACCCAGCGCCTACAACAAAGTCCTACTTGAACGACATCGCCATGTCGTTGAACACGCTCCCTAGAAAAGCGCTCGGATTAAGAATACCGCTTCAAAAAGTACAACGAGCGTAAGCGTCCGGTCTCCCCACCTTCCATTGGTGGACCGCGCGCCTGAATCTCCTCGGTTTAACCGAGGAGAGGCATATGTCGAGAGTGGCGAAGCAGGCGCAATGGCGCAAGCGGGTGTCGGCGTTTGAACGGAGCGGGCTGACGCGCAAGGCGTGGTGCCTGCGTGCAGGTGTTGCAGTGGCAACGCTGGACTATTGGCGAACGCGGCTGCGGGATGGAGGTGATGGATCTGGGCAGGCGCTGGTGCCGATCGTTGTTTCGGATCTGCCGATGGCACATACCCGCCTTGCGGGCGCTGGCACGATAGAGATCGATCTTGGCTGTGGCGTGCGCCTGCGCGCCAATGCGCAAGTGGACGCGCAGTGGTTGGTGTCTGTATTGCGCGGATTGCGCTGATGCTGCGGCCGACGGGTTGGTGGTTGGCGGTTGCGCCGGTGGATTTGCGCTGCGGGATGGATCGATTGTTGGTGGCGGTGCAGTCAGAGCTTCGTCGCGATGGGTTCGATGGTGCGGCGTACGTGTTCCGTAACAAGTCGGGAACGCGGCTCAAGATCGTGTGCGCGGATGCGCAGGGAGTGTGGCTGTGCGTGCGTCGATTGCATCGCGGATCGTTCGCGTGGCCGCGTGTCGATGAGGTGGTGTGCACATTGAGCACCGAGCAGTTCGATTGGCTGGTGATGGGAGTTGATTGGCGTTTGTTGTCGGCGCGGATCGAGGATGTACCACGGGTGATGTGAGCTACATTGAATGCCATCAAAAAGCCGCGGATATTTGCGGTTTTTGTGTTGCGTACTTTGTCGTTTTGCATAAGATCGTTGCATGTATTGCGAAGCCCTCGACGACATCACTGACCTGGACGTTCTGCGTCAGATGGTGCTTCAGCGGGATGCTGTCATTGCCAAGCGCGACCATGAGATTCTCTTCAAGACTGCGAAGATCGATCATCTGACGCAGGTAATCGCCAAGCTCCAGCGTCTGGAGTTTGCGGCGCGCTCGGAACGCTTCGATCCGGCGCAGCGGGCATTGTTCGATGCGGCGCTGCAGGCCGATCTGGCTGCGGCAGAGACGGAGCTGCAAGCGTTGACTGCGCCATCTGCGCTGACCCCAGCACAGCACGAACGCGCACAGCCCAAGCGCCGCGCCTTGCCTGCCGAGCTGCCGCGTGTTGAAGAGCGCATCGAGCCCGAATCGTGCGTGTGCGGTATGTGTGGCAGCGACCTGCACTGCATCGGCGAAGAGATCAGCGAGAAGCTCGACATCAAGCCCATCGAGTTCTTCGTACGCCGAACCATTCGCCCAAAGTTTGCCTGCCGAAACTGCGAGATCATCGTCACGGCACCGACCTTACCGGCGATCATCGAGCGCGGCATCGCGGCGCCGGGCCTGCTGGCGCACGTGCTGATCAGCAAGTACGCCGACCACATCCCGCTGAACCGACTGATCGGCATGCTGCTGCGCAGTGGCGTGGAGCTCCCGATCTCGACCCTGTCGGAATGGGTGGGTGCCTGTGGTGTCGCATTGCAGCCGCTGGTCGATGTGCTGCGCGATGACCTGAATCGATCTCGCGTCATCCACGCCGACGAAACCCCGGTGCAGATGCTGGCGCCAGGCAATGGCAAGACCAAGACGGCGTATCTGTTCGCCTATCGACGCGGCGAGATCGGGGAAAAGCCGATCATCGTGTTTGACTTCGCCACCAATCGCAGCGGTTCAAACGCCAGAAGATTCCTCGAACACTATGGCGGCGCCCTGGTCGTCGATGACTACGCCGGCTACAAACAACTGTTCCAGACCACGCCGATGCGTGAACTGGCGTGCTGGGCGCATGCGCGACGCAACTTCTTTGAACTGCACCAAGCCAACAAGAGCACCATCGCTGCCGAAGCGCTCACGCGCATCGCTGCGCTGTATGACGTCGAGCGCGATGTGGCGAAGCTGGATGCCGAGGCACGACACATGCATCGGCAGCAGCATGCACGTCCCAAAGTCGAAGCGCTCTTCGATTGGCTCACCGCACTGCGCCCGACCGTCAACACCGGTGCTGCCAGCGCCAAAGCCATCGACTATCTGCTGCGTCGCAAGCCGGCGTTCACCGCCTATCTCGATGATGGCGCGTTCCCAATCGACAACAACCCCGTCGAGAACGCCATTCGTCCCATTGCGCTCGGCCGCAAGAATTGGCTGTTCGCTGGATCAGAAACCGCCGGCCAGCGCGCCGCCAACATCATCAGCCTGATCCAAACCGCCAAAGCCAACGGTCACGATCCGCATGCCTACCTGCGTGATGTGCTTACGCGGCTGCCGACCCAGCTCAACAGCAAGATCGGCGAGCTGCTGCCCCACACTTGGCAACCAACGAACCCTTAGCAGCAGCGGGCCTCGGGCGAATAGGTGGGCTCACCGGAGCCTTACCAACGAGCTACGTCAAGCTCATGAACTCACACCGGGTGTTGCCCTTCAGGCTTGAAACCGCCGAGTGTCTCGATTTCTATCAAGTCTGAACGAATATCCTCCAGCTCAGTACTGCAGGTCAGACCTCGGGCGATTCTAGAAGCCACCAACGCCCCAATGAAGTCGCATAGCCGAATGTCCATACAAGCTTCCACGCATTCAAGCCGCAGCAGGCAACTTTCAATCGTTCTGAGCGCAAGTGCAGGTTCGTTAGGAATTTCAAATGTATTGATCAATTCACACTTTATGTTTGCTGATGTCGCACCGGCGCTAGCTTCAACAAAATCTGAAAAATCTCCAAAGGACAAAAGAACGTCGTTATTTCTTGATCGAATTCTAATTGTTTTGACCGAAGGCAGAACTCGCCGAATTGACTTATCTATAAACTCAAACAATAGATCGCTATCGTTCACTATTGTTCCCCCAAACTTCCTCAATAACAGGTCCTCCACCAGATTCCGTACAGCATCTACACGAGAATGCCGAGCCTGTGTAGTTTCCGCAACGTCCCTTTACGAGCACATGAACTCTCTTTTACGAGCAAACGCCGCCCGTGGCTGAAACAGGGGGGCGCGGGTTTCCACCCGGGAAATCCAATAGTGCGTGTTTTAGGGAAGCATACGGATACCAATTGGCGATCTCCTCGCAAGGGTCGAATTGCGGGAACAAAGTCAAGCAGCACTTTTTGGGCGGCTTCGGATTTGGCTCGGGTACCGGCCAAGGAGTGGGCCCTGGTTTTTCAGAGGGATTCAGCCTTGAGGTAGGTTTCGGTGTTGGTATTGGCGGTCTTCTCATCCCACAAGTTCCAAATTTACGAAACAGGAACCATATCCAGCAATCGTGTTCGCCGTGCACTGGCATTTTCCAAACGGTTGCCGAGGTCTCTCCACCAGTCAAGCTCTTCCGGCGTCAACGTGAGGTCGTATGCATGCGCTCCTTTCATTTTTTTTCGCGCAAGATCAGTGGCATGTCGGTCATTTTCCGTTGCAGCTATACCATGAATTTCCAGCGCAAACGCCAGAGCGACTCCTGAAAAGCATTCCTGACGCGAACTTTGCTCATTTAAACTGCAAGAGAGCTCCCTCATAAATCGCACGCATACATCAGCTATCGCGTCTTCATTTATTGCCACACTCGTCGCAATCATATTTCGAAACAATTCACTTTCATGCGGCGCGCCCAATGGTTCACGTTTGTTGCAATTTAAAAATATGGCCGAAACGGCGAACAACAAGTAAGAGTCAAGACGTCTTAAACCATCCTGCCTGCAAGCATTTATCGCGTAGGCATACTCATAACTATCCTCGGAGGGAAACTTCGCCTCCTCAACGGCACGTGCAATTTGAATGACGCTGACTTCGTCATTAGGGGACCTAAACCCATCAAGTTGCGTCAGCGCACAATACGCATCATCGGATATCTTCCCCGAAACGACTTTCAACAAGTAATTTGTATTACCGGCAACTGCGTCAATCACAAAACCCGTCCTTACACGCCTCTTGAACATTGCGCAAACACTTACCATTCGCCTTTGCAAATCCACCGGCGCCACCGCAACCCAGCAGCCCGTCGGCCGCAGCATCAGCGCAATCCGCGCAATACAGACACAAACCACCGCGCGTCCACTTGCGCATTCGTGCTCAGGCGCACGCCACCGCCAAGATCGATCTCTATCTTACCTGCGCCAGCACAGCGGGTGCTCAACACCGGCTCATCCGAAATAACGATCGGCACCACCGCCTGCCCAGATCCATTGCCTGCATCCCGCAGGCGCGATCGCCAATAGTCGAGCGTTGCAACTGCAACACCTGCGCGCAGGCACCACACCTTGCGCGTCAGTCCGCTCCGTTCAAACGCCGACACCCGCTTGCGCCATTGCGCCTGCTTCGCCACTCTCGACATACGTCTCTCCTCGGTGAAACCGCGAAGACTCCGCCACGCGTTAGGCGATTGGAAGGTGCGTAGACCGGACGCTTACAAACAAAAGGCGCTCGATAGCGCTTATCGACGCCATTCCAAGCGCTTCGTAAACGGCGCTCCGAGAGCCAAATCACCGCCCGACATCGTGTCCATCAATCCGCTTCCAGCATCAGTTGTCAGCTTGCCCACGCCGATGCGAAACGCCGAAATCCAGAACGATGCCAACGAACTGATTCGATCACTGGCCATCGCAAGCATCCAGCGTGCGAAACCTCCGAATCACGCGCCGAGCGAGGTAGCAAAACTACACTGAACTCTTGAAGTGACGGTCTCAAAGCTATTGACGCGTTCCGCATGAACACTCCAGATTTTCGTACACACGAGACGTCATGGTCCCGTCTGGAGACTTGCTATCATCTGCGATGCGTTTTTTTGAAATCGTCCGGCAAAGCCGGAACCCGCGGCACCTACTACTTCTTCCTGAATACAAACGAGTAGATTTTCGGTGCCGGCTGCACCACGCGCTCCTGCCATTCCTGCCCATCCTGGCAATTTACAGTCACGACCATGTCTTCCTTCGATCGAATGATGATGGTCTCCTTGTAGCTGCTTGTGAATTCGACACCGTCGAACACCTGAGGCCCGACGGTAATTGTCGATCGGCACACCGAGTCGGACTCGACCGTCATGTCTATTCTCGTAATCGCATCGCACCCGGCCAGCGGGAAGAATGCAAGAAACAGCATCGCACGCCTATTTGCACTCACACGTTTCTCCAATGCATTTGCTGTAACCCGGCAATTTCTGATTTGCGCTCGCATCAGCCTCGTTTTCCCACTTGTTCGGATCAGCAAAATAACTAGCAGCACCCATTCGCCCGTTGCCCCATTGATTTAAGACATGATGGAATTCGTGCAACATCCAACGCCCATTACCTTCTAATTCGCTGCAGGACGTAGTCAGATAGATCGTATTGAATGTGGTGAAGGCAAGTCCTGAAGGCCATTCACCGTGGTTTATGGCATACCCGATCCGAACGATGTATGCCGACATGTCATTCGGCAAGATGACTACGCCTTGTATGGTCGCTTCGGACGTTCCAAAAGATTTTGCAAGGCAGCACACCGTTCTAGTTTTCAAGTTGCATCTGGACGGACTGTCCCCGCACGTTCCACAAGGTGCCACTTTGCCATCGCGGCATCCGCACCACGTTTCCTGTCCGATTGGATCTATGTACTTGTTGGGGTTGGCGGTCACGTAGGCGTAGAAATTGGAACCACCGCCCATACCAATCGGATCGGACTGTGCATAACGGCCGGTGCCAGAATCATAGTCACGGTAGAAGTTGTAGTTCAGCGCCGTGACGACATCGTCCCATTGCCCGGGGAATCGCAACAACGTGTTTGCCTGGGAGGCAGGCCTATTGGTCGCCCGGCCAAAGCTCTCCCTAAAGACTTCCCAGGTCCGTTCTCCGTCTTGAACCGAAGTGAGGGACTCACCGATGCTCAGGCGTTCCGTCTGGACCAGATTGATTCCATTCGCGCCTTTCTGCCAAACGATATCGGTGCCCCACGCCCCTTTCGGCAGCCATCCATACTCTCTAATCGGCACACTCCCTGCACCATACTCCCCCGTCAACCCCTCCTCCGAAAACAAGAACCAAGTGACGCTGGCGTCGGCACCAAACGTCTGCCGCCACACCCTGCGCCCCATCGGGTCGTAGGCGTACTTGGCAATGGTCGCGCCGCTGTCTTTGACCTCCACCATCCGGTCTTGGGCGTCATAGACATACTCGCGCGTAGCGGTGATTGCTGGGTTGCCGGTGTCTTCCTTGATCGTTGATCCGTTGGCATCGTAGTCGATGGTTTCTTGCTGTTCACCAACGCCCCACTGCTTCAGTTCGTTGTTGGCGTTGTAGATCCACGGGCCAGGCTGGTGTGCTGAGGTCAATCGGTTGTGGACGTTGTCGTAGCTATAGGCTTCGTCGGGCAGGCCGTCGGGATTGCTCGGGCTGCTGATCAAGCTCGGCGGCGGTGTGGCTCCGGTCAGGCGATCCAAGTCGTCATAGGCGTAAACATAGGCGCCGTCGAGTGTGGTTTTTCGGGTGATGTTGCTGACTTCATCGTAAAGGTAACGATGGTCCATCACCGGTTCACCGTTGTTGCCGGTGCCGTTGACCTGGATGCGTTCCGGGCGTTGCAATGCATCGAGGGTAACGGTTCTGGTCAAGTTGCCGGGCATCGTTACTGATTGGATGGCGTTCCATCGATAGGCATAAGTCAACGTGTCGTTACCCATCGCCAGCCCAGGAATTTTGTAGGTCTGCAATTGGTTGTTGCTGTCGTAAGCAAAATTCAGGGTGCCGGTGCTGCCGGGATAGGTGAGGGTTTTGGGCAGGCCGTTGGCTTCGTAGCTTCGCGTCAGCGTTTTGGCGAACGATCCCGCGCCATTGCCGAAGGTGATCGTTTCGCCCGTCTTCTGGCCCTTGTCGTCGTAAATGTACGTGCCCGACGTCAGGCCATCGTCATAGGTCTTCAGCAAGCCGCGTTGATCGTAGGTGTACGCGATGGTCTTGCTCGCCGTGGCGGTGGCCGGAGCAAAATGCTGCTCCCTTTCCAGCCGGTTGTCATCATCGTAGGTGTAGATGCGTTTGGCGCCGTTGGGGCTGGTGCGTTCGATCAGATTGCCGTTGGGGTCATAGACATAGCCGATGGTCTGCCCCATCGGACGCGCTTCGGTCGTCTTGCGATTGATCTTGTCGTAGCTGAAGCGATGCGTGTTGCTGTTGGCATCGGTCACTGTCAGCAAATTGTCGCGATGGTCGTAGGTGTATCGCGTCTCGCCCAGGATTGGGTCGACGTCTTTGATCACTCGATGCAGGGCATCGTAGAAGCGCTGACGGGTGCGTCCTTTTGCATCGGTTTGGCTGACGACATTGCCCATCGCGTCATAGGCCATTGTGCTGGTGTAGCTGAGCGTGGGGCTCAAGGTTTGCTTCACCTCGATCTGTCGATCGCGCTGGTCGTATTTGTAGGTTTCTTCGTAGGTCGGGTATTTGTGTTTGGCGACCAGGCCTTCAAGCGCATTGCCCTCATCACCATAAATCGTTTCGGTGGTGTTGCCATTGCCGTCGGTCATCGTGGTCATGCGGCTGCTGGCGTCGAAGCCGACACGCGTGATAACGGCTCGCGCATCTTCGGATTCGTACAACTGGCCTTCTTCGTCGTAGCGTTGCTTGTGCAAGCCGCCGAGCGGATCCTCGGTCTCGACCAGGCGATCCTTGTCGTCATAGCGATAAATCGTATCGCTGCTGCGCGTGCCGTCAATCGGGGCTTTGCTCTTGGTTCGGTTGCCGGTCTGATCGTATTCGAACGTCGTCAGAAACTGCAGCGGCGTTTTGCTGGTTTGCAACCATCCGGCTGCGTTGTAGGTCATCACGCGGGTTTTGGAACGGGCGTCGGTCTGGGTCAAAACGTTCCCCATCACATCGTGCGTGGTGAGGGTGATCTGATCTTCAGCGTCGGTGGTCTTGGTGAGATTCCCGTAGTTGTCATACTCCATACGCGTGATTACATCCAGGGCCACCGTGTCGCCCTTGAGCGTGCGCGTTTCCAGCTGACCGTAGGCTGTGTAGCTGTACTCGACCGTGCGCTCGATTGGCGTACCAACAGCTTGCACTGCAATCAGGACACGGCCTTTGGCGTCGTAGCTATACGTGCTGCGCACGCCCAGCTCGTCGGTGTACTCGCTCACATAGCTCAGTGCCGGAAGATACTTCCACTGCTGCTTGGTGCCATCCGGGTGCTGCACCTCGATCACATTGCGATAGCTGTCGCGCTCGCTGCGCGTCACCAGTCCGCGTTCGTTCTTGACGTAATCGACCAGTGGGCCATCGGCGCGGCGCTCGAACTCCCGGCGAGTTCCGCTCAGGCTTTTGACCAGTCGCCCTTCAATATCGTAGATGCGCTCCAGCGTGCGGCTGATCGGCGCCGGTGTCGTCTCGATCACCGTGAACTGGCGACGATCGCGCGCGTACTCGTATTGGTAACGGGTAATTCGATGCAGCGGATCTTCCAGTGTGGCCACCCGCGAAATGCGAAAATCACGGCCCGGTCGACCGGTGAAGGACACACCCAGGGGTGCGGCAAGCGCACCTGCAACAAAGGATTGCGTGTAGGTCACCTTGGTCACCTGTTGCTCGGGATCGGTGATCTCGTTCAACTGGCCATTGCCGTCGTAACCGTATTTCCAGACATAGCCCATGGTGTCGCGTACTTCGGTCAACGCATCACCAACCCAGGTGTACTGCACGTAGCGCCCGGTGCGATCGGTGACCCGATCAAGCTTGGTTCCGGCATAGGTGAAAGTCAGTGCCGCAGTGCCAAAATGATCGCGGATGATCTCGGGTTTGTTGTCGGCATTGGATTGAATCGTCACCTTGACACCATGCTTGTCGGCGTACTCGCGCAGGATGCCGGTGGCCGAATAGAGGGCGTAGTTGCCCATGCGGTCGTACCAGCGCCAGTCACCGCTTGGGGTTACACGGCGCACGAACTGATTGCTATCGAAGCGATAGACATCGCCATTGCCGGTGCGCTCGAACACCGTGCCCGCGCGATCGACATACTTGACTTGGCCGCTGGTGCTATCGATCTTGAATTTCAAATCCGCCCACAAGGGATTGAAATACCAACGGCCATTGGTCCAGGTGCGGCGCACCGACAGTCCACCGCCCAGGATCTTCACCTGGATATCGGTGTTGCTGTCGGTCAACTCACCATTGGGCAGCCGCACACGCGGGGCGGCTTGGGCTTGCACCATCAATAGCAACAGTGCAGCGAGCAGAAGGCGAATAAGCGTGGGCATGCGTTGGTCCTTGGACATCATTTTTATTGGCTTGAACAACGCACGATGCGCGCCGAGCAGCTAATTGCAACACTTGCCACCCGGGCATGGCGGTGGCGGTGGACCATCGGGCGGCGGATCGTCGGGTGGTGGATCTCCCGGTGGACCGCAGCCGGCGCTGCAACTACAGCCTTCGCCACAATCCGGGCCGCATGAACCTACAGCGCCACCGCCGCCGCTGCCGCCACCTCCGCCCCAACCATGTCCCCCGCCGCCGCCGCCAATAGACGTAGGGGCAACGCTGGAAGAACAACTGTTGCCGATCGCCCGGACAAATTGTGCGCCCGCGTTACCGGCGCGTTGATCGCCTGCAGCACAGGTGAACGCAAACTGTAGCGATACCCCGGCACTGAACAAACCGCAACCTGATCCCTCCGGGCGAGCCAGCGCTTGCTGATTGGCAGAAGGCGATAGTGGCTTGTCCTGTATCCAATCTGCCAACGATTGCCCGACGCCGTTGGCGCTGGACCCGGGTAGCGCTTGCAACGCTGTAACACGATACGGCAACGTGACACTCTGAGCAGCGGCAAGCTCATTGGGCACCGAGCCGAAGAGTTCGATCAGGTAGTAAGGGTTCGGACCCGGCACGGCAAGCACCACATCATCGGCTCGAATCAGTCCGTGATTGGTGATGGTGAACTCGCCGGTGATGAACTCACCGACATTGAGAATCGGCAAATTCACCGAAGTAGGCTCGATTATCACCACCGGTGCTGGCACCAGAGTGGAGAACACTGCGCTGAGCGTGACGTCGTAATTGTCGGGTATCGTCGTTGGTGTGACCGACCAGGTGAAACTGACCGTGGTGAAATCCAGGAACACGCGTTCATCCACGGTGATTCCGGCGCGCAATACTACGCGCCCTCGCGAAGGCGCATGATTGGGCGCCTGCGCCTGGTAGGTGTAACGACCTGGCGGCAGTGGACCCATGATGATCTCGCCACCGGCGCCGGTAATCGCCGTGGCGCGAATGTTGGGATTGACTTCATTTTGCAGCGAAATGCGCGCGCCCGTCAGGCCAAGAATCGGCTGATTGTTGGCGTCGAGCGTCGCGGTGAAATTGTCCACCGCATGAAAGCGCACTTGACCTTCGCCATTCTCATTCACTGCAACCGTGACAAAGAAATCACCGCCAATAGCGTTGCCCGACGTGACTCGAAGTTTGGCTTCGTAAACGCCATCGCTGACGCCGACTTCGGGTGCGAAGCGCAGCTCCAGCGTGCGCCGTTCGCCGACGCCGAGCGAGCCCAGATTCGATGCTGAAACCAAAGTGATCCAAGTCGGCACGGTGCCGGTTCCAACGGGGATCAACGAGGCCTGGATGTTGCTGGCAGCGACCAGCCCTTTATTCTCTACGGTAAAGGATTCACTCGCGATTTGCCCGCGCCGCACGCCGGTGTAGACGCTGGTCGGTGCGCCAGTCAAGACGGGCTCAGCCGGGAACAACTCGTAACCCAGGCGCGTACGCGCGCGCACCAAACCACCAGAGCTATCTTCCAATACCGCAACCACAACATTGCCACTGGGCGTTGAGGTCAGGGCACTGCCCAGAATTGCATTGAACGTGTGCTGCGCGTCCGCTCCGATGCCGCTGCTGCCGCCATCCTCAAAGGTAATTCCAGCCGGGAGCGCGCCGCCGGGTTGATCCGCTGGAATCGCAACCAAGCGAACATTTTGCGCTATTTGCCCGACACTGTTGCGCACCGTGATCGGAACCACCTGCGGAAATCCACGCGGAGCCGCCACGCCAATGCGCGCCATCGTGACGGTGAGACGGCTGATGGTGTAAGTGGCAATTCCGGTGGGCGTGGTATCGATAAATGGCGTGGCGTTGGGATGCATGGCGGTGACGCTGTATGCACCCTCGTCCGCGCCTTGCGGCGTGAAAGTGTAAGTGAAGTCGCCATCGGCATTGGTTACCAGATTGATACGCCGATCAAAGCCGCGGGTGCGCAAAACCAGTGTCAACGCTGCGTTGGGCATCGACGCGGGACTGAGGGTCTCGCGCATGCGGCCACTGATGGTGATGGGCACGTTGCCGGAAGAAATGGCGGGCACTGCCGATAAGCCCGAACCGATATAAGGCGGCACGAATGGCTGCGCAGGCGCTGGGGCGCGTCGAAAAATGAATTGACTACTGGCCTCGGTCGTATCCGCTCCGGAGTTGCGCAGCAACGCACGCACCGTCTTGACGCCCTCGCTTAAGCTGGTAGTCAAAACGTTTACTGCGAACGGAGCGGTGTTGTCCACCCCAATCGAAACGCCGTTGAGAAAGAACTCTACATTCGTCCCAGAGCGCTGGTCGATGGTGGACGCAGCCAACGAAATGGCGCCCGATACGATGGCCCCGGCTGGAGGACTGGTAACCAGGATGCTGGGCGGTGGAATCACGTAGCTGAAAGTGACGAATGCAGAACGCGGCGAAGTAGCAATGGCGTTGGTGGCATCTGCGCTCAACGTGTGCGGTCCACCACCAGGCAAGGTGATCGATGTGCTGAAGCTGCCACCGATCCCGACCGATATCGGTTGGCCAATCGGTTGATTGTCGAGGTAGAGCTGTACACGATTGCCGATATTGGCACTGCCCAGCACACTGAGATGATTGTTGCGCACCACCGCATCAGCAGCTGGATAAGTAATGGTGGGTACTGCAGGCTCGGACAAAACCAACGTACCTGAGCGGGTGACGACGGTTTGGTTACCGGCGCCGTCACGCGCCGTCAAAACCAGGTCGATCGCGCCATTGGACACCTCGTCGAACGTCACCGGAAACGCGTATACCGCTTGATCACGCGTGCCGCCAGGCACGGCAATTCCGTTGATCAACAGTTGGGCGCTGCGCACCACAGTGTCGTCCACAATGGTGGCGGTCAACACGCCAGGGTTGTTGTATGTGTGGCCATTGAGCAAGGGCTGTCCAGCAAATCGCAAGTTGCTAACAACCGGCGGCGAAGTGTCGCCAGGACCCTGCGGACGCCGCATCTCGACGAGCACAAACGCGCTGCTCGCGGCTTCATTGACGTTGGTCGCAATCGCCAGCACCCGAAGCGTGCCATTGGCGCGGCCGGTGGTGTCGAACACTGTGGCGTAAGGTGCCGTCAAGTCAGTGGCGATGCGCATGCCATCGACAAAAAACTGGACGCTTTGGATGGCCACGGCATCCGATGTCAGCGCGCTGATGTCGAGGCGCGCAGTCGGATCTGTCACCACCGCTCCGTTGCTGGGTGCGGTAATTTGTACCTGTGGGCCGCTGCCTTGCAATGTAAGCTCTAGCACAGCTAATTTGGTTTGCCCTTGCGGTCCGCGAAACTGCGCAAATGTGCGCTTGATACCGACAGTGGATGACACGGTAAACCCACGGTTCGGTGTTAAGGCGCTGTAGGTCGCACCGCTGAACAGCTGCGACTCACTCAGACGAACTTCGGTGGCATTGCGGCAACGGGTGTTCAACGACACCGTGGTGCTGTTGACCGTGTAAAACCCATCGCTGGGAACCACGACACAATCAATCAGCGGCACAGCAGTCAGATACTGTCCGTAAAGTACGCCGGGGCTCACCCGGTTGCCTTGTCCACCGGGATTGTCCAGAGGGTCCAAGGGTCCACTGGGCGCGCCCCACCAATTGGACGTAGCGGTCAACAGCATCGGAGGCGTGAGATTTTGCGCGCCGAAGTCACTATTTCCATAGGTCTCAGAGGCCGAAATCACTGCACGAGCAGAACTGGATCGAACCCCCACGGCGTTATCGCGCAAAACAAACCCTGTCAGCACGGGACTGGCATTACGCACAACGCCCAAACCCAACGTGCTGTGCGTGATCGTCACTGCATTGAGCGACTGATTTGACAACAGTTCGAGCCCTGCCTGTCCACCCTGACCTGCATAACGAATAGTGGCGCCATCAATCTTGACACTGCCGGCAATGGCCGCATCGATACGCACACCAAACCAGTCAGCGGGCGCCGGAGCGCCGGGTGTGGGCATCGTTTGCCCACCGGTCGCGTCGTCGCGAATACTCGTGAAGATGACTTCACCGCTACTCTTGAGTTCCGAATGCACGGACATTCCAGAGTCGGTGGCAAACTTCACAACGACTCCAGGTTCGATCTGCAATGCCTGGGCACAAACACCGCTGCTCAGCCACAGTCCGGCACAGGCCAAGCCGACACGGGAAACGTAGCCGCTCATGGCGTCACCACGATGGTCGGGCTGCTGAAAATTCCAACGCCCGGCCAGTTCACGGTAAAGGTGTAATCCCCAGGTTCCAGTCCGCGTAGGTTGAATTCGACCAAGTGTTCGCCATTGGGGATTTCGACCGTCGGCGGAATTTGTGCGGTGGTTGCGCCACCAGTAAGTGCAAGCGAGATGGCGCTGGTTGCGTATGCATAATCCCCGTCGCTCATGCCCTGCGGAAACAGTCGTAATCGCACGCTCAAGTCTTGGCCGACCTGCACGGTGGTTTGCCAGGTCTCGATGACCAGAGTTGGATCACGCACTTCGACACTTACGCTTGTTCCCGTATAGCCGGGAGCATTCAGAGCCAGTGTTGCAGGGCCGTTTTGTGTGCCAAGCACCACGAATTCAACTGAGGATTCTGACGCGGGTATCACCACCGGGGATTGCGGCGCACACACGGGTGCTGGCACGCAGTTAGCGCTGATTTCCGCGGGCATCGGCGAGGCAATCGTGCTGTATAGCCCGACTCGGCTGTTGAGTCCGCGCGCGAGCACCACCGACAGCGGATATGCGCTTAAGGTGGCTTCGGCCGTGCGGGTCTCGGAATAAAAAGTGCCCAAGTTCGGTATGGTCGCGCGCAGCCGATAGGTGCCGGCGCTGGCGGGAGTGTCTAGTTCGAACCCAGGACAGTACCCGCTTTCATTGTCGCCTTCCGGAATCACTGCACTGTAGGATTCGGTGAAAATGCCTGGCGGATTCTGATCGACGATGGTGATGCTCGCCTCAAGAGTTTGGTTCGCCACTCCAGGTTCCACCGTTATGTACCATCCCCCACTGCATTCGTCTGGATTTCGGTAGAAGAATCTGCCGATAAAAGGTACGACCTGAACCGGCAGTGTCGTCGCGCCATGCTCTGGAAGCGAAGAGACTGAGGTCAACGTATCGGCGCCAACATTCTCACCAACCACAGGCACCGTGACCTCGGTCCAATTGATGTTTTGCGTCAGCGGCACACTGCAGGTGTTCGAGGCGCAGCTATGGTTAACTGCCAACGGCGGTGATGTGGGGGGAACTGGGAGGGAAAGTCGCGCAGGCCAGCGCAGTCCCTTGCCAACCGTGACACTGGCTTCGTCAAATCGCAGCGTGTTGCCGGTTACCGTTTGGACGACCGAATCCAGCGGAGTGGACAGCCCGGTAACCGTCGCGCGCAAAGCATAGCTGCCGACCGCAGTGGGCGTACCAACGAAACCGCCGACGTATCCATGACTTGGCAGATAATTGATAAAGCTACTGGTCGAGCCTCCGCTGTAAACGCGAAAAATACCCGGGACAATATCGATGGGTGAGGCACCTATCACGTCGACGTTGGCGGTCACCAGTCGCGCAGATTGATTGACGTCCTGGGAGCTGAGTACCTTGAACACCAACGCGAAAAAATCGCGAGCAGCACCCACAGCTCGCGTGCCCTCCAACTGGTAAAACTCGTACGTCGGTTCCACCACCGACACATTGAGCGCCGGCGCACTGGCATAGTCCAAAGCCACCGCATTGACTAGGGTGTTGGCGGTCAATTCTCTACCGATGATGGAAACCGCTACTTCAGACGCATTGGCGGGGATGACTACGGCGTCGATGGTGACGCGTGATGGGTCCGACGCGATCAAGTTCACACTCAGTGGCGTATTTGGCGCGTAGGCATCTGCGCCTAGTTGTCGACGGATCTTAACGAAACGCGAATCCAACAGTTTTCCGGAGACAAAACTGGACGCTGAGAATTGGAGGTTCAAACCAACACTTCTCTGCTCGCTGGACGTCCATTCGCCCAATCCGGCAATGGCGGCACGAACCTTATAGTTTCCGAACACACTGGGAACACCCACAAAACGCGAGGAACTAAACCATCCGCCTGCCGAAATGGCGGTCGTGCTGGTCGACGAACCGGAATTGAAGAAGTCGTAGATGCCGTCGACCAGGTTGGCCGGCGCGGCGTCAACGATACTGATTTCAATGCTTTGACTGCTTGCTGCTCCCTGTTGCTCAACGACACCTGGGACCTGCCATTGAAGCCAAAACTCGTCGCGCGCGCTTTGCGGAGACCGAACGTCGTCGAGACCGACAAAAGCCAACGTCGATTCGACCACATTGACTTCCAGCGCCGCACTGGTGCTTTGCACCTCCGCAGCGCTGGCATGGACTGCGATGGGTGCAGCGGTAATCAACACACCGACGGTAGCCATCACAACCTCGCTGGATCCTGCCAGCAACTGCACGGTTGCGGGAACGATCAGCGAGGCGCCATCGGGATTGGTTAGGGCGATTTCGAGGTCTCGGCGCGGCCGGAATTCCGATGCACCGGAGTGGAGCTGAATCCTCGTGCTGCGTGATTGCAGTCCGCGGCCTACGGTGTTGCTGCTCTGCGAAAAACTCAGAACCGCGGGCGGACCCACGGTAATCATGAGCGATCCCGGATCCAGATTATTGCCGCCGGTGGTGATTGTGGCCGAACCTTCAGTGAGTGCGCGTATGTCCACCAGCGCGCTACTCGCCCCAGCTGCGATGGCGACACTTGGTTGCACTGGAGTCGCGATCGCCGGGTCGGATGATGTAAGCGTCACAGTGACGCCTCCCTGAGGTGCGGGATTGGACAACACCACGGTGAACGGCTCGGTAAACCCTGCGGGAATGGTGCGCTCGCTGACATCAAAGTAGGCGGTCAGTCGTTCTACTTCTGCATTGACCGTTGCTTGCCCGTAGCTCGCGTTGCTCGCGGTTAGGCTTGCCGTCCCAACATCGACACCAGTAAGCGGAACGTTCAGTCCCGTGGCGCCGGCTGGAACCGGCAAGCTCGCGGGTAAAGTCAGTCGTGTTGGATCCGAACTCTCGAATGTAACGGTCATGCCACCGGGTGGCACCACGTCTGAAAATACAAGTTGTGCGGTGACCGTGCCGATGGGCACTTTGACCTGGGTTGGCCACCGCATGGTCAGCGGCTCGACGGTGATGACGGAGCCCGCATCGATGTAGCCGACAGCGCTGGCAACAAGATTAGCCGTACCTGCCGAGAGTCCCTGCACGGGAATACTGACGCCCGCAGAGCCGGCAGGAATGACGATTGTGGCTGGCAGTTGCGCGACGCCAGTCGGATCCACAGACAGCGTGACGGTGGCAGCCGATACAAACGCTGAGGCAGGACCACGGGACAAAAACACGTCGCGCGTACGCCCCGCAGAAAGCACGAAGGGTGACTCGAAAATTTGCAGCGCGGGACGGGGCGCGACGGTGACCCCAGCCGAGGCAACATCACCGCTCGGGTTGGAGGCGGTGATGGTGGCATTGCCACCGGTCAGCGCGTTGACCGTGATCGATGCCGAAAAAGCGCCAGCGGGTATGGTGACATTCGGATTGACGCTCGCGATTTCAGGAGCGGAAGACGTCAGCGTAATCGGAGTACTCGCCGCCGCGGGCTCTGACAACGAGAGCAAGAAATCGCTGCTCTCGCCCGGCTCCAGATAGCGATAAACCGGCGCCAAGGTCAACGGAGATGGACGGGCACCCACGTGCAAGATTCCGCCAGAAACAACGTAAGGAATGCCCACCAGAGCCCATCGCGCACGTTGGGTCACCTCCCCCGCCGGCACCGCAATGCCGTTGAGGACATTGCCGCTCGCGGTCAGCCCTGATCCTTGCGGCGATGACGACAAGTCAAGTGTGATTGCCGGCCCGGCGTTGTTTTCCAGCGCCACTGTCTGAAGCGTCGGTGAGGCGCTATTGATGAGCATGCCCTGCCCGAAGCGCACCGTAACGTACGTCAAACTCGATGGCTGAGACCCATTACTGGATAAAAGCCGGAACTGTTGCCAGTCTCCGGGTGCAGCCGGCGGCGACGCACCCGCTTGATCGCGCACCGAAGTAAAGACGATGCGACTCACACTGGTGCCCACTGCAATCAGCCGTCCACCGTCGACGGTAAACCCGGTGCCCGGCGCCATATAAATCAACACACCAGCCTCGATTGTAAGGACGGCACCGTTGACCACGCGCACGGAGCCGGTCACGTTGTACGGAGAAGCGGCAAAAGTCCAGGTAGCGTTGGTGGTGATATCGCCACTGACATCTGAAGCGCGCGCGAAAGATGCCAAAGCGCACAAGCCGAACAGAACCAGTGCGCGTATTCCCTGTAGTAAGCTCATCACACTTTTCCTTAAGCAATTATGATCCGCACGGGTACAACGTTCATGGCAAATAACTCTGTCGTCACGGCAAATAACACGGTCGACGCAGTTCGAGCGAAGCACTTTGGGCGCGTGCAGGTCCATTCAGCAATTCCAGGCGCAGAGACTCAGCGCCGCCGCGCAGGTAGAAACCGCTAGGAGGACGATCTTGCTGTGAGGGCCCAAGTCGGTCTAACAGATAGACGAGGGTCGTGTCGCCTCGCGACTTGATCGCACCGATATCGACGTAAGGATGCTTCCTGGCGTCGAGCAGGCGAACCAGTTCCTCATTCCGCCTGAGATCAAAAACGAAACGTGCGGAAGAACTAAGCGCATCGATGACGCCCACCTCCGCAAACAGGTTTTCTGTTTCAGCGATTGAGTTCGGAGCAGCCGTCGAAAACGCTTGATTCCACGCCCGCATTCCGCCACGCAACACCAGTGAATGCGTTGCGGTTTTCGGCTTGCATTGACGCGCGATACTTTCGTCGTCGAGACCATTCCCCAGCAGAACCCGCGTGCTACCCATCGCCGGCGGCCGCTCGTCAAGCTGGGAGAACGAAAGGATGCGCAGTCCGGGCGCCGCGTGCAAGGACGGCTGGGAACGTACGTCGACAAACTCCAGTGATGATTTCCGGGTCAACGCGTGGGCGTCGACAATGCGACACCCCGATTGCATCCGGTCAGGCGTCACCTCAAGTGGATGCGCGGTTACAGGAATTTTGACCGACGTCAGGGTTGGATCGACGCACTCGCCCACCGCCGACCACGTCAGCAACGAAAGCATTGCGGTTGCCGCGAAAATCATTGGCCCGCCTTGGTTTCCGTCTGCGCCTCAAAACCACCATCGGACAGGAGCGCTGGCTGGTTTGCAATGACGGGCAAGTCGGCGGATTGTGGTGCAGCGTTCGACAAAATTGTTTCGGGATTTCCGGCAGTGGTCACGCCCGCGCTAGCCGATGCCTCGGCAGAGGGCGAGCCAATCACCTGCAGCACGGGCGAGGCAGATGCCTGAGAATTGGATTCGAAGCCATCTTCAAAGTCGAGGTCCCCCGACGCATTCGCGCTGATGCTCAGTTGTCCGCTGTTGTTGGAGGCATCCGGATCAGGGCCCGCATTGAGGTTCGCTACGATTGCAAAGGTTCCGGAGCGAGTCGGGCGGACCACCACGGTAAGCGCCGCCTCCTGTTGCACTTGCAGGCTACCGAAGTTCCACACGCCGTTGCTGACCGTACCCTGTGTTGCGGACAGAGAAACAACCGCAAGACCCGAGTCAATCACAAAATTCAATGTTCCCGCGGCAGGATCCGGTCCACGATTCTTGATGTTGATTCGTACCGTGGTCTCTTCGTTGATGGTGACAGAGGGCGTGAGCGTGCTCAGCACAACTGCAGTGTCTGCCTGCGGATCTGGAGATGTCGACAGCTTGGCGAACTGGTATCCACTGAGTGTGCTGCCTGCGGGCACTGACAAATCAACGACACCCGTTGGCGTAATCGTGCCACCGGCGGCACCCGTAGCGTGAATGCCGTTTTCAAGCCCCGGCATGGCGCCGACAGTCAGCGCGTAGGTACTCGACTGCAGTGTCGTGAACGAGTATTCACCCGACGCATTGGTTTGAACGATGGTGTCCACAGTATTGCCGCCCACAGATCCTTGCAATCGAACTTCACACGCGGCGACACCAGGTTCGCCCACCTCTCGAATACCGTTGTTGTTGAGGTCCCGATACACCGCACCAGAGAGGCTAGCTTGGGCCACGTTTTCAAAGGAGATGAGGTAACTGCCGCTGCCGCGTGCGTCAAACAGGTTCAGTAAGTAGTCAAATCCCGTGCCCGTCGCCTGTCGGACTTTGGACAGCCAGACGTTTTCCAACGGCAGCGCCGAGCCATCGTTCACGCGCGAGGCGCCAGCAATGCGCAGGGTTCCGCGACTGGCATCCGGGACATGCACATACGCCGGCAATGTCGATGGAGTGAAATTCAACAAATAAAGATCGCCGGGTTGCGCGCTCAACGTTGCCCCCAGCGATCGGTCGATCACCAGAGTGTCAGTTCCATTAGATTCGTAAGTTCGATAGGTATTGATGTCAAGTGCAAGGAAGTCGCGTACCGCATCGCGCCCATTCAAATCAACACGCACGTCCTTGACCAGCTCGTGCGGCGTGACCGACTCGATCAGCGAGGTAAGCGCACCACCGAGCGCGTCGTCGTGGGTGTATTCGGCGGTGAACTCAGAAAAACGACCCACCAACGTCGTGGACATCAACCAACGCCCCACTTTGCTGGTGGACGCATCGATCTGAGCAAAATCCAGAAGTAACGTGGGCTGTGCTGGCTCGCTTTGCACAAACGAACCAATGATGTTGAAACCGATAGCAAGGCCTTGCTGATTCTCGACGATGGTTGGCTGCGCCGATTCAATACGTGTTTGCCTGGATGGCCCGGCGCCCGTGTTCTTGATCCTGACGCCGAGCGTAAAAGGTATAGAGGGCTCAACGATCGGCGTGAATGGATCATCAGCGTAAACATCGGTCGGTAAAAAGTAGTCGAGTTTTAGTTTGGGCTGAGGCTCGACGGTGATCGTGTCCGGCACCACCGACACGGTTTTTGCCTCACCGGCCTGGCTGTAGCTGATCGTCGCACCCACATAGTAGATGCGGCCAGCCGCTGTCACGCCGCCTGTTCCAGCGGCGGGAATGATCAACCAATTGGCTTGCGCTTGGACGCGCGCCCCGATGACACCTGCACCGTCCACGCCACCAACGATGCCGGGTGTGTCGTCCAAGCGCAGAAAAAACTTGGCGTTGGTGTTGTTCGGATCCGAACTCCCGACCACCGCATTCCCGGCTTCGTCCATGAACTCGACATTGACCAGAAATTGCTGCAACTCAACGTCAGTGCCGTTGTCGATACCCAACTTGGCGTTGAATGCCTGGCGTTCGAGACTTACAGACTGGGCGATCTCAATTTTCACTTCCGCGCAAACGGCGCCCTGGGCCTGAAGATCCGAACATGCGAGGGCGATGCCAAAAAGTAAAATGCCAAGCCTGCGCGTCAATTGCGACTGCGACGGTTCCATACGTGCCCGTCGGTTTCGAATTGGATTCATTGTGAGACGGTCCTTGCACGTTGATATTTACCGTCAATGGCGAACGTGCAGCGGGCCATGCGCAATGCCGGTATGGGAACGGGTTGCCCAATCTAGCGACTGCTGATGGAAAAAGAAAACTAAATTAGCAGCACGCCGCAGTATAGGTGTCTAAACGCGCGCAGGGGCCATTTGTCGCGCGAAAGTTTGCAGTCGAAGGGGATAACTAGTGCCGCTCCGCATGGCTCGGGACTAGCTGAGTGGCCCCTTTGCTTGAATTGCACGCACTAAGAAAATGCACATCGCGATGGCATTGGACAGCAGTCCAAACTCGAGTGGACCGCTGCGATTTAAAATTCGACCGACGAACGCGCTCAAAATATGTTAGCCGTTGCCCATCGCCGCATTCCTGTCGATGGGTACCAGTAGATCTTCGAGGAAAAACGCTGATAGCGCGGCGCGTCCGCTGAGATTGGCTTTGCTGTAAATCGCCTGCGCCTGCTGTCGAATGGTGCGCTCGCTGGTGTCGCGCAGGTCGGCGATTTCCTTTGCGCTTAAGCCCTTCAGTATGAACAGTGCAATCTCGCGTTCGGCGGGAGTTGATTGTCGCCATCGGGCGGATGACGGGTGCCGACAACGGCACGTCGGCGGTCTGCCGGCTTTGAATGGTATGGCGGAAAGACGGATGCGTTCGGAAGTGAGCAACCAACGTTTGCTTAACGCTTCAAACTGTCATCGCGCAACCGAACGCAATAAGCAGTGGGTCAAGCATCGCCCGAATTCAACGCGTTCGGCTTCGCTGCATGCGCGCGGCCGGAGCGCAGCCATACCCGCAACTGGCGGCGCGATGATGCAGAAATGGAATCCGGCCAAAGCATCACCACAATCGTGCGGTCGGTCCTATCGTCACGCCAGCGCAGGCCGGTGAGAACGCCCAACAGGCTTGATGCAACCAGTGTTGCGGATGTTTCCGCCGGCGCAAGCGCAAGAAGCCAGACACCGTCCGATTGCAACACCGCACGCTTGAGCAGCGGGCGGCGCAGTGTGCGCAGGCCGGGCAGCCCCAAGATGGGCAGCAGAGTCAGCGCCCCCTGCGCGGCGATCGGCATTGCGCTGAGCCAGACCGACAGCACAGCCAGCGCGAGCATCAGCGCCAATGCAAGCTGCGCGATGCGTGACGGCGCGATGTCAAATGCGAGGGAGGGTGCGGATCGCATTAGCTAGACCGCTCCATTGGAATCTCGCGGATGATGCTACCGCAGACTTTCCCGCACGCAACTCGCGCGCGCAGTGAAGGTCACTCCGTCACAGCCACCGAGTCGCGCGTGACGTTGCGCGCGCGGCACTCGACCACACCCACTATGCCCACTGTCGGGCGCGCTTGCCACAACGACTCTTATCCGCGCAGTCACTCGAATCCGTTGCCAAAAGGAAGATCAAGAGGAAGCACTAACAGACTGATAATGTTGGCGGCGGGCTGACCCACCACCAACTGCGCGCGGGTGGCGTCGTATCCATATGTCATGCTGATTCCTCGCTGCGCCACAGTGCCGAGGACACTATGGCTTGGCAGTATCGGGCCGGTAAGGCCGATGTCGCCGCGTGCCAGCGTGATCGCACCCATGCCGGCATTCCAGTTCGGGCTGCGCACCACATAGTTACCGTCGCTCAATGTATTGGGATATCCGACACGGTCCAAGCTGTTTGTACCGACCAGCGAGTTGCTGGCGGAAACCTGACCAGTCAATCCGATGCTGCCATCGGCCCAGGTGACCGCGCCCGCCCTGTCTACCCCACCGCCACTCCAATTGGGTGTAGCAATCACGTAATTGCCGTTGCTCAGCGCGGCCACGGGGTCATGACCCACGGCGTTGATCGCCGCCGAACCGGTCACGGAGTTTACCGGGGAGACCGGACCAACGAGCCCAGTATCGCCACTCGCCCAGGTTACGGCGCCGACGTTCACATCGCTGGCGTTGTTCCAGAAGAGACTGGACACCACGTAGTTGCCGTTGCGCAGCGCAGTAATGCCACGCATGGCGATCAAGTCGTCGGCGTGCGTCCCAATCAGTGAATTGGCTGCAGAGATGGTGCCAACACGTCCAACACTGCCATCTGCCCAGGGTACTGCGCCTACGTTGGTGACTGCGCCATGGTCCCAGAGTGGGTTGCTGACGACATAATTTCCGTTGCTGAGGGCGATCACGCGCGAATCTTCCTGCCGCTGATCGTCCATCGTTTCGCCGATCAGAGAGTTACTCGGCGAAACAACACCCACCAGCCCTGTGCTGCCGTTGGCCCAGGTCGCCGCGCCAACGTTGATCGCATTGCCGTTGTCCCACTCCGGGCTTTGCACGACATAATTGCCGTTGCGCAATGCATACACACCGAAGGCCCCTCCTACTTGATCGCCAGTCTGGGTCCCGATCAAAGAGTTGCTTGCCGATACGAATCCGACCATGCCGGTCGTGCCATCGGCCCAAGTCACGGCACCGACATCCACGATGGCACCGTTATCCCAAGAACTGGACTTGACCACATAGTTTCCGTTACTCAGCGCAATCACCCCAGAGGAGCCATCGCCCACTCGATCGTCAGCGCTCTGCCCAATGAGCGAATTGGCGGGTGAGACGACACCGCTGCGCCCCGTGCTGCCATCCGCCCACGTCACAGCACCAACATTGGCAATCGTGCCGTTGTCCCACTCGTCATTTGAGACCACATAATTGCCATTGGACAAGGCCATGACATGAAAGCCGATGAAATCTTCAGGGCTGGAGCCCACCAGAGAATTGGCCGCCGACACTGGCCCTGAGATGCCAGTGCTGCCGTTGGCCCAGGTCGCTGCACCGGCCGAGGCTACGCCGCCGTTACTCCAACCGCCACTGCGCACCACATAGTTGCCATTGCTGAGTAGAGTGACTCCAAAATATCCCACGTAGTCGTATGACGTCGTACCGACCAGCGAATTGCTCGCCGAGATTGGTCCGGCGATCCCGGTACTCCCATTACCCCAGGTAACAGCGCCAGCATCCAATGCGGAACCGTTGTCCCAGCCGCTCGCAATAACCACATAGTTGCCATTGTCGAGCACAACAATTTCGCCGCCAGGGTATTCGCCAAACGCGTCTGCAGTCGAGGCACCAACCAGCGAGTTCTCAGCAGTCACTACGCCAGAAATCCCCGTACTTGCGTGCGCCCAGGTCACCGCACTCGAACCCGCGGCGGAACCGGAGTTCCAGTCCGGGCTCCCAATCAGGTAATTGCCGTTTTTCAGCACGAGAATTTGCGCCCCGACATGATCATTGCCGTTGCTGCCCGTCAGCGTACTGATCAACACCCCGGACGGGGTATACAAGTACGCGGCGCCAACTTCCTGCGCAATGTCGGTGGAAAAGGTGGGGTCACCCACAACAATATTGCCATTGGGCAAAACGACAAGCCGTTCACCAAAACTGCCGCTCCCCACGGGACCGGGAATGTCGACCTGGGCCGCGTGAACGCAAAACGCGGCGAGCACCGAAGTCGTTCGCACACATCCAAGCAACAAGGACTTGAAATGACAGATGGGGCGTGCAGAATTCATGAAATTGGCCTCTGAAGTGATGTGACAGGTGCAGCCGCAGAAATCGGGGTCGGCTGAACCATGCGGCGAGTTTCAGCGGTATATACCGACACAAACTGTGCCACCCAGTTCATGCACCACCGCAGAAACAGCGACAGGTCGCGGGAGAGGCGACGGCGCTCTGGCTACCGAACGACGCTGGAAAGCGCACTCACCCGAAACGCAACGTTTGCCATCCCCAAACATGCCGGCAACACCAGCCACGTCAACCGCCAGCGCACAGTATCAAGCGGCAGGGAGGGAGCGGATCGCGTCGACGAGAGCGCTCAGATCGGGATCGGGACAAGCAGCATAGGCGAGAAACCAGCGCTGCAGGTCGCGGTCTTCGCAAGCGAGGAGCCGCTCAAACGCAAGCATCTCGGCGGTTTCGGCTGTGGCCGCGCGGTGCACGATAAAGCGCATCAACAGCAGATCCAGCTCCTGCGTACCGCGGCGGCAGCGCCAGCGAAGCTTCGAGAGCTGTTCGGGCGTGATCGACATGGCGTACTTGTGGGAGCGGCTTCAGCCGCGAAGAACGCGCCACATGCGCAGACAAATGCCGCGCATTGCGATCCCTTCGCGGCACAATGCGATGCCGCGTTTATTCACACCGATCGCCTGGCCAGCATCGCCTTCTTTATTTCGGCGATGGCTTTCGCCGGGTTGAGTCCCTTCGGGCAAGTCTTTGCGCAATTCATGATCGTGTGGCAACGATAGAGGCGGAACGGATCTTCCAGATTATCGAGACGATCGCCGGTGTCTTCGTCACGCGAGTCGACAATCCAGCGATACGCTTGCAGCAGCACGGCGGGTCCCAGGTAACGCTCACCGCTCCACCAGTAACTGGGGCAGCTGGTTGAGCAGCAGGCACAAAGGATGCACTCGTATAAACCATCGAGCTTGGCGCGGTCTTCTTTTGATTGCAGACGCTCACGATCCGGCGGGGGCGAGCTTTGCGTGCGGATCCACGGCCGGATGGACGCGTACTGCGCATAGAAGTGGGTGAGATCGGGAACCAGATCCTTGACCACCGGCATATGCGGCAATGGGTAGATAGGCACTTCGGCTTTCTTGCATTCGTCGATCGCGCGCGTGCAGGCGAGTGTATTGGTGCCGTCGATGTTCATCGCGCAGGAACCGCAGATACCTTCGCGACAGCTGCGGCGGAACGTCAGGGTCGGGTCGATTTCATTCTTGATCTTGATCAGCGCATCCAAAACCATCGGGCCGCAATTGCCAATATCCACGTCGTAGGTATCGACGCGCGGATTCTGGCCGTCGTCCGGATTCCAGCGGTACACCTTGAAGCTGCGAATCTTCTTGGCGCCGGCCAGCGCCGGATGGTGCTTGCCCTTCTGCACCTTGGAATTCTTGGGTAATGTGAACTCAGCCATGCGGATTCCTCGAAACTTTGCTCAATCCTCAGCCGATGCACCGCAACGACTGTACGCGCAATCAGCAACTCAATACTTGCGTTCCTTCGGCGGCACCACGGCCACATCTCCGGTCGTGGTCATGTGCACGGGCCGATAATCGAACGCGACATCGCCTTTGTCGCTGACGTGCACCAACGTGTGCTTCATCCAGTTTTCGTCGTCGCGCTTTGGGAAATCCTCACGCGCATGTGCGCCGCGGCTCTCGGTGCGGTTCTCGGCGGAATGAATCGTGGCCACTGCCTGCCCGAGCAGATTTTGCAATTCCAGCGTCTCGACCAGATCGGTGTTCCAAACCAGCGAGCGATCGGTCACTTTGACATCGGCGAATGAGGCGTTGATCTCATCGACTTTTTGCCGGCCGTGCTGCAATGACGTACCGGTGCGAAATACGGCGGCGTCGAGTTGCATGGCACGCTGCATGCTCATGCGGATATCGGCAGTCGCGGTGTCGCCCTTGGCATGGCGCAGTCGATCGAAGTTGGACAGCGCCTTGTCCAGTGCGTCGCCGGGCAAATCTTTTTGCGTGGCGCCAGGCTTGATGATCTCGGCAGCGCGATTGGCGGCGGCACGACCAAATACAATCAGATCGAGCAGCGAGTTGGAGCCGAGTCGATTGGCACCATGCACTGATACGCAAGCCGCTTCGCCGATCGACATCAGGCCGGGCACGATCGAACCCGGATCGTTGCCTTTCTTGGTGACCACTTCGCCGTGGAAATTGGTCGGAATGCCGCCCATGTTGTAGTGCACTGTCGGCAATACCGGAATCGGCTGTCGGGTGACATCGACCCCCGCGAAGACGCGCGCGGTTTCTTCGATGCCCGGCAACTTCTCGCGGATGGTTTCAGCGCCCAGGTGTTCCAGATGCAGGTGAATATGGTCCTTGTCGACGCCAACACCCCTGCCCTCGCGGATTTCCAGCGTCATGCAGCGGCTGACCATATCGCGCGGTGCCAGGTCCTTGACGCTGGGCGCATAGCGTTCCATGAAGCGCTCGCCGGCCGAGTTCGTTAGGTAACCGCCTTCGCCGCGCACGCCTTCGGTAATCAGACAACCCGCACCATAGACACCGGTGGGATGGAATTGCACAAACTCCATGTCCTGCAATGGCAGACCTGCGCGCAGCACCATGCCGCCGCCATCGCCGGTGCAGGTGTGTGCCGAGGTACAGGAAAAATAGGTGCGGCCGTAACCGCCGGTGGCCAGCACTACGGTCTGTGCCTTGAACAGATGCATGCTGCCTTCGGCCAGATCCCAGGCCAGCACCCCGCGGCAGACGCCGTCGTTGTCGAAGATCAGATCCAGTGCGAAATACTCCACGTAGAAGCGCGCGTCAAAGCGCAACGACTGCTGGTAGAGCGTGTGCAAAATGGCGTGGCCGGTACGGTCGGCTGCTGCGCATGTGCGTTGCGCCGGCGGGCCCTCGCCAAATTTGGTGGTCATGCCGCCGAATGGGCGCTGATAAATACGGCCGTCTTCCGTGCGCGAGAACGGCACACCGTAGTGTTCCAGCTCGATCACCGCCGGAATGGCCTCGCGGCACATGTACTCGATCGCATCCTGATCGCCAAGCCAGTCCGAACCCTTTACCGTATCGAAGAAGTGCCAGCGCCAATCGTCCGGGCCCATATTCCCCAGCGCCGCGGACATACCGCCCTGCGCAGCAACGGTGTGCGAGCGGGTCGGAAATACTTTGGTGATGCAGGCCGTGGACAGTCCCTTTGCGGCCATCCCCATGGTCGCGCGCAGCCCGGCGCCACCGGCACCGACAACGACGACATCGTATGTATGCGTTGTGATCTTATAGGCGCCGATATTGTTCACATCCACCTTCTTGGCATCCATGACTTCAAGCTCCCAGGGTGATGCGAATCAGCGCGAACACTGTTCCCAGCGCACAAAGAAACGCAGACAGCTTGACCACGACGTGCAGCCCGAGCTCAAGCGCGCGATGCTCGACGTAATCCTCGATCACAACTTGGATGCCGAGCATGCCGTGGTACAGCAGAGTCAGCACGAACGCCATCATCAAAAACGCATTCAGTGGCTGGGCCAGATAAACGCGTGCGTCGGGGTAGTCGGCACCGATGTAGGCAGACGCGCCTAGCAAAAACCAGATCGACAAGGGAATCAACAATATCGCTGACAACCGCTGCGCCCACCAATGGGCTACGCCTTCGCGCGCGGAACCCAGGCCGCGCACACGTGCCAGAGGATCGCGCAGGCTCATGGCGTGCCTCCAGATAGCGCCGGGCCGAACAGCCCGAGCGCTGCGTAAGCGGTGCCGAGCACACTGATCAACACCACCGTCCAGCCGCTGATCGTTGTCGTGCTCAGATCAAAACCATGGCCCATGTCCCAAATCAGATGGCGCACGCCGTTGCACAAATGAAACAACAGCGAAAATAACAGTCCCAGCAGCATCAGCCGTCCGAGGATGGAATCCGCCAGCCGCAGGAAACTGGCGTGGTACTGGGGCCCGACCGCCGTAGTTGCAACCCAGGCCACCAGCAGCACGGCGCCCAGGCACAGCAACAAGCCGGTGATCCGATGCATAATTGACAACACTGAGGTGATCTGCGGCCGATAGATTTGCAGATGCGGCGATAACGGTCTTTGCAGCGACATGCCGGTTCCCGGGCTGATAAGGAATGGGTGGAGCTAAAAATCGATGCAGCGACCGTTCTTTTCCCAATCGCCGAAACGCGTCGGCTCGGGGCCGGCTCGTCCGCCGTGTTCTGCCGCTGGCGGCTTGTCCGAAGAAATCGGCTCAGCACTAGCGGGTTCGGGAGATGCGGGTACGGGTTCGACCATGGTCAGTGCTTCTTAACCTGCGAAGGGTAATACTTTGGGTCCTGCGGCGACAAGGACTAACGTGTCCTTGAACTAACGTGTCCTTGAACTAACGTGTCCTTGAACTAACGTGTCCTTGAACTAACGTGTCCTTGAACTAACGTGTCCTCGTCGCGCCCACCTGTGACGCCCACTTGGAGACCACCGTTGAAGATAACGCCAGTGACACCACAACTGCTACGACTGGATAGCTTTGATTTGGTTGTTTGCCAAGGCAACGACGCCGAAGCCTTTTTGCAGGCACAGCTTAGCAACGATGTACGTGAGCTGGGCGTAGCCAATGCGCAGTGGAGCGCGCTGCTCAGCCCGCAGGGTCGCGTGCAGGCTTTGACTGCGCTGATTCGCGTCGATGCGCAGCAGTTTGTGCTGGCCGTCCCGCATCAGCGGGGAACCGCGCTGTTGGAATTGCTGCGCAGGTTTGTGCTGCGACGCAAGCTGCACCTGGCGATTGATGAAAGGCGCTGCCTGTATGGCGCGGACGGCATGGATGACGTGGACGGATTGATTCGACTGGAGTTGTCGCTCGGCGATGAGCGCAGCCTGTACCTTGGTTCAGTTGATCACAACGTGACTCCGATGCCGTTGAGCTGGGCGCTGCGCGATCTATATGCCGGCATCCCCTGGCTGCCGGCAGCCGCTGCCGAACGTCATCTACCGCATTCGTTACGACTGGACACATTACCCGCGATCAGCCTGAAGAAAGGTTGCTATCCGGGCCAGGAGATCGTCGCCCGTACCCATTACCTGGGTCGCAACAAGCGCGCGCTAAGCCTATTGAAAGCAGCCGCGCAGGAACCGGCAATCGGCGCCGGAGCACAATTGCGCGATGGAGAAAACCAACTGGCGGGTGAATTGATCGATGCGCTGATCGGCGCGGACGGAACTTCGGCCCTCGCGGTGATCACCAAAGAGCGGACAAATCCTGATCTCGTGGTTGAACTCGAAAACGGCCGGCGCGTTGCTTTCGAACTCGTCAATCAGTTCTGACCAAAAGATTCTGACCAAACGGTTCTGAAGCAGCAGTTCACAAGTGAGACGACACACTAAAGTAAAGCGGCGATTTGCTGCACGCGAAGCAACCGCGCAAGGCTGGCCGCAGCGGATTCACAACGATGTCAAAGTAGAAGCGGCAGCTGGCAAACGAAGTAGCCGAGGGTTTGAGATTTTCAGCTTGCCGCCGTCAACCGGGTGACCGCGTTGAACCGAACTATTTGCATCCAGAAAGCACGGTTTGAGCGCGATTGGCAGCCACCCGTCCGAGTTCGTGTCAACACTGAAAACTTGAGTGAAACCCATTGGCAGCATTGACAATTTGTGATATAGCATCAGACACAAACAGGAGAAGTCGGTCATGTGCAATCGTCGTGCGCTCGGGGGTTGTGCGGCGCTATTGGTCGTAGCAGCGATGAGCAGCGCCTCATTGTCTGCAGCGACCTTCAAGATCGCAGTCGAGCCAACCTATACGGCCGACAAGCAGATCGAGGTGTACAAGCCCTTTATCGACTATCTCAACAAGACCTCCGGCCACACATTCACTCTGGTCACTTCGCGCAATTTCCAGTTTTTCTGGCGCGACATCCGTCAAGGTGTGCCGGTCGATTTCATGTTTGCCGAAGCGCACCTGACCGATTACCAGGTCAAGCGTGCTGGCTTTGAACCATTGGTCAAAACAGCTGAAAAATCCAGCTATTCAGTGCTGGCAAATGAAGAAGTCGCGCAGCGTGGCATCAACTCGCTGATCGGCTACGGAGTGGTCACCATGCCTTCGCCCAGCCTGGGATTCGCCCTGCTTACGGAAATTTTCCCCGATCCAATCCGGCAACCGAATGTGTTGTCCAGCGGTAAGTCCTGGCGTGATGGCGTGGAGATGGTGTTTGCCGAAGAAACCGACGCAGCGATTGTGCCGACCTGGCTCAAGGATCAGTACCCGAATCTGGTGTCGATGACCACCACGCGCGAGTTCCCCGGCGCGGCAATCTCGGCGGCGCCCAGTGTCAGCGCCGCTGCCAAGCAAGCAGTGCGCGATGCGTTGCTCAAGCTGCATGAAGACACCAACGCGTATGAAGTGTTGAGTGAGCTGGGCATCAGCCAGTTCATTCCCGCCAATGCCGCCGAATATGCCGGATACGACCGACTGCTCAGAATCTTCTTCGGTTACAAGGAAGTGGGAGTCGAGTAAAAACGAGATCAGGAAAGCGCCGAGCGTGATGCGCGGCCGGCCCGAAAATACACCCTGAATTTATTGGCGGTGCTGCGGCTCGCGCGGTTGTAACGATGCCGCTTGCCGCTGCTCCCTTTGCAGCTCGACCGCTTTCCTCTCGTCCGTTTTCCTCTCGTCCGCTCGCAATCAATCAATCTGATCGCAACGATGCAACCCGAAGCGTGAGTGACCACTCTGTTCGAGGTAGGCAAGCCACTTGCCCAAAAACGCGTTCATGCGCAGCCGATGGCGGATAACCTCTTCGCAGCGCGCATCACGGCCCAACACATCCTCGATGCGCGATCCTTCGTGACATGCCGTGACTTCCGCCACTCGTGCGTCGAAATAGAAGCGCACATGCGCTGAGGGATCAGGATTGCCGCTGCTGGCATCAATGATCGCGTAGGACAACTTCATCTCCAACGTGTAGGGCGCGCGCTCCACGACATCAATGACGATGGGCATGCCGACGTCGCCTTCAGACCGGTATACCCCAGGAAACAACTGCTGCACGCCAAACAATCTCGTCAACGTCCAGTAGTTCTCGGCATACATCCCCATCAGCCACGAAAAGCGGCTGGGACGATTGAATTGGCGCGAGACCAGTTGCGTTTGCATGAGTGCAGGATAACAAGCCACCCATATTGCGCCAGCCTGCCCGCTTTCGCAGCGCTCGTGTATAGTTGAAGGCCGTGCGCCGGGCCTAACCCAGATTTCTCGCCGCGCACGTGCGATCACCGATGATTCAGAGTGAGCAAGCCTGACTTGAATTCGGCGTGCGGATCGTCAATACCAGGCATCGTCACGGAGAACTCGATGTCCGCAGGTTTGTCGTTGCTCAATCCGCGAATTGTTGAACAGGCATCGACCTTTCGCAGCTGTTTCGTCGCAGCCGAGCCGTTCCGCCACGTGGTGATCGATGACTTTCTATCACCGGAGTTTGCCGACGCGCTGCTGCTCGCCTTCCCCGTCTTCGAGCAAGGCAATAGTGTCGGTGACGATGGCAGGCACGGTGACAAATCAACGCTGGAACGCATTCGCGCACTGGGCCACCACTACATCGCGCTGGACGAGCTGATTCAATCGCAGCCGTTTCTTGGTCTGATCGGCGCCATCACCGACGTCCCTGATCTGCTTTACGATCCGTTCTATCTGGGCGGCGGCATCCACGACAACCGGCATGGTGCGACGCTGGATCCGCATATCGACTTCAACTATCACCCAAGCGAGCGCTGGCACCGCCGTCTCAATCTGATTGTCTATCTCAACCATGATTGGGCGCGCGACTGGGGCGGCTCGTTGGAGTTATTCCGCGATCCGAAAGTCGACAATCGTCCTCAGTTTTCGCTGGTGCCGGCATTCAACCGTTGTGTGATTTTCGAGACCACCGAGCACAGCTGGCACGCCTTCGACAGCATAAACCTGCCGGTAACGGAGCGCGGGCGCAGCCGCAAGTCGATCGCGCTGTACTTCTACAGCAAGCGTCGTCCAGCCGAATTGACTGTCGGTCGACACACTACACATTACGTGAAGCGCCAGTTGCCGGAACACTTCCACTCCGGCCACAGCCTGAGCGCTGCGGATCTGCTGGAGCTGCAATCGATGCTGTGGCAACGCGATGAATACATTCGCCACCAGCAGGAAGAGATTGCCCGACTACTGCAGGCACAGGATCGTGGGCTCGCCGGCAAGCTGCTCTATCTGGCCAAGCGCCTTTACGTGCGCACGCGTCGATAGGTTCGAACGTTGCGCGCACTCGACCACCACCCGTGACGATGGCGACTCAGGGGAACCTCTGAACAAGTCCGAAGCCGCGATAGCCCCCTGAGTCAGGGGGGCGAAAAACCGCAGGTTTTGACCAGCTCCGCTGTTGAGAGCGGGGGTTTGGCAAGCGATAAGCCGTGTGGAGAAGACAAAGTGGTGACTTATTCAGACCTTACTTGGGAGTCGCATCACAACAAATGACGGTTGATGCCCAGTGTCTGCAATACCTTGCTGGCGATCTCCTCGATTGATGTATGCGTGGTGCTGAGCATTGGCAACCGCTCGCGCTTGATCAGCTTTTCGGCCTCCTGAACTTCCCAACGACACTGCTCGAAAGTGGCGTAGCGGCTGCCGGGTTTGCGGTTCTGGCGTACCTGTTGCAAACGCACTGGATCGATGGTGAGGGCGAACATCTTGCTGCGGTAGGGAGCAAGTTTCTGCGGCATTTCTTCGCGCTCCAGATCGTCTGGGGTCAACGGATAATTGGCTGCCTTGATGCCAAACTGCAGTGCCAGATACAGACAGGTCGGCGTCTTGCCCGAACGCGAGACGCCGATCAGGATCAGATCGGCCTCGCCATAGTTCAGATCGATGCCATCGTCATGCGTCAGTGTGTAGTTGGTCGCGTTGATGCGCGCCTCATACTCGGCAAAATTCACCATCCCATGCGCCTGGCCGACGCGCAGTTGACGCTTGGTACCGAGTTCCAGCTCCAAAGGTCCGATGAACGGCGCGAACACGTCCATCATCAACGCGCCGCTGCCGGCGAGTATCGCGTTGAGTTCCGCATCCACTGCCGTATTGACGATAATCGGCCGCTGCCCGCTCAGTTCACCCTCGCGGCGAACACGTTCCGCCGCGGCCAGGGCCTTTTCGGCAGTGTCCACGAACGGAATGCGATTGGTCTCGAACTGGATGCCGTCGAACTGGGTCAGAACGCTGTGACCAATAGTCTCGGCGGTGATTCCAGTGCCGTCGGAGATGTAGTAGACCATTCGTTTCATGACGATTCCAATGCGGGGAAGCTGCAATCTGACCGAGTGGCGATTCGCAGGCAAGCAGATCAAGTCGGTGTGTGCAACCTTGTGGCAAGCGCTGCAATTGTCGATCATTGCGGGCTGGCTGCAACAACTGTCTGGAAACGTCACAGGTGGGTCCGGTCCGAGTCGATCATAGCGATCGAAATAGGCTGGACAGGGCGCACCTTGTTTCCTGTCAGGACCGCAGTGTGATCACTGAGCTCAAATGCGCTCACCGCAAGTTCAAGCGCGACCACCGAAACTGATTTCATCAGGAGAGTCTGGATGTCCGATCTCGTTCTCTGGCTGGACCGACTGGGCCTGTCCGATCTACCCCAGGTAGGCGGCAAGAACGCCTCGCTCGGTGAGATGATCGGCAAGCTTTCGCATTTGGGCGTCTCGGTACCTGGCGGCTTTGCAACCACAGCCGACGCGTTTCGCCTGTTTCTGGCGCAGAGCGGCTTGAAAAGACGTATCTTTGACCAGCTCCAATCGCTGAACGTGGACGATGTCGTTGCACTGGCCCGCGCCGGTGCCGAGATTCGCAGCTGGGTAATCGAGACTCCACTGATCCCCGAATTCGATGTCGCAGTCCGCAGCGCCTATCAGAAGCTCTGCGCCGACAACGGTGGACAGCCAGTCGCAGTCGCTGTGCGCTCCTCGGCAACCGCGGAGGATCTGCCGGACGCATCGTTTGCTGGCCAGCAGGAAACCTATCTCAATGTCGTCGGCGCCGACGACGTGGTGATCAAGGTCAAAGAGGTGTTTGCCTCGTTGTACAACGACCGCGCTATTTCCTATCGCGTCCATCACCATTTCAAGCACGAAGATGTAGCGTTGTCAGCCGGCGTGCAGCTCATGGTGCGTTCCGACATCGGCGCATCCGGCGTGTTGTTTACGCTGGACACCGAATCGGGCTTCCGCGATGTGGTTTTTGTGACTTCCAGTTATGGGCTTGGTGAGACGGTGGTCCAGGGCGCGGTCAACCCGGACGAATTTTACGTCTACAAGCCAACGCTGCGCGACGGACGACCGGCGATTCTGCGCCGGCAACTGGGCAGCAAGGCGATCCGCATGGTGTATTCCACCGCTGCGGGCGAACGCGTGCGCAACGAGGACACTCCAGCCGATCTGCGCCAGCGATTCTCGATCAGCGACGAAGACGTGCACGAGCTTTCGCGGCAGGCGCTGAAAATCGAACAGCACTACGGCCGTCCGATGGACATCGAGTGGGCCAAGGATGGCAACAGCGGCAAGGTATTCATCGTGCAGGCGCGTCCGGAAACGGTCAAATCGCGCGCCCGCGTCACCACACTGGAGCGCTTCCATCTGCGCGAGCGCAGCAAGGTGATCTGCGAGGGCCGTTCCATCGGCCAGCGCATCGGCAGCGGGGTCGCGCGCATTGTGCGATCCACCAGCCAGATGTCCAGCGTACAGCCCGGTGACGTGCTGGTGGCGGACATGACCGATCCGGATTGGGAACCGGTGATGAAGCGCGCTTCAGCCATTGTCACCAACCGCGGTGGACGCACTTGTCACGCCGCGATCATCGCGCGCGAGCTCGGCGTGCCGGCAGTGGTCGGCTGCGGCAATGCGCTGGATACGATTGTCGATGGCATGCCCATCACCGTTTCCTGCGCCGAGGGCGACACCGGCTTTATCTACGATGGTCAACTGGCGTTCGAGAAAATCACCGCTGACCTCGGCGATATGCCACCGGCGCCGCTCAAGTTGATGATGAATGTCGCCAATCCCGAGCGTGCGCTGGATTTCGCCATGCTGCCCAATGCCGGTGTGGGTTTGGCTCGACTGGAGATGATTATCGCCAGTCATATCGGCGTGCACCCGCGCGCGCTGCTGGAGTTCGACCGGCAAGACGCTGCCACCCGTGCCGCAATCGGCGAGCGTATGGCCGGTTATGCCGATCCGGTCAGTTTCTACGTTGACCGCCTGGCCGAAGGCATCGCCACCATCACCGCCGCGTTCGCGCCGAATCCGGTGATCGTGCGGCTATCGGACTTCAAGTCAAACGAGTATGCGAATCTGATCGGTGGCCGGCAATACGAGCCGCACGAAGAAAACCCAATGCTCGGTTTCCGCGGCGCCAGCCGTTACGTCGACCCCACCTTTGCTGCAAGTTTCGAACTCGAATGCCGCGCGATGCTCAAGGTGCGCGATGTAATGGGTCTGGTCAACGCATGGGTGATGATCCCGTTCGTGCGCACTGTCGAAGAAGGCCGACGCGTGATTGAAGTATTGGAGCGCAATGGATTGAAGCGCGGAACCAATGGTCTGAAGGTGATCATGATGTGCGAGCTGCCGTCCAACGCTCTGCTCGCCGATCAATTCCTCGATCACTTTGATGGTTTCTCCATCGGCTCAAATGATCTCACCCAGCTCACCCTGGGGCTTGACCGGGATTCGGGATTGATTGCGCACCTGTTCGACGAGCGCAATGAAGCGGTCAAGGCGCTGATCTCGATGGCGATCAAGGCCTGTCGCGCACGCGGCAAATACATCGGCATCTGCGGACAAGGCCCTTCAGATCATCCCGATCTGGCCGAGTGGTTGCTCGATCAGGGCATTGAATCGATGTCGCTCAACCCGGACACCTTGGTCGATACCTGGCTGCGACTGGCGCGACACAAGCCGAGTTGACTCGGCCCGCATCAACCGGAAGCTTGAACCGGCCCGCATCGACCGGCTGGCTTGAACCGGCCGAAAACGTTTGACCGCTGTGCCACGACCCCAGTACCATTCAAACAGTCGTTTCATACAGTTTTTCGGCGTCGCCATGACGCCGATTTTATAGTCACAAACTGCTTTAAAAAAGCCGGGTATCCAGTTGACTAATCAGCATTTTTCTACCAAGGATCGTATTCTCAGTGCGGCTGAGGATCTGTTCGCCAAATCCGGATTCGCAGGCGCGTCGCTACGTCAGGTCACTTCGGTGGCCAACGTCAATCTTGCCGCCGTCAACTACCACTTTGGCTCCAAAGAAAATCTGATCAACGAACTGTTCAAGCGCCGGCTTGATGAGCTGACCGCTCAGCGCACCAAGGCGCTGGAACATGCACTGCAAACGCCACCGGTCACGCTGGAATCGGTGCTCGAAGCGTTCGTCTCGCCGGCACTCTCATTGGCGCAGGACCGCGGCGGCGGACAAAGTTTCGTGCGACTGTTGGCGCGTGCCTTTGCCGAACAGGACCAGCGACTGCGGCGATTCGTGTCCGACAACTATGGCCATGTGCTGAAAGAATTTGCCAAGTCGATTTCGTCGCTGCTGCCACATCTGGCGAAAGAAGATCTGTACTGGCGCCTGGACTTCGTCAGTGGCGCACTCACCTACGCCATGTCCGATTTTGGCATGATCAAGAAACCGTCCGATCTTTCGGAAGAACAGCATCGGCGCAATGCTGCGCGCCAATTCGTGCGCTTCGCTGCCGCTGGTCTACGCGCGCCCTGACCCGTTTGTATTTCGACGCCGGAAGTATTGCCCGGCAAGCAAGCCACATCCGTACTGGAGGTTTCATGAGCGATTCCAATCTTCGAATTCGGCGCGTCGCCGTGCTGGGCGCCGGCGTGATGGGCGCGCAAATCGCCGCGCATTTGGCCAATGCCAATGTCGAGGTCATTTTGTTTGATCTGGCCGCGAAGGAAGGCGATCCAAACGGCATCGTCACCAAAGCCATCGCCAATCTCAGCAAGCTCAGCCCGACCCCACTTGCTACCAAATCCAAGGCGAGCGAAATCCAGGCCGCCAATTACGATCAGCATTTGCCCCTACTGCGCCATTGCGATCTGGTAATCGAGGCGATCGCCGAACGCATGGACTGGAAGCGCGATCTGTACAGCAAGGTCTTGCCGCACCTCAAGGACGATACGGTCATTGCCAGCAACACTTCCGGGCTGAGCATCAACGGTCTTTCCGACGCGCTGCCGGCCGAGCGCCACGAGCGTTTCTGCGGACTGCACTTCTTCAATCCGCCGCGCTACATGCATCTGGTCGAGTTGATCCCGACCAAGCGCACTTCGCCGGCAATCCTCGAAGGCCTGGAAAACTTCCTGACCACCGTGCTCGGCAAGGGCGTGGTGCGTGCCAAAGACACGCCCAACTTCATCGGCAACCGCATCGGTGTGTTCTCGATGCTGTGCACCATGCACCATACCAAGCGTTTCGGTCTGAGCTTCGATGTTGTCGACGCGCTCACTGGTCCCGCGATCGGGCGACCCAAGAGCGCGACCTACCGCACCGCCGACGTGGTGGGTCTGGATACCATGGCGCACGTCATCAAAACCATGGCTGACACGCTGCCAAATGATCCCTGGCACGAATTTTTTGTAGCCCCGGATTGGCTCAAGCGCCTGGTCGAGCAGGGTGCGCTGGGGCAAAAGTCCAAAGTCGGCATCTACAAAAAATCGGGCAATGACATTCTTGTACTCGACCTTGCCAGCGGCAGCTACAAACCGCAGACCGGCAAAGTCGCCCCTGAAGTGGAAGCGATTCTCAAGATCAAGAATCCGGCCGAGAAGCTGGCTGCGCTACGCGCGTCGACCGATCCTCAGGCGCAGTTCGTGTGGGCGTGCTTTCGCGATCTGTTCCATTACACCGCCTACCATCTCGAAGAAATCGCCGACAACGCGCGCGACGTCGATTTCGCCATTCGCTGGGGCTACGGTTGGTCTGCCGGTCCATTCGAGACTTGGCAAGCCGCCGGCTGGAAAACGATTGCAGCGGCAATTGCCAGCGATATCGAGGCGGGCGAAACCATGGTCGACGCAGCGCTGCCCAAATGGGCGGTCGATCCGACCCGCGCCGGTGTCCATGCCGCGCACGGATCCTACGCGCCACGCGACAATACGTTTCGCTCGCGATCGCGACTTGCGGTATATCAGCGCCAACTGTTTCCCGATCCACTGCTCGGCGAGCTGCCGCATCCAGGCGAGACCGTGTTCGAGACACCTGAAGTGCGCTGCTGGCACCAGGGCGATGGCATTGCGATCCTCAGCTTCAAGACCAAAATGAACACCGTCAACGGCGGTGTACTCGATGGCATTCACCGAGCGGTCGACGAGGCCGAACGCCGCTTCCAGGGGTTGGTGATCTGGCAACACCACGAGCCGTTCAGCGCAGGCGCCGATCTCAGCGGCGCGATGGGTGCGCTGCAGGCTGGCAAGCTCGACGAATTCCAGGCCATGGTCGATCGCTTTCAACAGACTTCGATGCGCATCAAGTATTCACTGGTGCCTGTGGTCTGCGCCATCCGTGGCATGGCGCTGGGCGGTGGCTGCGAGTTTCAGATGCATTCGGCACGCACCGTTGCCGCACTGGAAAGCTACATCGGTCTGGTTGAGGCCGGGGTCGGACTATTGCCTGCTGGCGGTGGTCTGAAGGAAATCGTTCTGCGCTGCGTTCAGAAGGCCGAAGGCGGCGATGTATTCCCCTTCCTGCAGCGCATGTTCCAGACCGTGGCCATGGGCACCGTATCGGGCAGCGCGCTGGAGGCCAAGGAACTTGGGCTACTGCGAACCAGTGACGTGATCGTATTCAATCCGCACGAGTTGTTGCACGTAGCGAAATCCGAGGCACGTGCGCTTTCCGAAACCGGCTACCGCCCGCCACTGTCGCCACGTGCCGTCCCGGTGGCCGGCGATACCGGAACTGCTTCGCTGAAGATGATGCTGGTCAACATGCTGGAAGGCCGTTTCATCTCTGCGCACGATTACGAGGTGTCCTCACGCATCGCCGACACGCTATGCGGCGGTGAGCTCGAACGCGGTGCCAACGTTGACGAGCAATGGCTGCTCGATCTGGAGCGCAAGCATTTCGTCGTACTGGCGCAGATGCCGAAGACCCAGGAACGCATCATGCACACGCTTAAAACCGGCAAGCCGCTGCGCAACTGATCCAATGCAGGAGCGGCGCTAGTATGGTGTTGCACACTATGCGGCGCAAATAAAATGGATGGGTTCGGCCCAGTGGCAACGCGCGAATTGCCGCCAAGGCTGGTGGCCTTGGCAAGATTCGCAACGAAGCCACGGGGTCGAGGACGCGATTTTATGTGTCGCATAGGGTAAAACACCACGCTAACTGCGATCCTCCAACGCCAACGCAACTGGAAGCAATCGCGGCTCACGCCGCTCCTACAATTCCGAGGAGTAGACCATGTCCCGCCAGATTCAAGACTGCTACATCGTCGCCGCGAACCGCACGCCCGTGGGCAAGGCACCGCGCGGAGTGTTTCGCAATACGCGTCCAGACGACCTGCTGACACACGTGCTGCGCGGCATCCTGGCACCGTTCCCGCAGATCGATCGCGGGCGAATCGACGATGTGATTGTCGGTTGCGCGATGCCGGAAGCCGAGCAAGGCATGAACATCGCACGCATCGCCGCGTTGATGGCCGGCCTGCCGATCGGCACCGCTGCAATGACGATCAATCGCTTCTGTTCTTCCGGCGTCCAGGCTGTGGCCTTGGCCGCTGATCGCATCCGTCTGGGTGAGGCCGATCTGATGATCGGCGCTGGCACCGAGAGCATGAGCATGATCCCGATGATGGGCCACAAGATCGCAATGAACCCGGACGTCTTCAAAGACGAAAACATCGCCATCGCCTATGGCATGGGCATCACCGCCGAAAAAGTGGCCGAGCAATGGAAGATCACCCGCGAGGCGCAGGATCAATTCGCCTTCCGCAGTCATCAGAAAGCCAGCAAGGCAATCGAAACCGGCGAATTCAACGACGAGATCCTGCCCTATGAAGTCGATGATCGCAGCCCGAATCTGGATAGCCGCGAAGTGGTGATCAGCCGCCGTACGATCAAGAACGACGAAGGCCCGCGCCGCGACAGCACGGTCGAAACGCTAGGCGCGCTGAAGCCCGTATTCCGCCAAGGCGGTAGCGTGACCGCCGGCAACAGCTCACAAATGTCGGATGGCGCCGGTGCTGTGCTGCTGGCCAGCGAGCAGGCGATCAAGGACTACAACCTCACACCGCTGGCACGCTTCGTGTCGTTTTCGGTCGCCGGTGTCAAACCCGAAATCATGGGCATTGGACCGATCGCCGCAATTCCAAAGGCATGTCGACAGGCGGGAATATCGCACAACGATCTGGATTGGATCGAGCTCAACGAAGCGTTCGCAGCCCAGGCATTGGCAGTCACCAATGAGCTCGGCCTCGACGCGAGCAAGATCAATCCGCTCGGTGGTGCCATTGCTCTGGGCCACCCACTTGGCGCCACCGGCGCGATCCGGGTCGCGACCCTGGTGCATGGTCTGCGCCGTCATCAGAAGAAATACGGAATGGTCACCATGTGCATCGGTACCGGCATGGGTGCTGCGGGCATCTTCGAGCGCGTCTGATCGCTGTGCGCGGGTAGGCTGCACCGGCGACGAAGCGCCGCGACGCGTCTCATACTCGCCAGCGTTTCTCGGCCGGATGCCGCTGCTGCACGGCAGTTGCTCCGTCGCCGCTCACCCCAGGTATTTCTTTAGATCCTTGGCAATCGACTCGGGTTTGTCGGTCGGCGCGTAGCGCTCGACGACATTGCCTTCGCGGTCGACAAGGAATTTGGTGAAGTTCCATTTGATGGAAGTGGTACCGAGCAAACCTTTCTTCGCCGTCGTCAGGTATTTGTAGAGCGGATGCGCGTTGGCACCGTTGACTTCAACTTTCGCGAACATCGGAAAGCTGACGTCATAGCTCAACGAACAGAAATTCTTGATCTCGCTCTCGTCGCCGGGCTCCTGGTGACCGAACTGATCGCAGGGGAAGCCGAGCACGACCAGTCCCTTGTCGTGATTTTCCCGATAAAGTTTCTCGAGGCCGGCGTATTGCGGTGTGAATCCACACTTGGATGCGGTGTTGACGATCAACATGACCTTGCCATCGTAGTCAGCGAGCGGTTTCTCGTCACCGTCGATGGTCCGTGCTGAAAATTCGTGTACCTGATTCATGGCGGTCTCCTGGTCTTGAATGTAAAAGCAGTTTGTAAGCGTAACTGGGCATCTTCACCACGACGACGCTGGCTTCAATCAGCCACATGGTGCCTGGGATGCTGATCGCAAGCAAAGCGCCTCGAATGATCGGGCGACGCCTGCTAATCTGCGACGTTACCCAGTCAGCGCGGTCGCAATCGCCGATCTCTGCACACCGATGAGCCCATATATTACCGAAACCGTGTTGGCAGTCCGCCATTGGACCGACGCGTACTTCAGCTTCACTGTCACCCGTGACGACGGTTTCCGTTTCGACAACGGCCAATTCGTGATGGTCGGCCTGATGGTCGAGGGCAAGCCCCTGTTGCGTGCCTATTCCATTGCCAGCCCAAATTGGGAAGAGCAACTGGAGTTTTTCAGCATCAAGGTCGCGCACGGTCCGCTCACTTCAAAGCTGCAGCACATCAAGCCTGGCGACAGCATCCTGATGAGCCGCAAACCCACCGGCACCTTGCTCATCAGCGACTTGTTGCCGGGCAAGCATCTGTACCTGTTGGCCACTGGCACCGGGCTGGCGCCATTCCTGTCGGTGATCCGCGATCCAGAAACCTATGAGCGATTCGACAAGGTGATCATCACGCATGGCGTGCGCCATGCCGAGGACCTAGCCTATGCCGACTACATCGAGCGTGAACTACCTCACCACGAATTCCTGGGCGAGGTGATCCACAGCAAGCTGCTTTACTACCCCGCCGTCAGCCGCTCAGCATTCCGCAACCACGGCCGACTGACCAACCTGCTTGAATCGGGCGAGATGTCGCGCACGCTGGGACTACCCGAATTCAACGCGACCGACGATCGTTTCATGATCTGCGGCAGCCCGGGCATGCTGGCCGATTTCCGCCGTATCCTTGATGCGCGCGGCCTGCACGCCGCACTCCGCATCGGCACACCTGGCCACTATGTGTTTGAGCGGGCTTTCGTAGATAAATAACGGAGTAGATAAATAACGGAGTAGACAAGTAACGGAGTAGACAAGTAACGGAATAGACAAATAGTGGAGTTGATGTTTCGTTGCCTCGAAGGTGATCGGCTTTGCCGGTGCACCAGCTAGCGCGAAACATCGGTGCATGATTCGAGTCCAAACCCACTCTCGAATCGTCGCAGTTTGCCGTCCAGCGGATCCACAAACGCCAACGACTTCGCAAGTAACTGCAATGGCCGTGTCACATCCGACAATGTGGCGCTGTCCAGGCCGGGGTACAGGCGGTCGTTGCGGATCGGCGCACCCAACGCTGCCATGTGCACACGCAGCTGGTGCTTGCGGCCAGTGATTGGCTCGAGTGCATAACGCCAGAAGTGTTTGCCATGTTCGATCACATTCACGCGCGTCTCACTGTTGGGATCACCATCAGCCTCGCGCATGCGAAAGAACGGTTCGCCGCGAACCAGGCGACTGCGGCGCACGTGCGGAAACGAAACCTCGGGCAGCGGCGCGGCCAGCGCTTCATAACATTTGGCAATTGCCCGCTGCCGAAACAACGCGTGGTACGGGGCACGGGTTCTCGCATTGGCAGAGAACAGCACCAGCCCGGCAGTGTCGCGATCAATCCGGTGCAGCGGCACCAGATCGGTATTGCCCAAGCGGCGCACCAGTCGTGTAAGCAAGGTTTCGGCCACGAAACCGCCAGACGGCGTCACCGCCAGGAAATGCGGTTTGTCGGCAACGACCAAATGTTCATCGGCGTAGAGCACCGCCTCTTCGGCGGCGATGCGCGGCTCGTCGGCAACCTCACGGTAGTAGTAGATGCGTGCGCCGACACTATAGGCAGTGCGCGCGACAATCGGCACGCCTTCTGCGTCCTGCACACGCCCGTGCTCGATGCGGTCCAGCCAGCGGACGCGCGCGATCGCAGGAAAGTGGGCGCATAAAAAGTCGAGTACCGTGGACCACGGCCCTGCTGGCAACTGCACGCAGCTGGCGGCGACGCCGGCGTTGGTATGGCGGGGCGGTGACATGGCGACGCGCTGTGGGCAAATACAGTACGCAGACTACTACGCCATGAGTGCATGCTGCCTCAGCGTCAGCGTCAGCGGCATCGTCCGCGCAGCTTGAACTCGTAGCGGAATGTGATCGGATTGCGTTGGATTTTATCCCGCCTGCTCGGCGCCCAAACGGGCGCGTAGGGGGACTACGCAATCCTTTGGGCAGCAACGCAGGCGGGTTGACACACCAGCAAGAGTGTCACGTTCAAAACAGGCGCATTATTTCTGCGCGACGCCTTAGTAACTGGCCGGACGCAGCGCCGCATCGGACAGCGGCACGATGTTGATTGGGCCACGCTGCCATTGCGAGCCCGGCTGATCTGCGTGGCGCACGTTCAGGCTCAGGCTGGCAGCGCGCGCACCGGTAAAACCGAGCGCAACCTCACCACTGGCAACCGATGTGGTCGGTATCGCTGTGCAATCAGGACAGAACCCGCGAAAGCTACGCATCGCGATGGCCTGTTGGCTGGTGCTGCTGCCGGCACCCAGCACCCAACGCGGTTGCTGGTTGGCATCGTAGAAATAGACCACGACACCCAACACCTCGCCTTCGGAATAAATGCTCAATCCCCAGCCCGACTGCGTTGGGTCGTACCAGATGCCGGTACGATCCGGCACTGTTGGCAACGGGGAGCTGAGCAAGGGCACCACCGATTCCTGGCCCGAGCGATTGCCCAGATGCCATTCGAACGTGGCGTGACGCGCGTCGATGACGTTGAGTTGCAGCGTGCCCACAGCCTGCGCCGTCACCGCTCCGGTTGCGGCATTGCGCGTAAAACGATTCAACACACTCTGCCACGGCTGCGCAACCGGCGCCGCCGCCTGATACCAGACCGGAGTGCCGTCGTCTTCGTAGGTGTACCAGGTCACCGCGATGGCACCGGCCGCGTACTGCAAGTCGAAGCCATGTCCGCTGCGCTGCGGGTTGTACCAAAGCCCCGCGGCCAGCCGCGGTGCGGTCGATGCAGCATCGGCTGGATTGGAGCCCTGCGCAATCTCACGCGCATTGCCCAGGCCATCGCCATCGCGATCCACGCCCAGGCGTCGACCCAATCCCTGCGGAACGATGGTCCAGGTCTGCGGTTCGGACGCGCTGGCAAGATTCAACAGCGCAACATCCGTGATCAGCGCCGAGTCCGCCGAATCAGCGAATCGATCTGCGTTCGGATCGAAAACAAAACCGCGGCTGCCGTTATGCACGACCAGATCAACCTTGCGGGTGCGTGCCAGCGTCAGCAAACTTTGCGCCGCCACAGACCCGCCTGCCGCGGAGACGCGCAGTTGCTTGCCGACCGCGGCGTGCGTATCGAGTGAAACTGGAGGTGGACCGCCCAGCACTGGATTGACGTCACCAAAGTCGGAGCCGGCAAATGCCAGCATCAGCGCAACCAGGTCGGCCACTTCCTGATCCGAGCGCACGCTGAAAGTGCCTGCCGAAACAAAACGCGATATCGAGTCGACCGAACCGTCGTGCAGGAATCCGAATCCGGCCAGGCTGTCGACACGTCCCAGGTTCATGCCAACTTTGTCGTACTGGTTGCGCAGGTGCGGCACCTTGATCGATGAATTGGTCGAGCCATCGGTACTGACGATGCCCAGATGATTTTCGCCCATTGCCCCGATCGGCATGACCGAGCCACCGACGCTGAAGCCGAGTACGCCGAGAAAGAGCCGCCCGTTGGCTGCCATACCCGTCGGCAGGCTATGACAGCTGGCGCACTGGAACACGCTATCGAGCAGGCCGCGCGTGTAGAGCTGCACACCGCGGTTGGCATTGCCGACGCCGAGCGGCAAACCGGCCATGGCAAAACGTCCACTGGTGTAGTGACCGTCGAGCGGCAATGCACTCGGCAAGCTGTTGTCAGGATTTCGAAAAGGATTGGGCGGATATGCAACGGTGGCGAGAAAATTCTCGAACGCCTGCATCTCGATCGTTGTGAGTTGCCGGTCATCACCGAGCAGGCCTTCAAACGCGGGGTTGAAGGCCTCGATGCCGGCACGATCGCCGCGCCAGTGAAACGGTTCATGGCCGATGATGTCCTGCATCGTCTGCGTGGTCATCGGTCCTTTCATCGCATGGAAATCTCCGCACGGCTGCGATCCGATCACCGTCAGGCAGTTTTGATCAAACGGCGCCGGGGGCTGCGACGGATCGCCCAGATCCCAGGCCAAGCGATCCATGCGCGCATCGACATGACAGGAAGCGCATGAGGCCTGACCCAGGCCAGAGGTGCGATGGCTGTCGTACAGGAGCGGTCGCCCGGCACGAATGCTCTGCGGCAGTGGATTGAACACAGCAACGCGCTGCAGCTCGGTGTTCGCGGTGATGTCAATGACGGAAAGCGAGGCGTCGAAATGGTTCCAGACATACAGACGCGAGCGTGGTTCGTCCAATGCCAACCCGACCGGCCCCTGCCCGACCGCGATCGGCGTGCCGATGCGCAGACCCGCGGCATTGATAACGACCAGGTGATTGGAGCCCATGCCCGCGATCCAGCCACGCTGGCCATCGCCGCGCCACAGAATTGCGCGTGGATCGCTGATGCTCAGATCGCGCAACTGCTGTGCAGTGGAAGAAGCGGTGTAATCCAGATGCGCATTCAGATCTGAAATCTGCCTACTCGGCGTTGACGTAGCGTCTACCCGAGCCAGCAGGGTGCGGACAAATCGACCCTGATTCTTCGGCTCGTAGCGCACCTCGTTACGGGCATCGGTGCCGACCATGGTGACCGTGCCGCTTTGCGGATTGACCGCCAGGGCCATGCCGATATTCATCAGTCCGCTGACGTAGCGCACCGAAAGTGAACTGCTATCAACGATCGCCAGATCGCGATCTGGCAGGTCCCAACCCTGGATGCGACCCGACGCCGCCGCCAGAGGCCCCGAAATAAAATCGCTCCAGTCGCGGCTGTTGTCGTCACGCCAGCGTTGATCTGGACCCTTGCGCACGATCAGACCCACGCGTGGCGGCGTCACTTGGACATGCAATGGCGGATCGAATACCGTGCCCGCGTTTGGGGGCGGATTGCGCCCACCATAGGGGCCGCGAGGATCGCTGACCGCATTTGGCAATGCAATGTTGTTGTTGGTCAATCCGCCCGCCAACAATGTTGTCGCATTGCCCGACTCGAACACGGCGACGTAGACCGAACGACCATCAGCACTGACCGCCAGCGCACGCGGATCTTCGCCCAGAATAGGAATGACTTGCGCAGCACGTGCACGCTCGGCCGTATCGAAAACCCACACCGCGTTGGCCTGAGAGCAACTGACGAAGGCTCGACCAGCCGCAAACACCACATCGAATGGCTCATCGGCGGTGACCAGGGTGTCGATCACCACGCGCCGCGATACATCAACTACGCTGACCGAATCGGAGATGTGGTTGACTACCCATAACTCGCTTGAAGTGCGGAAGCGAACCGATACCGGATCGACACCGACCACCACATGTCCAATCGAAACCGGCATTCCGCTGCTGACATCGAAAAACTGCACGCGTTGATCAGCCGTGTGTGCCACTGCGAGAAGGCGCCCATCGGGGCTCAGGTCGAGCGCGTGGATCGGGTGATTTTCCCAATTGACGAAGGGCAGATCCGCCGCACACACCGCGATCGGACACCACGACACGGCCAGCAACAGCAACGCGAGCAACAAACGGATGCGCACGGCGAAATCCTCGTTCCAATGCGGCCCAGCATATCCTGCGCTGGCATCCACAGGGAGTGCGCAGGAGTTTGTTTGCAACTGCGCTGCCAAGCCAAAATGAACGTCAGTTCAGCATCACGCACGGGACCGCTGGCAAAGGATCAGCGCGCCTCGATTCGCACCACGGCATCGGTCACCGCACGCGCTTTGGCCTGCACACTGGTGCCGGTTACAACTTGGCCTGCGCGCAGCGCGCCGATGTCCATCAGCCGTGCCAGGTAAGGTTCCACACCCATCAGCTCTGGCTGCGGGAAACCGATGGTGAACACCTCGGCGCCCAAACCCACGGTGTCGCTGGCGACACGCAGAAAACGCAGCGTTGTCGGTTTTTGCATCTTGAGAATGGCCAGGTCTTTGTTGCGATCGGTGCCCAACATCGTGGCGGTCATGCGGGTGCCGTCACTCAGATGCAAGGTGATGCTGCGGCTACGATCGATCACGTGCAGGCTGGTGGCGACGAGATCGGCGGAGATCAGAAAACCAGTAGCGCTGGAAGTCGTCGGTACACGTCGATTCAAACCCCATGTCGATTCAAACCCCATGTCGATTCAAACCCAACGCCGATTCAAACCCAACGCCGATTCAAACCCAACGCCGATTCAAACCCCACGCCGATTCAAACCCCACGCCGGATCAAACCCGACGCTACACCCGAGTTCGCCTGAGCTTGTTCAGCGCCACTGCGACCGATGTTTGCAGCAAACCCAGCTCGACACCCCTCCCAAGGCGGCAAGTCAGCTGCCACACTACCAACCTCCCAGGTTGCAGGAACGACAACGATGGCCACACCCAATTATTCCTACGCAAAGAAGCAGCGTGAACAGGCAAAGAAGCAAAAGAAGGCCGAGAAGCAGCAGCGCAAGGCGCCGGCAAACGAGCCGACGGGTGATCCGGGTGCCGCACCAGCGCCGTCCGATCGCAAGATTGAGGACTGAGGGCTGCTTGACCGGCGAGCACTTGGCCAGCGGGTGTGACCGCGCAAGTCCTTGGCCTGGACGCGGCGCTCGCATCGCGCCAACAATCCCTCAAATGTTCGAACTGCTTGCCGCGGTGCGCTGCTCATACTGATCGCGGTCAGCCCGCAGCATCGCGTCGATGCCATCAACTCGCTGCATCAGCTTGCTCACGCCGGGCTTTGGACGAAAGGCGGCGACGTTGTGCAGCTCAGTGCCGCGCAGCCACGGGCGCTTTCAGGGCTCGTGCACGATGTATAGCCGCTGCCGCCTTGGAACCGGCAGTGCATCACGGCAGTCGCACTCAATCGGGAGAGTGTGCCGGGTGAGACGCTTGCACCGCACTACAGTCCATTAAAAGTACACCGCGGTCAGCGCGATGGTTGCTGCAAAGCTCAAAACGACCTCCGCGTTGGAGCGATCGAGGAAACCCGACAGTTCACGTACCGCGAGGAGCTATCCAGATGCCTAGCGAAACCCAAAGATTCATCGCCGCCACGCACAAACATCCGACTTGGCCACGCGTCTACTGTCTCGGTGATTCCTGGTTCCAGTATCCGCTCAAGTCGATCGACCTGCAGAAACAGATCGAGCGCATCTTTCGCAAGGAAGCCTTGTTTTTCAACAACAGCGTGCCCGGCCGCGAGAGCGCCAAGATCAAGGCCCTGCTTCCGAAAATGCGTGATCAGCTCGGTGCCTGGGAGTTCGATCTGTTGCTGGTATCGATGGGCGGCAACGACATCGTCGGCGACGAGCTGGCCGAGTTCGTCAAGCCTGCCAACGAACCACAGTCTCCGGGTAGCAACTGGCCAACGCCGGTGCCGGCAGTGGTCGATCGTCACATCCGGCTCAAGGCCTTTGGCAAGGCACTGGGTTTTGTCATCGACGACATGGCGCGTGTTATCGAGTTGCGCAACTCGGTAGCCGGCAACTGCCACATACTCATCAACACCTATGACTACCCCTTCGCCAGCGGCCGCGGCTACAAAATCGGGCCGATCAAGCGCGGCCCCTGGCTCAAGAAATACTTCGCCGAAGTCGGATTGACGGAATTCAATGAACAAAATCGCGTAGCCACCTGGTTGATCGACCAGTTTGTCGACGCAACGCAGAAGCTCGAACGCAGCCATGTGCGCATCGGCATCGTCGATAGCCGTGGCACCCTGCCCGCGCTCAGCGATTGGGGCAACGAAATCCACCCCACAGAACTCGGCTTTAAACGGCTCGCCGAGCAACGCTGGGCGCCGCTGATCCAGAGTGTCCTGGGATTGGGCTAGGGCTGCCGAGGAACACGAACTACCTCGGTAACATCGAACTAGATATGACCCGAAACACCAGACTGCGTAGGTCGCACAAACTCAGCCATGCAAAACCTGCAGAGTGGACGACCACTCTACGCTACACCGGCATCACGCGATTTGCGAGCCGATGGACGCACAGATCAAAGGTTAGGCATTGCAGGCGCTAGTTGCCAAGCGGATGAAAATGCTAGTGCGCCGGAAGGTCAGGCTTTGCGCAGTGGCCCTGGCGCAACGCCAACGACTGCAGGGGCACATGCCGCGCGTCTTCGACCCAGGCGACGGCATGCACAGGCCTGTCCGCAGCGCTGGCGCCAAGCGTGATGCGTTGCGTGATTGGGTCGGCGACGGCAGCTAAAGGGAATGGACCATACAACTGGCGCACCACCACGTCGTGGCGCAATTCACGCCGTGCATTTTCGCCAGCACGCACTTGCGTGGTGAGTCCCGATTCGAGCGCGGCCAGCCACAGGGTCGCATCGCCTGTTTTTGAGCCCGCGGCGCGCGCCGCGAGCACATCAACCGAGCGCTTGCTGGCGTCATAGCGCATCTCGATCCATACCGGAGCCGTTTGTGTGCGCTGCGCGTTCATGGTCTTGCGAAATTGGCTGGCGCTATGCCAATCAACGCGCGTCTCGGGACCAGACATCACCTGCGGCGTATACACGGTATGCCCGCCCGCAGCCGAGACGCGACTACGCTGCCGCGCCGAGAAGCGCGCGTCAGCATAACGATCCGGCCAACCCAGTGAATCCCAATAGTCGACATGAAACGCGAGCCAGTTGATGTTCGTTTCTCGACGCGCCTGGGACAACCACGCATCCGCTGGCGGGCAACTGCTGCAGCCTTCCGACGTATACAGCTCGACCAGCGGCTGCACATTTTGGCCGCTGCGCTGAAGGCACTGATCTGCTTCGGAATCCCATGCTGTCATCAACAGGAACAATGACAGGGGCAATACATGTCTGCTGGGGGTCATCGCAAGTCTCCGTTGTGCAGTTGAGACCGCGAAGGTGCCGCGAGCCTTTCAAGCAATGTGCACAGTGCCGGGGCAACTTGCAATTACCACAAACGACGCGGTCGACCTGACCAGAACACGCGAGGCGTGCCCTCAGTAAACCAGGAACTCGGCGCGACAACCGCGATCGACCCAGATGCCCCGGTTGTCGAAGCCCCAGCTCTGGTTGAAGCGACACTCGGCAGAGCTGAGCTGGTGGGTCAGCTCGACATTGTTGTGCACACGCACTGCGCAGTGCGCCGAACGTCGATCACGTGATTCGCAGACAACGCGCTCGCCACGCTGGGAGCCACCGCGATGATCTTCATCTTGCCAGGGACGGCCGCAACCACCCTGCGACTGCCCGCCGTGGCCCCGATTACCAGCGGCAAACACCTCAAAGTCAGCACGGCAGCCCGATCGCACCCAGATACCGCCACGATCCACACCCCAGTTCTCGTCTTCAATGCACTGGGTGGAGCTGATCTGCGCATACAGCGCCACCCCATCGCCGGTGTCTACCGGGCAGTAGTGGTCGCGTCGACTGATCGACTCGCAGCGGACGATGAAGGGCTCCTCTGCATACGATTGTGCGATCGCTGCTGGCGCCACAAGCAGGGCAGTCAATGCGAAAAGGGCCGAACCGATGGCAAACACGCGCATGTACGCACTCCGTTGAAAGCGCTCCCGCGCGGGTAAACAATCCAGTGGATTGAAACAGTCTAGTGTTGCCGGCGTCCCCCAGGATGAACTCAGCGCAAACCAACGCGCAATTTTGCCGCCATGGTTCACAACCGTTCAGAGCACCGATCGAACATCGCCACCGCGCCACGCGACCGTGCGCATTCCGACACAGCACGCAATGCGAAGTTGACCGCGAGCGCCGCGCTTCGTAAACTGCGCGCCCCTCGAAAGAGATGGGCGGTTAGCTCAGCGGTAGAGCACTGCTTTCACACGGCAGGGGTCACAGGTTCAAGCCCTGTACCGCCCACCATATGCGAATGGATGAACGCAAGCCCGGGAGAGCCGGGCTTGTTGTTTCGAGGCGTTATAGTTTTATGTAGCGGGCGATTTCGGCGACAAGTTTTCGCCCGCGCCGCGGCGGATAGCCATTTCGGAGACACACACCATTGCCCCCTCGCACACGCAGGTTTGTGTCGCTGCGAGTGGAGACTACTGACGCTGCGCGTACTTGCTGAGCTGTTGCTCGGTAATCGGCGTCCAGCCCATTAAAACCTTGTCGCGCTTCCCGTAGCCGAATACTTGGCCTGTGGTCGTTGAACGCCATTCGCCAATCTCATGGCACTCAGCCTGATGCGTCTCGGCGCGACCGGTAACAAAATCGAGAAGATGCAGCATTACGACGTCGCCTCGATCCGGCATGACGTCAGGCGAGAAACGTAGCGTCGAAGCGGTCAACGACATGGCGAGTCCTGATCGGCGGGAGGGCGGGCTTCATCTTGCCTTCACTCTGCGTTGACCGTGAGGCCGCCCATCGGCCAGATGACACCGATTGCAAGAAACTGTAACGCGACTGAACGCATCTTGTCTTCGATAAATTTTACTTTTAAATACATCGACCTATAACAATACGAACGACGGTTTCAAACATTTGTTTGCCAAACCGATGGCATCTGTGTAGAGTCCGCCCCGCAGCGCACGCCTCCTGGGAGGGCCGGCAAACGTTGCACATTCGATGCGAGTACGACCTCGCCACCACGGACGGATCAGGCCGGAGTAACCCGCATCCCACGAAAGTTTCTGGGAGGGAATCACGTGCGTAATTTATTTATTGGTCTGTTGATGGCTTGTTCGTCTTGGGGCGTCTTTGCGAACACCGGCGTGGCTTTTGTCCACGGTACCGGTAGGCAAACCAATGCATTGGACGACTACTGGACCAGTGCCATGGTCAATTCGATTCGTCAAGGCCTGCCCAATCAGGCGAACTACTTGGTCATCAACTGCGATTTTGAGCAGTACATGTGGACGTCGGGCGCCGCCGGCTGCCTCGCCGGTCAGCTCACCAGCTTTATAAGCAGCAAGGGCATCACCGATCTGGTCATCAACACGCATTCCAATGGCGGCAACGTGATGCGCTGGATCATGTCCAACCCCACCTACGACAGTCGCTATCCAAACATCATCGGCAAGATCCGTTGGGTGAATGCGCTGGCGCCCTCGTCCGCTGGTACACCGCTGGCTGATGCAACGATCAGCGGCAACGTATTTGAGTCAACACTGGGTTGGCTGATGGGTTACAAAAGCGACGCTGTGCGCATGCAACAGGTCAGCTGGATGGCAACCTACAACGCCAACAATCTTTACGGTACCGCCGGTCGCCCAGCCCTGCCGAAGACTTTTTATGCCGTGGTCGGCACCGATGTCGACTCCGCAATCTGGGACGGCGACAGCTACTGTGGTGGCTATGCGCAAAACCTTGGCCTGGAAACCACACAGCTCTGGCTTAACGCGTGTTCCGATGGCTTTCTCAATTGCACCAGCCAGTCCGCTGCGGGCACCGTCTGGTTCCGCGATACGCAACGCATGGCCGGCGCCGAACCGCTGAGCCACAACCAGAGCCGACGCAACTGCTTCGGCCTTGACGTCATCCTGCGCGACGACATCTGAGGACTCTGACCATGAATAACTTCAACAAACTGGTGCTCGCCATCGCCATCTCACTCGCTGCATCGGTGCAGGCCGCGGAGACACCATCAGCCGTGCGCTTCCGGTCGACCGATAGCGATCTGATTCCGACCACACTGGTTCGCACCAAGTCCGCAGCGCTGCCCGGCACACGCCGGGAAACTGCACCGGTTCGCATGTCGTGGGTGTTAGCTGCAGGTACGGCAATCACTGCGCAGCAACCCCACATCGGCGAGAGTCGCGAATACTGGACCACGATCGACGCGCAGACGCTGTCCAAAGGCACCACGCTGCACACCACCAGCACCGGTGCGGTTGTGCGGCTGAGCCCTGTAGGCCAAGCCAATGTTGCAATGCTCGATCCGTTCGCGGTCGAGATTCGCGCTCACGGCCAACGTTATGAACACGGAAAAGCGTTTGCCAATGCCGCCAACGTTGCCGAGCTCAATGCCAGTGGCGCTTCGTTTTCCGCAGGTACGGTCGCGTTCAAGCTGAAGCCGGAAGTCGGCAGCGGTGCGATCACGTTGGCCTTGCCGAATGCCCAGCAATCCTACCTGGTGCATGTATTCGAGCCCGACAGCAACGAACTGCTGACGCTGACGACCGATCGCCTGGTCGCCATGCATGGCAGCAGGCTGCGTGTCATTGCACGCATGAACGCCGGTGCGGCGGTAGACGCCATCGCCGGTACGATGCTGTCGCCAAGCGGAGTTGAAGTCGAACTCGCTTTCAAACGCCAGCGTGATGGCAGCTATGTCGCAGACGTGGATCACAATGGGGTCAGCGGCGCCGGTGCGGGACTTTGGGAAATCCACGCCTTCGCCTCGAGCAAAAATGGCACGGTGCAGCGCGACGCGAGAACCGCAATCGCATCGGCCGCGCCACGCGCGCGTCTGGCTGGCGCCGGAAGCAGCAAGCTCGATAGCGATGGCGCACTGCGTGTCAGCCTCAACACCGAAGTCGCTGCCAGTGGCCGCTACGAACTGCGTGGCACGCTTTACGGCATCGATGTTGCGACCGGCAAGCTGCGTCCTGCGGCGATGGCCCATGCGGCGTCGATACTCGGGGCCGGTGCGCAGTCGCTCGAATTGGTCTACGACGCCACCACTATGCAGAAAGCAGGCGTGCGCGCTCCGTTCCAGGTGCGTGAGCTGACGCTAATCGATCAAGCCGAGCAGAGCATCATCGAAATGCGCACTGCGGGGTTGCAGCTGTAGTTGCGTGACTAGCCCCATACGCACGCGAAGTAAAAAAGGCCGGGCTTGCCCGGCCTTTCTCTTGCGGCAATAAACTGCTCAGCCTGGTATCGCACTGCGAGTTGCACAATCCCAGACGCACTGAGCAGGAGGGCGTGCGCCAGCAGGCGCCGAGCAAACTTGATGGGGACTGCTGAATACGATGCGCTGTATCAGCTAGGGAAGGTCTGAATAAGTCACCACTTCGTCTTCGCCGCACTGCTTATTGCTTGCCAAACCCCGCTCTCAACAGCGGAGCTGGTCAAGCTGCGGTTTTTCGCCCCCTGACTCAGGGGCTATCGCGGCTCCGGACTTGTTCAAAGGTTGCCTAGGTGTGGATCGCAGTGCCGACGGTATCGCCGAAAGTGCCGTGCTCACCAGCGGTGAAGCGCGGCGCCAGGTTCAATCTTCTTCCCAGCGCGCGCTGCCAAATGCCTTCGAACTTGCAGCGGTTTTATTTTTCCGAAACGGTGCCAACGCCACCAACACCGCCAGGGCATCACGCGTAGCAGCGACATCATGCACACGCAAAATGGCTGCGCCGCTTTGCGCTGCGATCAATGCTGCTGCTGCCGAACCGATCACTCGCTCATTGGCCGCCTCTCGTCCGATCATCGTGCCGATCATGCGCTTGCGTGATACGCCAACCAGCAAGGGTTGATCGAGATCGCACAAATCACGCAGTCGTGCCAACAAAGCGAGATTGTGTTCGTAGCTCTTGCCGAAGCCGAAGCCGGGATCCAGTAGCAGGCGCTTCTTGTCGATACCCGCCAGCTGCGCGGCGAACACACGATCGGCGAGAAAGCGTTTGACCTCGGCGATCACATCCTCGTAGTGCGGAGCAATCTGCATCTGCTGCGGTTCGCCCTGCATGTGCATCAGACAAATCGGCACGCCCAGCGCAACGGCGGCTTGCATCGCGCCATCGACACGCAGCGCGCGGACATCGTTGATCATGCCGGCACCCGCCGCCACCGCGGCACGCATCACATCGGGTTTACTGGTGTCGATCGAGATGGGCACAGCCAGACGCGTCGCCAATGCTTCGATCACCGGTATAACGCGGTCCAATTCTTCTTCCACAGATACTGGTGTCGCATCCGGACGTGTCGATTCGCCGCCAACGTCGATCAGATCGGCGCCCTGCTCGACCATGGTGAGCGCGTGGGCAATTGCCTTGTCGGCGCTGTCAAAACCACCGCCATCCGAAAATGAATCCGGGGTCAGGTTGAGTATGCCCATGATGCGCGGGCGATCCAGCGAAAGGCGTTTGCCAGCGCAATCGAGTGAGGGTGCCGACGCGCCGCCAAACAACTCATCGAGATTCATCGGAGCTCCCAAAACAATTCAGCCACCCGAAGGTGGCTGAAAATTATCACCTGTGCACGCGTGGTTGTTGAAGCAACTCAGGCACGAGCGCGGAGCGCCTTTGTCAAAACCAATCAGGTGTCGCAACCCATCAGGCTTGAGTAGCGGGCCCGCCAATGGGTCCGGCGCCTGCGCTGGGGGTCTCTGTCTTCTCTGGTTTATCGGTCCAGCCTTTGGGTGCACCGGGCTTGCGACCATCCATGATCGCGTCAATCTGTTCGGCGTCAATGGTTTCCCACTGCAACAATGCCTCGGCCATGACGTGCATCTTGTCGAGGTTGGCCTTGATCAGCTCTGTGGCACGGTTATACGCAACGTCGATCAGCTTGCGCACTTCTGCGTCGATGCGCAGCGCGGTCGCCTCCGAGACATGCTTGGTCTGCGTCATAGAACGTCCGAGGAACACCTCTTCCTCTTCTTCGGCATAGGCCATCGGCCCCAGCTCCGTCGACAGCCCATACTTGGTGACCATGTTGCGTGCCAGCTGTGTTGCACGATGGATATCGTTGGATGCGCCGGTGGTCACCATATCGGCTCCGAAAATCAGCTCTTCGGCAACGCGCCCGCCATACAGGCTGCACAGGTTGCTTTGCAGAAACTGTTTGCTGTGGCTGTAGCGGTCATTCTCCGGAAGATACATGGTCACGCCCAGCGCACGGCCGCGTGGGATGATCGAAACCTTGTAGACCGGGTCATGATCCGGAACCAGACGCCCAACGATGGCATGGCCGGCCTCATGGTAGGCAGTGAGTTTTTTCTCGTTCTCACTCATCACCATGGACTTGCGTTCCGCGCCCATCAGGATCTTGTCCTTAGCGCGCTCGAAATGCTCCATGCGCACCGCCTTGGCGTTTTCACGCGCAGCGCAGAGTGCGGCCTCGTTGATCAAATTGGCCAGATCAGCACCTGAGAAACCCGGCGTACCGCGCGCGATCTTGGACGGATCAACCTCGTCACCGAGCGGCACCTTACGCATGTGCACCTTGAGAATCTGCTCGCGACCGCGCAGGTCGGGCAACGGCACCACGACTTGGCGATCGAAACGGCCTGGGCGCAGCAACGCCGGATCGAGCACATCCGGGCGATTGGTGGCAGCGATAATGATGATGCCCTCATTGCCTTCGAAACCGTCCATCTCGACCAGCAACTGGTTCAACGTCTGCTCGCGCTCGTCGTGACCGCCGCCAAGGCCCGCACCACGATGCCGACCAACCGCATCGATCTCGTCGATGAAGATGATGCAAGGCGCATGTTTCTTGGCCTGTTCAAACATGTCTCGAACGCGGCTGGCGCCGACACCGACGAACATCTCGACGAAGTCCGAGCCGGAAATGGTAAAGAACGGCACCTTGGCCTCACCGGCAATGGCTTTGGCCAGCAGCGTTTTGCCGGTACCTGGTGAACCAACCATCAACACACCGCGTGGGATGCGGCCGCCCAGGCGCTGGAACTTGCCGGGGTCGCGCAGGAACTCGACAAGCTCCTGGACCTCGTCCTTGGCTTCGTCGACACCGGCAACATCGGCAAAGGTGATCTTGACCTGATCCTCACCCTGCAGCCGTGCGCGCGACCGACCGAAGCTCATCGCTCCCTTGCCACCACCACCGGATTGCATCTGGCGCATGAAATAAATGAACACGCCCAAAAACAGCAAGACAGGCAAGGCATTGACCAGAATGGTCACAAGGATGTTTTCGCGCTCCTTGGGTTTTTGCACGACTTCGACGCGATGCGCGACCAGGTCATCGATCAGTTTGAGATCGAGTGGAGCGTTGGTGACGAAATCGCTACCGCCCTTGCGCTTGCCGACGATGGTGTTGCCATCGGCGGAGATTTCGACACTCTGCACGTTGTCGCTACGCACTTCACGCAAAAAGTCCGAGTACGGCAGATCGACACCGCCGCGCGAACCGCCGCTGAGCGAATGAAACACACTGAGCAAGATCACCAGGATCACGCCCCATACGAGAATTTGCTTGGTCCAGTCGTTCAACACTTGATCCTTCCTTAATCTGCGGCGGACGGAATCTGGCTATTGGCCTTGAATCCGGTTGCCAGTGCATAAACCTCCGGGCTTCGCGGCCGGGAGGCTTTGGGTTTGCGCATCGTGACCTTGGTATAGCGCGTGCGCAAGTCTCGCAGGTAATCGTCGAATCCCGAACCTTGAAAAAGCTTTACAAGAAACGTGCCACCAGGCTTTAGATGAATTTCAGCAAAGTCCCTGGCAAGCTCAGCCAGTTCCATCGATCGCGGCTGATCTACCGACTCTACGCCACTCATATTGGGGGCCATGTCCGACAACACAAGGTTGACTGCCTGAACGCCCACCATGGCTTCAAAGGCCGTGAGTACGCTGCCTTCGCGAAAGTCGCCACACAGGAATTCAACTCCGGGAATGCTCGGCATCTCCAGGATATCAAGGGCAAACACTCGCCCCTTCGCGCCCAATTCACGCTTGAGCATTTGTGACCAGCCACCCGGAGCGGCGCCCAGGTCCACCGCGATCATGCCGGGCTTCAGAAATCGATCACGTTCAATCAGTTCTTCGAGCTTGTAAGCCGCGCGCGAACGCAGGCCCTCGCTGTGCGCCCTTTTGACAAAGGGATCGTTGAAGTGCTCTTTGAGCCAGCGTTGACTGGACTTGCTGCGTGTTGCCACCGGAGTTCAAGCCTGGGACCTTGGACAGGCATGATACCCTGCGCGCCACTCATTACTTGGAAATCGTCATGGCCATCGACAAGGATCAGGTCCGCTATCTGCGCGGCCTTGCGCACACCCTCAATCCAATTGTCATGGTTGGCAAACAGGGCGTCAGCCAGACCCTGGTCGATGAACTGCAGCAAAACCTGGCACGCCATGAATTGGTGAAAATTCGAGTGCAGGCCGAGGACCGTGCCGATCGCGAGAACCTGATCAGCGAGCTGGTCAAGTCTTCCGGCGCCGAAATGGTGCAGCGCGTTGGACATACCGCCACGCTTTACAAGCGCAATGTGCAGAAGCCGAAGATTCATCTCCCCGGTGACCGAACCGTTAGTGAGCGTCCGCGCACTGCGCGTGGCGATGCGCCGCCCAGGCGTTCTGATCTCTCGCGCACCGACCAGCCCAGCTTCGCCCGGCGCGCGTCAGCGGACCGTGATGGCGGTGGCGAGCGCGCATCCAGACCGCGGTCCGCACCAGCACGCGGTTCGCGTGACAGCGGCACTGCCGCGCGCAAGACGTATGTGCGGCGCGAAGGCGGTGCCTCTGCTGGCGGCGCTGAGCGCGGCGAGCGAAAGCCTTATGTGCGTCGTGAAAGCGGTACCTTCGCCCCAGCCGCCGAGCGCGGTACGGGCAATCCCTATGCCCGCCGCGATGCCCGCGACGCAGGTGCAGACGCAGGCGCCCCGAGCGCGGAGCGCAAGCCGTACGCGCGCCGCGAGAGCAGCAGCTCAGGTGGCGCTGTAGCCGGTGGCGAGCGCAAGCCCTATGCACGTCGCGAGACCGGAGGCTTCGCGGGCGCGGATGCGGGCGGCGAGCGCAAGCCCTATGCACGTCGCGAGACCGGCAGCTTCGGTGGCGCAGCCGCAGGTGGCGAACGCAAACCCTATGCACGCCGCGAGAGCAGCAGCTTCGGTGGCGCAGCCGCAGGTGGCGAACGCAAACCCTATGCACGCCGCGAGAGCAGCAGCTTCGGTGGTGCAGCCGCAGGTGGCGAACGCAAACCCTATGCACGCCGCGAGAGCAGCAGCTTTGGCGGCGCAGCTGCGGGTGGCGAGCGCAAACCTTATACACGCCGTGAGAGCAGCGGCTTTGGCGGCGCAGCTGCGGGTGGCGAGCGCAAACCATACGTACGTCGCGAGAGCAGCAGCTTCGGTGGTGCAGCCGCGAGTGGCGAGCGCAAACCTTACGCGCGTCGCGAGGCCGGTGGATTCAGCGCCGCCGCCGCTGGCGAGCGCAAACCCTATGCGCGCCGTGACAGCGCCAATCCCGATGGTGTGCGCCGCGAACGCGAACGCGCTCCAGCTGGCGAGCGCCCTTCGCGCTCCGAAGGCGGCGGTTTTGCTGCCCGGCGCAGCGGTCCATCTGCCGGTCGTGAAGGCAATCCCTATGGCGCACCGCGCAAAGGCGCCGCCGCCCGCGATGGCGAAGCACGCGCGCCACGCCCTCCAGGTGCTGGTGCTTATGTCCGCAAACCTGGTGGCGCCAAGCGCAGCGGCGTGCCGCGCAAGCCGAGTGGTTTCGTTGGACCCAAGCGCCCGGGTGGCGCTCGCCCCCCGCGCGCTCGTTAGTCTGGTCCGGCGATGTTGCTGAATTTACACGAGCCGGGTCAGGTCGGAATACGTAGCTGTTCGACCGGGTCGGTGGTCCTCAGCAGCGGCGAAGAACGTCGCAGCAGCTTTCTGCTTTCGCCAGAAGCCGCTGCTGAAGACTGGCCAGTGACCGATGCGCGCGCGTTGACGGATGCCGATCTGGCAGTGGTCTTCACGCGCCATCCAGATGTCTTTCTGCTCGGTACCGGGCCACGCCAGATATTTCCTGAAGCAGCGGTAATGGCTGCGTGCCTGTCTCGACGAATTGGCATTGAAGTCATGGACAATGCCGCCGCTGCGCGCACTTTCAACGTATTGGCGGGTGAGGGTCGCAATGTATTGCTCGGCATATTGCTGACTGGCTGATTGCCGCGGTTTCAGCGCGCGGCACTACCGCTAGGGAAGGTCTGAATAAGTCACTACGTCGTCTTCGCCACACTGCTTATTGCTTGCCAAACCCCTAAAAACCTGCGGTTTTTCGCCCCCTGACTCAGGGGCTATCGCGGCTCCGGACTTGTTCAGATGTTCCCTAGTTGTACTGTGTCATAAATATCATACTATCATGCGGTTACCGAGGCAAGCTGAGGTGATGCATGAAGATGTCGGACCGGGCGTTCGATCGGTATCTGGATGATCTGTGTGATGGGCTGGGGCA
>Ga0163146_10000186_pt1 | contig 85144 bp, 70 predicted proteins | sample OliLakLV19MP7G1_FD_148648 | JGI IMG/M metagenome (GOLD analysis project Ga0163146, IMG submission 148648) | Freshwater microbial mat bacterial communities from Lake Vanda, McMurdo Dry Valleys, Antarctica - Oligotrophic Lake LV.19.MP7.G1 | ecosystem: Environmental > Aquatic > Freshwater > Lake >... | reverse complement strand
GCTCGGGGGGGATCGCGACCGTCGGGCCTGCCGACAGGTCCGTCGGCTTCGTGAATTTGCTGGACTTGCTTGGCATGCTGACTCCTTCGGAGATTCATGCCTCGCACACAGAATTACTGACAGGTCCGTGATGCCATCGCCTCCAGGCAGAGACGCACGACCGTTCCCACTCCACATCGACCCGCGCACTCCCACACTTGCGCGGGCGTGCAGCGGAAGGGCCCGGAGCACTTCCCGCAGCGCCTCGAGCGCGCCATCGAGACCCACATAACGGCGGTGCCAGACTATTCTCCCGCACTGCGATGTCGTCCCGCACCCCATCTTTCATCCCCATCCTTCGTCCTTCATACTTCTTCCTTCTTCCTTCACAAAACAAAGCGCCCCGAGTCATCGGATGACTCGGGGCGCTCGTGGGTTCAGACAGTTCACACTGCCGTCTGCTTTACTCTGTCGGCGGGCTCAACTGCCCCAGGCGCCGAGCAGGATCGCGAGATCTGCCGCATCGACGGTGCCGTTGCCGTCGAGGTCGCCGCCGCTTGCCGATCCGCCGCCCCATGCACCAAGCAGGATCGCGAGGTCAGCCGCGTCGACCGTGCCGTCCGCGTTCACGTCGGGCGAGCTTGCGAGGCCCTCAAACAATGCGAACGCCCGCAGCGCGACGCGCTTGCCGATGAAGGAACCGCTGACGCGGCCCGGCAGATCGTCGGCACGCGGATGGATGCCGCCCCAGATGCGGGAGATGCCCGCTTCGTCGGCTGCGTCGTAGTAGCTCGCCCACTGCAGGTGAACATCCTGCTCCGGTCCGTCTTCAAACTTGAGGAAGTTCGCGGGGATGACCAGCTCCGCGAATCCACCCGGGAAGTACTCACTGCCAGTGAACGCAGCCATGAACTCGGCCGCTGCCCGGCTGAAGGTCGAGTGACCGGAGGTGTAGCCGGGGAATGGCGGCGTCACGAAGTTGGAGGCCTGGTAGGTCATCCACCGATCAGCCTGTACCCAACCGGAGCCGTAGAGCTGATTCGGCGACTGATCTGGCCCGAGCGATGCTGTCGCGTAGATGCCGACCGGGCCGGACTTGCGTCGCAGTCCGATCGCGTCGACGACCGAGGTCCACGGTGTGATGTCGAGGATGCCGTCATCGATGAAGTCGAGTTCCTGACCGTTGTAGCCGGTGAAGTTCGACACCAGCATGTGCGTGCAGTTACCGATCTCCTTGAACGCGAAGTGCGTGTTGATGTTGGCTGTGCCGAGCGAGAAGTTGGTCTTGCCGACGACGAACATCCCGTTCCGGTCGAGCGAGTGACCGTCGAGGCTGATCACGGACTGGATATGTCCCTGTGAATCGGGGACGCTGGTCTGCACTTCATCGCCGATGACGATGTACGTGAGGCCGTTGAGGGATGCGCCCGGAGGACCGGCGAGTTCGAAGTACTCGTCGAAATCATTGCCGGGCTGATCGACGCGGATCTCGCTGATCTGGATCGCACGCGGCAGGGTCTGGAGCGGATTCAACGCGCCGGGCGAGTCATCAACATCGGTATAGAAGCTGCCGATCTTCCACGTGCCGCCCTTGCCGCGGTACACGTGGCCCGGGACCGGTCCGGTCGCCGTCGCGCCGGTGGTCGTGCCCGCGCTGAAGCCGCCGAGCCACGACCTAATCGCCAGCTTGCCGACGTGCGTCTCGATGCCGATCGGCTCGCCGAGACTTGGGTCGTAGATGATCTCCGGGAAGTCTTCGAAGCGGCCGCCTGGCTGCACATCTTCTTCGGTGATGATCTCGATCAGATCCGGGATAAGCGGGAGTCCGGCGGGGTGGTAGCCAGGCAGCTCGGGATCAGTGGACTGACCGAGCTCGCCGACGTAACGGACGAACGAGATCGGTCGTGCCGAGTCGTAGAAGCCCTTCATGCCCCACGCCGTGATCGCTGCGTCGTGATCGGCCCCCGAGAGCCCCATATACAGTTTGACGTCCCACTCGAGACGGTCGACGGAATCGCCGACGCCGCCGATCTTGTACTCAATCTGCGGGTGGTCGGACGTCTCGTTCGCGACGACATGCCAGTGGCCGGGAGGCGTCTCGGAGTCGGGACCGTCGGCCCAGATCTCCGCGATGATGCGGGCGTAGTCGGCGAGGCGGACGAGATTCGGCGCGTACGGCTCACCCGTCACCGGGTTGAGGCCATGACCCGGCTGCTCGTAGCTGCCGAGCGGCGAGTTGTGAAACACGCCCGGCGAGATGTCAATCATCGTGTCGAGCTGCGGATCCATCACGGCGCTCTTGGCGATCATGTCGACAGCGTCGGCGATGTGCGCGGCCTGGCCGAGCGTCGGCGGCGGACCCTGGTCGTAATACAGGTTGTTGGTCGTGCTGCGGACCAGCGAATTCATGCCGAACGGCTTGACGCTGTTCCAGTGCGGGCACAGTGCGGCCTGAATCGCGGCACCGATGATTTCGCCGTTCTGCAGCACGAGGAAGTCAAACGCCAGCGGCTGCCAGCGGTTGGCGTTCTGCATGATGCAGCCGGGGATCTTGAACGGCATGGCGAGATTGGAGGGGACGTAGCCGTTCGTCGCGGCGTAGTTCCCCTGCTCGTTCGAGCCGTCGGCCAGACCTGCAGCGAGAATCACGGAGGCAATCCGATTGCCGATCGCCGCCGGGGTGTCGCCCACGGTCGTCGTGAAGTTCTTGTTGTAGCCGAGCTCGAGGAAGAGCGCATCGAAGGCGGCCTGAATCGCCGCGATGTTCGGACCGTTGCCGGTCACGTATCGGGCCTTCAAGATGCGGTACGCGGCGTAGCTGATCGTCTCATGCCGCGCGGCTTCGACGTCACGGGCGGTGTGCTTCTCAATGAAGTACACGCCACGGGCGGTGCTGTCGTAGGCCGCCCAGCCGTCATACATCGCCGACGACACGTGGTACAGGTTGCGGGCATGGACGGGAGGCCGAGGTGTGGAGAGGCGGATCGCCTGGAGGATCTCTTCATCCCACTGCCTGGCGATTGACCACTCGGGATTGACCCCGCCGCCAAATGCGCCCGCCGATACGCTGGACGCGAGCAGAATCGCGCCAACCAAGTGCTTCTTCATCTTCTATTCCCCGCAAACGATGTGATGTGACCGACGGTCATCCGAGGACCTCTGGTCCAGAGAACTCCGCCATCCGTGACGACGCTGACCCCAATGCCGTCCGGGAGTGTGACGCGGTCTTCACCTGATGCAACCCCAAATGCCGCCAAGTATTAGGTGTCTACCGATTTTTTGACTCCTTTCCGCAGTTGAGTGCATCCGGAGCCGCACGCGCCATCGCTTGGCGGTCACGGGCGTCTCGGCACCTCCGGCCAGTCGCGACGGTGCCGCTCCGGTCCGAGTCGCGCGAGGCACCACTGACTCGGATGGCGGCGCGTGATGACGCCTTCTCGGTCCTGCCGCGCCATCGGATCGCGCGGCAACGCGCTTTTGCATGCTGTGGGTTGCAGCAAACTCCTTTAGACTGCGGTGACGTCCGGCGATCAATGCTGGTGCGCTGCTACTGCGTGATTGGTGCGTGACTAGTGCGTGACTAGTGCGTGACTAGTGCGGTCGTTTCCTGATGATTCAATTCCGTTTTCGAGGAGTGTGGTGTGCTTTATCTCCCTGCCGATCAGATGCTTCAGCGAGCCAAGACCGCACTCACTGATGGAAAGCTCGGATTCGCCGAGCAGGCGGCGCGATCTGTCGTCAATGCCGCGCCGACACTGGTCGACGGATGGGTGACTCTTGGCCGCGTGCTGACATCGACGGTGCGGCTGGATGAAGCGGAAGACGCGTTCCGCACAGCCGACGAGGTGAACTCGGATCATCTCGACACGTCGCTCGCACGAGCGCAGCTGCAATGGCGCCGGGGGAATGACGCCGAAGTCATCCGACTCGCGAACATCGTGCTTCGCAAGATTCCCGATCAGCTCGAGGCGACGATACTTTCGGGCATGGCGCATCGACGGCTCGGCCAGCTTGACGATGCCATCCGAATCCTGAAGCCGATCTCAAAGCAGGCGTCCGGCGCCGCCGCGATGGCATGGACCATGCTGGACATGAAGAGTCCGTCCAGCGCGATTGATGTGCTCACGCCGCATACGGTCGCAATCGCGACGCAACCGCCCTCGGTGAAGGCGCCGCTCTTTCACGTGCTCGGACAGGCGCACGAAGCAACGGGCAACTTCGAAGCCGCGTTCCGCGCGTATACCGTTTCGAAGACAGCGACGCCGGTCAACTTCGCCGAAGACCAGTTTCGCGCCGGGCTCAAGCTGCTCCCCGAAGTCTTCACGCCTGAACTGCTGCAGAACGGTCCGCGGTCGACCGTACAGACATCGCGACCGGTGTTCATTGCCGCGATGCCGCGCTCCGGAACGACGCTCCTTGATCGCATCATCGCAGCCCATCCGCTTGCAGCGGGAGCCGGCGAAACGCGGGCACTGCGGCGGCAGATTTCCGAGTGGTCGTCGACCGATCCGAACGCCGCCTGGCCGCGCGTCACGCGCAACTTTTTGACGGCCGACCTCAATCGCATCGCCACGCGCTATCTGACGGAGACGACGCAGTTCGGTCCGGGCGCGGAGCGGATTTCGGACAAGCATCTGCAGAACTGGACCCACGTCGGACTGATCGCGATGGCGTTTCCCGACGCGAGAGTGATTCATCTGCAGCGCGATCCGATGGACATCGGGATCTCGTGCTTTGAGCGGCTCGAAGGGCCCGCGATTCCGTGGAGCACAAATCTGAAGTCGATCGGTCTCGCCATCAAGGCGACTGAATCACTCATGGCGTACTGGAAGGAACACTCGCGCATCAAGATCCTCACGGTTCAGTACGAAGATCTCGTGCGCCACCAGGAGCGTGAAACCCGGCGCGTCATCGAGTTCCTCGGGCTGCCGTGGGATGACGCGTGCCTCGCGCATCATGACCGTGCGGGCGCACGCGAACCCAGAGCAGACGGTGTTGCGGCGCCAGTCGCCCCGCCGCCGACGCTCGGCTCAGAGCAGGCAAGCCGTCCCGTCAGCGACAAGTCGATCGGCCGCGCGGCGCGATTCGGCCGACTGCTCGATCCGCTGCGCGAGGCGCTCGCTTCTGAGACGATCTGACTCAGCGCACGACCCCTCCATCACAGGACCGGTGATGTGAGGCCGAGCGCGTTGTCGACGACCCGGTGCCACCAGCGGCGCTGCGCCCATTCCTCGGGATCGATGCGCGCACTGCGCTCGATGTAACTTTCCTGCAGTTCGCGCATCGCGTGCGTGGCGACCTCGTCGTACAGAACCAGACTGACCTCGAAGTTGATTTCAAAGCTTCGACGGTCGAGGTTGGCGCTGGTCATGACACTGAGCATGCCATCGACGGTGATGGTCTTGGCGTGCAGCATGCCGCCCTTGAACACGACGATCTGCACGCCCGCGTCCAAAAGCCGCTGAAAAAATGACTGGCTCGCGAAGCGCACGAGGTGCGAATCATTGTGTTCCGGCACAGCCAGTATCACTTTGACCCCGCGGCGGGCTGCAGTGATGATCGCGAGCATCGTGGGTTCATCAGGCACGAAGTAGGGCGTTGTCAGCACCAGCTCGCGCTGCGCGAGGTGCACGCACGTCGCGACAAGTTGCTGCATCGCCTGCTCCCCCTTCATCGGTCCGGTGGCGACGACCTGCACGAGCGCGCCGCCGTCCGCGGCGGTCAGCGGGTGCAGCGTCTCTTCAAGGTCTTCGTTGGTCTCGAGCCACCAGTCTTCGATGAAGACGCGCTGCAGCTCGCTCGCTCCGGGGCCTTCGATGCGTGCCGTGGCGTCGACCCACATGACCCGCGAGCGCTTGACTTTGAAGTCAGCGGCGGCCAGATTGTGGCTGCCGAGGTAGCCGATGTCGCCGTCGACCACGACGATCTTGCGATGGTTGCGCAGATCGATCCGCTGAAAGAGTGCGCGAATCAGGCCTGCAGGCAAGGCCGGCACCACGCGCACGCCCGCCTCCTCGAGGCGCTTTCTCGACGCGCTTCGGTTGAAGCCGAACGAGCCGATGGCGTCCATCACAAATCGGACCGGAACCCCCCTTCTCGCTGCGCGCTCCATCGCCTCGAACACAGGCTTGCTGCTGTGATCCTCGATCGCGATGTAGAACAGCACATGCACATGCTCCGTGGCCGCGTCAATGTCCTCGGCGATGCGCGCGAACAATTCGCCCGGATCGGAGAAGAACTCGACGTCGTTGCCGCCGATTGGCGGCATGCCCGAAATCTGCCCAGCCAGCGTCGCAAGACCACGCGTTCCGGCGGGCATCGATTCGAACGTTGTTCGGACGCTGCGAACCCGCAGCGAACGCGCGGTCAGGGTTCGCTCTTCGAGCTTCGCCCGCTGCCTGTCGATTGAACGGCGGCGCCGCTTCTGCAGCCAGGGCTTGCCGAACAGCCAGTACAGCGTGGCGCCGGCGAACGGAATGATCAGGATGAGCAGCAGCCACGATGTCGCCGACGCGAGCCGGATGCGGCGCTGGGAGAGCACCGCGAAGATCGTGACGAGCGCGTACGTGAGCTGCGCGGCCCACAGGGTTTCGACGAGGATTCTCGCTTCCACGTCGGCGAGCCTATCCGAGGTGGTCCCGCAGCGCCGTCCTGATCAACGGACCGGCCAACGGACTGACTGAGACCGTTACAATCTCGCGTCGCCATTTGCCTCGTAGCCCCCTTAGCTCAGCTGGATAGAGCGGGTCTTTCCTAAAGACCAGGTCGCAGGTTCGAATCTTGCAGGGGGCGTTAATGAATCCTTCTCCTGATCGTCGTCGCCTTGCTGTCCCGGAGACGTTGATCCTCGCGATCTCGGTCGCCCTGGTGTGGTTTCTCGCGTGGGCGCATCCCCTTTATCCCCCGGATGAAGGACGATTCGGCTCTGCCGCCGCGACGATGGTGGACACCGGGAACTGGCTCGTTCCCGAGTTCCGCGGTCGAGCCCATCTCACGAAACCTCCGTTGACGTATTGGCTGCAGGCGATCGGCGTGCATGTGTTCGGGCGGACGGAGCTGGCGGTGCGATGGCCGGCGCTGCTCGCGACGAGCCTGGCGCAGTGCTGCCTCTTCTGGTTTGCGCGCCGGACGCTTGGAACGCGGCCGGCGCTCGTCGCGGTCGCCGTCGCCGCCGTCATGCCGAGCGTTCTGATCGTCGGACGGCTCGCGAACACCGATGCGATGCTCGCGTGCGCCTGGCTCATCGCGCTCGCCAGCGGTTTCCTGATGATCGAACGACGCCTTGCCGCGATGCCTGCGTTCGTGCTGTTCTGGACGGCAATGGCGGCGGGCTTCCTGACCAAGGGCGCTGCGGGATTCGGGCCGCTGATTGTCCTCGCGGCGTGGTGCGTTCTCGGCCGCCGCGCCCGCGATCTCGCGCGACTTCATGCGGGGTGGGGACTGCCCCTGGCGCTGGTGCCGCTCGGAGTCTGGATTGCGGCGGTGACCACGCGCCACCCCGACATCGGGCAAGTGTGGTGGGAACAGACCATTGGCCGCGTCACCGGCACAACGGATCTGAGTCAGGAACCGTGGTGGTTTTACGTGCCGGTCTTCCTCGGCGGCATGTATCCGGCCACGGTGATGCTCGTCCTTCCCGTTTTCAATCTCGGGTTCCGTGATGCGTGGCGCGCGGTGTGCGGCGGCGACCTGCGGGCGTTGCTGCTCGTCGCCGTCATCCTGCCGTTCCTCGGCTTCAGCCTCTCGCGCGGGAAGCTGCCGACCTATCTGCTGCCGTTGGCGGCGCCGACGGCGATGCTCGTCGCCATCACGCTGAAGCGATGGCTGCGCGGCGAATACGACGAAGTCGCCGATCGCGCGCGGACCACGTTCGTCCCGCCGGATGTGCGGCGCACGCTGGCGATCGTCGCCGTGCTGGTCTTCGTCGCCCAGCTCGGCGCGGCGATCTACGCGGGCTCAGCTGCCCCGGAACTATGGGCACTGATGCTGCCGCTCGCGATCGCGCCGCTCGGATGCATCGTGCTGTGGCGGTTGTGGAACGACCGGCAGCAGCGCGAGCGCGGACTCGCCATCGCGTGGGTCGGCCTCGTTCTGAGCTGGACGATCATCTTCGGCATCGAGACCCGATACACCACGATGATGGGCAGCAGCACGCTGCTCAGCAGCCTGCGTACACACTTCGGTGTCGACCAACCGACGATCGTGACCGTGAGCTTCCACGATCCGACCATCGCGTTCTACAACGGGGGCCAGCCGACGCGCGACATCGGATCACTCAACGAATTGCGCGGGCTGAGGGACGTGAAGCTGCCTGCGATCGTTCTCATGCAGCAGGCCGAGATGACGGAACTCCTCGACGGCGATCACGGGGTCGCCGGGCATCTCGAGCCGTTCGGCACCTGGACGAAATGGTTTGCGGTGCGCGTGAAGATCTTCGTCCTCAACGTGCCGCCATCCGAGCTTCCCCATCCGTGATTCAGGCAGTCGCGACTCAGTCGATCTCGTGGGGACCAACCGGCTTCTGAAAACCGGTGCGGTTCGCTCGGTCTCGCCTCGCCTGCGCGAAGCACAGAATCGCCCAGACCGCGCACACAGCGAGCCACATCCCGTTGACGGCGAGAACGGGGAGCACCGGCGAGTGAAGGAAGTCGTCCATAGGGTTCCCAGCATATCGGTAGGCGAGCAATTCGGCAGGCAACGAGCCCAGGAGAAGGTCACTCTTCTTCATCGCGCGGCCGGAACCGCGCCATCTCCGCGTCGCGCACAGTGCTCGGGGCAGCTTCGTCGTGGCTGTACTCCATGAAGAACGTCCCGACGCCGGCCGTGAGCGACTTGAGCTGGTTCGCGTAGTTCGCCACTTCCGCGAGCGGTGCTTCCGCGCGGATCAGCGCCTGCCCGCCCGCGACCATGTCCGTCGCGTGGATGCGGCCGCGCTTGCCGGAGAGATCGCCCGCGATGGTGCCGATCGAGTCCGATGGAACGTTGATCTCGAGCTTGACGATCGGCTCAAGCAGCGCCGGTTTCGCCTTCATGACCGCATCGATGAATGCTCGTCGACCGGCTGTGACGAACGCGACTTCCTTGCTGTCGACGGGGTGATACTTCCCGTCGTAGACACTCACGCGCACGCCCGTGATCGGATAGCCGGCGATCGCCCCCTCGGCGAGCGCCTGGCGGATGCCCTTTTCGATGGCGGGCAGGAACTGCTTGGGGATGGAGCCGCCGAACGTGTCGTCGACAAACTCGAAGTCGGGCCCCCCCTTGCCGTCAAAAGCGGGCAGCGGCTCGACGCGCAGAAAGACTTCGCCGAACTGCCCTGCGCCGCCGCTCTGCTTCTTGTGGCGATGATGTCCCTCAGCGCGGGTCGTGATTGTTTCCTTGTACGCGATGCGCGGCGGGCGGCTCGTGACTTCGACGCCGTAGCGGTCCTTGAGCATGCGGACTTTCACGCGCAGATGAAGTTCGTCGAGTCCGCGGATGACCGTTTCACCCGTTGCCGGGACGTGCTCGATCCGCATCGTGGGATCTTCGCTGTAGAGTTTCGCGAGCGCCTCACCGAGCTTTGCTTCGGCGGCGCGGTTCGCGGCCTGCACCGCGATGCCGTACATGGGTACGGGAAGCGGCAACGGCCGCAGGTGCACGTGCTCGCCGATCTCGCCGTCGTGCAGCACGCTGTTGAAGTGAATGTCGTCGATCTTGCTGGTCGCCCCGATGTCACCTGCCACGAGGTGGTCGACTTCGACGTGCTTCTGCCCCATCAGGCGAAACAGATGCGCGATGCGGATCGGCTTCTTGCCGTCATCGACCTTGGGGTGCGAATCCTTCTTCACCGTGCCTTGATGCACGCGGAAGATGGCGAGCTTGCCGACGTATGGATCGCTCGTCACCTTGAAAATGTGGCTGACGGCCGGCAGCGCGGGGTCCGCTACCGCGCGCCACTGTTTCAGTTCACCGTCCTCCTCGTATTCGAACGGGCGCGGATTGCCCTCGCCCGGGGTGGGGCAGAGTTCCGCGATGACATCGAGCAGTTCAGGCACGCCGACTCCCGTCTTCGCGCTGACGAAGCAGATCGGGATGAGGTGCCGCTCGCGCAGCGCACGCTCAAACACTTCGTGCAGCACGCCGTCCGGCAGGACCTCGCCGCCGAGATACGCGTTGAGCGCCTTCTCGTCGACTTCCACAATCTGTTCGACAATTGCCGTGTGAAAATCAGCCACGTCGCCCAGGTCGCTGGTGCCGGAGGCGCCCCGATAGCAATCGATGACGCCGCTGCCGTTGCCGGTAGGAAGATTGATCGGGCGGCAGATCGCGCCGAACGTCTCCTGCAGGGACGCAAGCAGTTCAGGCACCTCGCCTGGATCAGTGGCGCAGTGGTCGATCTTGTTGACGATGATCATGCGCGGGAGATCACGGCCTTCGGCGATCGCCAGCATGCGCCGCGCAGTCGGATCCATCCCTTTGCCGCAGTCAAGGACGACTGCGATCGTCTCGACCGCCGGAAAGACGGTGATCGCCTTGCCAAGAAATCCGGGGGAACCCGGCGTATCGATGATGGAGATTTCCGCGCCTTTGTGGCGGAAGTGCGCGATCGAGCTGTCGATCGAGTGGAGCAGTTCCTTGGCGAGGGGATCGTGGTCGCAGACGGTGTTGCCATCTTCCACGCGCCCGGCCTTCGTGATTGCTCCGGATCCGGCGAGCAATGCCTCGACCAGCGTCGTCTTGCCGGTTCCCGCCCCGCCCACGATCGCAATGTTGCGGATGTCGCCCGCCGAGTAACCACTCATCGCAAGCACCTCCTCGGACTTGGTCCCTCACGCGGCGTGCGGAGGAATCTGCTGTCCGGAGCCCTCCGGGGGGCGCCCGCGCCCGCGGCGCTTCGCCCCATATAGCGGTAGCCTACTGCACAGAACGGTCGCGTCGCCATCGTCCACCGGACCGTCTTTCGTCAATCAACAAGTCCGCCATGTCGACCGCTTCGACTGTTCACGCCTTCAACCCGGCGTTCAATATTGTCCTGCTGCATCCGGAGATCCCGAACAACACCGGCAACATCGGCCGAACTGCGGCCGCGACCGGATGCCGGCTGCACGTCATCCATCCGATAGGCTTTGACATGGATGAGAAGGCGCGACGCCGGGCCGGACTCGACTACTGGCATCTCGTCGACTGCCGCGAGCACGCCAGCTGGGACGCGTTCCTCGCCGCGGAGGCGCCGCTGCGGCTATGGCTCTTCACGACGCGTGCGACGCGGCCGCATTGGCAGGCGCAGTTCACACGCGGTGACTACCTGCTGTTTGGCCGCGAAACCCGCGGCGTGGACGACGCCGTGCATGCGACCGTCGCTGAGCGCTGGGGCGCCGACCATCGCATCGCCCTGCCGATGGTTCCGATCCCGGAGGCACGAAGCCTGAACCTTGCGACGGCGGCGGCCGTTGCCGTGTACGAAGGCCTGCGCCAGTTGGAGGCAGCCGGGACGCTCCCGTGGCCGCTGCGGACTTGAGTGAGTTCCGTCATTCGCCGCATCATCCGCTCGGACTTTCGCGTACAGTCCGTTGACCGGATGAGCGTGACGAGGCCCGCGGCCTTTCGCCAGCGCTTTTGCCTTGGCACGCCATTCGGTTGCGGCGACAGTGCTCGGAGACGGTCCCACGACGGCCTTTCTCCGGGTTCACACGCTGGATTCTGACTGGCGAGCCTTCATCCTCCGACGAGGTTTTCGCCATGTCCGCCCTCCGCCCCACTATTACTCGTTCGCTGCACCGCAACCGGTCCCGTTCCACGCGACGGCTCGCGTTCACGATCACCGAACTTCTGGTCGCGGTCGGCATCATCGTGCTGCTGATCGGCATCCTGCTGCCGGCGCTCTCCAAAGCGCTCGGGAACGCCCGGCGCTCGCAGACCAGCTCGACGATGCAGGAGTTCGCGAAGGCCTGCGACAGCTTCTACCAGGAGTTCGGGTATTACCCCGGCCTCATTCCTGAACACATCCTTGCCATGGATCCGCAGTTCTCAGGCACGGAGAACGCGCTGTTTCATCTCATGGGCGGCGCGGTCGCTCAGGACGATCCCGACTACGCATCGTTCGGTACCGGCTGGGTCCAGTACACAGTTGGATCCGGCAGCAACACGTTCACCCTCAAGGTGAACCCGGCCGAGATAGGCAAGGGCCCGCGGGTCGCCGGCAAGCAGTATCCACCGTTCTATTCACCGAAGTCCGATGAACTTGCCGTCACCGAGGGACAGGTGTTGAACGTCGTTGACATCAAAGACGTTCTCGACGCCTGGGGTCAACCGATCATCTACCTTCGCGCGATGCGCGAGAACGGGCCGCTCGTGGGCAATCCGAACGTCGCCCAGTTCAGCATCGGCCCCGCCCTGCCCTACACCGACTCGTTGGCGTTGGGCGAACTCGGCAAGGCCCAGCCGCAGGTGAGCCTGATCAACGCCTCCACCGTCGCCGACGTCAACTCGACACTTGCCCAGTTCATCCGCAGCCCCGCGTTCGGACCGAACAACGCTCCGCTGAACGGATCGCCGCGCGGTCGCTACGTGCTGATTTCAGCTGGGGCGGACGGCGTGTACCTCTCCAAGTTCGACGGACTGGGAACATCGGCGACGCCTCTCATCGATGTCGTCAACAGCGGGACCAATCCGGGCGGACCGGCCGCGCTCGACAAGTACGACGATGTCCGCGTCTTCGGCGGCGGCTGACCAGATGACAAAAGGGGCGAGCATTGCTGCTCGCCCCCTTTCCATGCCCTGCTGTCTGCGTTGATGAGGTTCTCGGCGCGATCAGCGCGTCGGCGCGTCGCCGGCCGGTCGCTCACGCGCCGGTCGCTCGCGCGACGGCGGGGTGGTGCCGTCGCGGCTGGGTGCCTCACGACCTGGTCGCGCCCGCTGCGGCGCGCCTTCGCGTGCCGGCTTGCCGTCGCGTGACTTCGCGCGATCGGCCGCAGCGGCGCGGGACTTCGCCTGCAGCTCGCCGAGCTGCTTCCGCTGATCGTCCGTGAGGAGCTCGCTGATCTTCTTCTGGACCTGCGAAGCATTCGGCTTCTTGTCCATGATCTCCTTCAGTTCCTTGGTCGTCGCCTCATCCGGTGTCCCGCCGTCCTTGGTCTGCTGGCGGCGCAGGTCACTCAGCTCCTTGATTCGGTGGGCATGCAGATCCTGGAACTCGCGGCTGGCGGTCTGGAACGCGACGACCATTTCATCAATCTTGGTCGTCTGCTCGCCCGTGAGCGAGAGCTGCTTGACAGACTTGACGTATCCCTCGAGGGCGCCGACCCGCGCTCCACCGGCGCGATCCGGATTGGCCCGGCCCGTCGGGCTCTCACGACCGGCTGGACGCTCACGACCCGCGGGACGCTCACGACCGGCTGGACGCTCGCCGTCACGTGGAGCTCGTGGCTCACGAAGCGGCGGCTGACCCCGGTCGGGTGTCGCTGGCGGCACGGGCTTGTCGTCGGCGAAGACAACGGTCGGGGCGGAAAGGGCAACTGCCAGGGCCAGGAGGCCGATCGGACGCAGGAAGCGGGTCGAAGAGATACGCATAGGAAGAAAACTCCGAAGGGGGCCATCTCGAACGGGAACGTCCGGTCATCGGTCAGAATGTCACCAGAACGTTCTGGCGACAAACCGGAATTCTGTCAGAAGATGGGCGGGCGCTGTCGCTGGGAACCGTAAGGCGGTCCCGACGCTGCAGCGACCGCGTCCGAACGCCAGTGCCGATCGGCTATTTCTGGCGGGAGCATTCAGCCTTGGACCTTTGTCGCCCCGTTCACGGCCCGACGCATCGCTCACCTGACGCGTGCCAGCCTCTATGATCGCGGGCTCTCTTGCCTTTCCCCCAAGGTTCTGGCCCCCTCCCCCCGCTCATGCCGCTTACCAGCCACCAACTGTACGACGCCCTCCGGACGGTCAAAGATCCCGATCTGCACAAGGACCTCGTCACCCTCAACATGGTGAAGGATGTCCAGGTGAACGGGGACGATGTCCGTTTGACCATCGAGCTGACCACCCCCGCGTGTCCCATGAAGGACAAGATTCGAGGGGATATCGAGGAAGCGGTCGAGCGCCAGGCCCGCAACGCCGGGGAAACGCTCGGCACCGTCCATGTCGAGTTCACAGCCGATGTTCGCCGGCCCAACGAGAAGGTCCGTGACACGTCGAATCCGCTTCCGAATGTGCGGCAGATCGTCGCCGTCGGGGCCGGAAAGGGCGGTGTCGGCAAGTCGACGATTGCCGTCAACCTTGCGGTCGGGCTGGCCCGCATGGGAGCACGAACCGGTCTGCTCGACGGCGACATCTACGGCCCGAGCGCTCCGACGATGCTCGGGCTCGATTCGGTCGGGACGGTCGCACGTGGCAACATGCTGCTTCCGTTTGACGTGCACGGGATCAAGGCGATGACGATCGGCAAACTCGTCGATCCGGACAAGGCATTGATCTGGCGCGGCCCGATGGCGCATGGTGCGTTCAAGCAGCTCGCGGTGCAGACAGACTGGGGCGATCTTGATTACCTCATCGTCGACCTGCCGCCAGGAACGGGCGACGTGCCGCTCACGCTCTCGCAGCTGCTGCCGCTCACCGGCGCCGTGATTGTGTGTACACCGCAGCAGGTCGCGCAGGACGACGCGCGGCGCGCGGTGCGCATGTTCCAGCAGCTCGGTGTGGACGTGCTCGGGGTCGTCGAGAACATGAGCTACTTTGTCGCTGACGACGGAAGCGAACACGATCTCTTTGGCCGCGGGGGCGCGGAGATCATGGCGCAGACGATGGGCCTTCCGTATCTCGGCGCGATTCCGATCTTCACGGCGCTGCGCGTCAATTCAGACGCCGGCGTGCCTCTCAAAAACTGGGAACATCCGCCGCTCGGCGCCGCGCTCGACCGCATGGTCAAGAACGTTGCAAGCCAGGCGTCTATCGCCAGCTTCGGCAACACGTTCGTGCAGCCGACTCTGAGTGTGCGCTAAGAAAATCGCCGGGCCGCCCCACGAGTGAGCGGCCCGGCGTCAGTTGAAACCATTGTGGCTTAGAAGCTTCGAATCACTTTCGACGACGCGCTCCGAACAGGCCCGCGAGCCCGATCAGGGCAAGCGCTCCTGGTGCGGGAACGAGACGAGCCTGGTCCTGAGCAGATGAGTTCACGAGACCGTCGACATCGGCGTACAGCCACCCGCCGACGCCGAGCGATGCATGCATCGCGTTGTAGTACGCAAGCACGTCAGCAGTCGCGTTGACGCGGAGGCCGCCCAGCGTGAGCGACATCTGCGACTTCAGCGTGCCCAGATCGACCGCGGTGAAATTCTCGTGCGAGATCTCCCAGATCGCGAGGGCGAACGCTGCCGCTTTCGAGTTTGTGTTGGCGAGATTCGCTTCAGGGACGATCGTGCCGGGGGCAGTGTCGGCCCAGCGTGCGAACAGGTCGCGCATGAGACCGGCCTGCAGCACGCCCATCGGACCCGGCGCCAGCGGCGCCTGCGGAGCGTTCTCCAAGGCGACGACATCGAACGTGTAGGCGTTTCCGATCGTGATGCCCTGATACAGCTGAATGCACCAACCAATGAACTGTTGGTTGGTGTCGGTGTCGACCCAGTGATGGTCGAATGCACTCAACGAATAGAACGGACCGCTGCCAGCCTGGTTCCATTGGACGGTTGAGTTGTATGAAACGCTCTGGCTCTTGCCGTAGCCGAGTCCAAGGTAATCCACGTTGATGCTGGCGGAGGCGGTGGATGCGATGACCGCAGCGACCCCGACGCCCATAATCATTTGCAAAGTCGAGGACATATCTGACTCCGAAAGGGTGGCACCGGGAAATAACAATTTCCCAGCCCTTTCAGGTCCTCGCTCCGAGGAAGAACATACATGCAACTCAGCGTCAGGCAAACAGGATCTGCATGACTTTGCAGGCGTTATCGGTGCTCGCTGCGCAGCACACGCAGTCCGGTCAGTAATGCATCGAGATGCTCGCGGCGATGCGCGGCCGAGATCTGCACGCGCAGGCGCGCATGCCCTTCGGGAACGACCGGGAACCCGAACCCGATCACGAAAACGCCCAGCTCGAGCAGGCGCCGGCTCATGGCGATCGCCTTCGCAGTGTCGTGCACGATAATGGGACAGATCGCCGTTGAACTCTCGAGGACTTCGAATCCTGTCGTCCGAATCCCTTCGCGCGCATACGCCACGTTGTCGCGCAGCGTCTGCATCCGCTGCGGTTCGCGCATCAGAATCTCGATGGCCTTGTCGGCGGAGCACGCGACCGTGCATGGCAGGGCATTCGAAAAGAGCGTCGGTCGACCACGCTGGATGAGCATGTCGATGCCGCGACGTGATCCGGCGACGTAGCCGCCGGCGGCGCCGCCGAGCGCCTTGCCGAGCGTGCCCGTGAAGAAATCAATGGACGAGCCCGGCATGGCAAACTGCTCATGCGTCCCGCGGCCGGTCAAACCCAGGACACCGGTCCCGTGGCTGTCGTCGACGACGAGGAGCGCTCCGAATTCATCGCACAGCGCGCGGATCGCGGGCAGATTGGCGATGTCGCCTTCCATGCTGAAGACGCCGTCGGTGACGACCCAGATCTGGCCGGTCACATCAGCGTTGGCCCGCGCTTCGGACAACTTCGTTCGCAGTCCGGCGAGATCACCGTGCTTGTACACCGTGCGATGCAGCCCCTTCTTGATGCTGGCCGCGAGCCGAATGCCGTCGATGATCGACGCGTGATTCAGTTCGTCCGAGATGATGATGTCGCCCGGATCGCAGAACGTTGGGAAGAGCGCTTCATTCGCGTTCCAGCAGCTGGAGAACGTGTATGCCGCCTCGACGCCGTAGAACTGGGCGATGCGCCGCTCCAGACGCTCGTGACAGTCGAACGTGCCACAGATAAAGCGCACACTCGCCGTTCCCGCGCCGTACTTCCGGAGTCCCTCGATGCCCGCTTCGATCACCTCGGGATGATTCGCAAGGCCGAGGTAATTGTTGGAGCAGAAGCACGCGACCTGGCCAATGCCGCGCAGACGGACTGTCGCGTCCATCGGCCCTTCGATCATCTGGAGGTACTTCAACTGGCCCGACTGCTTGAGCATGGTCAAGGTGTCGTCGGCCCGACGTACGAACGGAAGTGCCCCGGTGGTGGAGGTGGTGGTCGTGGTGGTCATGGTGGTCATGGTGGTCATGGTGGTCATGGTGGTCATGGTGGTCATGGTGATCATGGTGATCATGGTGATCATGGTGATCATGGTGATCATGGTGGCGTGCGGTTGTGAGAACCGGAAAGCGTCAGGCGTAACGGGAGCGGATCTTCGGCACCAGGTACTGCTCGAACGCTGAGCGCGTCGTATGCGTCGGCTTCCAGCCCCAGTCGCGCCGCGCGGCGGTGTCGACGAGATCTTCGGGCCAGCTGTCAACAATCGACTGGCGGGCACAGTCCGGTGCGAACGTGATCTCCGCTCCTGGAAACGCACCGCGAACGAGTCCGGCAAACTCGTCCGCCGACGGACTGAACGCCGTGACGTTGTAGACGAGCTGTGTGAGGCCGGCTTCGGGCGCAGCGGCGAGTTGCAGGAGGGCATCGATTGCCTCCGGCATCGTCATGAATGGAATGCGGGAGTCCGGCCGGACGAAGCACGCGTATGGTCTGCCTGCTGCACCGGCGTGAATCATTTCGGGGCCGTAATCGCTCGTTCCGCCGGAAGGGACGGTCTCGGCCGAAATGATGCCGGGAAAACGGATCGAGCGGAAATCGATCGGATGTTCGATGCGGTCCTTCGCGAGCGTGCGGTAGTGACGGGCGTAGTAGCGGCCGAGGTGTTCCCCTTCGAGCTTGTTGACGCCGTACATGGTGCGTGGCTCGAGAAACTGGTCTTCGCGCACGGCGCCGGACTTCTGCTTTGTCGCGAGGTCGGCGATGCCGTACACCGCGATCGAACTCGGGAAGATGAACTTCACGCGCCGTCCATGCGCCCGCGCCTCTTCTGCGGCAACGCGGAGCAGGTTCACCGTGCCGACCACATTCACGGCGTGCGCCGTTTCAGGCACGAATTCGCCGCGTGTCGACAGGAGCGCGGCAAGGTGGAAGATCTCGTGAATCTCGTACTGCGCCTGCAGCCGCTCCATCAGCGCTCGATCGCAGATATCGCCGACGAAGCACTGCTGCACGAACGCGCGACTGGATTCGTCCATCTCGCGAACATCGACAGCGATGATCTGCTGAGCGTTCTGGGCCGCCTGGGCTGCGAGGCGGCTCAGCAGGCCATGGCCCATTTCCCCGCCCGCGCCGGTGACCAGAATTGCGGCCGTGCGGCTGCTGCCGGAGGGAGCTGATGCCGCGTTGAACGAGGGCGTCGTCGAGAGAGACAAGGCAGAACATTCCTTCCAAAAAGCTGGACTTCGAGCGACTGCGCAAGCCGAACGCAGAACGGCGATTGTACTGTTGCCGACGCTCGATTTGCGACGGTTACGAATCCTGCGGCGGCCGTCGCTCGACATCACGCTCGCGCAGCAAGCCGCGCCGCTCGGCGATGGCTACGTGTTTCATCAGCGTCGCCGCAGCCGCGCCGCCGGACGCGACGAGGCCGCGCCACCCGTCCCGCCAGGCGGATCGGACGACGAACTGCTTCACGAAGGCGAAGCCCGGGCGAATGAGCACGTCGATCAGCCGGCCGCCTCGGATTCCGGCCGAACTCGAGTCAGCGGTTGCGGTGGTCGCACCGCGTGCACGATCGTCCGCGCTGATGCTCGCGTAGCGAACCTGGCGGCGCAGCATGTCGTCGACATCCGCCCAGGAGTCATGCAGCAGACTCCCTTCGAGACGTCCGACACTCCCCTGCACGCTGATGAAGTAATGCGGTGGCGTTCCTGTCACGCGTCCGACATGCGGACGGAAGAGCCGCAGACGAAACTCCGGTTGAAACGCGTGGCGCAGCACGCGCCCCGCTAAGACAAGGCGACGATTCAGTGCAAACCCGGCGTGGCCCGTCGGTGTCGCGAGCGCTGCCCGCACCGAGCGCTGCAGCGGCTCGTCCAGCGCTTCATCGGAATCGAGCAGAAGGATCCACCCGCGTTGCAATGCGCCCCCGTCGGCCGCAGCGAGCGAACTCGCCGCGCGGTCAATCGCGTGCTGCGTCTGGGCGACATAGCCGGACCACGGATGGTGCTCGACGACTGCCCCTGCGGCGGTGCAGCGTTCAATCGTTCCGTCGGTCGATCCCGAGTCGATGACAACAATCGTGGCGGCAAGCCCTCGCACGCTGTCGAGCGTCGCGTCAATCGTCCGCAGGCTGTTCATCGTCGTTAGCGCGACGGCAAGATCGGGGAGTGGCGCCTGCGGCGGCTGGGACGTGGATGGGGACATCGAAGCGCGCCATCGTAGCGGAGCGGAAGGCGGGCTCTTCGGGAGCGGGCTCTCCGGGAGCGCCGCCGACGGCCGCCGCGCTGCGCGGGCATAATGACGATCATGCCCGAACTCTTGACCCCACCGGCCGCACGCGTTCCGCTCACGATCGGGCCTTGGGGGCGCATGGCGCTGATCGTCGGGGCGGTCATGGTCGGGACCGGCGCGGCCGCGGCGGACGTCGACGCGCGCCCAAACGTGTGGACGATTCCGTCGCTTCAGAAGGACGCGACCGTCACACTGGATGCCTTCGCCATCCCGCTCATCGAAGCAGCGTCCTTTGAGGATGCGGTTCGTATCGAGGGCTTTCTCCACGCGACCGAGCGATTCGCGCAGATGGACTTGATGCGGCGGCTTGCGGCCGGCGAGCTGAGTGAACTGCTCGGACCGCTGGCGCTGGGACAGGATCGACAGCAGCGTCTGATGCTGATGCGCCGAACTGCCGCGCGCGCCCTCGATGCGCTGCCTGCCGCGCACCGCGCGGTGCTTGATGCCTATGTCGACGGAGTCAACGCGGGTATCGCGTCGATGCCTCAGCCACCGGTCGAGCATCGGTTTCTGCAGGCGTCGATGGTTCCGTGGACGGCGGTGGATTCGATGCTGGTCACGCTCGCCATGTGCGCGATGCTGAACGACGGAGCGCGCGTCGAGATTCCGTTTGCGGAAGCGGCGGCGGCGCTGCCGGGGGAGCTAATGACGTACCTGCATCCGGGCGTCTCGAGCTTCGATGCGCCGGTCATCGAGGACTCGGCGCCGCCGACGCTGCCGCCGATTCCGGGGCCGGCCGTCGCCGACACTCGAGTTCTGCACGGCGCGGTGACTTCCTCGAACACAGGCTCGCGGTCGGAGCCCGAAGGGGCGAGCACAACGGATCACACCATCCACACCATCCACGCCATCCACACCATCCACGCCATCCACACCAGGGCCGAAGCGTTCACCGCGTTCATGCGTCCGGACAGCGACGTTGATCCGGTCGCGATCGGTTCAAACGGGTGGGTCGTCTCTGGGTCGCGCTCGTCGACGGGAGGCGCGATCCTTGTGAACGACATGCACCTGCCAATGAGCGTGCCGGGAATCTGGTACCGCGCATCGCTGCGGTTTCGGGACGCTCATCACCAGGAGAGGCAGCTCGATGGGGTGACGCTCCCCGGTGCGCCCGGACTCGTCAGCGGCAGCAACGGCGACGTTGCTTGGGGATTCACGAACGTCGAAGGTGACTTCATCGACTTTGTGGTGGTGGATCCGGACCCCGCGGACCCGGCGAAGTATCTGGTGCCTGGCGGAAGCGAGCCATATCGCATCGAGGAGGAGACCCTTCGCCCGCGCGGCAGCGAGCCGGAGGTGCTGAAGGTCCAAGTGACGCGTTGGGGGCCGATCGTCCGGACCGATGCCCAGGGTCGGCCGCTGGCGCTCATGTGGACGGCGCTGCAGCCCCATGGACTCAACATGGGACTGCTGGACTTTACCGACGTAACGAACGTGGCCGAAGCAATGACCATCGCGGCGCGGTGGCGCGGTCCGCAGCAGAACGTGCTCATGGCTGACCGCGCCGGGCACATCGGATGGACGATCGCGGGCTATCTCCCCGATCGCTTCGGCTTTGACGGATCCATCCCGACATCGTGGGCCGACGGATCACGCGGCTGGCGCGGGGAGCGTCCGGAGACGGACCGGCCGCGCATCATCGATCCGGAGAGCGGTGTGATCGTGACCGCGAATCAGCGAACACTGCCGGCAGAGAGGGCTCGAAGTTTCGGCTCGCTGTGGGCACCGCCCGAGCGGGCCGCGCGGATCCGCGAGCTGGCGCTCGCTGTTGATCAGCTTGACGAGAACGCGTGCGCAGCGATCCAGCTGGACACCACGGTGCCGATGCTGATCCGCTGGCGCGATGCGCTCGTGCCGGCGCTCGAACGCGGAGCGCGCGAAGCGCCCGGACCAGCTGAGGCCTCACCGTCGAAGACCTCGTCATCCAAGACCTCAAAGTCCGCGAAGGCCACGCCGACGACAGCGGAGCGATGCGCCGCCCTCGCCGATCTCCTCCGCGCATGGGACGGCCGTGCCGACGTCGATTCGGTGGCGATGGCGATCGTCGATCGTGCACGGCGCGACATCGCGTCGGCGATCGTGCGCGGCGTTGTCGAAGGGGCGATCGCGCTCCGGACTCCCACGATGGCCGCGACCGATCGCTCGAAGCTCGCCGCGCAGGTCGCACGCCTGCCCGCTCAGGATGAAAGCATTCTTCGGATTGTGCTCGCGCAGCCCCTCCACCTCCTTCCATTCACCGATATGTCCCGTTCGAAATCATCGGATGCGAAATCATGGGATGCGTACCTCCAGCAGGCCATACTCGCAGCCGCCAGCGCGACGCGGACAAAGGACGGTCCCGCGTTGTGGGGCGATGTGAACGCCAGTGACTTCGCCCACCCGCTCGCCCAGGCGCTGCCGCTCATCGCCAGCAAGCTTCGACTCCCGTCCCACCCTCAGTCCGGCCACTGGTCGGCCGTGCGCGTCGCGACCCCGCGATTCGGTGCCAGCGACCGCCTTGTCGTCACACCAGGCCGCGAAGAGCGGGCTCTCCTTTCAGTCCCCGCCGGACAATCAGCCGACCCGGACAGCCCCCACCATCGCGACCTCCATCCGTCCTGGCGCGACGGGATCGCCTTGCCGCTGCGTCCGGGCGCACCGGTGCGGACGATCCGGTGCACCGCGCGCGAGGACGGCTGAATCTCACTCCGGCTCGACGGCCCCAACGGCACGGCTGGTTCGCTGGACCGCGAAGCTGCGGTGTCCTTATGGAGGACGGGGCGGGTGGAAGCGTCGTAGTGGATGCCCTGAGCGGGCGAAGCGAGTCGGATGAGCGTCAGGGCCGCGGCGCGTCTTCGCACACGGGGCAGATGTCCAGCGCCTTGAACGTGCAGGACGGGTCCCAGTTGTGGTCGCAGCAAAAGGGATCGATGGAACAGACGAGCACGCAGCACTCGAGGTCGTTGCACCCTGGCTCGAGGTCGAAGTTGAACTCGCAGCAATCATTGGTGCTTTGGCCGCAGGAAACCGTCGGACAGAATCCGCAGAACTGGCTCGCCCAGGTGGCGCACGAATCGTCCCATGCGATCTCGCAGCAGAAGGGATCGAAGTAGTCGCAGACGAATTCGCAGCACGCGGCGGGCTCGACGAGAGCGACCTGCGACGCTGGGCCAAGGAGCGCTTCGAATCGTTCGCCCGCGCCGCCAATCGCGGCGTGGCGACTCCGGCGCTCGCCGGCGTCGTGCGGGCGATACGTGGACCGGCACTCAACGCCTGCGGTCACCACGCGCAGGAGCGCGCAGTGACCGCAGGCTTCACAGCCGTAACGTCTGGCGAGTCGTTCAACGACGCGTTGTTTGAGCGTCAGTGACGCATCGCTTCCCGCCATGAATCGGCAAACATGCCGATGTCGGTTGCATCAATGCTGCCGTCGAGGTTGAGGTCTCGATAGTCGACCTCACCCGCGTCGGGGCCGGCGAAGAACGCGGCCCAGTCTGCTTCGTCGACGACCCAGTCACCGTTCCAGTCGGCCCATCCAGGTGCCGGAGGAATGATGTCGATGAGCTGGTGAATGCCGCCGGCAAACGTGATCGAGCTCCCCGACACCTGCACCGGAATCCGCAACCACGCGGCGGACGGCGTGAACAGCGCCAAGTCACCGGAGGTCGAGATGGCAACACGCAGCTGCAGCACGCCGTGCATTCCGTCGAATCGCACGTAGGAACCACCGGTGTGATCATCAAGCGTCATGACCAGCGCACCGCTTCCGACTCCGAACTCCAGATCTGCGCGCTCGACGATCAGCGTTCCGGAGTTCGGTCCGTGCGCCACGAGTTCGAGGCTGCCGTTCAGCCTGCCAGTCACCACCGACCCGAACGCCTCCATCCGGAACGCGCCTGCCTCGAGATCCAACCGCACCGGCGCGTCAGGCGGTTCCATCAACTTGAACATGCCATCGAACGCCCCTTCAAATTCAATGGTGTCGCCGTGCACGAACGGAATGCCCGCAGTGACGTTGCGACCGTTCGGGAGTTCCAAGGTCGTACCGCATGTCTCGTTGCCGATCTGGGTGAGGAGAGCCTTGAGACTCCCCACGATCCCGCCGGCGATGTCCTGCTCGCCGTCGAGGCATGCCTGATACCACTCGAGAATCTTCGTTGCGGTGGCCAGACGCCACTCTGCGAGCTTCTGAAAGCACTCTGCCCCTCCGGTCGGATCGAGTGCAGCGCGCTCCTTGCAGCACATGAATGCCTGCTCGTAGTACTTGTCGAGGAGAGCGTCCATCTCGCGCCGCTGCTCAGTGCAGCAGCCTCCGAGCACGAGCGGGAGTGAGGTGGCGGCGCTCAGTATCGCGCCGACGGCCCATCCGCGCCATCTCGCCTGCCAGCAACTCCTGACGTGAATGCTCTGCATGCTCTGCATGACCTGCATGGCTGATCCCCCTTCTTCGGGACGCGTGAGCGCGGGCGCGGTCAATCACCTCGGCGGCGAGCCCGATGCTCGCGCCGTCCCCGCTGCTGCCGTCCTGTTTCGTGTTCACGAGTTCCTCGCGAACGTGACGCGAAATTACCGCGCGAAACCGGCGGTCTCGAAAAAACCTAGGTTATTTCTCAACGATTTTTCACATCGCGCGCACGCTTCTCCGCGCCTCAAAAACGCGAAGAGCCGAGTCGTGTTGCGCTCGCGCGTCACGCTCGGCTGCTCCGGAGCTTTCGGTTCGTCACGCTGCGACAACGTCAAGCAGCGCATCCATCATTTCATCCAGTACATCCAGTACATCCAGTTCATCGGTTTCGGTTGCCTTCGATCACATCCGTGCGGAGCCGCGCGTACTCGTCGGCGGTGAGGGCACCGCGCTCCTCAGCCATCTTCAAATCGACGAGCTGCTGTCCAACCGTCGGATTCGGCGCGCGGTGCGACGTCCCGCCGACTGCAATGCACCCGCCGAGACTGGCCGTGATGACGGCCGTGGCGGCAAGCACGGTGGTGATGAGAGGGCGGAAAGATGGCATGCTGGGTCGAGTCATGGCGATTGTTCCTTGCTGGAGGGCTTTCCTGGAGGACGGTCGTTTGGGTCCGGCGCGAGTTGTACACCATCAAGCAGGTGCGCGCGCCTCGGAATTCGTCGCGGTCGACCCGCGCCCCAGCCCGGTCATTCCGACCGGCCGTCGCGCAATTTCACCGTTGCTGCGCGATCTCCGAGGTGGCTGCGGGAGGCGTGCGCTCATACGCGTCCTGGACGAAATCGACGGCGCCTGTCTCGAGGTCGTAGACGGCGCCCACGACGCGAACGCCTTGGCTTGCAACGAAGCGTCCGATCGTCGGATCAGAGGTTCGCAGCGCCAGCACGGTGCGCTGCACGCTGCGGACCAGCAGATTCCTCGAAGGATCGCCCGGCTGCGCTGCGGTTTCGCGCGCCGACGTCATCAGTGGCGCGATCACCGCTCCGAAATGGCCCGGAAGATCCGAAGCCGATCTGCCAATCCGAGCCGTCTTCACTGCGGCGTTTACAGCCCCGCATCGGTGCCCCATGACCACGATGAGCTTGGCCCCGAGGTGCTCGACGGCGTACTCGATTGATCCGACCGTGATGTCATCGGCGAAATTGCCGACGATTCGAACGACGAAGAGGTCGCCAAGATCCGTGTCGAACACTAGTTCCGGAGGTACGCGTGAATCGGAGCCGCACAGGACGATGGCAAACGGCCGTTCCCCGGCTGCCAGCGCGCTCCGCCGCGTGATATCGCGGCGCGTGATGTCGTCGATGTCACGCACGAAGCGCCGGTTGCCGGCAATCAGTCGACGCAGCGCGACATCCGCGGGGATGGCCTCGGCCTTCGCGGGAGCACTCGCGCGGTCCTTCTCGATCGGAGAGGGACGCGACGCGGCCGGCGCGGTCGGCTCGGGCTGTGTTGGGATCGTCTGCGACGCTGCCGACCGGAATCGCACCGGGAATCGCACCGGCGAGATCGAATCCCGCGACGCGATTGCCACCGGCTGATTCGCAGCGACCCGCTCGCTGGTCGCAAGAGGGGCCGGCACGCGAGGTAACGGCCGTGGCGCCGTGAGCGGCTGCAGGGAAGTCCTGCGGGCCCGTGCGGCGAGCTGCATGGCCGGAACGATCGGAGGATCGGCCTCGCGGGTACCGCGTCGACCAGCTCGATCCGGCTGATTGGGGTCGTGGGGAAACCGCGACGCTCCGCCCCAGGTCGCGCTGGCCGCGAGGGAATTGCCGGCGCTGGCGGCAACCGAGCCCGCAATGATGCTTCCGGCGGCGATCAGCGATACAGCCACCGCGCCTACGCCGCGGGTTCGAGCGGCGCGGAGGAAAAGCGGAGCGCAGCAAGTCTGAAGCCGCCCAAGTCGATCAATCGGGGTCATGCCGGTCGCATCGACGAGGTCGATAGTCTGGTTCAGTAAGGAGTGAAGAAATCGCTCGAATCGCCGGATCAGGCGCAGATCTTGGGGGGACGGCGCCCCTCGCGCCGCGGTCGTGCAAAACGAAACGACCTCCGCATCGGCGCGGAGGTCGTCCATCCTCGTCCATGTCGGACATGTTCAGAGCCAGACATGTTCAGAGCCACCCACGGGATTTGAACCCGTGACCTGAGCTTTACGAAAGCTCCGCTCTACCGCTGAGCTAGGGTGGCGGAATCCGGCGCCGCTGTCCGCTTCGTACGCCAATGCGCGAAGGCGTCACGCCGCTGTCGGCGGGCCGAACAGTGTAACGAGAGGATCGGCGGCGTGTGCCTACCCCCCGAAGCAATTACGACGCGTCCGAAAGCGTCAATCCGTGATGAGTTCGACAGTGTGTGCTGCGGGGAGATCGAGCGCGCCGTAGAGCCGTCCGGCGGCTTCGGCGAGATCGCCCGAGCTCGATGCGACGAGCGCCTGCAGGGCTTCGATCTGTCGCGGCTCGCTCTGATTGCCGAAGCGACGGGCGCTCGCGGCCGCTCGCGTCAGCAGCTCTATCTTCTCGCTCTCGTCCTGCGAGGCGAGCCCCACATCGATGAGCTTCTGCTGCGGCGCGGAACCGGGGAGAAGCGCCAGCACGTCAGCGACCAAGAGCCGCACACCTCCCGAGCGGCTGTCGATCGCATCGAGCAGCGGATTCTCCGCATCGATGATGGAGAAGATCGGGCTCTTGCTGACGGCGATCTTTTCCAAGGTCTCAAGGCTGCGCACGGTGTACTCGAGCGCTTCGTCCTCGGTCATGCGGCCGCCCGACTGCCGGGCGAAGACGATGTCCACCGCGTTCTTGAAACTCTCTTCACTACCGTTCGTCGGCCACACCACAACGCCGGGGTCGCGTTCGAAGGCCAGCGCGGCGAGCGGTGTGTCGATCTCCGCAACAGCGACGAGAATCGGTGCCGCCGTCGTGGCGTTCGTGTTGCGGGCCGCAGCGACCGCTTCCTTCACGCTCGGAATCGAGCCGGCGACGAGCAGAAGATCCAGTCCGATGGAGCCGGCGATCTCGGGTTCAAAGCGCGCGAAGTCGGACGCACCAGTCAGCGTCGTGAAACCGAGGCCCGCGAGCTTGCCGGAGAACTGCCGCCGGTCTTCCTCGGAAACGGCAACGACGCCGCCGACCACGGTGTTCGCATCGCGCACGGCGGAAGCGAGAATCGAGACGATGGAAAAGTCGCCGGGAAACGTTCGATCCGGCAACGCGTCGCCGATCGCCAGTGCCGCTTCATACTGCACGCGCTTTTCCGGATAGCGCAGCGACTCGAGGAGCGGCTTGCGGCCGGATCGCCCGCTGACGAGGTTCGTGGCGCCGGCGGTTTCAGCGAGCGCGCCGATGACATCGCGAACCAGTTCCGTGTCCTTGCGATCGATTGCGAGGCCAAGCACGGTGGACAGGACCGACGGTCCTGCAGCCATCGCAAAGAACGACGGGGTGTATTGCGACCCGCCGAAAATCGGATCAGTTGCTCCGTCAGGCAGCCGGTTCTCGCGACGCAGATCGCCGGCCACGTACAGCGCCAGCGCGGTGCCGTTGGTCCCGTCATGCGCCAGCGACTTCTTCGCCATCTGCATCGCCATGACTTCGGAGAAGATCTCGGTGGGAACTGGCGTGGGAGCGAGGCCGCCGAATGGCTCAAATGACCACACGTTGTTGACGGATTCGGTCGGGTAGCTGACAAGCGATTCGTCGCCTTCAAAGAAGCGGCGTGACAGCTCGGCAAACTGCGCCGTGACGCTCGTCGACGTCGCACCGATGCGCCGGTACGCACGCGCTGCGGCTTCCTTGACATCCGACGTCGCGTCGGGGTCCTGCGCGAGCTCGAGCAGGAACGGCGCCGCGGCGGGATATCCGATTTCGCCCAGGATGTCCGCGACTTTGCGCTGGTTGATCGGGTCGAGCTTGAAGAGCGCGGCGCTCAGTGGCAGCACCGCGTAACGGCGCATCGACTCGATGACCTGGATTGCGGCGACCTCAAGGGCCACATCGTTGCCGCTCGTGATTGTCTTGAGCAGCATCGGCATCGCGTACTCGCCGGCGGCAGCGAGCCGCTCCTTGGCGAACCCCTGCTGACGCAGCGTTCCCGTGAGCAGCGCGACCGACTCCTCGATGCGCTTCGGCTCACGAGCAAGCTCGAGCCGGCCGTCGCGAAGCATCTGTTCGAACCGCGACGCGAGTTCGTTCACCCCGGCCATGCCGCGGCCTCTGGTCATGACGGTGTCGAATCGGATGGCGAACTCCCGATCATCATCGACCACGGTCGCGAGCTGCGCCGGTGTGAGACCACCGTCGAGCATCGCCTGCCCCAGCTCAGCGGCCGCTTCCGGCTTCGCGATGTTGATGAGATGCAAAAACTGCTTCAGCTGCCGAAGCGCGCCGTCAAGCTGTGACGCCTCGCCCGGCGCGGTCGCTGGAGCACCGAGCGCAGCGGCGTCGTCCGTCCCTGATTGCATGAGCATCCCCGCCGCCACACCGTTTACCGCGCCCGTCGCAGTCGTCGCAAGCAATGTCGCTGCGGTGAAGACTGCACGGACTCTCAGAGTGGGTCGCATCGGGGGTATAGCTCCGCAAGTAAAAGCTGACAGAAAGGCAACGAGGCATTGCGCTGTCGTCGTCGCGACGTTGATGGTGTCCGGCCTGTGAACGTCATCGATTGACGCCGCAAAACCTACGAAGACACCGTTGAGGGGCCAACGCGCGGAAGTCCGGAATGTACGTGAGGCCGTAGGAGGGTGTCAACGGAAGAGTTGCGCCAACGGAAGACTGGCGCCGAGGAACGTGACAGGGACGGCGCGTGCCGCGCGAAGGATCGCTCCTCGTATACTCTGCACCTCAGCCAAGGCGCTCGGTGACCGGATGTCACTGATGCCGCGACACTCATCGCGGTAACGAAGGGAAGGCGGTGCAAGACCGCCGCGGACGCGCCGCCGTAACGGGTGCGCATTGCTCGGTACCGACCAGTACAGCAATGCGCGCGTCGTGCCACAGAGGCCACTGAATATCGCGCTCCGCGAGTTCGGGAAGGCTGGCTCGACGGACCCCCGAAGCCGGAAGACCTGCCTTGGCACTGTTTCGCGGCCAGCGCGCCCTTTTGTACAAGAGGACGCACTGAACGCTCGTCTTCCGTCGGCGCGACTCCGACGAAAAGGAAGGTGCTCCCGTGCAACTCACGGCGACCCGTTTTCTGGCGCTTTCGCTCGGTTCCACCCTGGTGTGCTGCGCGGCTCGCGCGGACCAATCCCCTTTCGCAACATCGGTCGTCAGCTACGTTCCCGGCCTGGGGGCCGCGACCGGCTACACCAATCCAGCGGTCGCGCTCGGCATGCCCGAACGGTTCACCGGAGAGGGGCTGATGCCCCAGACCGTCACGCCGTTTCAGCCTGCGTTTCTGAACAGCGAGATCGTCTCGATCGGCTTCGGCGGCGCGCTGGTTCTGGCGTTTGATCACGACGTCCTCGACGATCCGGCGAACCCGTTCGGCATCGACCTCCTCGTCTACTCGAACGCATTCTTCTCTGACGCATTCGCGGGCAGCGGCACCGTCGGCGGAATCATCGGCGAAGGCGGCGCGATCGCGGTGAGCCGGGACGGCGTGCGCTGGAGCACCGTGCCGAATGTCGTCGCCGACGGACTCTTCCCGACGCTCGGCTATCTCGACGTCGGTCCGTACGCGACGCTTCCGGGCATGGTGCCCAGCGACTTTACGAAACCCGTCGACCCCGCCCATCGCGGACTCAGCATGATCGGCATGGGCTGGACCGACGTGCTCGACGCATACGACGGCGCCGGTGGCGGCGCCGGGATCGATCTCGCACTCGTCGGTCTCGCGAGCATCCGCTTCGTGCGCATCAGCGGTCCGGCAACGTTCGGCATCTCGCCCGAAGTCGACGCGGTGGTCGATGTCGCGCCGGCTGCCCCGTCGTCCCATCCCGCCGATCTCAACGGCGACGGCGCTGTGGACGCCGCGGATCTCGCGATCCTGCTCGGCGCATGGGGCACGGACGGCGCGGCGGATCTCGACGCGAGCGGCACGGTCGACGCGAGCGATCTCGCAATTCTCCTCGGCGCCTGGGGGCAGCTCCCATGACCAGTCGACGAGATCAGAACGCCGCGCGCGGGCTCACGCTCATCGAAGTCATCGTGACGATCAGCGTGACATCGCTCCTCATGGCGATCGCGCTGCCAGGGTTCCGCTCGGTGCAGGAGTCGAGCCGCGCCACGCAGTGCAGCTCGAATCTGCGGCAGCTCGGTGTTGCCGCATTGACCTACGCAAGTCATAACGGCGAGCACATGCCTGCAGCGATCCTGTTCAAGATGTCCACGGGCGGACTGCGCACCATCACGTGGGACACGGAGCAGCGCGCGGACGGAAGCGTTGTCCCGGGTCCGATCGGCCTGTACGTCGACTCGGTCGGCGCGCTGATGCAGTGCCCGTCGTTCCAGGGGGCGAGCGCATTCGGGAACGACGTCTTCGCGGGCTACAACTACAACACGACGTACATCGGCGCCGAGGGGCGCTTCCCCGAACTCGGTCCGGACGGCCAATGGATCGACGGATGGAGCGTCGCGCGGCGCGGGCTGCCGCCCTCGGCGCATCAACGCCCGGACCGGACAGCGCTCTTCGCTGACGCTGCGTGGAAGGGCGGCGCGAACAAGTTCATGCGGGCGCCGTCGGCGCTGGTGGAAGGCGACCTGGCAACGGTGTATGCGGGCGGGCAGGCGTTTCGTCATCGCGGCTGCGCCCATGTCGTCTTTCTCGACGGTCACACGGGCGCGACCGCGCGATGCTGCGAAGGCGATCATGCCACGCCGCAACTGCTCGATGACGTCATGGGTTTTCCGGACAACGGATTCCTGTCCGAGGATGACCGCTGGTACGACCCGCGCTGACTCCTCCATGATCACGATCGACCGCTGCGTCTGTGCGAATCGTCGCTTCGTCGAGCTTCAGCAGCTCGCGCGTGACGAGTCACTGGATCTGGCAGCGCTGGCCGAGAAGACGCAGTGCTGCAAGGGCTGCGGGCTCTGCCGGCCGTATGTCGAGGCCATGCTGAAGACAGGACAGACGGTGTTTCATGAGATCATTCCGCCAGCGCGGCAATAGTGCCGACGCCGCGGCTATCCGCGCCCGAACTGCCGCTCCAGGTCGCGAATGGAAATCCGCAGACTTGTCGGACGGCCGTGCGGACAATTGCTGGAGCGATCGACGCGCTCGCGCCACGCCAGCAGATCGCGCAGTTCTTCAAGGGACAGCCGGTCCCCCGCCTTGATTGCCGCTTTGCACGCCATCATGTCGAGCGTCTCGGCGAGCGCCGCTTCGGTGTCGTCGCGCGTGCCGTCATCAACGGCTTTCGCCAGCAGCTCGCGCACAAACGGCCCCGGTTCGACACCGCGCTCAAAGAGAAAACTCGGGAACGCCTGGATCGCGAGCGCGCGCGGACCGGCGGGAACGAGTTCCAGACCGATCCGCTCGCACAGCGGCGCGATCTCGGCGACAGCTTCGAGTTCGGGCCCGCCGACCGCGAGGATCACGGGAAGCAGCAGCTGCTGCCGCTCGAGCGGTCCCTGGCTCACGCGTTCAAGCAGCTTCTCGAACATCACGCGTTCGTGCAGAGCGTGCTGATCGACGATGAGAAGCCCCTGCTCGTCCTGGGTCACGACGAACGACGCATGAACCTGCAGGATCTCGACGGCGCGGACCATCGTCGGAACGAGCGCCGGCGCCGGTTCGGACGGGGTTTCGACGGGGGGCTTCGGACCGAGGCGCGCGACGATCTCGCTGTAGACCATCGGCGCCGGCGCAACGGCCTGCCCGGTCATCGACGCGCCGTACGACTGGGCGCCGAGTCCTGTCCCGCGCGGCGCGGCGAACGGCGCCGCCTGCGTCGAGCCCGTCGAGACGTGGAACTCCGGCACAAGATCAGCGTCTTTCAACGCACGCCGCACGCCGCGCAGCACCGCCTGACGCACGAGCGCCGGCTGCCGGAAGCGCACTTCCGTCTTCGCGGGATGCACGTTCACGTCCACCTCGCGCGGATCCATCTCGAGGAAAAGGACGGCCATCGGTGAACGTGCCGGCTCGATAAGTCCACGATACGCCTCGCGCATCGCATGCAGAATCGCGCGGTCCACCACCGGCCGTCCGTTCAGGTGAATGCGGATGTGGCGAGCCGAAGGCTTGGCGAGTTCGGGCAGGCCGATCAGCCCCCAGACGGTGATGCCGCCGTCGCTTCCGTCGGCGATCAGGAACTTCGATTCCAGCTCGCGCCCGAGCACTTCGAGCGCCCGCCGCTTCGGATCGTCGGTCGCCGGCAGATCGAGAATGAGCCGCTGCTCCGAGCGGAGCGAAAAGCTCACCTGCGGATGGGCGAGCGCGAGACTTTCGATCACGTCGCCGATCTTGCCCGCCTCGGTCGCCTCGCTCTTTAAGAATTTGCGGCGCGCCGGCGTATTAAAGAAAAGCGTCCGCACGCAGACCGTCGTGCCGGGCGGCCCCGAAGCGGGGCGCGGGCCGGTGACCGTCTCGCCCTCGGCCAGGAGCTCCGCCGCCGCCTGAGCGTTTCGCTGGCGCGACAGGATACTCACACGCGCGACGCTGGCGATGGACGCGAGCGCCTCGCCGCGAAAACCCATCGTGCGGATGGCGACCAGATCCTCGGGTGTGCTGATCTTGCTCGTCGCATGCGCGGCGATCGCCAGCAGCAGCTCGTCCTCCGGAATTCCCCCACCGTCGTCCGTCACGCGGATGAGGTCGCGGCCGCCCCCCTCCATCGTCACATCGATCCGTGTGGCCTTCGCATCGATCGCATTCTCGACCAGCTCCTTCACCACGCTCGCGGGGCGCTCGACGACTTCACCGGCGGCGATCTGATTGACGAGATGGGAAGGGAGCACGCGGATCGGCATCGGTGGCAGATTCTACGTTCCGCGCCGCGCGCCGCTCGTCTTCACGAAATCCTCGCACGCGCTCGCTACCATAGCCCGCTGCGTGGCCCCTTCAAATTCCCCCGTGAGCTCCCGATGAAGACACCCGCTGGCGTGACGACAGCAGTCATCGGCGATGTCCATGGATGCGGCGACGAGCTGCGGGAACTGCTCACTGACATCGATCGCTCCTGCGGCACAGTCGCGCTGGTGTTTGTCGGCGACCTGCTCACGAAAGGTCCCGCGCCGCACACCGTCGTCACCGAAATTCTGAAGCGGCGCCGCGCGGGACAGAAGATCACGCTGGTGTGCGGGAACCACGATCAGCGGATGCTGCTCGCGCTGGTGCGCATGGAAGCCGGTGTCCGCCCTGAAGCGCTGCCGCGCACGGAGCGGCAGTGCTGGCAGATCCTGCACAAGAAGCGGCTCGTACCGCAGGCGACCGAGCTGATGGTCGAGTGCAACGAAACGGTCGAGCTGCGGGGTGTGACAGCCGGAGATCCGCAGCGCGCGTGGACCGTTGTTCATGGCGGCATCGAGCCGAAGCTGGGTCTCGCACGCACGCCCGATCAGCTCAAGATTCACATCAAGGCCGAAGACGCCGAACCACACTGGTGGGAGCGGTATCGCGGCGATGACGGACTGATCATCGTCGGCCACAAGCCGCTGCTGTCCCCGATGATCCTGCGCAAGCGGGACGGGACCCCCTGCGTCGTGAACATCGATACCGGCTGCGCGTACGGCAATGCGCTGACGGCGTATCTGCCCGATGAAGATCGACTGATCCAAGTGCCATCGATGCAGTACCGCGGCGATCAGTATCGGTCGCTGCGGAGCGCGGACGAGTCAGGCTCGACGCGGGCTATCGCGGCGCGATTGGCGTCGGCGTTCCGGATTCGCAAGCCGGTGGGGTGAACGTGCGCCCCCAGCTTTTGTGACGACGGAGGTGTGTTGAATTCTTTCCATCAGTCAGTGCGGCTCAGCTTTTGCCGCTTCAGCGCCGACGGTGGTGGTTGATCGCGCCGCTGATTCACGTTCCGATGCGTCAGGGACGAAATTGACCTGACCGGTCTCGAGGTCGTAGACGCCTCCGAGCACCTGCACGCCGTGCGCGGCGACGAGTCGTGCAACGGTCGGATCTGACGTCCGCAGCGCGGCGACGGTCCGCTGCACGTTGCGGATCAGAGCGTTCTTGTACGCATCACCGGCCTGGTCGGTGGTCTCGCGCACGGAGACGAGGATGGGTTCAATCACCGCAGCAAGGTTCTCTGACAGTGCAGGAGCCGACGCTCCCGCGTGCGCCGTGTCGACAGCCGCTTTGACTGCGCCGCACTTCGTATGGCCCATGACCAAAATGAGCTTGGTGCCGAGATGCTCAACCGCATATTCGATGGACCCGAATGCGACGTCGTCCGTGGAGTTGCCTGCAATTCGGACGACGAAGAGATCACCGAGGTCAGTGTCGAACACGAGTTCCGGCGGAACGCGTGAATCCGAACAGCAGAGGACGATCGCGAACGGATTCTGTCCCTTTGCAAGCGCGGCGCGGCGTTGGGGATCACGGTGCGTGCCGTCGTCGAGGTCATGCACGAATCGCGCGTTCCCTTCGACGAGACGACGTAGGGCGGCATCAGCGGAAAGCGCGGCGGGAGTGGCGTGCGCCGTTGCGTCGACGGGATGCGGGCTTGCAGCGGGCGCCGGCGCGGCCGTCGGGTGAGCGATCTCAGGCGCGGAGGGTGCCGGTACGGAAGGCGATTCCGCGGCGGTCTTTCCGTCCGTCTCACCTGCTGCTTTGGCCGGTGCTTTGCCTGAAGACTTGAGCGCCGACGGCTGTCCTGACTTTGAGGCCGGCTTCTGCGGTGCCTTCGGTTCTGGCTTCGCAGCGGGCGGCGCAGCCGGATGGGGCGCGTGCGCATCGCCGGTGGTCGCGGCGACAGATACCGCGACGATGCATCCCAATGCGAGCATCGAGCCGGCGAACAGACCGCTTCCGCTCCGCGCACGAATGAACAGAGGCGCGGCGACGGTTGGAACGTGGGGGTTGTGAGCGATCGGGGTCATGTCGGTTGCATCGGCGAGGTTGATAGTCGCCATCAGCGCGGTGTCAGGATGTCCGACGATTCCCAAACACAGGAGCGCAGGTATTGCGTGAAGGCGGCGCGCCGCACTCCGGGCAGGCGTGGAAAGTCCGCGACGGATAGCCGCACGCGACGCACGGGCCCTTCCGGGCGCGGCGCCGTCGGCGGAGTCGTCGAACAGCGCCGGTTGCCGCCCATCCGATTGCTGTAAAGACGAGCGAGTTGAAGATCAGCCCTGACCAGATCGGCCGGAGCGGAATTGCCCGGAGTGGCCGGCCGCCGACGGGATGCAGGAACTCCGGAATCTGCACCGCGTACGACCAGGTTTCGTTCCAACGACACCAGAAATACTCGCACTGCAGTGCGCGCCACGGCCACGCAAACTGCTGCACGTACTGCTGACCTACCGCCCCGCGACAATCGCCACCGTTGGGTCGGGGACTTTCGTGCCGGATGAGATCCGTGACGCCGAGCGACTTCCAGCGTTTTGCAGAGGGATCTGAGGCCTTCCAGCAAGGCGGGTCAAGTGCCGACCAATGCGGATCGAGCTCCACGCGTTGGCCCATACGAACGACTGGCCAATCGCATTGCGACGTGTGACGATGACGGTGCGTGCTCGCGAGGAACCTGTTGCTTCGAACGAGCGCACGCGCATTGAGGGTGCACACGAATGCCGTTCGGAGAATCGACATCGTGAGTTTTCCATATTCACTCCCGATCTCTGGCGACTGAATGACGACGCAGAGGCGCTCTATGCGATGCATCTCAACACGCTGCGCACGGCCGACCGCGGCGCGGACTTGCTTGCCGCGGTCCGCCTCATTCGCGGTTTCGCGGTGCGAGCAGCGGGGCTTTCGACCGCCGCGGGTATTGGAGCTTGAGATCGCGCTACTCATTCGGGAGCGCGACTTCGATGCCGCAGTGCAATCGCTGCGGCAACTTGCGCGACAGGATCGGAGAATGGCGAAGCAGTCTGCTCGGAAGAAGGCGAGCGTGGTCCATCCAGCAACCGAGACAGTGAATCGAGGCGGGCGACCCCGCGCTTCCGGCGCTCGTCGAGATACTGCTCGCCTCCAGGAGACATACGACGCGCTCTTCCCAGCCGCGAATGATCGACCCATTCCGAATCTGTGGGCACTGCACGCGCGCGCATATCGATTGTCGATGATCTACGTCGCACGGCTGTGGTCAGCGGACCAACGCGACGTTGCAATTGCGAATCCGGAAGAAGCGCGCGCGTGGCCACGCGGCGACACCGCCGGCTCACCGCCGCATCCTCTCTGAAGATCAAACTGAGAATCCGCGCAATCTGCGGATGACCGTATCCGGCCCCCGTGCCAACGCCTCGCTGAAGCGACGTCCAAACCCCGTCCTCTGTGCTCTCTGCCCGCGCCTCCCCAACCTCTGTGTTATGCTGAATCCTGAGGCGATGTCGCAGCCGTCGTTGACGCCGTTGCCGTTGCAGTCGTCATGAATTCATTGGGAGGGACAATTCGCGGCCAACCCTTTGCTGAGGGGCGGACTAACACCTCCGCTACTCGCACTCAGGATCTGGCAAGTCCGTGAAAAAGAGGACTGCACCGACCTTCGGCACCGGAGGATTCTCCTCATCATCGAATTCGCTGCCCAAGGCTCCAACGATCCCCTTCGTTCCGCGCAACGCAAGCGTCGAGCCGACCAGATCAGTGAAGGTGGGACCTCTTGTCGAGCGCAAGATCAGAAGTTCCGTCCATGACCCGCTCGTGCGCTGGAGCAGATTCGTTCTTCCGCTGACGAGTACGGCGAGCGGTCGCGTTCATTCTCGCCGCTCGGGTTGACAATCTCATTGCCGAACTGCGACCATTGGGCACATCGGTCGCAGTCAGCGGACGCTTCGCGATCATTGCCGCCGCTGACCGTGGATTCCGCTGCAATGACATTCGTTCCTGATTCCCGAACGCGGTGTCCGCGAAGCTCTCAGTTCATCGACCGCGCGACCCCATTCGCCAACGCACCCCAATCCATGAAATCTGCGGATCGACTGGCTCCGATGAGCCTCACACCGTCTTCCCCGCCACCGGCATCGGCCGTCCGCGACCGAACGCTCGCCGTGACACCTTCAGACTCACTGCCCCCTGATCGCGCTTGTACTGCATGCGGTCGATGGCGCGACACCATCGTTCGACCAGCGCACGCTCAATGCCTGCAGTCTTCACAATCGTGTCGACCGACTCCTCGCGTTCGACCCAGCCTGCGACGATCGCGTCGAGCGTTTCGTACAGCGGCAGCGTGTCCTGATCCGACTGATCGGGACGCAGTTCCGCCGACGGCGTCTTCGTGATGGAGCTCTCGGGGATCGGCGCACGATCGAAACCGAGCGCCTCAAAGTGCTCGTTCATCCATCGCGCGAGCGTGTACACATTCGTCTTGAGCACATCACCGATCGGCGCCAGGCCGCCGTTCATGTCGCCGTACAGCGTCGCGTAGCCGACGGCGATTTCGCTCTTGTTGCCGGTCGTCAGCACGATGGCGTCGCTGGCGTTCGACAGCGCCATGAGAATCACTCCGCGGATACGGCTCTGCACGTTTTCGTCGACGACGCCCGCGACGTCGCCGAGTGCTGTCTGCAGTGTCGCGCGGAGTGTGCGATGTGCGTCTTCGATCGGAATCGTGGGCGATGCCTTCAGCTTCAGCCGCGCTGCCGAGTCGAGCGCGTCGTCGATCGATCCGGGCGATGAGTAGCGTGACGGCATGAGCACGCCGGTGACGTTGCCGCCGCCGATCGCGAGCGTCGCCAACGCCGCGACGATCGCCGAGTCGATCCCGCCCGACAGTCCGAGCAGCGCCTCGCGATGACCGGTCTTTCCGAGATAGTCACGAATGCCTGCAACAATCGCGTCGACCGTCTCCGCTTCGGGCGCGGTGACCGTCGGCGCAATCCCCTGCAGTCCGCGCGTCTCGATCGTCGCACTGTCGGCGGCGAAGCCGCGCAGGCACGCGAGCGTCGCACCGTTGCGCGTGAGCACGCGCGAGCGGCCGTCGAACACCAAGTCGTCGTTCCCGCCGGCCTGATTGACCGAGATGATCCCGAGCTTCTTGGCCGCGAGGAACTGCAGCCGCTCCTGATGGCGCGCGTCTTTGCCGACAACGAACGGCGACGCTGACAGCACCGCAAGAAACGTCGCGCCGCGCAGCTGCAGTTCGACAATCGGATCGACGCTGTAGCCGCGCCGGACGTTCGCGTCCTCCGCCCGCCAGATGTCTTCGCAGACGAGGACGCCGACTTTCTCGCCGCCCACCTCGACGACGAGAGGACCGTCACCCGGCGTGAAATACCGGTCTTCGTCAAACACGTCGTATGTCGGCAGCAGCCGCTTCGCATAGATCGCTTCGACCTTGCCGTTGCGGCACAGCGCCACCGCGTTGCGCAGCGGCCGCGGGCCGCGCGGCCATGGCTGCGGGAAGCCGACGAGCGCTGCCGTCTTCGTGCAGAGCGCCGCGATCTTCTCGACGGCCTGCATGCAACGATCGCCCGCGCCTTCACGCAGCAAGAGATCGCGCGGCGGATATCCGATCACCGCGAGTTCCGAGGTCACGACTAGGTCCGCGTTCTGCCGCGTCGCATCCTTGACCGCCGCGATGATCGCCGCCGTATTGCCGTCGATGTCGCCGATGGTCGGATTGAGCTGGGCCAGATGAACGCGCACGGGAGGGTTGAGGATAGCGGGACTGCGCAGGGCGTGAAAGAACATCACCGCGTCGCCTTTGAGGGGCGCCGCGGTGATGGTTCCGATTGTCTGTGAATCCGGCCTTGGGTCGTCAGACGACGGCGTGCACACCTTCGATGGATTCGATCACCTGTCGCACGCTGAACGGCTTGCGGAGGATGGAATCGAACCCGCGGCCGAGCAGCTGCGTCGCCTGTCCGTCGGTGATCTTGGCGCTCATGCCGATGATGCGGGTGAGTTGAAGATCCTCGCTCGAACGGACCATGGCCGTGAGCGAGTTGGCTTCGTTCTCGCCCAGATGCACGTCAAGGAGCATCACGTGCGGACGAAAGCGTTCGCATTCGACGCCTGCAGCAAATGCCGTAGCGACGACGCGGACGTCGTAGTTGGTCTGTTCATTCAACACGCGCTTCAGCGTTTCGCCGACCTCGCGGTCGCCGTCGACAACCAGCACCCGCGGATTGCCTGACATGAGGCCGTCCATCGGGATGTTGTGTTTGCGCATGAAGGCGAGGAGGTTGGACACCGGGATGCGGCGGTCTTTCGAACCAGGGATCCGGTAGCCCTTCAGTTGCCCGGAATCGAACCACTTACTCACGGTCCGACTGGCGACGTTACAGATCTTCGCCACTTCGCCCGTGGTGAGTACATCCTTCTCGGACATAAAGGGTTGCTCGCGCATGAATTCGATCCTTCTTCCGCCCCCCAACTGAATCCTTGTCGGGGGTGGGGGCCCCGCGCGGCACATCATTCGGCTCCATGCCGGGATGCAAACCGCGTCGCCTTCGGAATCGGCGGTTTGCACATCAGAATTCATCTGGGGGAACGAAAAGGGCCGAGGATGAGCGCCTCCGGCGGCGTTATCACCCATCGACCCTCGAATGTCTTGCGTGTTGTTACGGAGTGCGGCGTGCTGTTCGCACCGGATGCAGCGATCCCGCTACGGAATGAGCTGGTTGAAGAGGATTGTGATGTCGCGGCTGTTGATGTTCGCTGTTGCGAGATCCGCATCACCGTCGCCGTCCAAGTCGATCGCGACGATGGACACTGGCCCGAGACCCGTGGGCACCGCGACCGGGTCCGCGAAGACTCCCTGTCCGTCGTTCGTGAGGATGGTCACGTCGTCACTCAGCGCGTTGGCGGTGATGACATCGAGATCGCCATCGCCATCGATGTCGACGGCAACCAGTGACTGCGGCGCGTGACCCGCCGCGTATGTCTGCGGCGCTACGAACGTGCCGTTTCCGATATTGCGTCGCACCGTCACGTTGCCACCGGCGGCGTTCGCCGTGATGAGATCGAGATCGCCGTCGCCGTCGATGTCCGCGGCAACGACGGCGACTGGGACCGAGCCTACCAAGTAGTTGACTGGCAGGCCAAACGTCCCGTTGCCCTGGTTCTTGCGCACGACCACGCTGTTGATGGTCCCGTTCGACGTGACAAGATCGAGATCCCCGTCCGCGTCGAGATCCGCTGCGATGACTGCGACGGGGAAGAGCCCCATCGGATAACTCACGGGATTGGCGAGTGTCCCGTCGCCCGTGTTGAACCAGATTGTGATGTTTCCGCTGACGAGACTTGCGACGACGAGATCGGCATCCGAGTCACCGTCGAGATCCGCGCCGACGAGCGAGTGTGTGGTGAGTCCCGCTGGATAGGCGACGATCGGTCCGAAGGTCTCGTCGCCGTTACCGATGCGCGCGGTGACGTTGTTGCTGCACGAGTTTGCCGTGGCCAGGTCGGCGATCCCGTCACCGTTGAGATCCACGGTCGCGACCGACTGTGGGCACGTGCCCATCGAATACGTAATGGAGCTGCCGAGCGGGCCCGTGCCGTCGTTGAACCAGACGGTCATGTCGTCGCTGCCGAAGTTGGCGGTGGCCAGGTCCGGCGCGCCGTCCCCGTTGAAGTCGCCCGCGACGAGCGACGCGGGTTCGATCCCCGTCGGATAAAACGAGCCGTCGAAGGAGCCGCTTCCATCGTTCAGGCGGACAGTGACGGTGTCGGAGGCCCCGTTCGCCGTGGCAAGGTCGAGATCCCCGTCGCCGTCGACATCCTTGGCAACAACCGATCGCACGCCGATGGGAAGCGGATACGAGATCGGAGCGGCGAAAGAGCCCTTTCCAGTGTTCAATCGAACGGTGACCGATCCGGCTGTGACGCCGTCGGCCGTGGCCAGATCGAGATCGCCGTCGCCATCGAGGTCAGCAGCGGTGACGGTCCACGGGCTGTCACCCATCGGAAGCGCCGTCGGCGGTCCGAACGTGCCGTTCCCGGTGTTGAGCCGCACGGTGACATCATCGCTGTTGATGTTGGACGTGATGAGATCGGGAAGCTGATCGCCGCTCACATCCACGGCGAGGACGGACTGCGGAGCGTCACCCATCGGGTAGACGGTCGTGCCACCAAATGTGCCGTCGCCGTTGTTGAACCGCACTGTCGCAGAATCGCTGTTCATGTTCGCGACGACGAGATCGACGGCGCCATCGCCATTGAGGTCGGCAGCGGCGACGTCGCGCGGCGAACTTCCCATCGAATAGTTGATGGTCGAGCCGAAGACGCCCGCACCGTTGTTGAACCAGATCGTGACGGAGGACGATGAATTGGCGCAGATGAGATCGAGATCGAGATCCCCGTCGAGGTCGGCAGCGATGACCGACTGCGGATTGTTCCCGGTCGCATACGTCGTCTCGCCGCCGAACACGCCGTTGACGAGATTCAGCCGGACGCTGAGCGTTCCACTGAGCTGGTTCGCGGTAACAAGGTCAGGACGCTGATCTCCGTTCAAGTCGGGATTGATGACGGAGACCGGTCCGGCACCTGTCGCGTACGAGATGGGCACGCTGTACTGGCCGTCGGCGAGGCGGAATCGCGTGATGACCGTGCTCGTCACAAAGCTGGTGACAACCAGATCAAGATCGTCGTCATCGTCGAGGTCAGTGAACTTGAGATCGAGGACGTCGCCACCGGGGACGTCAATGGTGAGCAGGCCGTCGGTGATGAACTCGAGCGATCCGCCGGGCGAACAGGGCCCCCACGCTCCGAGCAGAATCGCGAGATCCGCGCCATCAACGACTCCGTCAGGAACAAGATCCGCGGGTCCCGCTCGACCCCACGCGCCCAGCATCAACGCGAGATCGCCGCCGAGCACGGCGCCATCACCATCGAGATCCGCAGGACACCCGACCCCCGCAGCGCACGCCAATGCGACGCAGACTCCAATCGCATGTCGATTCATCATTCCGGTTCCTCTTATCGAAACGCACAGCGCGAGCAAACGGCTCGCCCGCGAGACAGGAGCCCAAATATCGCATGCCGCGCGCCTCCGCGGGCTATGGCGCTGTGTGAAATGCCCGATAGATTTCAGCGCGAGGCCAGTTTCTTGGACCGTTTCTTGGACCGTTTCTTGGACCGTTTTTCGGACAGTTTCCTTGGGGAGCTTCCTGAGGCCGATGACTGCCACGCGAAGAGGCGTTGTGTTCAGCAATGTGCTTCGGCCCTGCGGGTCGGGCAGCGGACGCTGAATTCAGGGCACCTGCCCGCGAACCGAGTTCGCCTGGCGCGGCCGGCCGCGATTTAGTATCGGTCCTTATGAAGAAAGCGATTCATCCTTCGGGAGACCGGGCGACCTCTGCTCCGGCGGCGAGCGGCCAGACCAGCGGCGAGACAAACGGCGGCGACTTGGGCAAGCTCGTCGAACTCATCGACGGCATCCGCGTCGCGATCATGATGACGGGACGCTGCAACGATTCGCCGCCGCACGCGCGGCCCATGTACACCCAGAAGCTCGACGCAGCGCACTTCGACGGAACGCTCTGGTTCATGACCGATGCAGGTTCGAAGAAGCTGGACGAAATCGCGCGCGATCCGAGCGTGATCCTGGTGTACGCGGCGCCTGACAAGAATCGATACGTCGTCGTGCAGGGCGTTGCGAGCGCGGAGCGCGATCCGGATGTCGCACAGGAGCTGTGGAACATTCACGCCAAGGGCTGGTGGCCAGGAGGACCGGATGATCCGCGGCTTATGCTCATCCGCGTCGAGACCGAGAGCGCCGAGTATTGGGACGGTCCGTCGAACACGTCATACATGCTCAGCCTGCTCAAGGCTGTGATGAGCGGCGAGCGCGTGCATACGGAGTCGGATCATGGGACGCTGCATTCGTGAAAATATGGGAGCGCGAGCTTTATCCAGCGACATCCCCCTCGCGCCGCGCGACCTCGTAGCGCGTCGCCGTCCGCAGCTCCGGCTCCCGAATACGAAATCCTGTGAGGGCGACGAGCGCCACATGGGGCATGCAGCGATTGTGACAGGCGGAGTCCGGAAAAGCACAGAGAGACACAGAGTCCAGTCGGAGGTCACAGAGCAGAAAGGTTGAAGGAAGAAGGAAGAAGGAAAGAAGTCAAGAACGGCTGAACCGTCCTCTCGACCTTCATTCAGTCTGCTCTGTGTCCCTCTGTGTCCTCTGTGCCTCTCTGTGTAAAAAATTCCGACGTCACCGAAGCCGAGGCGCCCAACGCTTCAGTCATGACTCTTCGTCAAAATCCTGAACCCGTTCGCCTCCAGCGCCCGATGCAGCGCCCGGATGTGCTCGATGTCGCGCACCTCCGCCGTGCAGTCCACCTGTACCGTTGACACGTCCGGGCCGCCGAACGCTCGTTCGTGCTGGATCTGTTTAATGCTCGCGCCTGCGTCGGCGACGACGCTCGCGAATGCCGCGAGGCCGCCAGGTCGATCGCGAATGACAGCGCTGAATCGCGTGAGCCGGCCGTCGAGCGCGAGACCGTGATCGATCACGCGCGACAGGATCGTCGGATCGATGTTTCCGCCGCACAGGCAGAGCACGACGCGCTTGCCCTTGAGATCGGCGAGCTGGCCGGTGAGGAACGGCGCGAGACTCACCGCGCCGCCGCCTTCGACCAAGCCCTTTTCGAGTTCGAGCAGGCGCAGAATCGCGAGGGAGATCTCTTCTTCGTCGACGGGGATGACGCGGTCGACCTTGTCGCGCGCGATGGCGAACGCGCGGTCACCGACTTCGGGCACCGCGAGTCCGTCGGCCAGCGTCGGTGTCGTCTGCACGCGCACGGGCCGACCGGCCTTCATCGCTTCGATGAAACTCGGGCAGCGGCGCGGCTCGACGCCGATGATTTCCGTGCGTGGTGCCAGCCGCTTCGACGCGAGCGCCACGCCCGCGATCAGTCCGGCACCGCCGATCGGCACAATGATCGCGTCCGGCTGATGCACCTGTTCGAGGATCTCGAGCGCCATCGTCCCCTGCCCCGCGATGATCGCTGCATCATTGAAACCGTGGATGTACGTGAGTCCGTCGGCTGCGACGAGTTCATCGCCGCGGACTTTCGCTTCGGCGATGTTCTCACCATGCAGGATCACGCGGGCCCCGAGCCGGTCGCATTTGGTCCGCTTGACGAGCGGCGCAAACTTCGGCATCACGACCGTCACCGGGATGCCGAGCTGCCGGCCATGAAACGCGAGCGCCAGTGCGTGGTTTCCCGCGCTCGCCGCGACGACGCCGCGTTGGCGCCGGTCAGCGTCGAGCAGGAGGAGCGCGTTGCGCGCCCCCCGCTCCTTGAAAGAGCCGGTGCGATGCTGAAACTCGAGCTTGGTGAAGATCTCGCAGCCGGTCAGGTCTGACAGATCGAGTGACTCGCGGCATGGTGTGACGAACACGCCATCGGCAATGCGTGCCCGCGCCGCGACGACGTCATCAAAGGTCACGCTCTTGGCGAGATCATCGAGATGCATGCGCGTTTCGCTCATCGTTCACTTCTTCAACCAGCGCTCGACAAAGTGAATGTCGTGGGTGGCGTCGACAAAGTCCGTGTGATCCATGATGCGAAGGTGCAGCGGGATCGTCGTGCGGATCGGGCCGATCTTCATTTCGCCGAGCGCGATCTTCATGCGCTCGATCGCCGTGCCGCGATCCTTGCCGTGCACGATCAGCTTGCCGATCATCGAATCGTAATTCGGCGGAATGCGATAGCCGGCGCGGACATGGCTGTCCCAGCGGACGCCCGGGCCGCCGGGCGCGACGAAGGTCTCGATGAGTCCCGCCTGCGGCATGAAGTTGCGGTCAGGATCTTCGGCGTTCACGCGCACTTCGATCGCGTGGCCGTTCACCTTGATGTCGTCCTGCTTCATCGACAGCGGTTCGCCGGATGCGACGCGGATCGTCTCCGCGACGATGTCGACGCCCGTGATCATCTCCGTCACAGGATGCTCGACCTGCACACGCGTGTTCACTTCCAGCATGTAGAAGTTCTGATGGCGGTCCATCAGGAACTCGACTGTTGCAGCGCCCGAGTACGCGGCATTGCGGATGAGCTCCGCCGCCGACTTGCACACCGCGTCGCGCTTTTTCGGATCGACGCCCGGCGCGGTCGCTTCCTCGACGAGCTTCTGATGGCGGCGCTGGCTCGAGCAGTCGCGCTCGAACAGGTGCACGCTGTTGCCATGCGAGTCACCGAGCGTCTGCACCTCGAAGTGCCGCGCGTTCTCAAGAAACTTCTCGACGTACACGCTGCCGTTGCCGAACGCGGCCGCGGCTTCCTGCCGCGCGCTGTCGATGCCGGCACGCAGCTGTGCCTCGTCGCGCGCGACACGCATGCCGCGCCCGCCGCCGCCGGCCACTGCTTTCACGATGACCGGGTAGCCGATCTCCTCGGCGACCTTCACGGCTTCGTCAATGTCCTCGATCGCGCCCTCCGTGCCGGGAAAGACCGGGGTGCCCGTGCGCTTCGCCATGCGCTTGCAGCTGACCTTGTCACCGAGCAGCGCCATGGCTTCCGGTGACGGCCCGATGAACGTGATCTTGCAGTCCCGGCACACTTCGTTGAAGTGCGCGTTCTCGGAGAGGAATCCGTAGCCTGGATGAATCGCGTCGGCGCCCGTGACTTCAGCGGCGGCGATGATGCGCTCGATGCGCAGATAGCTCTGCGCCGACGGACCGGGTCCGATGCACACCGTCTTGTCGGCGAATTCGAGCCACGGACCATCCTTGTCCGCGGTCGAGTACACGCACACAGTCTCAACGCCGAGACTCTTCGCGGCACGGATGATGCGGAGGGCGATCTCGCCACGGTTGGCGATGAGAATTCGGGAGAACATGCACAGGTTCCGCGTGAGGGGCGCTCAGGAATTGAGAACGGTCAGTCCGGACGGATGCGGAACAACGGCTGACCGAATTCCACGGCAGTCCCGTTCTTCACCTGGACCGCCTCGACCGTGCCCGAGATCTCGGCCTTGATCTCATTAAAGATCTTCATCGCTTCGATCAGGCAGACGATCGTGTCTTCGTTGACCTTCGACCCGATCTGGACGAACGGCGACTTGCCCGGCCCGGGCATTGTGTAAAAGGTGCCCACCATCGGGCTTTCGATCGCCTTGGTGCCATCCGCCACGGCCGCCACGGTTGGCGGGGCCAGGAGCGCCGACGCTGCCTGCGGAGATGCGGAAGCCACACCAGGGGCGTGAGTTGGGGCCGGCCCCATCACCCCTTGCGGATAGTGGACCGTGGAGTACGGGACGGGAGCGTTCGGATTGGGCCGCTTGATCGTGACCTGCTCCTGCTCGTCGCGGACATCCAGTTCGGTCAGGTCGTTCGTTACCATCAGCCGGACGAGTTCTTTGAGCTTGCGGATGTCGATCATGATCGCGCGGTCTCGAATTGACGCAGGAGGAACGCCCGCCAAGAGCACGGGCAATGCCGGAAACGAGTGTACACGATCGCGGACGATCAATGCCGATCCCCGCCAGTTCAGGCCAGCTGGGGCCTGATGGAGGCGAGATCAGCGATCGTCGGCGGGTTGGCGCTGGCTGACCGGCTTCCCGAGCAGCTCGCTCACCAGAAACGCATCGCGGAACTTCGCGTGGCTGGCGAACGTGGCCCGCAGGCCTCGAGCGATCGGCGAGAAGCGCGACTCCGGATCGATGACCTTGTCGCGCGTCGCCCGCGACGCGACGCCGCGCGCCTGACGGGCGCGGCCGCTGGCCGCCCGCAGATTCATTCGCGCCTTGCGCTCGGCCGCCCGATTGGCCTTCTCGGCAAGCCGCGCCGCTTTACGCGCTGCAAGTTCCGGAGACGCCGCCCGACCCGCGCGCCCACCGGCACCCGTGACGCGGCCGCGTGAGACCTCGACCTCGAGCGGCAGCCGAGGCAGGCGCCCTTGCGGGATCCTCATGGAAGGGGCCCGTTCGAACGGGAACGGCAGGCTGCCGCCACGACCGCCGGCTGCCCTCGGGGCGCTCGGGGGCGGAGGCAACCGCATGGGCGGAATCGACATCCGCGGCTCGAACCCGTCTGGCCTGCGACCCTCTGAGCCAGTACCAGGCGGCACGCGCGCCGACGTCTCCGGGATCGACGGCTCCTCGGCCTCAAACTCATCAACGTCCATCAAGTCGTCGTCATCGGACGACGTCTGACCGGTTCGACCCGTGCGAATGTCCTGATCGCGCTTCTTCTTCGCCTGATACTCGAGAACGGCTTTGCCGATCAAGATCACGATCACGATGATGATGTTGAGCGTGGTCACAGTGCGGTGTTCAGGATAACAAACGCTTGGCGCATGCATCAGCCGCCCGACGCGAGATCCGCCGGTCGATTCACATTCACTGCCGCTTCGGCCGGCAAGGCGACGGTCCGGACACGCTCGGCGGGCAGGGCTTCGTGAAGCCGCAGCGTGGCCGCTGCCAACTGACACTCCAGTGACGGCAGTGCCTCCGGCAGGTAGAGACCGAGACACGGCTGCACTCGATCGGTCATGCCGAGAATCGCCCATGGTCGCGGCTCGTCGCCCCTGCTGTCCCACGCGGCTTGGACGACGATTTGCACGTGCTCAGCGCGGATCGACGGCATGTCGCCGGCGAGCACGAACACCGGCGCGGCAAACGCCTGCAGCGCAGTCACGATGCCACCGAGCGGTCCCTTCCCGGGATGTCGATCATCGCAGTGCCGGTCGCCGCATTCGGCGACGGTGCCGTCACAGTCACCGACCAAGACCACGCGGGCGCCGAACACGCCGCGCAGCGCGCCGATCGCCCGTTCGACCAGGATGCCGCCGGCCACGGGCGCGCGCAGCTTGTCGCGGCCGAAGCGGCGGCTCTGACCACCGACGAGAACGATCGGCACGATCGCGTCGAAGAAAGCGGCGACAGGATCCGCGTGCCCGCCGTCCTCACCGCGCAACGTCGCGACCGCATGCGGCAGCACGTCGAGCAGCGCCTCGAGCATCTCGCTGCAGCCGCGCGTGGAACCGGGAAGCGTGATGATCAGCGTCTGGTGCATCGTTCCGGCGATCCCGCGCGACAGAAACGCGCGCGGCGTCTTCGCAAGGCAGCGCAACCGGGCAAGCTCCATCAGGGCCGGATGCTCACGATGGACGACGGAGCGCAGCGCTTCCGGCGTGACATCGCGCGGCGCGAGCCCCGTGCCGCCGGTGCTCAGGATGAGATCGACGCGATGCTCCGGCGCCGACCAGCGCGTGAACGCAGCCGTGATGAGCGCTGCGTCGTCAGGGACGCACTCCTCATGCACGATGACCGCACCGAGCTGTTGGCGCGCGATTGCGGCGAGCGCCGGTCCCGACGTATCCACCGCAGCGCCGCGGGAGCAGCGATCACTGATCGTGACGATGACGGCTCGCATGGGCTCAGTCATCGCGGCGCGTCGTCCTCACGGGCGACGTAGCGGCCGCTGCGCCCGCCTTCCTTTTCGAGGATCCGCAGCCCTTCAACGACCATCGTCTTGTCAACTGCCTTGCCCATGTCGATGACCGTGAGCGCCGCAATCGCGACCGCGGTCAGCGCTTCCATCTCAACGCCCGTGCGCGCGGTCACACGCGCTTCAGCCCAGATCCAGACGCACGTGTCCTGCAGTTCGACGCGCACGTCGACCGCGTCGAGCGGCAGCGAGTGGCAGAGCGGAATCAGCTCGTCCGTCCGCTTGGCAGCCTGGATGCCTGCGAGGCGCGCGACGTCGAGCAGACTACCCTTGGCCAGCGAATTCTCGGCGATCCGCGCACGAAGCTCGGGAGACACACGAACGCGCGCTTCGGCCGTAGCCCGCCGCGCGGTCACCGGCTTGGCACCGACATCGACCATCCGCGCGTGACCGTCGGCGCCCACATGCGATAGCGCGTTGGTGAGTGATGGGTTCATACTTCTTCCTTCATCCTTCTTCCTTCATACTTCATCCCACGCGTAATACGGCATCATCGCACCGATCGCTCCGCCCGGCGGCACTTCGATGAATCCTGAACTGGCCGCTGCCGCTGCAAGGTCGCCCGAGCCGCGGCCCGCAATCAGTGCCACCTCGCCGCCGTCACATTCCTGCACGAGACGGTGCCACCAGAGCGCGATGGTCGCGCTGTCGGGATCGCGTACGCGGCGCGCTGGCGCGCTCAGCGACGCTTGGCTGATCCCGGCAAGCGTCGCGACGATCGGCAGCGCCAATCGCCGCGCCGTGACCATGACCGACAGAGGATTGCCTGGAAGCCCGAGGATCGGCACCGCCGCATCAGTACGCGCGGTTCCGTCGCCGCGCTCGAACACCGCGGCGAACATCGGTTTGCCCGGCCTCTGCGCCACCGTGTGGAAGACGGTGCGTGCGCCGATCGCAGCGACCGCCCGCGGCACAAAGTCACGATGGCCCATAGAGACGCCGCCTGTCATCAGCACGGCGTCGGCGCTGCGAACGGCATCGCGCACCGCCGTCTCGATCGCATCGGGATCATCCGCTACATGCGTTGCCGGCGCCGTCTCGATCCATGGCCGCGCTTCGAGCATCGCACGCAGCACGGGTCCGTTGCTGTCGCGCAACTGCCAGGGATGCACGGGGGCGCCGGGCGGGACGAGTTCGTCGCCGGTCGTGATGATCGCCACGCGCACGCGGCGCACGACAGGCACGCGGTCGATCCCGAAGGAGGCGAGCGCCCCGATCATCGCCGCATTGATCAAGAGTCCCGACCGCATGACCTCGCTGCCGGCGGCGGCGTTCTCCCCCTGCCGCCGAATGCTCGCGCCGCGCTCGACGCGCCCAGGCGCGATCGCGAGCCGCACCGCGCCGGCGTCTTCGATGACGTCCTCATAGCGAATGACCGTGTCGGCGCCGACGGGAACCGGTGCGCCGGTCACAATGCGCATCGCAGTGCCCGCCTTGAGTGTCCGCGGCGGCGCACCGATCGCCGCCTCGTGATGTACGTCAAGAGCAAGCTGCCCGGACATCGCTTCGATATCGGCGAATCGCACCGCAAAGCCGTCCATGGCGCTCACGTCGATCGCGGGGCTGTCACGATCCGCGCGGACCGACTCAGACAGCACGCGCCCGCGGGCACAGCTGAGCGCGACCCTTTCCGATTCCCCCTCCGAACTCAGGCCGCGCAACGCCTCGCCCATCAGCCGGACTGCCTCGGCGGGCGAGGCGCAGGAGGGTGCGCGGTGATTGGCACAGGAAGCATGCATACGTTCGCGTCACGATACGTCCCGCAATACGATTGCGCCGAGTGGTCATACACGTTCTCATGTTCGGGACGCTCGCGCAGGAGCTCGGTCGTCATGCCGTTGCGGTCGACGTCCCTTCTCCGGTCACGGTGCAGGCAGTGACGCACGCGCTCGCCCGTCTGTTTCCCGCACGGGCCACGCTCTTTGAGCAGGCGCGGATCGCCATCAACAGCGCGTTTGCGCAGCCCGACGATGCTGTGCACCCCGGTGACGAAGTGGCCGTAATCGAACTCGTGGGTGGCGGATGAACGTGCAGGTCACGCTCTCTGACGGTCCCCTGGGCGTGTCGAGTTCCAGCGCATCGCGAACAGTCGATGTCGGCGCGGTACTTGTTTTTGAAGGGATCGTCCGCGCCGACGAAGGCGGCCGCACGCTGCGCGGCCTGCGTTACGAAGCGTACGAACCGATGACGACGACGATGCTGCGCACGATCGCCGAACAGGTCGGCGCCGCGCACGAGGCGCTGGCGATCGATGTTGAACACAGCGTCGGTGACGTGCCCGTCGGCCAATGCTCGTTCAGGCTCACGGTGTGCGCCGGGCATCGCAAGGAGGCGCTCGCGGCGGCGGATGATTTCATCGATCGCATGAAGCGGGATGTTCCACTGTGGAAGGTGCCGGTGTGGGCGCAGGCGATGGAGAACGAGGCACACTGACCGCGCCGCCCATCCGCCGCGCGATCAGCGCGGTGACCGCGCCGGCCGCGACACCCAGCATGAGCTGCTGGAGCGCGAGACAGAGGACCACCGTGACTGCCCACGGCAGGACCGTGCCCCACGCCATTCTCAACGCAGGAGCGGCGCGGCGCCAGGCGAGACCGCGCACAGCAGCGGACGCTAGCTCGATGCCGCTGACGGCGAGCATCACGCCGAGAATCCCCATCGGGAACGCCCGACACAGCGGCAGGAGCGACGCTCCGCCAACGATCGCCAGCGCGACTTTCGCTACGCCCAGCATCAGAATGGAACCATTCGTGCGGGCACCGAAGCGGTACTGCCCGGCCAGACCGCCTGCGCCGTGACACAGTGGCATCGCGCCCCACCACATCCCGATGAGATTCATGAAGCCGACGGAGACGGCGACGCGCCGCGGCGCAGCGGGCCGATCCGGGAAGAGCGTGATCGACAGCGCGCTGACGGCGACCACCGAGTTCAGCGTGGTCAACGGAATCTGCGGCAGCGCTGCAGTCGTGAACGCGCGGCGGACGTCGTCCATGGCCGGCGGCGAGAACGCGGGCATCGTCCACCCGATCTGCAGCGCGTCGAACACCGATGGTGTGGTCCATGCAACGAACACGGTTCCCGCAACGAAGAGGACGAGCGCCACCGGAATGCGACGGCTGTTGATCGTGAGCGCGACAAAGAGTGCCGCGAGACCGCCGACAACGAGACTGTCACCCCAGACGAGGCTCAGCGCTTTCAGGAGCAGCGTGATGCCCAGCGCGAACTGCATGCCGCGCACCACGGGGTTCGGGATCAGGCGCTGCACCAGATCGATCGCGCCGAGGAGACCGAGCGACAGGACGACGAGACTCACGATGCCGCCCGCGGCCGTGATCTCGTGCGACGACAGACCCTGCGCAATGGCGATGGCCGCGATCGCCTTCATGGGCTGGACCGCAAGCGGGATCGGGAAGAGGAGCCCGGTCGCAATGCTGCACACACCGGCGAACAGCAGCGAGCTGGCGAAGTCGAGGCCGTTCACCACGGACATCGCGACAAGCAGCGGCAGGAACGTGCCGAGGTCACCGAGCGACCCCGCTACTTCTGAGCGATCGAACCGGGCCGAGCGAAGATTCTGCGCGACGTCCGCCCGCATGCGCGCCAGTGCCGGCCCGATGCCCACTCAGCCTCCAATCGCCGACATCGTGCGTTCGGGCTGCATGAATGACGCGGACGAAATGCCGTGACCGGCCTGCTTCGTCCACGTCGCGTCGACGAGAAATGCCCGCAGTTCGTCGTCTGTTGCGCCGGTCCGCAGCAGCGGCCGGAGATTCCACTCGGTGCGGCTGAAGAGGCATGGCCGCACGTGTCCATCGGAGGTGATGCGCAGACGGCTGCACTGACCGCAGAACGGCGTGCTGACCGGCGCGATGAATCCGATCGAGCCCGCGCCGCCGTGGCAAAAGCGGTAGGTGCGTGCCGTGCTGCTCGGTTCGTCCGTTCCGGTGGCGCACAGCGGAAATCGCCGCTCGATCATCGCCCGTGTTTCCGCGGCGGTCACGACCACGCGCGGATCCCACGCATGGTCCGAATCGAGCGGCATGTATTCGATGAACCGCATCTCGATCGGAAGCCGATGCGCGAGCGCCGCCAGTTCGACCGCGTCGTCTTCGTTCACACCGCGCAGCAGCACTGCGTTGACCTTCACCGGCGTGAGATTCGCCGCGATCGCCAGCTCGATGGCGTCGATGACGCTTTCCGGCGCACAGCGCGAACGCGTGACCGCCGCGAAGCGCGCCGGATCGACGGAGTCAATGCTGAACGTGAGTCGATCGAGTCCTGCGCCCCTCCACCGCGCGAGGCGCGGCGCGTCGATCTGCGAACCGTTCGTGATCATCGCGATCTTCACCGGCGCAGCGCGCCGGATGCCCTCGATGATCTCGACGAGATCCGTCCGCAGCGTCGGCTCGCCGCCGGTCAGGCGGATCTTCGTGACGCCCATCGACGCCGTGATGCCCGCAAGCCGCACGATTTCGTCTCGTGTCAACAGCTCGTCCGCCGGCCGAAACTGCACGTCAGGCGACATGCAGTAGACGCACCGGAAGTTGCACCGGTCGGTGATGCTGATGCGCAGATCGCGAATCGTCCGTCCATGCGAATCGACCAGATCGCCGCGGGCCCGCACGGATGCGGGCGCGGCGGGAGGTCCGTCGGCTCGTTCGCGTGCAAGGACATGCAGGGCGAAACTCACGAAGCTGCGTCCTTGCCGCTGCTGCCGTCCGCAGCGTCGCGCGCGAACTGCTCCTGCGCCCACGACCACGCCGCCACCGTGCGCGGAAAGCCGCACGTGTTCATGGTCAGGAGAATCGTCTGCTCGATTTCCAGCTCGCTCGCGCCATGCTGCGCGGCGCGGCGCATGTGACTCTTCGCGGCGGATTCGAGTCCGGCGCCGACACTGAGACCGATCTTGATCAGCGCGCAGGTCTTCGCATCAAGGGGACCGGCTGCCTCGACCGCGCGAGCCACCGATTCATGCGCTGCGCCCAGCGCCGGATACCGCGTGACAAACGCCTTGAACGTCTTGGGCAGTCGGGCGCCACGCTGGAGTGTCGGCTTCGGGTCGTTGTTCACGTCAGCCATGCGCGAGACCGTACCAGCAACGACGGCGAACATCACGCTCCGAAATCGTGCTCGCCATCGGCGACGTCCGACGCAATCCCTTGGGCGGCGACTTGCTGGATCGTCTCCCGGATCACGGCCGGCTTCGGCGACCTGCCCAAGCCGATCACCCGCGAGTGCGGTGCATCCGTCGGTTCGCCGAACAGAATGACGCGGGCTGCGTCGAGGGCCGGCAACGCTGCAAGACCTGCTTCCTCTTCGTCCAAGACCCACACGCTCACGTGCTGCTCGGCCGACGGTTCCGCTTCGACTGTCACGAAGCCGTTGAGCCGCAGCTCCTGGGAAACGAACGCCCGCATCCGCGGGTCGCGCAGTCGCACGACGCTTTTCCGGCACACCGTGCCGACCTGTTCAGGGGATGCCCCCTTGGCGAAGCGGAGTGTAAACGCAGTTCCCCTCCCCGCGTCCGATTGGACATCGATCGTCCCGCCCGCGCTGCGCGTGAGTCCATACGCGAGAGCCAGTCCCATGCCCGTCGATATCCCGCGCGGCTTGGTCGAGAAGAACGGCTCCATGCAGCGGTGCCGCACCTCGTCCGCCATGCCGGGGCCGTCATCGGCGACGGTCAGTTCCACCATGTCATCGACGACTCGTGCCGTCACACCCACGTGTCCCGCGCCGCGCTGGCGCAATGCGTCACCGGCATTCTGGACGATGTTGAAGACGATCTGGGTCATCGCTGCCCGCGAAACGGACACCCACGTCTCGCCTGGTGGAAGCGACGCATTGAACTTCACGCCGAACGGAAGCACGTTCTTGAGGACGGCCGACACATCGATCCACCACGCCGTCAGCTCCGTCCTCTCTCCGGCCCGCGCCCGTTCGGGGTCCTGCGAAAGGAGCCGCATTCCGTTGGCCAGGCGCTGCAGATGACCCACGGCCGCGTGAATGGACACGAGGTGCTCGGCAAGCAGTGGTGTCAGATCGAGGTTTTCCATCGCCTCGATCCGTAACCGCACCGGAAGCAGCAGATTGCCGAGATCGTGCCCCAGCCCGGCCGACAGTGTTCCCAGTGAAGCCATCCGTTCGGCGTGCTGCAACCCCGCGTACGCGCGGAAGAGCTTCGCCGCACGCTCCTCGACAATCTGATCAAGTGTGTCGTTGTTCTCGCGCAGCGGCTCGCCGGCGCTCTTCCACTCCCCGTGGTCACGCAGCCTGTGGTCCCGCACCGTCGCCATGCAGCTCGTGACAGCACCGTCGCTGTCATGCATCGCGCTGAGCGTGCACATCGACCAGAACCGCTCCGCATCCTTGCGCAGCATCCAGCGGTCAACCGAGACGCTGCCCGTTGTCGTCGCAGTGGCAAGCCAGTGATCCGTGATTTCGCGCTCCTCGTCCGTCCGCTCGAACAGCACTGCAATCGGCAGTCCCAGGAACTCCCCGCGCTCATATCCGAGCATGCGCCGGACTCCTTCGTTCCAGCTGCTGGCGCGACCGTTGAGTCCGACCCGGAAGATCGCGCAATCGCCGACTTGGCTGACGAACGTTCCCAGGTGCGCACGACTCTCGACGAGCTCGCGCTCCACGCGATAGAGCCGCAAGAGTGCGATGACGGCAGCGACCAGAACGTCGTCGAGTGACGCCGAGGCTTGGAGGACGATCGTTCCTGCGGCGCGCGAGTTCCGATTGATCCGCTGGCACACCTCGTCCTCATCCATGTCAGACAGCGGTAGATGGAGAAGGGCGAGCGCAGGCCTTCGCTGCGCAACGAGCTGAAGTGCCTCGAGTCCGGAACCGGTGTCGATGACCTCAAGGCCACCGGACCTCAGCAGACGTGACATTGTGTCACGAGCTGATTCGTCGGCGTCGACGATCAACACCAGAAGTGGCGCCGTCTCGTCAGTGGGGTTGGACGCATCAGACCCGCGATGGGACATATCACGATATCAATACGCGGCGCGAGCCGCGGCAGAGATCGGGCAGCTGCCTTGATTGCGCCGCGCGCTCACCCACCGAATCGCGGTACCGGCGCCCCATCGGCCGAGAGCCCGAACGGAACGCCGAAGTGAGCAGCAAGAAACTCCGGTTGAAAGAGATCCGTCGGCCTTCCCCGCGCGATCAGGTTTCCCGCATCGAGCAGCCAGACCTGGTCGGCGAGTGCGCGGGCCTGCGCGAGATCATGCAGCACCGCGACAACCACTCCTCGTTGTGCGTGCTCGCGCAGCAGCTTCAGACATCGATCTGCCTCACCGAGGTCCATCGCAGCGAACGGTTCGTCGACCAGGAGACAGCCGTCGTCTGCAATCTGGGCGAACACCCGGGCCAGCGCGACGCGCTGCTGCTGCCCCAACGAGAGCTCGTGGTATGGGCGATCGGCGAGCAGATCGAGACCGGTGCGGTCGAGCGCGGCGGCGATCCGCTGCGGATTCGGCGGGAGAGCGAAGCGGCCGAGTTCGATGGTCTCGCGCACGCTGAATCGCGCGCTCACCTGCGGCCTTTGCGGCACGAACGCGCAGCGCTGCGCCCGCACCCGCACATGCAGTGAACTGACATTCACGCCGTCCCACAGAACGTCACCGCGCGCGGGCGGGATCAGTCCGGCCATCGCCCGGACGAGCGTCGTCTTCCCTGCGGCGTTGCGTCCGACGATGGCGATCGCCTCGCCGCGGCGCGCTTCGACATCAATCGCATCGAGTACGACTCGACCGCTGAGCGCGACAGTGAGCCCGGTGCACCGGATCATGCGCCGCGCCCTCCTTCCCATTGCACGAATGGCCCACGGCGCAGCAGGACCAGGAACAGCGGGCCGCCCACGATCGCGGTCACGACGCCGACCGGCAGGCGGCCGGCACCGAGATCGACAGACTGCCGCACGGTGTCCGCGAGCAGCAGCAGTCCCGCACCGGCGAGTGAGGACCCGATCGCGAGCGTCCCATGGCGAGGTCCGAGCAGCATCCGCGCGGCGTGGGGCGCGATGAGACCGACGAACGCGATCGGACCGGCGAGAGTGACTGTACCGGCGGCGAGGAGTCCGGCGAATCCGAACAGGACGATCCGCAGTCGTGCGAGCGACAGGCCGACCGATGCGGCCTCGTCGTCCGAGAGGCTGGCGACATCGAGCGCGCGGCCGAGCGCCGCACCGATCGCAGTCGCCGTGACTGCGAGAACAATCACCAGCACCAGAAGTCCCGCAGGTGGCGACTCCGGGATCCGGCCCATCATCCATGCGAGAAAGTCACCGCGCAATCCCGCTGGAACAAGCGATTGCACGGCGGTCGTTCCCGCGCCGGCAATCGCGCTGAGCACGACACCGGCCAGCACGAGCGCGAGCGGATCGGCGGTCCCGCCGCGCGCGCCGAGGCGCCAGACGATCGCCAGTGTCGCCAAACTTCCAACCGTCGCCGCAAGCACGGGGCCGCCAATTCCCAGCCCGCCCTGCAGCTCGATGCCGAAGCGCCACGCGAGGAACAGCGCGACCATGTAGCCAAAGCCGGCGCCGCTGGAGAGGCCCAGGACAAACGGCGATGCGAGCGGATTGCGGAGCAGCACCTGGAGAAAGAGCCCGGCAATCGCGAGCGCGCTGCCGACAGCGGCCGCGCCGAGGGCCGCGTTGACGCGATACCGCACCACCGCGTCCGCTGGCCATCCAAAGCCGCCGCTTCCGATCAAGAGGCGCAGCGCGGCACATGCCAGCACAGCGCCCAGCAGAATGGCCAGGCCGCGCTGCGCCCGCGTGAGACGCATGCTCATGGAGTCGTCGCCTCGGTCGTGCCGGAGTTCTCGAACATCAAACGCACGCGCGCAGCGAACGTGAGCGCAACATCACCGAATCGACTCGACGGCAGCAGCACATCGGGATCGGCAAAGACCGCAACGCGACCGCCGCGCGCGGCGGCAGTCGCTGTCGCGCGTAGCGTCGCCAGCACAGCGTCGGCAGCCGCCGTGTCAAGCGGGCGCTCGCGCAGCACAATGATCGCGTCAGGATTTGCGGTGACGACATCTTCCAGCGATAGCTCCGGATACGCAGCGCGCTGCACGGCGTTGCGACAGCCGGCGCCGCGCAGAAGGTCGTGCAGATACGACTCGGGCCCCGCCGCAGTGACGGGCTCGACACCGACGAGGAGGAGGACGCGTGGAGCATCGCTCGCAACCGTGGCTGACTGCAGTCTGCGCAGTCCGTCGAGTGCGGCGACGCGGCGTGTCTCCTGACTCGGCGTCAGGGCGAAGACCCCGGGCAGCCGCTCGATCATCGCGACCACATCGACAACCGTGTTCAGCCGCACGCTCTCGAGCATCGCGCCCGTCGCGGCGGCGATGCGCTCCAATTCGGGGTCGATGCCGGCCGCCGCCGGCTGCACCAGAATGTGCGTCGCCTGCACAGCGTGCAGCCGTTCGTAGTCGATTTCGAGCAGCGAACCGATGACTGGTGTCGCCGGGTCGACCACGTCGCAGAACGGTGTCCTGCCGACGATGGCGCTGCCTGTGCCCGGCCGGCCGATTCCCAGATCGACCAGCGTCCGCGACATTGCCGGGCTCAAGGACGCGATGCGGATGGCCGGCGTGGCGGGGGCGTCTGCGACGGCCGCGCTCGGAGGGGGTGTCGCTGGACCGCACCCGATGAACCCAATTCCGAGCCCGACGAGCGCGATGGCGCCGCCGCCAAGCACAAGGGCGGCGCATCTCGCCAAGTGTCGCGCGGGGCGATCCAAGCTGCGGCTGGCATGCCAAGGGGGACTCTGCACTTCGCACATGCTAATGCGAGCCCGCCCGCCCGCTTCGGCACGGCGTCCGGTGGAGCTACACTGGTCGCTTCGCCGATGACTGTTGCGGGAAGGATTCCCGCCGCCATATGACCCTCCTCTCGTCCATCCGCCGCTACCTGCCCTCGCCGCCCGGCTCCAACCGTCGGCGGCTCGAGGAAATGGCGGATGAACTGCGGCAGGTCCGGCAGGAGTCCCGCAAGGCCCAAGACAAGATCGCCGACGCCATCGTCCCGCTGGCCCGGGTGAGCGAGCACTTCCCGCTTATGCGGCGCGAACTCGACGAGTTCGTGCAGGGGCTTTCGGTGACGCTGCGTCAGGCGAGCGAACGGATCCGCGAAGTCGACGAACGGCTCGACGACCTGCTCGAACAGACCCGCACGCAGACCGATGCGCTCGGCATTCTCCGCACGAACTTGGACGGGGCGCGTGACGGCGGGTCGCCCAACGGTGCGATCCCGATTGTCAACGACCAGCTCGAATCGCTTCGCGGCGCGGTCGACCGTCTGTCCGTCGCGACGACCCGGACCGAAACGCTGATCGAGGAGCTGCTCGACCGGCCGCATGAAAAGCGCGACCTCGCGACGTGGTATCTCGCACTGCTGGCCTTCGGCTGCGCGGCGCTGGCGATTGCGCTGTCGACCATGGCCTATCTCAACTGAGAAGAGGCGAGCGTCTTCTCAAAAACCCGCGCGAGCTTCACTTCACGAAATCCAAGTGCGGGATAAAACGACACGGGCTCGATCCGCGTGGAGTTCGATCGTACGCGCAGCCGCGTGATGCCGTGCGCGAGCGTCGCTTCTTCGGCCCACGCGACGAGCGCCCGTCCAGCGCCGCTCCGCCGCGCGTCGGCATCGACGACAAGTGCCGCGATCTCACCGACGCTTCCGCTCAGGAAGCTTTCGTGCACCTCGAACTCGAGCCAGCCGATGATCTGCGCGTCGCGACCGTCACGCTCCGCCACGACGAGCGCGCGCTCGGCGGATGTCCCCAAGAGCGTGATCCGCGCGCGGGCCGTCGCCTGTTCCATCGGGTACCCGAGCTGTCCTGCCAGTTCCGCGACGCGCCCGCAGTCGGCCGCGGTCGCTTTGCGAATGACGAGACTCATCGCTCTCCCACCAGCTGCGTGCGTGCGATGCGGCGATAGACATCACATCGGTTGACGAGATCTACGTGCCGCCCCTGATCCACGACGCGTCCCGCATCCATCACAATAATGCGCTCGGCGGCGAGCACCGTCGACAGGCGGTGCGCGATGATGATGACCGTGCGGTCGATGCTGAAATCGCCGACGGCGCGGTTGATCTCGTCCTCACTCTCGGCGTCGATCTGGCTTGTCGCTTCATCCATGATCAGAATCGACGGGTCGCGCAGAATCGCCCGCGCAATCGCGATCCGCTGCCGCTGACCGCCGGAGAGCGACGCCCCCTGCTCGGAGACCGGCGTGTCGTAGCCGTTGGCCATGCGGCGGATGAAGCCGTCGGCATGCGCCCGGGTTGCCGCCGCCTCGACCGCCTCGCGTGGAATCGCGGGGAGACCAAAGCGAATGTTCTCACCGATGGTGTCTGCGAGGATCACTGCTTCCTGCGTCACCACGCCGATCTGCCGGCGCAACGATCGGAGATTCCCGGCCTGCAGGTCCGTGCCGTCGAGCAGCACCGCGCCGTCAGTCGGATCCACGAGTCGCGCGACCAGCGATACGAGCGTCGTCTTGCCGCAGCCGTTGGGGCCAACGATCGCGACCGTCTCGCCGTGGCGGATCGTCAGTGAGACGTCACGCAGCACCAGCGGCGAATCGGGACCGTACCGAAACGAAACGTCGCCGAAGACGATGCTTTCTTTGTGCCGACCGAAGCTCGGCAACGATCGCTCGCGCTTGCCTTCGGTCTGAATGTCCATGATCTCGCGGAGCCGCTCCGCCGGCGCTTCCGCCGCCTGAATGTCGTTGATGAGCGCCGCGAGCGGCTTGAAGGATCCGCCCGCGATGGCGAGTGCGCCCAAGGCCAGTACAAACCGCTCGAATGCCAGCGAGCCGTCGAGGATCTGCTTCGCGGCCACGAGCGCGAGCGCCACGATCGCGACGACGGCGAGTGACTCGACGATCGGCCCGCTCGCGGCCCGGGCAGTGCGCACAACGAGCTCTTCGCGAATCGCCGCGCGGCTGGCGCGGGCGAAGCGCGACAGCGCCTCGCGCTCCGCCGTTGATGTCTTGATCGCCCGCAGTCCCTGCACGCTTTCGGTGCTGGTGCGCAGCAGGTCTTCCTGCGCCTTCAAGGCGCCGCGCGTGCCGCGCCGGATGCGCTTGCCAAACTTCCGCAGAATGAGCGCGAGGGGCGGCGACACCAGGATCGCCACGAGCGTCAGTCGCCAGTCGAACCACACCGCCGCGAGAAACGCGGCGCACCCTTTGGTGAGCTGCGCCAGCGCCTTGCTCGTCAGTGCGAGAAAGCCCCGCTGCAGTTCCACCGAATCTTTGTTCACGCGGGACACGAGTTCCGCAGGTCCGCGGCGTATGACCGTGCTGAGCGGCAGGTGAATCACATGGCGGAACGCTTCCAGACGAATTGCCGCGGTGACCTTTGTCACCAGCGTGAGCGAACACCATTGATGCAGAAAGTTCGCCGTCGCCCCGAACACAGTCAGCACGAGGATGCCGATCATGATCAGGACGACGCCGTCGAACGGATCGAGCGGCAGCATGCGCGCGGCAGCGTCGGCAAGGATGGCGAATGAACCGAGCCTGCTGGCGTGTTCCGCAACCCACGCGAGCGCGATCGCCTGAAGATTGGCCCCCCGCTCTCCTGCGTCGCCGCCGGTGCCGCCGAGGATCAGCTCCAGCACGGGGCCGAGGCTGACGAGGCCCGCTGCCAAGCCGCCCGCCGAGAGCGTCGAAAAGAGCAGCGTGCCCGCGAGCAGGCCGCGATATCGCAGCAGGCGTCGCGTGTAGCTCCAGAATGCGGAAGGGCGGCTCGGCATCGTGTGGGCACCATAGCCATTCGGGGCCGCTAGCTCACCACGGCCCCCCGCAGCCGTTCAAAGTCTTCCCAGAAAGTCGGGTAGCTCTTGCCGACACACGCCGGATCGGCGATTGAAATGCCGGGGCGGGCCAGGCCGAGGACGGCGAAGCTCATCGCCATTCGGTGATCGCGATACGTCTCGATCACGACCGCAGCGCCGTGACGCCGCGCGGGGTCGATGAGCAGCGAATCGGGCGTCGCGACACATCGGCATCCGATGCGCGAAAGCTCGGTCGCGAGCGCCGTGATTCGGTCACTTTCCTTGACCGCGAGCGTCGCGAGTCCGCGCAGCTTGCTCGAGCTGCCGGCGCATGCGCACGCGGCCGCCAGCGCGAGCGATGCATCGGGAAAGAGCGACGCATCAACATCCATGCCGCGCAGCGATGTTCCTCCCTCCACGGTCACGCTGTCGTCGCCGCGCTCGACAATCGCGCCCATCGATTGGAGCGCATCGAGAAGCCGCAGGTCCGGCTGCGGGCTGTATCGTGAGATCCCCTCGAGCCGGACGCGCGCCCGAGGCGTCACGGCGGCAGCGACAGCGAAGTACGCGCTGCTGCTGGCATCGCTTTCAACGGTGACATCAAAAGGCTCAATGCTCTGCGGTGTGACCCGATGCGCAGCGAGTGCGCCGTCCCGATCCTTCTCGGCAACTGCTTTCACGCCGACGCGCCGCAGAGCCCACAGCGTCAAGTCGAGGTAGGAAGCGCTGGTCGGCGGCGTTCGATAGCGGAGGACAAGTTCCTTCGCCATGGTGGGGCCGATCAGCATCAGCGCCGACAAGAACTGACTCGACTGGGTCTGGCCGATCTGCGCGACGCCTCCGCGAAGTGCGGCTCCCGGCTGGACGCGAACCGGCAGACGTTCGACACCTTCGCGGCGTGTTCCCTCGATCTTCGCGCCGAGTTCGCGCAGCAGCGCGAGGCCTTCGTCGACCGGCCTCTCGCGCATGCGGGGACTGCCATCGATGACGACCTCACCTGCTGCGAGCGTCGCGAGCGCCAGCAGGAAGCGAGTCGGTGTGCCGCCATCGCCAAGGTCGACATGGCCGCCGCCCGGCAGGCGGCCTCCGCAGCCGTTGATGAGCACGTCCTCGCCGTCTTCACGATGCTCGACGCCGAGCGTCGCCAGCGCCGCGAGCAGCCGATCGGTGTCATCCGCGCGGAGCGGACGGCGGATGCGGCACGAACCGGCGGCGAGCGCCGCCAGCACATAGAAGCGGTTTGTGAGGCTCTTTGAGCCTGGCACGCGCAGCGCGACGTCAAACGGTCCACGCAGCGGTTCGATCAGACGTGGGTCACTCACGCATGTCAGCCCTTGCGAAGTACCGCGACAACATCCTCGATCGGCACGACGAAGAGCCGGTTGTCGCCCTCGAAGTCGACGGGGATCGCGTGCTTGGGATTGAAGAGGACCCGGTCATACTGCTGAATCGGGTAATCAACGTTGCGTGCGATCTCCGCGCTGACCGTGACGACCCTGCCCGTGAGCGTCGGGATCTCGATCTTGTCCGGGAGGTGAACGCCGCCCTTCGTGATTTTCTTATCTTCGTCCTTGCGGATCAGGACGCGCTTGCCGACCGGTTCCACAATCTCGAGCACGCCGCGCACATCGCGCTTGCTGCCGGAGGACGCGCCTTCATCTTTGCTGTTGCCGCGGGGTTCGGCCATAGCGTAGAGGATAGAGCAGCCTGTCCGCGCGTGCGCGCCCGCCGCGCAGGCCCACAGCGGATGAGTCCCTTCTCGTATCCTCCCCACCATGCTGCTCGGGTCACCCTTCGCCGCCGGACTGCTTCATCAACTGGACGCGTTGATCCGCGATGTGCCGGACTTTCCCAAGCCCGGCATCGTGTTCAAGGACATCACGCCGATGCTGGCCGATCCGTCAGGCCTCGGTCTGGCGGTCGAACTGATGGCCAACCCGTTTCGCAAGGCAAAAATCGATCTGGTCTGCGGCGCCGAAAGCCGCGGCTTCATCTTTGGCACCGCTATCGCGCAGACTCTCGGCGCCGGGTTCATTCCCATCCGCAAGCCGGGCAAACTTCCTTCGCTGCGCATCCGGGCCGAGTACGCGCTCGAGTACGGCTCCGACACGCTCGAAGTCCACGCCGATGCGGTGCATCCCGGTCAGCGGGTTCTCATGGTGGATGATCTGCTCGCGACCGGCGGCACGATGTCCGCGAGCTGCCGGCTTCTCAGTGACTTGAAGGCGGAGATCGTCGGCGTCGCGGTCCTCATCGAACTCACTGCGCTGCTCGGGCGGGCGCGGCTCGCCCCGTTCTCCGTGCACTCGGTGCTCACGTATTGACCTCATCGCCGCGTGCTGACCGGTCGACCAATAACCGGCTTCGTCTCCATGCAGCTCTCGGATACCATGGACGCGCCTCGAACTGGTACACACGCTATGTCCACGATTCCCCACGTCTCGACCTCGCCCCGCGCCACACTCGCCACTGATCCGCTCGCACTGATCGATGTGGATCACGTCCGCTTCTATGTCGGGAACGCCAAGCAGTCGGCGTTCTTCTACGCCTCGGCGTTTGGATTCCAGGTCGAGCAGATCGCCGACCTGACGACCGGCTCGCGCGCCAGCGCGCAGTACCTGCTGACGCAGGGGAACATCCGGATCATCCTTGAGACGCCGCTCACGAAAGAGCATCCAGCGACGGCGGAAATCGCGCGTTTCGGCGACGGAATCAAAGACATCGCGCTCACCGTCTTCGATGCGGAGAAGACATGGGAAGCCGCCCGCAAGAACGGCGGCGATAGCGCGTACGAGCCACGCACCATCGTGCACCCTGACGGCGCCGACCGCGGCACGGTCACGATCGCCGGCATCCAGACATACGGCCGCGCCATCCACAGCTTCGTCAGCCGTACCGGCGAGTACGCACTGCCCGCGCTGAAGGCCGGCGGCATCTTCATGCCCGGGTTCAAGAAGTTCGAGAACTTCAGCCTCAACGAATTCAATCTCAAGCACCCATGCGGTCTGAAATTCTTCGATCACTGCGTCGGCAACGTCGAGCAGGGCAAGATGAATCACTGGGTCGCGTGGTACGAGAGCGTGCTCGGCTTTGCGATGTTCAAGCACTTCGATGAGAAGGACATCTCGACCGAGTACTCGGCGCTGATGTCGAAGGTGATGGCCAGCGGTAATCACCTCATCAAGATGCCGATCAACGAACCCGCGGACGGCAAGAAGAAGAGCCAGGTGCAGGAGTACCTCGACTGGCACGACAACACGCCGGGTGTTCAGCATCTCGCGCTACGCACGGACGACGAACTGCATTCGGTCGCCGAACTTCGTCGGCGCGGCGTCGACTTCCTCGCGATTCCGGAAAGCTATTACGAGTCGGTATGGGCCCGCGTGAACGCCATGCTCACGAAGCACGGTCACACTGCGGTCAAGGAAGATCACCAGCGCGTGCGCGACCTCGGCATTCTCGTCGACTCCGATGACGAGGGCTACCTGCTCCAGCTTTTCACACGGCCGCTGCAGGATCGCCCGACGCTCTTCTTCGAGATCATCTGCCGCCGTGGCTCGCAGAGCTTCGGCAAGGGCAACTTCAAGGCGCTGTTCGAGTCGCTGGAGAACGAACAGGAGCGCCGCGGCAACTTGTGAGCGATGTCGTTCCGACGATCCTCGCCGAGACCGAGCACTGGCTCGTGCTCGACAAGCCCGCAGGCTGGCACTCTGTCGCAGGCAGATCCGACGCCGCTCCCGACGGGGGCGGCGTCGTTGCTACCTGGCTCGCGCGAACCATGCCCGCATTCGCGGCGCTCGAAGAGTCGGGACTCGTGCACCGTCTCGACCGCGACACGTCCGGCTGTCTGGTGGTCGCGCGCGATGCCGTGACGCAGGCTGATCTGCGCCGCCGCTTCGGGCTCACGGCCGACATCCGCAAGGTATATGTCGCCCGGGCGCGCAAGGGAGCGCTGCGCGACGAGGGCGCGGTGCGGCTCTTCTTCTCCAGCAGGCACAAAGGCAGCGTGAAGAGCACGGTGCGCGAAACCGGTGAGGAGCGCGAGGCAGGTCGACTGCGCTGGAAGGTGCTCGCGCGCGACGCCGCCGGCGACACGGTCGAAGTGGAACTCATCGGTCCGGGGCGCCGCCATCAGATCCGCGCCGGACTGGCATTTCTCGGCGCGCCGCTCGTCGGTGACCCGCTGTACGGCGGAGCGCCGGCCGCAACGCTCCATCTGCATGCGCGCCGCATCACGATCGACGGCCGCACAGTCGAAGCGCCGATGCCGGAGTGGGCGCAGACGAACCGGCGCGTGACGTGATCTGCACCCTCACTGCGTCGGTTGCCCTTTGGCAGGCGAGCACCCGAGTGCCCGCAGTCGCGGGAACTGAGCGTGGGCAGGTCAGAGGAACTGGGCTCGTTCCCGCGGCCCAGTGGTTGTTGTCCGCGTCGATCGTTGGTGACGAGGATTGAAGCGAACCGCCCTCCATCACCACGCGCCCAAGAGCATCGCCAGGTCTGACGCGCCAGTCGTCCCGTTGCCGTCGTCGGAACACTGACGGTCGTGCCGGCGATGGCGAAGCTCACGCTCCCGCCGAATGCGCTGCCGACGAAACGCACGCGGTCGAACGGCTCGGCCGTGGCCGCCGTGTACGGGATCGCTTCCGCGTGCGTGATGACCGGCACGCGGCCGACCAGATGCCGGTTGTCGCTCGCGTGCAAGTCGACCACGATGAGCTGACCCGACTGCACTTCGAGGATGCCGTTGAAGAAGGTCGGCGTGGGCGTCATCGTCGCGACGGCCGCAATCTCATGCGCCCCGCTCATCGGGAACGCGCTGCCCGATTCGAGATCGCGCAGCTGACCCGTGCGATGCACGACGCACACGATCGTGCGCTGACGGAGCGTCGCAGCGCTGAACGCAGGATCGACAAGATCGATGAGAAGAGTGTCATTTGCCTGCAGCCGTCCGCCCGGCAGTCCGAGCGTCGAGGTGAGTACCGGTACCTGCGGCAGTCCACTGACTGGTGCGCTGACCCGCGCGGCAGCGACGGCTCCGCCGTCGTCCCAGACAGTGAGCGTGACATCAACGGTGTCGTACGGAAACGCGGTCAGCTCCGTGGAATCGAGCGTGAACATCTGCGCCGCGGTGCAGCCGGTGGCGCAGCCCTCGTCGAGCTCCCACGACAGCGCCGCGAGCGTGGCACCGAACGGATCCTTCGCGGTCAGCTCGGCGAAGCGCGGAGCGGCGCCGTTGGCCGACGCGATCACAGCACTCATCGCGAACTGCCACGGATTCCCCTGCGGCGTGAGCGTGAAGTCGCTGATCGTGATTGCTTCCGTGTGCGCGGCACCGGGCGTGGCGCAGCAGCGCTCGCTCGCGACGAAACTCGCAGGCGGCTGCACGCGTTCGACGTGGTTGGACGCGCTGTCGCCGGCACCGATCAGCGGCCGGATCCACGCATGCTGCGTCATCGCGGGCAGACCGGTGCCGAGTGAGACGTCCCATGGGAATTCCGTCGCCAGCTCCAGCGCGTTGTCGCACGCGATCTCGGCCGCGCCGGTGATAGGTGTGCACGTACTGACCGCGCAGCAAGAATCCCAGCGTGCCGCAGCCGTCGCCGGCCTGCGGGTGATAGTCGAGGGTGAGCGTGTAGCGCATCGCTGTCGGCGACGCGCTCGGTCCGTCGTACGCGCCGATCTCAAACGCCGCCGGCGGTGTGAGCCGGATCCCCTGCCACACCGTGTCGCTGCCCTGCACTGCCTCAGGCGTCGGGCCGGCGAGGCAGTCCTGTCCATCGCGCTCGACACTCGCGAGTGTCCAATGGGTGCCGCTCAGCAGTCCATTTGACGAGAGGCCGTTCCAGAAAATCGTCAGCGCGTCGGGTCCCGCGGGGCCGGTCGTGATGCCTGCGTGCAGGCCGGGCGGCAGCGCGGGCGCCTCCGCCTGTACCGTCGCAGCACCGAGCCAGCCGGCCGAGGTTTTCCAGTCGACGACGATCACGACTTCTGCCTGCTGCAGGATCTGACCGGAACGGCGTCCGCACGCGGGCCCGAGAAACGTCCCGCTCTCGACCTGCAGCACGAGGTCGCTCGGCTGGCCGCCCAAATACGGGTTGTCGTCGACGAGCGAGCGTCGCGCGTCAGTTCCCGGCGGCAGGAATTCGTCCCCGCGCGCGAGAACCGGCGAACAGCACAGCAGAGTGACTGCAAACGCCCCGACCACCCGCGGGTCCCAAATTGAAGCAGGCCAAGTGGAAGCAAGCCAAGTTGAAGCAAGCATGATGACCTTCATTGCCGGCCTTTCCGCACGGCGGAGATGCAAACTCTCACGGACGGGTCGGCTTTCGCCGACACGGCCCTCGCCCGAGCGCCGCGTACAATCGCCGCCTCTCCTCAACCAAGGTCTTTCGATGCCCTACTACTCCAAGCTCGGCCAGATTCCTTCCAAGCGTCACATCCAGTTCCGCCGCCCCGACGGCGCGCTGTATTCCGAAGAGGTCTTCGGCACGGAAGGGTTCTCGGGCCCTACGTCCACGCTGTACCACATCCATCCGCCGACGCAGGTCATCGGATGGAAGACGCTTTACTCGACGCAGCCGGAGTACGTCGAGCGCGACGTGATGCGCATGCGGCACGTGAAGAGCATGCAGCTGCCGCCGAAAGGCGACCCGGTCACCGGCCGCACGATCCTGTTCGGCAACGCCGACGTGGAGTTGGCGGTCTGCGCCCCGACCGAGCGCATGAACTACTGGTTCAAGAACGCGCAGGGCGACGAGTGCATTTTTATCCACTTCGGTTCAGGCACATGCCAGACCAGCTTCGGCCTGCTGACGTTCAAGCCGAAGGATTACATCATCATTCCGAAGGGTGTGATCTACCAGCTGAAATTCGACGAGCCGGTGCGCGGATCCGACGAACCCGCGCCACGGTTTCTCGTCATCGAGACCGCGAACGGTTCGCACATCGTTCCGCCGCCGCGCTACATGTCAAAGAAGACGGCGCAGTTTCTCGAGCACGCGCCCTACTGCGAGCGCGACCTGCGCACGCCGGAACTGCCGATGACGATCGAAGAGGCGGGACAGCACGAGGTGCGGATCAAGGCCCGCAATCTCGTGCACTCGTATATGTACAACTATCACCCGTGCGATGTCGTCGGCTGGGACGGCTGCTACTACCCGTACATCTTCAACATCGACGACTTCTCGCCCATCGTCGGCAAGCATCACATGCCGCCGCCGACGCATCAGACGTTCGAGGCCGAGAACTTCGTCATCTGTTCGTTCTGCCCGCGCCTGCTGGATTTCCATCCCCAGGCGGTCGTGGTTCCGTACAACCACTCGAATCTCGACTCCGACGAAGTGCTGTATTACGTCGAGGGGAACTACAAGGCCCGCAAAGGCATCGAAGTCGGTTCACTGTCGATGCATCCGCAAGGCATTCCGCACGGACCGCACCCGGGCACTGTCGAAGCGTCGATCGGCGCGACGGTGACGAACGAACTCGCGGTCATGTGCGACACGTTCCGGCCGCTGTATCCGACGAAAGCGGCGCTGGAGATCGACGATCTCAAGTATCCGATGAGCTGGGAAGGCGAGTCCGCACCGGCGCGACAGCTCAGCGGCGAGCAGGTCGCGATTCACGGCAAGGCGAACGGCACGGCCGTGAAGCCTGCGAACACTTGGGACTGAGTTGCCACGCCCACAGTCACTCCTCGCCTCCAAAAACAAAAGCGGCCCGCGTCGTGGACGCGGGCCGCCCCCGTGGGCGTCGGCAAGCGGAGCGGCAACTGCTCGTCGGAACACGAGCGGACACGCGTCCGCTTACCTGAGGAGGGACCAGTGAATTGTCTGAAAGACCCAATCCGCGCGGGAGGAGGACCGACACGGATTGGGTGAAGATGACTGATGCGGCGCACGCGGCCGACGCTCATTCGAGCGAACCGCAACGAAGCGCTCGCATGACTGGTTTTCACACCTCCCACCACAAAGAAGCTGGCGATGGAAGGTCGGGATCGAATGTCGTCGCAGCACTCTCTAACAGTTGCAGCGACGCAGACTTCCCACACTCGCAAAGTAACCCGCTGGGCGCGTGAAGCCAGTAAAGCTGCGCGCTCAGGCGAAGATTCGATCAATCATCCCCGCCGCGCGGCGCAAGCGCTGCGCGAACAACGACTGAGAAGTGATGCGTGCACGCGCGCGTGCATTTTCGCACGGGGCAGAAGCATCGTTGCATGCATGATGTGATTTGCGAATTCCGCACAATCTGCAGACTTCCATCGCATGCATCGCCAGGTTGCCGTTCAGAACGCTGGAATGATCGCGCCGCGGCACTCACCGAAACCGATGCGATTGAAGCCCGACGCTTCGCAGTAGCCCAGCAATACGACTTCGTCGCCGTCGTGCAGGAATCGCCGTTCGCTGCCGTCCGGCATCGCGAGCGGTTCGGTACCGCGCCACGTGCGCTCGAGCATCGAGCCGCGCGAGTCCGGTGTCGAGCCCGACACCGTGCCGCTCGCCAGCAGATCACCGGAGCGAAGATTGCATCCAGTCGACGTGTGATGGGCGATCATCTGCGCGAACGACCAGTACATGTCCTTGAAGTTACCGCGTGAGACGAGCAGCGGCCGCATGTCCTTCTGACGCATGGACTCGGTGGCGAGCCACACTTCGAGCACGATGTCGAGCGCCACATCGTCCCCGCAGCGCAGGTAGTCGAGTACCGGCGGATCGTTCGGATCACGAGGCGGTCCCGGGCGCATGAACGGCTGCATCGCTTCGGGCGTGATGACCCACGGCGAGATTGTCGTGGCAAAGTTCTTCGCGTTGAACGGCCCGAGCGGCTGATACTCCCAGCGCTGCACATCGCGCGCCGACCAGTCGTTGACGAGGACGTAGCCAAAGATCGAGTCGCGGGCCTTGTCGACCGGCACCCGGCGGCCAAGCTGGTTGCCGGCCGCGATGAAACAGCCGACTTCGAGTTCGTAGTCCAGCGTCTTCGAGGGTCCGAAGGTCGGCGGGCCATCATCGGTCGCCGACGTCTGGCCCATCGGCCGCTTCACCAGGCTCCCGCTCGGCACGATGGAACTCGCCCGACCGTGATATCCGACGGGCAGATGCTTCCAGTTCGGCATCAGCGGCTTGTCCGGACGGAACATCGAACCGACGTTCGTCGCATGATCGAGCGACGCGTAGAAGTCCGTGTAATCGCCGATCGCAAACGGCAGATGCATCGTCACCTCGCGCTGCGGAATCAGCAGCCGGCGCGCAACGCTCGAGCCGCGCAACGGCCCGTCGACGCCGAGCAGGTATTGCAACGATCGACGGAGATTCATGCGCGGAGCGGCGCCGAGCGCCGCGAATTCATTCAGCCGGCCGGACATCAGCGCGATCTTCGCGACATCACTCAGGCTGCTGAGGTATCCGCCGTCGGCCGCTCCGTGCACGTCGAGGACCATCGTGCCGATCGCGACACCAACGCGAGGCCCTTCGCGCGGGTCGCGCGAAAACACGCCAAAGGGAAGATTCTGAATCGGAAAGTCGCCATCCGGATTGTCCGCCGATTCAACGGATGAACGGAGCGACGGGTCACACGAGATCATCGAGCCGCACCTTCCGCGTTGAGCAGACCGAGCTCGCGCAGATCTGCGAGCGGCTCCGTGAACGAACACGATCCGAATGCATGCGCGAAGGCATCGCGCGCCGCGCGGATCTCGCCAAGCGTGAGGCGCCGGTCGCGCCACACGACTCCATCGCCCGCAAAGTGGAACGACGTGGCTGACTCGTCCTCAAGCAGCTGCGCCAGCGCCGCCTCGTCGACGCGGCCTGCAAACGCCAGACATCCGCCGATGAAGAGGTTCAGAAAGCCGTGCTGCTTGCAGCCGACATCCTTCGCGTCATGCCGCAGTGGATGATGCAGCCCGGCGGTCGCCTTGAACGGCACTTCGGCGCGGGCACACGCGATGACGAACCGGGCGACGTCAGCCGGCGCCGGATGGGCTTCGGGTGCGAGTCCGCCGGTGCGGATTTTGGCGCCGGCGTCGAGACTCGCGAGCGCCGCGATCATGCCGCGCGGATCAGGTGCCGTGGAGATCTCGAAATACGGGAAGAGATCGTCGGGCATAGCGTCGATCGCGCGGTCGATGGCCGCGGCGCTCGATGCCTTCACTTCGATGCAGTCGATGATCGCGCTGCCGGCGTTGCGCTCCGCGTGCCGGTCGTTGAAGCGATCGATCGCAACGAGGTCGTGGGCAAAGGCCGGGTCTTCCGCGGCGGCCGTGAGGGCGGTGATGCCCCACGCGTCATCATGCGCCGGACCTCCGTCGACAGGCAGCAGCGCGGCAGCATGCTGCTCAAATTCATCGAGCCGCGCCACCGGCACGATGAGCCGGCCCAGCATCCAGGCGTCCGGACATTCCCGGTACGAGCGGAAGTTGGCAACGGTCGTTGCCATATCGAGCCGTGCCGGCGGGAACAGCCCGGCGTAATCAACGCTGTGCGCGAGCAACGTTTGGAGTGCTTGCATAGGACGGCGAATTATGCGGCAAATCGGAGCGGCATGCGCTCAGTCCGCCGCCGCACCGGTGATGCGGCGGGTTTGGCGACCAGACTCACGAGCGGGCCCACGGCCGGCTTCCCGCTGGGCTTCGCGCCGCCACTCGTCGATCCAGCGATCGAGCGGCTTGGGCATGGGCCAGTTCTTGACGCAGTCGGCGCGGAAGTCGACAAGCGCAGCCAGATGCGCCGGTGCCTCACCCTCCTGTTCGAGTGCATCGAGCGCCTGTTCCCATCGCAGCCGCAGCGCCTTCGGAAGTGTCTCGATCCAGATGCCGTATTCGGCCAGAGGCTCGCCGCGCAAAATCACCGTGCCAAAGAGGCCGATCTGCGCGGCGACGTCCGGTTCGCTCCATGCTGCGTAATACACCGCCGGCGCGATCGTCGTACGGCGCTCGGCCGCGACGAAGCTGCTTGCAAAAACGATCTCGTTCGTCGCCGCGTTCCACTCGCCGTTCGTCAGAAACGGCCGCTCGGTGGTCTTCAGTCGCACGTCCGCTTCGGTTGTCTTCGGTTTGCCCGTCGGATCGATCCCAAACGGCGGCGGAAGTGTGACCAGAGCCTGGCCGGCGCGAATACGCGTCTTGTCTTCGTCGCTGATCACGGGCGAGGCCAGCAGCAGGTCGTTTCGATCGCGCGACGTGTTCGCCCACAGCAGGAAACCCAGCGCCATCGTTGTGAAATTGATCGAGTCGAAGTTCTTCGTCTCCGGCCGGAATCGCTGCACCAGCCGCAGCAGCACCGGCTTGCCGACCTCTTCCATGACCCAGTCGCGCTCCGCCTGCGATGCGTTGGCGTCGGCGCCGATCAGAAAGAGCAGGTGCGTTTCTTCGGGACGAAGTACGCCGCGGTCCGCGATTTCGAGCAGCATCGGAATGCCGATGCGGCGCAGCAGCCGCTCTTCGTCGGTCAAAGGGCGATTGTCGCCCGCGTCGCGCAACTGCTGGGCGACCCGGACGCTCTGCGCGGCGGCGGCGCTTGATCCCCACAGAAGCATCAGCTTGGTCGACATAGGGACGAGCGTTCCGTCCACATAGCGCTGCCACTCCTCGCGCCGCGACGGGTCCTTGATTCCGCGCTCCGCCCAGCGTCCAAAGAGCCGCACCCATAGCTCGCCTGCATCCATGCGCCGCTTGAGCGCTGACCATTCGTCCGCCCGCTCGGCGATGGCCTCAAAGTAGAAGCGGCTCGTCCCGAGGCGCGTCCGGAGTTCCGACAGCCCGTTGCGATTGCCGACTTCACTCGGAAGCGCCTGCCCGAACGTCCCCGCGAACTGGGAGCCGCCGATGCGCGGGTCGCGTTTGGGCGCCGTCGCATAGATGCCGCTCAATCGCTCGACGTCCTCCTTGCCGAGCGCGTTCGATGCGAACGTGCGCGAGGTCGAGTCGCCGTCGGTCGCCATCTCAATGCGGATCCTGTCGGTGCGGCATCCGCCGGCGCCCGCCATCGCGATCAGGCTCGCCCAAGCGATCGCCGCGATCCAGCATCGGTAACTCAGTGGGGGCGGAACGGCGTGCATGAGGGGGCGATTGTAGAGCGGCCTCGGTTCAGGCGAGGTTCAGTCGCGCCCTCAAAAACAGAGCGAACGGCGGACTCCGGTGAGGAGCCCGCCGTTCGCGTCGGGTGCAGACAATCCACTCGTCAGGCGAACCGCTTACCTGAACTGGTAGAGGTTCGTCGACTCGTTCTCGACGATTGGGTCCTTGAACTGATCGCTGGTCAGCGACCACCTCGAACGGGCGTCAGCAACGCCCTTCGCGCGGACCACGATGCGCCATTCGGCCGCGGCGCCGGCGGCCACGGACGGCACGGCAGCCATGGTGACGGTCTGGCCAGAACCGGTGACGGCGCTGGAACCGGTGCCGGACACAAACTCCATCTCGGCCGGCAGCGTCGCAACGACCTTGACGTTCGTGTCCTGTGCCGAACCCTGATTCGTCGCAGTCACGATGAATGTCGTCGTTGCGCCAACTTCGATCGGGTCATCCGTATCGACCACTTCGAGGAGGATGGCGGGGATTCCGGCAACCTGTGTCGAACAGTTCGTCGACACCGCCGGCACGCACGTCGCGCTTGCGGTTGCGGAGATCGGGAGGTTTCCGATGCCGCTCGGTCGCACCTTCATCGTGACGGTGCTGGTGCCGCCCGCCGGAATGTTCGCGACCTTCCAGGACACCTTGCCGGCCTGCGCCGTGCCGCTGTTGTCGGCGGAGACGAACGTCGAGCCCGCCGGTACGGCTGCGTTCACGACCGCGCCGCTTGCAGCGCAATCACCGGTGTTCTTCACCGTGAATCTGTAATTGATGTCGCGGCCGACGAAGACGCGTTCCGAGGCTTCACAGGTGACCGCGAGCACCGGCTGCTTCACAACGGTCGCAGGCTTGTCCGACTCCGCCTCCAGACCCGATGCGCGGGCCGTCGCGCCAGACGAGTACGAGCCGGACTTGGTCGCCTTGGCTCGCACCGTGAACGGCTTCGACTGGCCCGGGCCGAGGTCGCCGGCGTTGATCTCGACGACGTTTCGGCCATCAACCGTGGTGAGGCCGGCTGGCAGCGTGTCCTTGATGACGGCCTTCTCAGCGATGCCTGTTCCGGAGTTTCGCACTTCGTACGTCAGCGTGATCTCTTCGCACGTGCCGCAGATCTCAGGTGTCGCGGTCTTCGTGAGCTGCAGCACGGGCTGGACGACATCGGTCGCGATGCACAGCACGTTCGCGTAGCGCACCGTGAGACAGTTGCTCGCGGTGCCGAGCGCGTTCGCCTTCGCCGTGACCTTGATCTGCTTCGTGGCGCCGGCCGGGAGATCGCCGATCATCCAGGAGATCTCATCCTGCGCGAGCTCGGTGAACGGCGGCGTCGACCGGACGTAGGTCAGGTTCGAGTAGTGCTCCGAGTAAACCTGCACGTTCTGGAGGTCACCGCGCGTGAGATTGATCACGTCGATGGTGTAGTCATACTCCTCCCCCACTCGCATTTCGCCGGGTGCGGACATGCGGAGGAGAATCGTGCTCGTCGACCTATCGCCGGTGGGATATGCGAGCTCTGTGAGCCGCATGCCGCTGCGGGCCTGCGGTGCCGGGGACTTCTCGGCTGGCGCGGCCGCGGTCGCCCTGCGCGGTGCGGAGTCGACGGGTTGCACGCCGATGTAGAGCGTTTCGCCGTCGTCGCGCGCCTCACTGTACTCGGGCCCGGAATCGCACCCGGTCAAGGAACAGGTGGAGCAAACGGCGGCGAAAGCGATATAGCCGAGAGCGATAAAGCGAGATGTTCTCATAAAGAAGTCCCTAAAAATGCTGGCGCCGAGGTCAGAGCTTGTTTCTAAGCACGCAGACGCTGTTCAGCAGCGGCGGTGACAGAAAAATGGATTCAGCCGAGACCCGGAAGCGATTCGTTGCGACGCGCCAACGCGACCCAAACGTACCGAAAGAAACCGAGGGTCAAAGAGTAGCAGAACTGGACACCCGCCTAATGCACGCCCCCAATGCACGCCAAGGAACGGGCTCGGTTCAGCTTTCACGACGACGACAATCGCCGGAGTTGGCCTCGGGGCCCTCGAACGACTTGAGATTACCTCAAGACACCATCGCGCGCCATGAAGCAGTCGCCCGACCCGCAGTTCCACACGCCGCTGCGGATGACTCGGCGCCCGCCGCGCCGCTCAGACCTGACTCGCCGAACCAGTGGCGCACCATGCTCTTACGAGCCCGGCGGCCCGCACTGGTCCAGAAGCCCTGGGGGGGGCACGGGCGGTACACCGAAATCTGAAGATTGCATCGCAGCAAATCGGCAAGATGGAGATACATTCATAGCCGTCGTGGGATGAGGCGCCAATGTCGTCGACGGCGCCGAACGGTACTACCGCACACTCGCCGTGGGAGCGATTACACGTTGGGAGCGATTACATGAGTGGTCACTTGGGGAACGGACTGCTGTGCGCCAGCGCCACTTGGGCCACTTGGGCCACTTGGGCCGCGGTTCGCATTCGATCTGTCATTGTCATCGGCTGCATTTCGTTGAGCGTGTCGACCGAGGCGCTGCCCGCGCAGTCGGTGTTCTTCGAAGACACCACGGTCGCGAGCGGTGCGCAGTTTTTTCACAAACCGAATGGCCTCGCGATCCCGGGGTTCCAGGATTGGATGCCCGCGGGTCTCGCTGTCGGTGATTTCAACAACGACGGCTGGCAGGACATCTTCTGGGCCTCCGGGGGCACCGATCCCGATCACCTCTACATCAATGACGGCGACGGCACGTTCACCGACGCTGCCGCGGACTGGGGCGTCGCGGTCGTGCATGCCGCGTGCGGCGCATGCGCCGGCGACTACAACGATGACGGTTGGCTCGACATTTACGTGACCAGCTTCGGTAACGGCTCGAACAACCAGGGGCAGGTCGGCAAGAACCGGCTGTATCGCAACAACGGGAACGGCACGTTCACTGAAGTTGCCGCGGAAGCCGGTGTCAACGTCACCGGCGTGACGATTTCAAGCGGGTACGGCTGCGCATTCGGCGACTACGACATCGACGGCGATCTCGATCTCGCGGTGACCGCGTGGTTCGCATCCGCGCACGGGAATCGCCTCTTTCGCAACGACGGTGATGGAACGTTTACCGACGTGACCGGCAGCGCCATCGACTTCGGATCCACCTGGGGGTTTCAGAGCAGCTTCGCTGATATGGACGGCGACGGCTGGCCGGAGCTCCTGATCGCAGCCGACTTCGGCACCAGCCGCTACTTCCGGAATGACACGAACGGCTCTTTCACGAACTTCACTATTGAAAGCGGCACCGGCCTCGATCAGAACGGCATGGGCCAGTGCGTGGGTGATTTCAACCAGGACGGACTGCTTGACTGGTACGTGACATCCATCTTCACCGATGCCCAGCAGCCCGGACTTGGTGAAGGCAACAAGCTGTACATGAACCAGAGCGGCCACCAGTACGTCGAAACCGCTGTTGCATCGGGTGTGGCCGACGGCGGCTGGGGCTGGGGCGCGGTGGCGGTGGACATGAACAACGACACGTGGCCGGACATCGTCGAAGTGAACGGCCGGCCGAGTGCCACTGAGTTTTCGGGCGAGCAGGAGTACGTGTGGATCAATCAGGGTGACGACACGTTTTTGGAGGCCGCGCTCGACGGTGGCATGACGTTCCAGGCCGAGGGCAAGGCCTGCAGCTACCTCGACTACGACCGCGATGGTGCGATGGACATCGCGATCACTTTCAACAACGCCACCAACAAGCTGTACCGGAACGTCACACTTGGCGGCACGTGGATCCACCTCTCGTTTGACACCCAGAACAATCCGCTCATCGCCCCCAATGGCATGGGCGCGGTGGCGCGTGTCCGTATCGGCGAAAAGTCGCTTGTCGGGACCGTTGACAGCGGGCCGAACTTTCTGGGAACCAGTGAGATATGTGCTCACTTTGGGCTGGGCACTGCACGCGTGATCGACACGCTGACGATCACGTGGCCGCGCGGCTACGTGACGGAACTCACCGGCGTCGCGGTGAATCAGCACCTCGTCATCGTGTCGCCCACAAAGTACGACCTCGACGGCAACGGCTCGATCGGTGCAAGCGACTTGAGTCTGCTGCTGGGTGCCTGGGGTGACCTCGGCACGTCCGGCGATCGGAAGGCCGACGGCAACAACGACGGCGTTGTGAACTCGGCGGATCTGGCCGCGCTGCTCGGCGCATGGGGAGGCCGCTGAGTCGTCGGGAGTGACTGCAAGTGAACGGGATGCTGAGGCCGTCGAAGCGGACCGTTGCAATGGCGCGGACTGATGGCTCGTTGTGGGGGCTCGTTGCGGGCGACCGCGATCTCATCGTGGTTGTCTACCCGGCGCGAATCAGTCCGTTCCCCTTCCTGCGAGGCCACGATGATGTCCCGACGCTCTCGGCGGTTTTCCGTTCTCGAATTCCGCAGTCACATCGTCGGACTTCTTCTCGTTTCGGGCTGCATGCCGCTGCCGGCCTTCGCCGCTGACTGCTCGCAGACGTCCACGGGCCTGGTGCCGCTGTCTGATCTCGGCACCGGTCTCTACCTCGACGCGTTCCAAGGCGGCCTGTATGCGGGCGGGCTTAACGTTCCACCGATCGCCCATCACCAGGCGGTTCGTCAGGCAGCGGTCGGCATCGTGCCGCGGCTCGCGGAGGGCGAACCTTCGCTCGATGGCAAACTGGTTTTTCTCTCGATCGGCATGAGCAACGCCACCCAGGAATTCTGCGGCGGCGCGACGCCAGCTACCTGCGTGCCGGCATCGTTCATGGCGAAAGCGGCGGCGAACGAGTTTGTCGATCATGACCGGCTGGTGATCGTCGACGGCGCCGCTGGCGGGCAGACGGCACCGACGTGGGACGATCCGGCGGATGCGAACTACGACCGCGTCCGTGATGTCGAACTCGCGCCGCTCGGTTTGACCGAGGCGCAAGTCGGCGCTGTCTGGATCAAGGTCGCTAATTCCGGACCCAGCATCGCGCTGCCGGCAAGTGATGCCGACGCATTCACGCTTTCGAAGCAGATCGCCTCGATCGCCCGCGCCGTGAAGATTCGATACCCCAACTGCCGCATCGCGTTTCTGACAAGCCGCATCTACGCCGGCTACGCCAGCACCCCGCTGAACCCCGAGCCGTACGCATACGAGAGCGGGTTCGGCGTGAAGTGGGTGATTTCAGAACAGATCAGTCAGGCGCAAGGGAACCGACCAACGAATGGATACGGTCCCTTGGCGATCGGCGCCGCGGCGCCTGCGCTCGTGTGGGGACCGTACCTCTGGGCCGACGGCATCATTCCGCGCAGCGACGGCCTGACTTGGAATTGCCTCGATTTCCAGCAGGACGGAACCCATCCGGCCACGCAGGCGGTGAACAAAGTCGGCACCCGGCTGCTCACGTACTTCCTCGAGTCCCCGTACGGGCGCCCATGGTTCCGTGCCGAAAAAACCAGCGATCTCGACGGTGACGGGTTCGTCAACGGCGCGGACCTCGCGGTCATTCTTGCGGGCTGGGGACCATGCGGTGCCTGTGCCGGCGATCTCGATTGGGACGGCGCGGTCGGCGCATCGGATCTCTCGCTCTTACTCGCAGAGTGGAGCGTGTGACGTCAGGCGAGTCTCTTACAGCGACCACGCGCCGAGCAGTATGCTGAGATCAGGCGCACCGACGAATCCGTCGCGATCAAGATCCGCTGCACAGGGTGCGCCGCATCGCCCCCAGGCACCGAGCAGGAGCGCGAGGTCACTGCTGCTGACCATGCCGTCATCGTCCAGATCGCCGACGATGGTGGCGCGCAGGGTGTATGTGATGGTCAGCACCGGACGCTGTTCAACGACGATGTTTTCGCGCGAGGCGAAGGCTTTTACGCTCTGCACGACCGGCTCACCGCCGATGACCATCCAGCCGAAGTTCACGGCGGGGCTGTCGAGCCAGGACTGCACATCTGCAACAAGGCCCGGGGAACTCCACGCATACGCCCCCGGAAGCCCCACTGTCGTCGTCGCGCTGGGTGCCTCGGCGAAGGTGCCCCCTTCCACCGTCCACAACGCGCCGGGCCAGAACGTGTGCAGCCACGTCGCGTCGCCGGGTGTCGCGGGCGCCCCCGCTCCGCCCGGGCCGAAGGAGCTCCCTTCGCCCCAATCTTCCAAAGCGCTGTGTAACGAGACTGGGTGGTCCCCGGAATTCGTCATCACACAGAACATGGAAAGCTGGACGCTCTGAACTGTCGCATCTGGCGGCAGCGCCGCAGCGACGTCGAACGCAATGAGGCCGCGGCGCAACTTTTGATTCCCGCCAACGTTGCCAACACGCCCCGCGAGAATGAACTCCGAAAGCGCCAAGCTCAGGGATCCGTCATCGATCTCCACCAGCGAGTTGTCCTTGATCGGACCAATCGATGCGGTCTGCAGCTCCCCCGCGTGGGCAACCGCTGTCAAGAGAGTGGCTGTTGCCACGGAGACTGTCCCAATCTGAATGAGTCGAGGGATCAACGCGCGGCTCCCGGTAGCTGTCAAGTCGCAGTCAGGTAGCAGTCAGGTAGCAGTCAGGTAGCGGGTAATTTCGATCACCCGCACGAACGAGCCGTACCTTACGCGGATATGTGGCGGAACTCGTCGACGTCGACGTGAATCAGCAGATCGTCGTCGAATCACCAACGCTGTACGACCTTGACGCCAACGGGTCGATCGGTGCTGGCGATTTCAGCCTGCCGGTCGGCGCCTGGGGCAAGCTCGGCACCTCGAGCGATCGCAAGGCTGACGGCAACAACGACGACTTGTCGACTCGGCCGATCTGGCTGGGCTGCTCGGAGCGTGGGGTCGAGGCTGATCTGATGCCCTGGGATCCAATGCCCTGTCGCTGAGCGACATCCCAACAGCCACTTATTTGGAGGAGATCCAGTCAGGGCGCGATCACGCGGAGAATCTGGCGAATGGCGCCGACGTGATAAGCGGTATGAGCGACGAGACCGATCGCGCCGCCGATCTCCTGCTCGTTCCACGTGGTGTTCGCTTCGATCAGCCGGCGCACTGACGTGTACGCAATCCGCAGTTCCGCCCGCAACTGCTGCCACGTCGGCGCGTCGACCGTCTGTACCTTCCAGCTTTCGTCCCAGTCGACCGGCCTGAATGTTCCGTCGATGAAGGAGCGGACGACCACGAGGTAGAATCGCATGTGTTCGCAGTGCGACGCCACCGACCGGGCGCCCGCGGCGGGTGGCGTGGATGCGCTTGCAGCGTCAAGCTTCGCGAGGATCTGAAACAGGCCGCCGCCCTGATCGAGATACGCGCTGGGCTTGCCGGCGGACGGGCCCTCGAATGTCTCGTCGAGCAGAGCGAAGAGGCCGCCTCGGAAGGCTTGGGAGTGGATCGTGCTCATGGCGCGGGGAGTGTAGCGGTGCGAGTCGCGACGCCCGGCCATCGAACCATTGCCTCGGTGTGCGCCGATATACTCCACGTCGTCGCGGGCATAGCTCAGTTGGTAGAGCGTCAGCTTCCCAAGCTGAATGTCGAGGGTTCGAGTCCCTTTGCCCGCTCTGCTGCGCGAGAACGGGAGGCTCGGAAGCCTCCCGTTTCGCTGCGCTGGGCGGGCAAGCGGATCGGCGGAGGACCGCCGATCCGCAGCGTCCTTCGCGGTGCGAAGCTCGCTGGGCCTCGCGCCGCTGCGCGGCGGCGAGTCGCTCGCTTTGGCCTGCGGCGCCCGGAGCCCGGAGGCCTGAACGCCGTAATGGACACAGGTCCCCCCCTTCGCGGGAACGGAGCGGCTGCGCCGCTTCCGGTGCTGTCACATGACATCAGTCCGCAGGAAAGAACACAGCTCTCGGAGGTGCGCTCGACACGACGGCATCATTGCCGCCGTCCAACGGGATCCGTCCCGGCGGCGATCCTCTGCGCGGAGCGCGCGTCTTCGCGCCGCACGACCGCCGCGGAGCGTCGCCACGGGCCGTGCGACGCAATTCCTCGTCAAAATGCTGCATTCTGAACTCACGCCCGACGCGCGGATCGGTGAAAATGCGTTGCGGTGCCCTGTTGAGGGTGTGTGTCCGCGTGCTATCCGACCGTGTGACTACCGGCGCCGACAGCCGCCACCCGACTGTGCAAGCGCGAAGCTTTAATGGACGCACCCTTTCGGATTCGCACTTTGCGGTTTCCGGCGAGCCCGCTACCACCCGAGTGGTCAACGCGACGCTGCGCGAGGTTTTCTGGCTGGGCACCCGTTGCCGAAGAGTCTTGCTCCACCGACCGGACGAGCGTCTTCAACCGCGGTGAGCACGTCGTCCTCGTCATGGGTCACGCCGTATGCGTCGTCCACGCTCGACCTGGCCGAGTACGTGACGACCCCCCTCCTTTCGCGGCGATGCATCTCGCGGCCACGGCGTGACCATTGGTTTCGAAGGTGTTTCGAAGGTGAGTGTCCTTATCACGCCTTCGGTGATATCCTCGAAGGCGGACTAGCCTAATCACCCCCATCGCGGCGAAAGACAGCGCGGCCGCACCGATCGCCGTGGCCAGTCCCGCACGCGCCGGTCCACCACCTCCATTGGGTGGTTCAACCGTAGCCAGAACAGGTTCGTTGATGTCGCGATTAGCAGCTCGCGCGATCCAGACCTCACCGGTATCGACGTTCGTGACCTTGGTTCCCGGAGGTAGGGAGACCGAGAACTCAATTGGCTCACCAATCGCGATTGCGTATACGTCGTCACCCGTTACCGGCACACTCACGCCGACGGTGCCGATTAGGTCGCCAGCAGCGCCAAAGCTACCGAACTGCCCGACAAGCGGAAGCGCTACAAAGTCTGGGCCGCGGTCTAGCCACTCGGTTGTTTTCCATTCCGAGAAGACAGAACCATCGTGCCGATGAACTCGCATGAGCTTCTGCGCGTAACCGAAATCCGGTGCATAGAAGGCGGAAACCACGAGCTGCGGCTCGCTTTCATACGCCTTCCACAGTTCGACAGCGACGCACGCCACACCGTCAATGTCGACCAGTCCAGGTAAGACAACTGCGCCTGGTTGAGCAAGCAAGAAGAGCGGATCATTGTCGTGTGTGACTTCACCACTCACCGTTCGCATCGGGAACGTGCCAAGAAAGCCGAGATACTCTGGCACTATTCCATGCAATCCGAGTCCTTGCGGTGTCGCGCTCACCTCTGCAGTCGCAAACCCGTCATAGAACACCGCGACATCGCCAGTAAAGGACCGAACAAAAAGATCGTTGAAGGGAGCACCCGAGTCTGCGGCGAGCGTCCCGATGTCGACGCGGAAGCCGGTCGCAGTCCAAGCGGTGCGCCATGACTGAACCGGAAACTGTTTGGTCGACGCAGCGTGCCACCTCGTAACCGTCGTTGTCACATCGACATGATCGAGGTCGGCGCGGCACAGCTGCATCAGACCCCGGAGCGTTGCGGGATCTAGCGCCGGAACGTCAACCGCGCTCGTCGCCAGCACGAGTAGTGCGACTTGCAGCAAAGAGCACCCCATTTCTCAGATTAGGCGGTGATATTCCGCACAAAGGATAATACGTCGCAGTCGGCAGAAGCGTCCCGCATGGGCTCTGCGTTCCGGTCGGTCCTGGGCCAGGACATAGGCACGCCCCGCCAGCCGTCGGGCTGCACGGCAAGCACGACTGAAGAAATCCCAGAGCCCCGCAGTTAGCCGCAGACACCAGTGGATCGTGACAAACAACGGTACCGAGGGGTGACGCCGGCCCAAAGTAGGACGCCGTCGCGACGCAACCGTCGCAACACTGGAGGCAGTTTGGTGAGGTGCCAGCGCAGGGACCGAAGGTTCCGGAAACGCCGGCGCACGGCGCGGAGCCCGGGAGATTACGTGTCAGGGGCCGATTGAAACAGGGAGGATTACACTGCAGGCGCATGAATGAGCTACTCTCGCGTAGCTGATTGCCAATCTGCGAATTCTATGCAAGTGCTAAAGCGGCACTTATACCAGTGCAGATTAAAGACTCCGCGAGCCAGCCGGAAGTCAGACCACGTCGTATCGAAAACTTGGACATGACACAAATCCCCCGTTAGGTGGAGACTTCACCAGCGGGTCAAGCGCCATCAACCATAAGAACCAATCGCTCTGGTCTGTCAGCGCGCCGCATCCTCTGCGGTACGACGGGCATCGGTCATACTAACGATGAGGCCAAGCGTCTCAATCGAGATTTTCCGAAATTTCCGGAAGTTTGAGGTGAGCGTCGTTTTTGGACAGTGGCAACGAGGAATCGGCGTCGCCCGGCGACGGCGACGTGGATGCCGGAGACCAGGCGATTCTCCTCGGTGCCTGGGGCACGAATGATCCGCAGTGCGATCTCAATCTGAGCGGCGGTGGGGACGGGACGAATTGCGGTTTCTGTCAACTCGCGCGAAAACTGACCCGCCTCCGAGCACCAAGATCTGACGCACCCCCACGAAAAAAACGGGCCGCGTGCCGGACCCGGGTCAGCTCTGCTGCTCGCCTCCTTCCTCGCGGCCGCCGCTGCGCGATCGTGCGCCGACCCGGGTCACCGCCTGCTCGCCCGCGCGGTCGGGTCCGGGCATCGCCTCGGCGCCGATCGCCTTTCTCCGCTCGCGCAGTCGATAGCTCTCGCCCCGCACATTGATGACCGTCGCCTTGTGTAGCAGCCGGTCGAGCGCCGCCGACGCCACCACCGCGTCGTTCGCGAACACCGCGCCCCACTCGCCGAAGCCCCCTCAATGACTTGTTGCTGGTCAGGATGATCGAATGGCCCTTGTCGTAGCGATCGGAGATCCCCTGACACTTCGATTCTTCGTTACAACCGCAGGAAGAGACGCCATCTTCCCGTCCGATCATGCTGACGATTACGATCGACTGCATTCCGTTGCTAGGCCAAGCGCTGATACGCGCCACTTGGCCGACGCAGGCCAGACGGATGCCCAAGGAACTGAGCACCATGAGTTCGGAAGTCACACAGGGAGAAGATCTGCGCCGCCTCGGCGTCGAATGTGCTGCGATGATCTTGCGAAATCCGCAGGCCTGGAGCGCCGCCGTCAATTGGCTAGTGGCGCTACCTTTCGACTATGAGATCGTCGAGCGACGCAGGTCGGTTGCGGAACACTCGGCAGCAAATGGACTTGTCGAACCCGTCGCGGAAGTCGAACTTCCGCTGGTCTGGCATCTGTGGCCGGGCGGCCCAGCAGATCTCGAACATGCCGATGTGGAGCACCTCCAGTCGCGGCGCCTCGGACCGATCGCTCGTCGGATCCTCACCGCGTGGGACGCGGCAGTCCATCGATTCGCGGATCCGAGCCGCAGCGGCGACGCGCACTACGACTTTGGGCTGCGCTGACGTTTAATCGGGGCTTCGACGGCGCCAACATCGGCTTGAAGTGGCCTTGGGATCACCCGCGGGACTGCGCGGCAACTTTCCAAGGGCGCGATTGGGCGTGGAGCGTGCTAACGGGTGGTCACCATGCGGAAGAGAGATTGATCGAACTAGTCGCGATGGCGGTCGACTACTCCAAGGAAATCAACCCGGAAGTGGTCGCTTCCATCTCCGGCGTTCGAACCCCAAGCACGCACATTGACGGGATCGATGCGATTGACGACGCCGTTTCGCCAGCGCTATCCAAGAGTGATATCCATGTCCTAAGAGCGATGGCGAGCTTCGATACTTCGCGCTTGCTGTCAGCCACAACAATCATTGAGGCGGTGGACATCGAGGACCGATTGTCCGAGGAAACGGTCCGGCTCTGTGTACTGAAGTTGATGCGAGATCAACTCGCGACGCGGCCCGAAGGCAAGCGAAATGGGGCAAGACTCACCATACACGGGCGGCGACTGGCAGGAAAGATCGCGGATTGAATGTGCCTTAAGTTGGGCCTCATACGGCTCGTAGTTGATTCGCGCGCGCCGTACGGCGCGTGTTAGGTTGCGCGCGGGCCCGCGCTGCCGCATACTTCCGTGACGCAAGGCAAAGGCAAGGAGGCCGCATGCACGTCACACAGCACACACGGGGCGATGTCAGCAAGCTTC